>ERZ773035.602-NODE-602-length-28953-cov-8.447574_pt1 | contig 28953 bp, 25 predicted proteins | sample MGYA00511487_ERZ773035 | MGnify/ENA primary metagenome ERZ773035 (study PRJEB29015, sample SAMEA2737985) | human oral metagenome | biome: human oral; feature: human-associated habitat; material: dental | place: China | collected 2024 ...
CGCAACGGCATCGAGCACGTGAACATCGTGGACTTCCTGCTGGAGGACCCGCTGGATGGGTAGCCGCGGGTGGGTCGAGATTCTCATCCTTTGGTTAGGCTTGGAGTCGCGGTCTCCGTCAACCGCTGTGGAGGTACTCACAGTGTGTTCTCAGAGTTCGGTAACCACTGCAGGTAAGGCCGTACATCATCCAAGCAGGATGAGAAACTACCGAGCCCTCGATATCCCAGCAGCACATTCTGATCGTTGCAAACCTCGTCGTAGGGGAAGAAGAAATCATCGCGATGAGCGGCAGCTGCGCTGAAGCGGGAAACGATGAACCCTGTTCCCTCCTTGTCGTCCGGAAATTTCATGAACTTCCCCACCTTCACCCGTGTGTGAGGCACCTCGACTCCGTCAACCAGTAACGGGTTCTGCGGGATGCTGTGTTCTGAATTAAAAATCCGATGACGAGCATCGTCCAGTCTCTCCCATACCTGGAGTGGGACATCTTCCCGATAGAGTGTCACGTCATGCGGAGTGAGATTGATCAGATGAGTGATCTCCTTGGAGGGTCTTCCCTGCGAATGGACGCGGCTGAGTGGGGATTTGTTGCCCGATGTGGTCTCACACACTCGTATATATTTACGCGCCCTGCCGTCGTTGTAGTGCGCCATCTCGTAGAACTGGACCGAGATTGTGTTGCAGTGTCTGGCTGTCAAGGCGGCCAATGCAATACTGCCTGAGATGCTGAGATGAAGCTGTCCAACTTCCGCCAGGTTCCGCAACACTTGGCCCAAGATTTGGGCCAGTTTTCCACCGTCCTCAGCCGGAATCCACGCCCGACCTGCTGCATCGAGTGGCCCGGTCGCATTGAGCACGACGGTGGGAGCCCTATCAAGACGTCGGCCCAGCTCGGCCAAAGGTTCAGGACTGTAGCGGCCCGTGGACAAATGCACGACAATATCCTTGTCGGTACGCATGCCGGCCAACAGTGTTCGCATCTCCTGAGAGGTCGGAACCTTGTCGGCATGAATCGTGACAGGGTCGGAGCTCTCAATCTGCATGGATATTGATGACTGTATGGAAGAGGTCAGCTGCGATCTCCACACCGCTTCAGAATCGTACGCATCCACCCATGAGAACTCCTTGAGGCCTCGAGCGTCAGGTAATGCTGCTCCCAGCGTCCAAGCAATACTCGGATGACATCCTCCAGAGAAGGAGACCGTCGTCGCCCCGCTGCTGTGGATGGCATCGATGATGACAGGCAGCGTCTCTTGCAAACAGCGGTAGTCCAACTCAGCTGGGAGCTGGTTCTCCGGGTTCTGCCGCATTCTGATGACCAGGTCTTCATTTCGGCTAGCAGACCGAGAGGCTTCGACACTACTCGGATCCGGCCGGGTTTGAACCGCAATTTTCACCTCCTTGTCCAACAGGTGTAGATGTCGGGCACGAAGTCGATGCCGCAGCAGATCTCTCAACAACATTCTGAGTTCCGACTTTGCCGGAGCGTCCTGGGTTGCCGTCAGCAGGCCGTACTGCTTAGCGTTCCGCAACAGGCGGTTCTCGGCTCGGTCCTGTGTGAGTAGTCCTTTGTTGATGCGCCGTTGTCGGTACGAAGTCCTGGCTTGGGCGGTAAACCCCAAAAGTTGGTCGGGCGCACCGACATCAAAGCCCGACTTGCTCGGGGAAGCGACAGGATCCCGAATAGTGTTGACGATGTAGAGTCGGAACCGTCGAGGATCATTGTGAAGCATCTTCTGGAGTAGCGGAACCTCGTGCTTGCGCACAAATTCGCTGTACGCAAGCTCCGGCGTAGCAATGAGGATCCCAGCGCTGATCCCATCCTCCATCGCATCTTGGACTGAGCGTGCCACTTCGCCTGCTGGAAGATCGACGAGGTCTCGCCAAGGGATGATTCCGCCGCATCGTAGATAGGTCTCCACAAAGTTCGCGAGCCGAGTGCCGTCGCTCTGCCGGTAAGAGATAAACACTGGGCCATCGCGACGCCCCAGCTGCCGGCCGGTTCGTGTCAGATCACTCATGTCATGCCTCCGCCCCAACTGAGGTGACGGTGAAACGCCCATACCCGGAGCTGGTCATGCCGCCCAGACCGAGTTTGGTCAACCCGAAATCCAGAATAGTCATGGCTGTTTCTGCCCATGTCCGGTCCTCCGGACAATCCAAGGTCACCAGAAACCGCGTGTTCTTGGGTACCACCAAGAATTGGATCGGAATCGGGTCTTGAGAGTCGTCAGGCGCCTTTTTGCCTCGTGACGAGTAGTAGGGAGCCGCGTGTGGAGTCATCACATCCAGCTCGAACAGATTCTGTTCTTGCGAGGTAGGTAACAGCCACCCGTCATTGAAATTGACGTAGCTTCGGACGGCAGTGGTGCCGAATATCACTTCCGATTCTGAGGGGCTCAGATCAAACCAAGTAGCCGCTCGGGAAGCCAGACCTTTCAACGCGGCCCCGGGTAGGTACGGTACTCCCCAGGTGCCGTGCAGGCTCAGTCCGTTCTCAGCGGGGGAGAAGTTTCCTGTCCCAATGGCCAAGGAGCTACGCGTGATGGCCCATCGCTGTGTGAGTCCCGGGAGATCTGCTGACAATTTGCTCCAACGCTCAACAGCCCGCTGATAAGAAGCGGGGGGCTTCAGAGTGACGAAAGACTGAAGTCGATTCAACCAAGTATCATTTCTGGCGGGTGGGTTGATGGTGGATAACGCCATGCCGGGGTGCTGGCAGTTGGTTACGTCAATTGCTTTCATCACGCATCTTCTCCGTCATCCTCGCTGCCAGATTCGACTTTCAAAATGGACACGGCGAAACGGCGCATCATCGCCCACGTGTGCAATACCTCGTGGGTCCAAGCCATGATTTTCAGGGCATTTTTCTCTTTCACCAGAACATCAATGACATTCTTCTTGTCGCCCAGCTTGAGAACCTGTGCGATGTCCTTGAGGATTGCTTGGTACGCTTTCGGGCGGGTGTCTTCGCCGGTGCTCTTGCTGCTGATGAAGAGCACGGCAGACGTCAATCCACCCTGCATCACCATCATGGGAAAACGGTGACACAACCGGCCGTATATCGTCGCTTCGTCGCGACCCAAATGGGCACTCACCAGTTCGTGGGCCAGTTTGATGCGTTGCTGTGACAGGGATTTAATCATCGTGTTTCCTTAGTGGTCATGACCAATACCAGCCCGCGTCCGACCGATCCTTTCCCGCCGACGCGACGCAGCTGCCGAGTGCCAAAAATAGATGCATCTTCCTTGTTGCGACAGATCACGAAGTTGGTCAGCAATGACTCTGCCGGGATGCACTCCTCCCACCACAGCGCTCCGTTTTCCACAGTCTTAGAGTCCGGCTTGAGCCTCACGTGTGGGGAAATGTCGAGGCTCGTTTCGCACAGGAAAGAGAAAACTTGGTCGCTGACCGCGCAGAGTCGTTCGGTTACGTTGCGACGATCTGGCTCATCCATGTTTGCAACGAGAATGTTCGAGTATTTTTTCAGCTTCTCGATAGAGCCGGAACTCGCCAGTCGGTAGTCCCTGAGCTGCACGTGGTGGTCAATCACTAGCGAATCAGGGGCGATGATGCTGTCATCCTGCACTGAAATAAGGGGAAGTGTCTCCTGGCCGGGCAGCAGGTAGCCACGATCTCTGCGCAGTCGATAGAGCACCAGAGGACAGGTCACCAAGGCAAAGGTCCCCTTGAACGACGGAACCGCAAGCGCGAACAGTCGAGCGTCGGTGAAGGTTACATTCCCCTGATTCTCAGGGGCACCGTAGCGAGAATTAGCCGCCGCATCGTCAGCCCCGTCACGGAAACCACCCTTGATCCCCGAGGCGGGGAGGATCGGAAAACCAGTGGCAGCCTCACGGGCAACCGGCAGATCCACGAGACCACCACCGTCCTGTCCTGTTCCAACATGCAGGGGTGTGATCGCCTGCCAGAGAAGGTTTATGATTACTTGCTCAGTCATTGTTTTCATACTCCCCAAAAAGCGACGCCAAATCCGTCGCGGCGGTCTTGTTCGTTGTCAGAGATGCTGCGCAGCCACAGGGCAGACAGCTCCTCAAGGCTGAGAGGTCGATCGAGCTGGATGAAGTAGACGCTTCCCGCGGGGGCAAGATGTCGTGTTGGTTTCGATGCGCGGGTGGCGTAGTCCCAGCCGCTGACCGCATCAGGATTCCCGACAGCAGCGGCGATGAGGCGCGGGTGTGCGGCGGCCAGTGGTGAATCGGTGAGCAGCCATTCCGGTCGCCAACCTTTGGTGAATGCCGCCGGGCTCGTGAGGATGCATCGCAGTGTCGTGGTTTTTTGAAGCGCAGCCAGCAATTCTGCATCGTGAGGAAGGTCCGCCTGCTCCGTGGTCAGCACCGCGGGGCGGGCTTCGCCGCCCAGATGGACCACCCCCGTCGGAGTTTGCTCGGCTTCCACCATTAACTCGAACTGGGCCAAGCCGGTGCTGGTGCGACCGCGTTCCCAGGCTCGGAATTCGACGGTGAAGAGCATTCCTTCTTTGACCGTTCGGCAGGTGGGGTCAATGGCTACCTGGACACGCTCGTCGACTGGAGGTAGGGCTTGTTGGGTTGGATTCACCTCACTCCCTTTCAACCATCGCAGCATGTCCGACCATGCCCACATGTCATATCCTGGTTCGGGCTTGCTCGTGGAGTTATCGACCAGCAGGTTCAAGGAACTTGGGAGATTGCTACCCTCCTCCTCAGCCAAGACGAGCGGTGCCAGCTTCGCGGTTCGGAGCGAGCCGTTGTCGCGATGAACGATGGCGTCTTTCGGCGCGGGGAACAGGTATTCCGTTGTGCCCATGCGGCGGACCCGCAGCCCTTGGAACCTTACTGAGATGTTCCTGGCTCGGTTGGAGGCGTCCGGCTGGCTCCAGTCCCAACCCTGCTGATTGCCGTGGGCGGTGCGGATGAGGCCTGCCACCACCGAAGGCGGCGGCAGGACTGGGCCGCGAGCACGGCTCTCGTCCGAGTCCGCGCCGAAAGGACGTCCATCGCGGAACAGCAGCGGAGTGAGACTGGTGATCTTGGTCAGTTTCATTCGGTGACTTCTTTCTCCTGCATGGTTCCGGCCAGAAACCTTGCCATGGTCAATTCCGTGGCAATCCGTAGAAGGCTGCAGGCAGGATTCTCTTCGCCCAAAGTGCCGGCAATGGACCGGATCAACTCGGTTTTGGCATCATCACTGTTCTGGGAACGCTCAATCTTACGGTTAATGACACGTTCTGCCTCCCCGGCCAAAGCGGCGGCAGGTAGGCCTGAGGGCCACTCGATGGCGAGTCGGTGAAGCTCGTAGGGCAGTCCAGCTGGAAGGTGATCCTCGGTGAAGTGGCGCTGCCAGTCAACCAGCTTCAGATCGTCCCAGTGGCGTGTGATGTATCTCGGGACCCCGCCTCTGGTGTGGATGGCCACGCACACCGCGTTGCGAAGCTGCTTGGCTTTCCGCTCGGCCTGACGTGCTCGGGCTAGACTCACGCTGAGCGGCTCCTTGTAGTGAACGACGGCGATACCTGCGGACAGCGTGGCGGCCCCGCTGAGTTGGGTTTGGAACTCCTCCGACAAGGCCCGGGCAATGGTGAACACATTCGTCACCGGTAGGAAGGCCATCACGTCATCACCGCCGCAGTACACCGGTTGACCGGAGGCACGAAGTAGTTGTTGAGCTTTTTCCGCGAATTGGTCCAAACTGTTTCCGATGCTGCGGTGCTGTTCTATACCCTCAGAAGATGCGGCGAGACCGTTGAGCAGCTGGCCCATGCGGTCCCCGTCGGCCACTAGAATTGCGAAATAGGTGTAATCGGGCGGGACCGCGTCGCCATCTCGGTCATCACCGATAGCGGGGGAACTCGAGGCGGCTGGATCCTTCGCTCGCTGGGCAAGCGCCCAAGTGCTGAGGACCTTGTCTCCCTCAGTTACCCCCTTGATTCGCTTGAGAAGCGATACTGCATCCAATGATTCAGTCTTCTTTAGGAACAACGGGCCTTTGGCGAGTACGTGGTCGTGGTTCTTACCGCGACGGCGGATCGTCGGGAGCGACGGATCCATCGGTGATTTGGGTAGTCCAGCGTCATCCTCTGGCGCGGGGGTGAAGTCCCGGGTGGCTTTGCGGCTTCGCAGCAGAAGCTCTACCCGTTCCCGGGCAGCCCCGTAGGCCGTGCGGGATGCGACGGGAACCCAAGCACCCAACACGGTTAGGAAATCGCGGATCTGACGGTTGCCTCGATCGAGATCCAAGGCTTGGCGTTGGGCGTCATTGAGATTCCTCGTGTATGTGAGCCATGACTCGAAGAAATGGTCGCGGGCCGCCTTTTCCGCATCCCGTAGGGCCGCGGCGGGGTCGTTGGTGACGAAGGTCAGGATGCGGTTGGCGCCACCGTTTTGGGGGTTGCTGGGGAATACACGATCTTTGTCCTCGAACGTGGCTGCGGCCGCCCCGACAACTTCGAGGAGAAGCTGTGACCCGGCCCACAGGTCGGAGGTCCGGCGGGCAGCGGCGATGAATTCCTGAACTGGGCCGATGTGGATGGCAAGCAGATATTCACTCATGAGGGAATTCCCCGATGGAAAGACAGCAGAGTCCTTCGGTTTCAGACAAACCGCTCCAGACGTGGTCGATCCGGTGACGATTGGGGTCTTTTGGTGCCTTGAACTGGAATGCGACGGGCCAGAAGATTTTGGAATCCCTCGGGTCGGCTACAGCTTTCACGACAACGGGTGAGGCCATACGCCCCCGAGGTTTGGGGCCATACCGTTCTGGAGCTTTGAACTTGTCCAGGATCCAGAACCATGCTTCCTTGGCTGAGGACGACTTGGGACCCACAAGCCAAGTCGTCGGGAGAAGCGAATACTTATGGGTTTTGGTTTTTTTGGGAAAACCGAAGAGGCCGCGAGATTCGTGATACTGGCGAAGGGAACCGAAACCACGGCGGGTTCGTCGTCCCACACCTCCGAGGAGGCTCCAGGCGCGGACCGCTGGGGCAACATCGTTTTCCCAGAGTTCCGCATCGCAGGTAGCCGTCACTTTGAAGGGGAAGCGGTCCAATCCCTCAATCGGAGTCTTGCTGTCGAAGAGGCCATAGCCGCAGTAAAATACCTCTTCCCGTTCTTTCAGGTCGCGGAGCTGGTCGCAACTCAAGAGAGTTGTTGATCGTAGTAGCTCGACCGAAATATCTACTTTTGAGGGGTTGCCGTGGCTGGAGGAGGCGCTGCCCCAGATGCGGGATTCAGCCTTGAACAGCTCGGAGAGCGATGCGAAACGACTGCCGTTGAGTGCACGCCACCAGAACCGCAGATGACCACGTACCGACCGGGCCGCCACCGGAGCCGCCGGATTCACCTTCAGAGGCCATGGCGACCCACCGAACATCGGCGTGATGGTGGAGAATGTTAGTTTGTGCTCTCGCGCAGAGTACTCAGCTAGTACCTTCTGGGACTTGAAAACAGGGGGCACAACCCCCGGTGGTTTCCGTACCATGCCCTCTCCTTCACATCAGATCAGCCTTCGCCCTGTACTGACGGACAGCGCGGAGGGGATCGAGCAGGGCTTCTCCCGCGTCCCGCTAGAGCATGCACAGGGAAGGAAAACGACGGCAGCGGCGAAACTGTGCGGGGAGTGAGCGGGAGCACTAATCGGTGTTCGCATCCACATTTCTGAAGTCTCCGACTGGCCTTTGCTACCAAGTACATCTTGGGTCAGTTTCTAACCCAGTCGGCTGTTCAGGAGGGTCACCACCTTCGTCAGTGACACCGCCCCGGGATCGGGGGTGCCGACGGATTTCTCACCCAGCGGGCGGGCCCTGCCCAGCCGGGCGACCAGCGCCCGGGTGGATTCGGTTCCGGCCTCGGCTGCGACGACGGCGGCTGCGGACTTCGCGGCCAGGTCGCCGTCGGTGGCCACGAATGCCGCGACGAACGGGGAGAGCGCGTCGACGAGGGTTTTGTCGCCCACCTCGGCCCCGCCCAGGCGCTGCACGGCGGACAGAGCGGCCTGGAGCGCCGCCGCGAGATCGTCGCTGCTAGGGGTTTTCTCGTCACCCAGCGCGCTGCCCAACGCCGTGAGCAACGCGCCCCACAGCGCCCCGGAAGTGCCGCCGGCCCGGTTGGACCAGGCATCCCCGGCGGCGGTCAGCGTCGTCCTGAGCCCCCCGCCGGCCGATACGGCGGCGTGCGCCGCCCCGGCCGCAGCCCTCGACCCGTTGGCCATGCCGATCCCGTGATCGCCGTCCCCCGCCACCGAATCCAGCGCCCCCAGCTCTTCCTGCGCCCGAGCCAGCATCCCCGCGACATCGTCGAGCAACCCGGCCGCGACCTCGGCCGCCTCCCGGGATGCGGTACTGCCCGGGGTGGTCACATCCACGGGGGCGGCGGCCTGGCTGAGTGCGGCGTCGTCGCGCTCGACCGAACCCACCGATCCCTTCCGGTACGCCGGGGCATCACACGGCGCATCCCAGTAACCGAGCAGCTCGTCGTCCACCCACACCAGGGTCAGCGACACCCCCGCCATGTCCAGGGAGGTGACGAACTCGCCGGCCTCGACGTCGGCGCATTCGAGCCCGGCGGCCTCCAGGCGGGCCACGACGCAGGACGTCACCACGAACAGTTCCTCGTACTTGCTTGCTCCGAGCCCGTTGACGATGGCCACCACCCGGTTCCCGGCTCCCGCGGGACGATCCGCCAACAAGCCCTCGACGAGAGTGCGGGCCACGTCGTCGGCGCTGCCCAGGTCGGCCTCGGCGACACCCGGTTCACCGTGGATGCCGAGCCCGATCCCCATGCGACCCGCGGGCACGGTGAACAACGGTCCCTTCGCGCCGGGCAGCGTGCAGCCGGCGAAGGCAACCCCGAAACTGCGGGTGGCCGCGTTGGCCTTGGCGAACACCCGCCTGACCTCGTCGAACCCGAGCCCGGCCTCGGCCGCCGCGCTCGTGATCTTGAAGACCGGGAAATCCCCTGCGATTCCCCGCCGCTTCTCCGGCTCGGCGGCATCCCCAGAGGCGATGTCGTCAGTGACCACCAGGGTGTCGGCCTCGATACCCTCGGCGCGAAGCCGCTCAATGGCCTGCCCGAAGTGCAGCACGTCACCGGCGTAGTTGCCGAACCCCATCAGCACCCCGGCCCCGCGATGAACCGCCTTCAGCACCGAATAGGCCTGGGCGGCCGAGGGGGAACTGAAAATGTTGCCGCACACCGCGCCGTCGGCGAACCCGTGGCCAACCCAGCCCGCGAAGGCCGGGTAGTGCCCGGAACCGCCGCCATACACGACCGCGACCTTCCCGGCAGGCGTGAAGGTGGAACGCGCCACGCCCCCGTAGACGGGTTTCACGTAGCGTTTGTTGGCCGCGATGAAACCTTTGAGGGCCTCGGCGGGAAAATCAGCGGGATCGTTTGTCAGTCGCGTCACTGCGTGCCTTTCGATTGCTGGCCAGAGGTTTCGGCCCGACCCGTTCGCCGGTGCTCGCGAGTCGGCCCAACCAACATGGGTTCTCGGCGAACCCGGGCCCAGTTTAACCCCGCGTAAACCCCTGTTGCGGGGCCCCTGACCCCTAGGCTTGCCCCATGATGCGAGCGGCTGTGCTGGAGGAGATCGGCAGTTTGAGGTTGAAGCAGGTGCCCGTCCCCGAACCCGGGCCGGGTGAGGTGCTCGTGAGGATCGAGGCCAACACCATCTGCGGCACGGACCTGCGGATCATCTCCGGGGCCAAGACGGCCGGGGTCCGGCCGGGGGTGATCCTCGGTCACGAGTTCGCGGGACGTGTCGCGGCCGTGGGCCGGGGCGTCGACGGTGTGCCCGTCGGAGCGCAGGTGACCTGCTCGATCGTGGTGAGCTGCCAGCGGTGCCGGGCCTGCCTGTCGGGCCGGGAACAGCTGTGCGAGAACCTCGTGCTGTTCGGCTACGAACTCGACGGCGGGCTGGCCGAATACCTCCTCGTACCCAAGATCGCGATGGACCACGGCAACCTCGTGGTGCTGGAAAAGGAGATCCCCGCAACCACGCTGGCCCTGGCCGAGCCCGTCTCGTGCTGCCTCAACGGGGCCGGGCAGGTGGCTGTGGCGCCGGGGGAGAGCGTGGTGGTGCTGGGAACCGGGCCGATCGGCCTGCTCCACATCGCCTTGGCGAAACTGGCCGGCGCGACGACGATCCTGGCGGCCGGCCGGGAGGGCAGGCTTGCCGCCGCGACGGACTTCGGCGCGACCTGCGCTGTCGCCATCACCGGGGAGGCCCTGACGGCCGAGGTGCGCGAACGCACAAACGGCAGGGGAGCCGACGTTGTCATCGTCGCCGTGGGTGATCTCGCCTTGGCGAACCAGGCCCTCGAACTGGCTGCGATCGGCGGTCGCGTCAACTATTTCGCGGGTTTCCCGAAGGGGAAGACCGCCAGCATCGATCCGAACCTCATCCATTACCGCGAACTCGCCGTCACGGGTGGATCCAACGCCAGGCGGGCGGACGTGAGACGGGCCGTGGAGCTGCTGTCCAGCGGGGCCCTCGACGTGGGGAGGCTCGTCACCCACCGGTTCCCGCTCGCCGAACTGGAAGCCGCCGTCACTGCGGTGGCGCGACGCGACGGACTCAAGGTCGCGGTCATGCCCGAGGCGGGGTGAGGCCCCGCGACCCACCGGAGATCCCGGGCAGGGCATCGACTGACGCTCCGACCGTGAACAGGCCCCGGAGCCGGCGCGAGGACGCGGACAGCCGAGGCCGCCACGCCGTCACGCGAGCAGGGCGATCCGGTCTCCCTTGTAGGCCACGAGGCGGCCGTCGAGCATGCTGTAGGTGTCGTAGTTCTTCAGGACATCGCTCCACAGGGTGCCCGGTTTCCCGGGATCCAAGGCAATCCAGGTGGGGGCGTAGTAATCACCCGTTGGGATCAGCAGGGCACCCCCGAGGGTTGGAATGACATTGTGGGCTTTGGTGATCTGATGGTCCACGAGGTCGAGCTGCCCGGTCTTGGGGTCCAGGACCCCCGTCCGTATGGAGGGGGACGGGACGAAGACGCTCAGGGGACCGTCCTGAGGGGAGGGGGTCCTGTCGAAGACCGGAGCCAGCCAGGGACCTCCGTCCCAGTCCCTGCGCCAGAGCTCTTTCCCCGTCGCCGGATCCAGACCCACGAAGCTTCGATGCATGCCCTCCGTGACGTACACGAGGTCGTCTCCCCAGCCCAATGGATAACCACCCCGGACCTCGGCCGTCCACAGCTCCTTGCCGTGCTGGTCGAAACCCTTCAGCGGTCCGTCGTTCTTCTGTCCGACCAGGACGTTGCCCACCCAGGCCGAGCGGTGCCACACCCCGTCCTTCACCACCGGGCTGCCGTCGTCGGTGTGAACGCTCAGATAGCAGGCGTACTCGTGGACGGGGCCGGCCTGTCCGTCGACGCAGAAATCGGTCACGCCGTCGTGTTCCCTCACCCAGAACCACTCCCGGGCCTCCTCGGGCAGGTCGATGGACCACTGTTTGGTGTTTGCCTCCTTGATGGAAGGTGCGCGGCTGATCCGGACGCTACCCTCCTTGGACGTGTCCATCTCGTAGATCGCGCCCGATGCGGCCATGGCCAGGTAGCGCTCGGGTTTCTCGTCGAGCCGGCCGATGAGGCTGCCATCGGCGGTGCTGTAGACGAAAAGGGTTCTTTGCTGCTGGGAAGTTTCGGCCCACATCGCCACCTGCCCGGGCGGCGTGTCGGGTACCTTCCTGAGTATGTCGAAACCGGCGAGGTCGCTGGAGACATCGACCGACCACACCTCGGATCCGTCGGTCCAGTTGAGCATTCTCAGCTTGCTGCCGCCCGCGGTGAGGTCCGGAGCGACCACCAGGCCCTCGTGGGCCTCGAGGAGGGGGCCAGATCCGGTAACCGTGACCTCCCAGGCGGTTGTGAGCCGGGCCGGGGGAGTCGGCGGCGGAGAGGACTCGGGTGATGATGGAATCGTGGGGGCCGACGACGGTGTCTCGGATCCTGTGCCCCAACAGGACGTGGTCAGCAGGACGGCACCCATCAGGGCGGCGGCCCCGCGAAGTCGCCATCTGGAGGCGGGTCTCGCCGCGGCGTTGGGGGAGTGGGTGACCGCTTTCATGCTGGCTCCTCTTCGGTTTGACGGATGGGCTGCTGTGGGCTCTCGGGCTCCGCGGGGGTGTTTTGAAGCTTCAACGAATCTTTGGTGAAGCATCAATTGCTCTGTTCACAACCTGTTTCGCGCCTCATGGTATCCGGTCCGCCTTTGCGGGGCATCCAGTTGGGTCCTTTCGTCCGGGCACACCTCCGAAGTATTGCAAAGATTCTTTGCAAAGAGTCTTTGCATTATGTTACCGTCGCTTCATGGTGACGATGAGCACTTCAAGGACGAGCGCTACACCCGAGGTGCCCGGATGGGTGCATCTTCTGTCCGCGGCCGGGATCGTCGCTTCTGTGGATGCAGGGAAGGGACGGTCATGATGCGGCCTCTGCTCCTGCTCGTCGGGTCGAACGTCTCAGCCAATCTGGCCGATGGTTTCTGGGGGTTGGCGGTGCCGCTCCTGGCGATCCGGCTCACCGACGACCCGCTGGTCATCTCCTTGGCTACGGCAGCCTCGCTGCTTCCGTCGGTTCTGTTCTCCGTGCCCGTTGGGGCACTGGTCGACCGGATGGACCGGGCGAGAACCCTCATGCTTGTCAATCTGGTGCGTGGCGCCGTTCTCCTGGTCTTGTCCATCGGTGTCGCGGGAGAGGCCGTCGGGATTCCTCTCCTCTACGGGACCGTCGTCCTGGTGGGGGTGCTGGAGCTGATCAGCGACAACACCGCATCATCCCTCGTTCCCACGGTCGCCGGGCGGGAGCATCTCGACCGGGCCAACGGTTGGGTGCAGGGCGGGCAGCTCGTGGCGCAGTCGTTCGTCGCTGTTCCTCTGGCTGCTGTTCTCTTCGCGTTGTTTGCGTGGGGCCCGTTTGCAGTTGCGAGCTGCGCCTATGCGCTTGCGGCGGCAGCAGCAGTGGCGCTGCGCATGGTCAATCGGCGAAGCGTTTCACGAGATGTCGCAGGCGGTTCAGTTGAGCCGGGGGCCGGGCGTTTCGATTGGCTCAAGTCGATCAAGGAGGGTTGGCTGTTCGTTCGCGGCCACGACGTCCTCGGGAGGCTCATCGGGATGGGTGCGGTCCTGGCCGGCGTGGTGGCTTTGGCGAACGCCATCATGGTCGTCTACTTGGTGGATGAATTGCGGGTGCCTTTCTCATTGGTCGGCGTGCTGTGCATGGGTCTGGCTCTCGGCGGCCTCCTGGGAATCCGGGTCAGCGTTCCGCTGAGCGCTCGCAGGGGGCGGTGTGCAGCAGCCCAGATCGGTTTCTCCGCGATCCTCGTGGGTTTTCTCGTTGCCTTTCTTGCACCTGAAGGGGTGACGGCGGCGGTGGCGCTGTTCACGATGTCCCTTGGGGCCGCGACCTGGAACGTGGTTGTGGTCTCGGCGCGACAAGCCCTCACGCCTGATGAACTGCTCGGCCGTGTGCTGGGGCTCGCCTCCCTCGTGCTCGGCATCGCACAGGTTCTCGGCGCTGTGTGTGGTGGCCTGCTGGCGCGGATCGGGTTGCGCGTCCCCTTCCTCGTTGGTGCGGTCGTGATCCTGGCTCTCGTGCCGGTTCTGCGATGTACCCCGTTCGAAGCGGCACGCACCGCAACCCCGGGAGCTGACTTGGGAACGGGCTGCGGGAACGTCGAAGGAAGTCGTGACCTGGGAGATTGACCGGCCCTTGGTAAGAAACGGGATCTCACAATTTCATGCCATCGATCACCGGTTACGCTGCGATGAGCGGCAGGACGTTTGCAGTACCGTCATCGCATGGGTAGGAAGAGCGACTCGGGGGACGGCGCGACAAAACAGTTGATCGCATTGACGCATCCCGTGCGCTCGGCGATCTGGGATTGGCTCGCCCACAACGGGCCGGCCACCTCAAGCATGCTCGCCCGTCAGTTCAACCTGTCTTCGGGGCTGACTAGTTACCATCTCCGGTACCTCGCCGACAAAGGACTCGTGCGGGAGGTGGAGGAGAAAGGAACTCGCCGGGAACGCTGGTGGGATGCGGAGTCGGTGGAACTCCAGATGAGCGCGTCGGAGGCAGCCGTGACCGCGGAGGAGAAGGACATCCTCACCTCCCAGCTGGACATCTCGGAGGCGCAACGAAACCTGGCCTACTGGTCGCGGGCCTGGCGGACGGAGGATCCTGCAGAGATTGCTTGGCGATCCGTCTCGACCTCGGATCAGATGATGGTCAAGTTGTCGCTGGAGCAGATGCGGGAACTCAACTACGACATCATGGCGCTGATCCAGAAATGGAAGAAACTCGGTGCCATCAAGTCCGGTGAGCGCCGGCGCGTTCAGATCACCCTGCGGGCCTATCCTCTCGACAATGCTGACATGCTCGAGGGAGCCCCGGGACGGCAACCGGAAGCCGGATAAGTGAGCAAGAACCCGGTTACGCAGCACTCAACGCCGTTTCGGGCTGTTTCGGACGGTTTTTGGGCATTGAGCGCTGCGCAACCGGGTGAAACGCCCCGGCAGGGACGTTCAGTGGACGGGGAGGGCCTTGTCGGTTTCTTCCGCCCGGATGTCGACCATCTGCGCGCCGGTCAACCAGCCGGACAGGCTGCGGTGGGTGCGGGTGAACGGAACCATGACCAGGGACAGCGGCACCACCAGGGGCAGCAACCAGATGAAGGGCGAGGATGTGCCGAAGGGGGCCAAGAACATCGGGATCAACCACGATGCGGGTACCACCAGCGACCTGACAACCCTGCGGAGACGGGAACCGTCGTGCAGGGTGCCGTCCGCGTTGCGCCACTTCGGGGTGAGCCACACCACGGTCTGCCCGACGGAGGCGGCGAGATGATTCCAGGCGGGCCACACGAACACCGCGATGGTCGCCAGCGCAATGGCCGCGGGAGCGATCAACGGGGTCCACTCCTCAGAAACGTCCCCCAGGAACAGCAACGTCGCCACGCGGAGGCCCACCGCGGTGGTTCCGGCCACCAGAGCCACGAGAATGGCGTCGATCAGCATGCCTATCCAGCGTCGCCACATCGTCACCGGGCGCGGCGTCAGCCTGTCCTGCACCAGCTGGTGGGCGCGCGGCATCCACCACAGCAACACCGGGGCCAGGACCGCTCCCAGGATGGTGCCGAGGGTGTTGGTCATGAGGTCGTCCACATCGGCGGCCCGGAAGGCGCAGGGATAGATGAACCACAAACCGGTGAGCTGGGTCAGTTCGATGAGGAGGCTGGTGGCCGCCCCCAGAAGGGTTGTGACGAGAACGGAGCGGTTGAAGTAGCGGCGCAGGATGACCCCGAACGGTACGAACAGCACCACGTTGAAGGCCACCTGCAACACCGCGAAGCTGGTCAGCAGCCCCCGCAGCGAACGCCCCGGCGCGGCCTCCCGGATGTCGTCGATGAAAGCGAACGGCCGCAGGTTCATTCCGCGGGCGTGGAGCTGGCACCACTCGACGGAACGCTCCGGCAGCGGCAGGAGGGTGTAGGTGAGCAGCGCGGCGGCGTAGAGACACACCGCCGCGAGTCCGAGCAGACGGGCGAAACTCAACCGGCCGAAGCGGCGGTACTGCCAGACCAAGCCTGGCAGGAACAGCGCCGCGAACGCGACGGCTCCGATGATTGCGGCGAGCAGACCATTGTTCACCCAGTCCTGCAAGGTTCCTCCAGTTGTGACGGCCGAACGGAGGATACCGCTTGGGGGAAATGCCGGACCGGGGTCTCGTGACGTGGTCAGGTCTCACCGCAGATGAGGCCGACCGTCCGGCGTCCCGGATGTGACATAGTGAGCCGCGTTGTTCACGCGACTCATGAAGGCGACGCAGAAGATGTAGGAGGAAGCCCCGATGTCCTCTCCGGCAGGCGACCTGAAGGTCGCGATGAAACCCCGTCACCTCGTGATGATGAGCCTCGGCTCCGCCATCGGAGCCGGGCTGTTCGTGGGCTCCGGCGCGGGCATAGCGACGGCGGGACCCGCGGTGCTGCTGTCCTATGTCATCTCCGGGGCAATCGTCCTTGCCGTGATGCGCATGCTCGGCGAGATGGTGGCGGACGACCCGAACCCGGGGGCGTTCTCCTACTACGCGGACAAAGCCCTCGGACCCGCCGCCGGATTCGCGATCGGCTGGCTGTGGTGGATCGAGATGGGATTGGTGGTGGCAACCGAGGCAACCGCGGCGGCACGCTATCTGAGCACACTCATCCCCGGTTTCCCGCAGTGGGGTTTCGCGCTGATCATCATGGTGGTCTTCACGGGAATCAACCTGGTCAAGGTGGGGAGCTTCGGTGAATTCGAGTTCTGGTTCTCGCTGATCAAGATCACCTTCGTGGTGGTTTTCCTGGTGCTCGGGGCGGCTTTCCTGCTGGGGTTCACCCCCGCCGCCTCACCCGGGTGGGGGAACCTGCTGGGAAACGACTTCATGCCCCACGGAATCAAGGGAGTCGCATCGGCGCTGCTGGTGGTGATCTTCGCCTTCGGGGGCGTGGAGATAGTCGCGGTGGCCGCCGCCGAGACCGCCGACCCGGAACGCAGCATCAGGAAGGCCGTCAACACGATCCTGTGGCGCATCCTCATCTTCTACATGGGAGCTGTGACGATCATGCTCCTGGCCCTGCCCTGGAACGACCCCTCCCTCAAGGACGCGCCCTTCGTCGCGGTCCTGAACGCGGCGGGACTGCCCGCCGTCGCGGCGATGATCGGGACCGTGGTCGTCGTCGCGCTGCTGTCCTCGCTCAACGCGAACCTCTACGGCGGCTCCCGCATGATCTTCTCGCTCGCCGAACGACGCATGGGGCCCGCGGTGATGCGCGGCACGAACGCTCGTGGCGTGCCCGTGGCAGCCGTGCTGGCCACCTCGTTCCTCGGTTTCGTCGCTGCGGCGCTGAACTACTTCTGGGCCGAGGAGGTGCTGAAATTCCTGCTGAACATGGTCGGCTCGACCATGATCGTCATCTGGCTGGGGATCATCGCCTCGCACCTGGCGCTGCGCCGTCGCGCCGCCCGCGAGGGCAATCACTCGCTCAAGGGTTTTCCGGTCGCGCTGTCCTGGGCGACGCTGGTCGCGGTGGCCGCGGTGGTCGCGCTCGGGTTCACGGTGCCCGAGATCGCGGTGCAGCTCTCCAGCACCTTCGCCCTGACGGCCCTGCTAGCGGCGGTCGGTGGCTGGCTTGCCAAACGCGCGGCTGTTCCCGGCCCGGAGAGCGAACCAGCCGCAGAGAACGGGATGTGAGGAAAATCCGCGGACCCTGGGTGGATCCCGCGCAGCGGCCCTGGTGCCCCGGCCCCGAAGATGCCTGACCTCTTTGGTGGTAGCGTTTCGTCCTCAAATGACTTGCACGATGCTCAGCGCCCCGATGCGCTTCGAGCAGAACAACCCGGCCGGGACGTCACCCATGCCCGGCAACCAATCCCGGAAGGCACTGTTGTGACCCAACACACCATGAGTGATAACACTCGCACCGCCATCGAACTCGTCGACACCTATGCGGCACACAACTACTCTCCGCTGCCCGTCGTCGTCACCGAAGCGTCGGGTGCGTGGCTGACGGATGTGGACGGCCGCCGCTACCTGGACTGCCTCGCCGCCTACTCGGCCCTCAACTTCGGGCACGGCAACCCCACCTTCATCGATGTCGCGAAACGGCAACTGGACCGGCTCACCCTCACCAGCCGCGCCGCGCACTCCGACTGGCTCGGCCCGTTCGCCCAGAAACTGGCCCGCCTCGCGGGCAAGGACATGGTCCTGCCGATGAACACCGGCGCCGAGGCCGTCGAGACCGCCATCAAGGTGGCCCGCAAGTGGGGGCACCAGGTCAAGGGGCTGCCGCAGGACCGCGGCGAGATCATCGCCATGCACGGCAACTTCCACGGCCGCACCACAACGATCATCAGCTTCAGCGACGACGAGACCGCGCGCGCCGATTTCGGCCCCTACAGCCCCGGGTTCCGGCTCGCTGATTTCGGCGACGTCGAATCCCTGCGGAAGGCCATCACCCCCGAGACCGTCGCCGTGCTGCTGGAACCCATCCAGGGCGAGGCCGGCATCATCGTCCCGCCGGCGGGATACCTCCGCGAGGTGCGGGAACTCACCCGCAGGAACAACGTCCTGCTGATCTGCGACGAGATACAGACCGGCATGGGCCGCACCGGAACCACGTTCCGGTTCCAGGCCGAGGACATCGACCCCGACATCATCACCGTCGGCAAGGCACTGGGTGCGGGCATCGTGCCGCTGTCAGCGGTGATCGCCGACCGCGAGATCCTCGGGCTGCTGCGACCCGGTGAGCACGGCTCCACCTTCGGTGGCAACCCCCTCGCGTGCGCCATCGGGTCGGCCGTCTGTGACGTGCTGGCCACCGGCGAGTACCAGCGCCGCTCCACCGGGCTGGGCGAGCGCCTGCACGCCGGGCTCGAGGCCCTCGTCGGCCACGGCGTGACCGCGGCCCGGGGTGCGGGCCTGTGGGCTGGCGTCGACATCGACCCCGCGATCGGCACCGCCAAGGACGTGAGCCTGGACCTCCTCGATCACGGCATTCTGGTGAAGGACACCCACGGCCAGACCCTCCGGTTCGCGCCCCCGCTGGTGATCACCGAGGACGAGATCGACCTCATCGTGCGCGAGTTCCGGGCCGTGCTGGAGCAGCGCCTCGCGCGGCACGCCTGAAACGGGAAACGACCCGGTCGATGCCGGATGCAGCCGCCGAACTGACCGTCGAACGGGTGCTGTGTGCCGTGGAGTGCATACCCACCGGACGGGTGGTCAGCTACGGCGACCTCGCGGAACTGGTGGGCACATCCGCCCGGCGGGTGGGGGCCATCATGGCCTCCGCCGGGCCGGGGGTGCCGTGGTGGCGGGTGGTCAACGCCTCGGGACGCCTGCCCGGGCACCTCGTGGCGGAGGCGTCCCGGCGCTGGGCCGATGAGGGAACCCCCGCGGTCGACGGGCGGTGCGTGATGTCGCGGGCCCGGGCCGATCTGCCCCGGCTGGCCGCGGATCACGAGACCCGGCTCGCCGAGTGGGGGAACCCCGCCCGGGAGCTGACCTCACCCGCAGTTCAGTAGCCCCGCCGACTCCTTCAGCGCCAGCACCCGGCCGGCGGATTCGGCCAGCCGGTTGGCGTTGCCCGGGTTCTCGGCCGCCCAGGTGATGGTGGCCTTCAGCATCTCGTCCATCAGCGACGGGTCGGCGTTGATGAGCAGATCCCCTCCCGCCGCGAAGAACCGGACCGCCCGGTCGCCGGGTTTGACATTCCCCACGGCGGCCGCCTCGCCCAGGTCGTCGCTGATAGCCACTCCTTGGAAACCGAGGTCGCCGCGCAGCATGTCGGTGACGATCTTCCTGCTGAAAACTCCCTCCTGGTCCGGGTCGATCCGGGTGAAGATCGCCGACGAGATCATCACCGAGTCGGCCCCGGCCTCGATGCCTTTGCGGAACGGCTCCAAGGATTCGCCGTCGGCGGTGGTGTCGCCGTCCCTGGCCACCCCGTGGTCGGTGTTGACCGTCACCTCACCCAGCCCGGGAAAGTGCTTCAGAGAGGTCACTATCCCTGCGTCCTGCATGCCCTGGGTGAACTCCACCACCGATCTGCTCACCGCGGTGACGTTATTGCCGAAGTTGCGGTTGAGTTTCCCGATCGGGGCGTTGCTGCTCTGCTTGTTCCTCGGCACCACGTCGGCGACCGGCGCGAGGTCGTAGTGGATTCCGGCGGCAGCCAGTTCTCCACCCCACGCCTGCGCTCGGTTCCGCAGCTGCCCGTCCGCCAACGATCCCTGCTCGACGGCGTTCGGGATGTCGCTGAATCCCGGTCCCTTGAGGCGTTGCACCCGGCCGCCCTCCTGGTCGACGGCGACCAGCAACGGTATTCCGGCGGAGCGCATCGTTCCCAGCTCGGAGGTGATTCCGCTGATCTGGCCGGCGCCCGCGTTGTTGTCGCCGAGCAGCACAACGGATCCGACGGACCCCGACGCGATGGCCTTCCGGGTCGCGCTGTCCAGACCGGAGGTGCTCACCCCGATCATGAACAACTGCCCGGCCTGCTGTTCGGTGGTCAGGGAATCCGCTTTCGCGCGGCACCTCACCGCGGCGGGCGTGGGTGCGGGGGAGGGGGGCGTTTCCGGCGTGGACGTGCTCGGGGTCCCCGCTGCCGTGGCCGGTTCGGTGGGAGGTGCTGCTGGGCCCGCCGCGCAACCGGTCAGCACCGAGGCGCAGGCCGCGGCCGCGGCGAACCTACGAAGGGAACCGAAATCTCCTCCGGTCGGTTTCGAGGTGCGCACCCGGTTCGTCGCCCCGCCGGGAAACACTCCCGCGGAGCCGGAGGCCTCGGGGAGCGGGTCGCGGTGCGAGGATTTCAAGAGTTGCATGTTTCTCCCGGAGCGAGATGGTCGTGGGGTTGGGAAAGGCCTGTAAGTGGGGGTGGGATCACGTCGTGAAAAAGACTTTCAGCTCTAGGACAGATGCGCTTTCAGGCTCACGCTGAAGCCTATGAGCGCCGCAACACCCCCAATGATCATGCTGTTCACCGGCCCGATACCGCGGGCGAACGACGAACCGAGGGCGTAACCAAGAAATCCCCAGAGAAGCGAGAAGGCGATCCCGATCAATGGGCCGAGGAAAGGGATGAACAACATGACGATCAGCAGGATTCCAACGATGATTCCGACCGTTATCGCGGCGTCACGGCCCAAGTGGTAGACATCGGCCGTGCTGATGCACACGAAAACCCCCACCAGCAGGGCCTCAAGGAAAACCAAGGGATGGAGTTCGCTCGGACCGCTGCCCCGCAGCCGCTGTATCAACCGCGGCCGGGCGGCGGGGGCGGAGGCCGTGTCGTTCTGTTTCGGCATGGGGGAGTAGCCCTTGGGATTCTTTGCGTCGTTCCGGGACTGTTCATCCTCGTCGTAGTCGTAGAGCATGGACACCATCCTTTCCCATGGGGAGGTCCTTGGGAAGGGCGACGGGGGCTCACCGGGGCTCCTCGGGGCCGCCCACCAGTATTGGGTGGGCCCACGGTCGGGGGAGCCCCGGGATGGCCCCGTCTGCGAACCCCGGGTCCTACGATGATGCGCATGCGTCATTTCACCGTTGATCTGAACCGGGAGAGATCCGCCACCCTGGAGGCGGTCCTCTTCGACGCCCCTTCCCCCGAGGAGCAACCGACCCCGCTGGAGCATCCCCGGCCCGCGGTGATCATCGCCCCGGGTGGGGGATACATGATGTTGTCGCAACGAGAGTCCGACCCGGTGGCGGTCGCCTTCCTGCGCCGCGGGTTCAACGTGTTCGTGCTGCGCTACTCGCTGCGGGAACACGCCGCCTACCCCAATCCCGCCATCGACGCGGCGCAGGCCGTGCGATGGATACGAGCCCATGCCGGCGAGGTGGGCGTCGATCCGCGGCAGGTGAACCTCCTGGGGTTCTCAGCGGGCGGGCACGTCGCAGCGCTGCTGGGCACCCACTGGAACCGCGACGACCTGGTGGCGGCCGAACGCGCCGAGTACGAGGCCACCGGCCGGGGTGATCTGTTGCGTCACGGTTCGCGACCCGACGCGCTCGTGATCTGCTACGGGGCGCTCAGCGTCGACTGGGTGGACGGTGACGAGGAGATCCTGCGCACCGCGGCCCGCGTGGACTGCATCTCGGCGGTGACCGGGGAGACCCCGCCCGCCTTCGTGTGGACCACCGGTCAGGACGAGGTGGTGCCGCCCTCGCAGTCGCTGCGTTTCGTCACCGCGCTGGCCGAGGCCGGGGTGCCGTTCGAATACCACCACTTCCAGTGGGGCTGTCACGGCCTGTCGACCGCCGATGAGCTGTGTGACGCCGACCGGGAATCGCTTCCGGTCAATGTCGCTTCCTGGGTGGATTTGGCAGCCAACTGGCTGCGCAAGATTGGAGAGGAAAAATGACCAACGCATGGAGTGATCTGGGCGACTACACCAACCTGCCGAGGCTGGGTTCGCTGGCGATCTCCCCGCAGGGACGGGTGCTGGTGTCCGTCGCTAACCGGAACCGGGAACGCACCGGCTACCGGTCGTCGTGGTGGGAGCTCGACCCCGAGGGCCAGCGACCCGCGCGGCGCCTGACCCGTTCGGAGGAGGGCGAGAGCTTCGGCGCCTTCACCGTGGACGGGGATTTCCTGTTCGGCTCGAAACGACCCGTGCCCGGCACCGACGAGGTGAAACCGGGCGAGGACGACGGTGTGGTCTGGTTGCTGCCCGCCGAGGGCGGTGAGGCCCATCCGGTGGCGCGCCGCTCCGGTGGGTTCAGCGGGGTCGTCGCCGCGACCGGTTCCCGCACGGTGATCGCCCGCACCCCGGCCCACATCGGCGCCGCGGACGACGAGGCCGACGCCGCCAAACGCAAGGCCCGCCGCGAACGCAAGGTGACCGCCATCCTCCACGACAGCTACCCGGTCCGGTACTGGGACCACGACCTGGGGCCCGTAGCGGACAGACTCGCCGTCCTGGACCTCGATGGTGGCTGCGAACCGCTGACCGGGGACGTGGGCCGCGCCCTGGAGGAGACGACGCTGTCGCTGAGCGCCGACGGCCAGAGGCTCGCCGCAGGCTGGGCCTCGCCGCGGGGAGTTGCGGAGGTGGCCCTGTCCGTGGCGGTCATCGACGTGGCGACGGGGCAACGCCGGATGGTCGCCTCCGACGACGCCGACGAGTTCACCGGTCCTGTGATCTCCCGCGACGGCCGGTTGATCGCGTGCGTGCGCATCATCCGCTCCACCCCGGAAACCGCCCCGGTGCAGCGCCTGTGGCTGGTCGGGGAGGACGGCGAAGGCAGGGAACTGGCCCCTGCTTGGGATCGCTGGGGTACGCCGGTGGCCTTCAGCCCTGATGCCGGGACGCTTTACGCCGTGGCCGACGAGGACGGCGACGCCCCGGTGTTCGCCATCGAAGTGGCCTCCGGGAAGGTGCGCCGCCTCACCGGCGAGGGTGCCTTCACCTCGGTGCGGATCACCGAGGACGGCCGGAGACTGTACGCGGTTCGGTCGTCCTACCAGGATCCGGGCAGCGTCGTCGCCATCGACACCGCCACCGGGGAGACCACCAAACTTCCGGTGCCCGTCGACTATCCGGAGCTGCCCGGCAGACTGGAGCGCATCGAGACCACCGCCGCCGACGGGGCGCGCGTGCCCGGTTACCTGCTGCTGCCTCCCGGCGACGGCCCTGCGCCGCTGGCGTTGTGGATCCACGGCGGCCCGTTGAGTTCCTGGAACTCGTGGAGCTGGCGCTGGTGCCCGTGGCTGCTGGTCAGCCGGGGCTGGGCGGTGCTGCTGCCCGATCCGGCGCTGTCCACGGGATACGGCCAGGACTACATCCAGCGCGGCTGGGGACGCTGGGGCGCGGAACCGTTCACCGACCTGATGGCCCTGACCGACCACGTCGTCGCCCGGGACGACATCGACCAGGACCGCACCGTCGCCATGGGCGGGTCGTTCGGCGGCTACATGGCCAACTGGGTGGCGGGCCACACGGACCGGTTCCGCGCCATCGTCACCCACGCCAGCCTGTGGAACCTGGATGCCTTCGGCAACACCACCGACGCCGCCTGGTACTGGGAACGCGAGATGTCGCCCGAGATGCGGGAGCGGTACTCGCCGCACCGGGCCGTAGCTGACATCGTCACCCCGATGCTGGTTGTCCACGGCGACAGGGACTACCGGGTGCCGATCAGCGAGGGCCTGGCCCTGTGGCGGGAACTGGCCGCGGGCTGGGCGGGGAAACCGGAGGACTTCCCGCACAGGTTCCTGTACTTCCCCGACGAGAACCACTGGATCCTGTCCCCGCAGCACGCCGAACTCTGGTACGAGACCGTGCTTTCCTTCATCGAGGCGGGCATCGGCAAGGCCGGATTCACCCGGCCCGAGCTGCTCTGATCCGGTTCACCGGCCGGGCCGGGACGCATCCGGTCCGGCCCGGCCGGCCTGCGGGGTGGCGCCCTGGTGGCCGACCACCTGGGACCGGGGCACCGGGTATCCCGCCAACCGGTCCGCGACGGCGCCGGTCAGCTGCTCCAGCGGACCCGAGACGAACACCTGCGACCACGCCCCGCACGCCACCACCAGTCCGAGGCACAACCAGCCCCCGGGTCCCCCGTCGGTGACGAGACCCTCCGGTTGGGCGTCGGACAGGACCACGACGTGGATCACGTATGCCGTCAACGCCATCGAACCGACGCCCGTCAGGGGCAGCAGCACCCACCGCGACCACGGCAGCCGGCCCAGCAGCACCAGACCAGCGATCAGCGCGAGCGCCAGACCACCCGAGGAGAACACCTCGAAGACGGTGCCCGAGTTGGGTTCGAAGGACCACAGTGCACGCTGCCAGTCGATGCCGGTCGCCGGATCCGTGGTCCGGTCGATCCCGGTGGTCGAGGTGGCCGAGCGCTGGACGTCGTTGAACAGCGGCGCCGGGGAACCGGCGGAGATCACGAACGGGGCCGCGAAACCGGCGAACAGCACCAGACCCGCCACCAGGAACCCCCTCAGCGCCCTGACGTTGTCCAGGCCGAAACGCCCCAGGGCCATGCCCGCAAGGACGAAGGCCATCCACACCAGCGCGGGGGAGACGGTGGTCGCAAGCAGGGTGGGGACGAAATTGCCCCCGAGGTCGGGGGAACCGTACCCCCAGGTGGGGATCCACAGCGGCAACCCGGTCACCAGCAGCTTGCCCACCAACGCCAGGCAGCAGGCCACGACCAGGAGGGTGCGGGGCCGCCAGCGCAGCGCGGGCAGGGAGAGGACGAACCAGAAGGCGTAGGAGGCCAGGATCACCTGGATGGTGGTTGGGATCATCGACAACGCCCCGGCGATCAGCAGCAACACGACGGCCCTGCCCAGGACGGTGGCGCGGGCCCGCAGCAGGTCGTCGCCCCCGAGCCTTTGGGTTCCCCCGCTGATGATGGCCAGCGACACCCCCGCCACGGTGGCGAACAGGATGCCCGAGCGGCCGTGGACGAAACCGAGCAGCGCGGCCGGTCCCGAACCCCAGGTGGGGGTGAGCATCGAGTGCGCGATCACCATGCCCAGGACGGCCAGGCCGCGGGCGGCGTCGAGCCCGGGGACACGGGATCCCGTGACCCGCGTGTGGCGTGGCTGCGGCCACCAGGGGCGGGCAGATCGGAGAGGAAACGGCATCTGCTGTGTGACTGACACCCAGCCAACCTAGGCCACTTCGGGACCGAGCGCGGGTTTTCCGCGAACGCCGGGCGTCCGGCCGCCGGGCGCGGGCCGGGGAACCCGGTGGGACAACCCCGGTGGCTTGAACGCTGTTCAAGCGTTTACCCCTGTCAGTGGGGGGTGAAACCCGGATTGGCTGGTTGCGCCGATGCAGGGGGGTGCGTTCCCCGAAGTTGTCCCGGCATGGTTGGATAGGGACCATGAGTCCTCGAAAGATCGGCGTCACCGAGCTGGTGCTCAGGGACGCACACCAGAGTTTGATGGCAACCCGAATGGCCTTGGAAGACATGGTCGACGCCTGTGCAGACATCGATGCCGCAGGTTACTGGTCCGTGGAGTGTTGGGGTGGTGCAACCTTCGATTCCTGTATCCGCTTCCTCAATGAGGATCCCTGGGTCAGGCTCCGTACGTTCCGTGAACTGATGCCCAATACCCGTCTCCAGATGCTGCTGCGTGGCCAGAACCTTCTCGGCTACCGCCACTACGAGGACACGGTGGTGGAAGAGTTCGTCGAGAAGTCGGCTGAGAACGGCATGGACGTCTTCCGTGTCTTTGACGCCCTCAACGACCCCCGCAACATGGCCCAGGCGATGCAGGCCGTCAAGAAGGTCGGCAAGCACGCCCAGGGCACCATCTGCTACACCATCTCGCCGGTCCACACCGTCGAGGGCTACGTGAAGCTCGCCGGGCAGCTCATCGACATGGGCGCCGAGTCGATCGCCCTCAAGGACATGGCCGCCCTCCTCCAGCCGCAGCCCGCCTACGACATCATCCGCGGCATCAAGGAAACCTACGGCGACATCCAGATCAACGTTCACTGCCACTCCACCACGGGCGTCACCCTCGTCAGTCTCATGAAGGCCATCGAGGCGGGTGCCGACGTGGTCGACACGGCCATCTCGTCGATGAGCCTTGGCCCCGGCCACAATCCGACCGAATCTCTCGTCGCGATGCTCGAGGGCACCGACTACACCACCGACCTCGACATGGACCGCCTCGTCAAGATCCGCGACCACTTCGCGAAGATCCGCCCGAAGTACGCCGAGTTCGAGTCGGCCACGCTGGTGGACACCGGCATCTTCTCCTCCCAGATCCCCGGCGGCATGCTCTCCAACATGGAATCGCAGCTCAAGGCCCAGGGCGCGGGCGACCGCATCGACGAGGTCATGGCCGAGGTGCCGCTGGTCAAGGCCGACGCAGGCCATCCGCCGCTGGTCACCCCGTCCTCCCAGATCGTCGGCACCCAGGCCGTCTTCAACGTCCTGATGGGCCGCTACAAGGTGCTGACGGGCGAGTTCGCGGACCTCATGCTCGGTTACTACGGCGAATGCCTCGGTGAGCGCAACCCCGAGGTCATCAAGCTGGCGCAGGCGCAGGCCAAGAAGGACCCCATCACGGTGCGTCCCGCGGACCTTCTCAAACCCGAATGGGACGAACTCGTCGCCCAGGCCAAGGAACTCGAAGGCGCCGACGGCACCGAGGAGGACGTCCTGACCAACGCCATGTTCCCGGGGGTGGCTCCCGGGTTCTTCAAGACCCGCGCTGAGGGGCCCAAGAACGTCGGCAAGACCGCTGAGCAGCTGGCCGCCGAGGAAGAGGCCGCCAAGCGCAAGGCCCAGGGGATCTCCGGTCCCGTCAAGTACAACGTCACCATCGCTGGCCGTTCGCACAGCGTTTCCGTCGAGCCCGCCTGAGGAGCGAAATGAGCAAGCAACACACCATGGCCGAGCGCCTTCAGCAGCTCGAGGAGGCCCGGACAAAGGTCGAGGCCGGAGGCGGTGCCGAGAAGCTGGAAAAGCAGCGCGCCCGCGGCAAGATGACCGCCCGCGACCGCATCGAGGAGTTGATCGACGAGGGCTCCTTCCAGGAAACCGGCGCCTTCCGCCGCAACCGCACCACCACCTTCGGAATGGACAAGGCCTACATGGCAGCCGACGGTGTGGTGACGGGCTCCGCGACCGTGCTGGGCCGTCCCGTCCACCTGGCCAGCCAGGACTTCACCGTGATGGGTGGTTCGGCCGGTGAGACCCATTCCATCAAGGTCACCGAGATGCTGGAGGCGTCGCTGTCCACCGGCACCCCGTTCATCTTCATCAACGACTCGGGCGGTGCCCGCGTGCAGGAGGGCATCGACTCCCTCTCCGGCTACGGCAAGGTCTTCTACGCCAACGTGCTGCTCTCCGGTGCGGTGCCGCAGATCTCGATCATCTCCGGCCCCTGTGCCGGTGGCGCGGCCTATTCGCCGGCCCTGACCGACTTCATCATCCAGACCCGCAAGGCCCACATGTTCATCACGGGCCCGGGCGTGATCAAGCAGGTCACCGGTGAGGAGGTCACCCAGGACGCCCTCGGCGGTGCCGACGCCCACATGGGCCGCTCCGGTGTCATCGACTTCGTTGCCGACGACGACGAGCAGGCCATCCTGATCGCGAAGAAGCTGCTCAGCTTCCTGCCGCAGAACAACTCCGAGGAGCCCCCGATCGTCGATCCCGACGATTCGATCGAGCCCAACGAGAAGCTGCGCGAGATCATCCCGCTCGAAGGCAACAAGGGCTACGACATTCGCGACATCATCGCCGAAATCGTCGATCACCGCGACTTCCTCGAGGTGCAGGCCGGCTGGGCCCGCAACATCGTGGTCGGCTTCGCCCGAATCAACGGCCGCTCGATCGGCATCATCGCGAACCAGCCGAGCGTCATGTCGGGTGTCCTCGACATCGACTCCTCGGACAAGGGCAGCAAGTTCATCCGCTTCTGCAACGCGTTCAACATTCCCGTGGTGAACCTCGTCGACGTTCCCGGCTTCCTGCCCGGCGTCGCCCAGGAGCACGGCGGCATCATCCGCCACGGCGCGAAGATGCTGTTCGCCTACTCCGCCGCGACTGTCCCGAAGATCACCGTCGTGCTGCGCAAGGCCTACGGCGGCGCCTACCTGGCGATGTGCTCGAAGGACCTGGGCGCCGACAAGGTGTTCGCCTGGCCGACCGCCGAAATCGCCGTCATGGGTGCCGAGGGCGCCGCGAACGTGGTGTTCCGCCGCGAGATCGAGGCCGCCGAGGACACCGAGGCTCGCCGCGAGGAGCTCGTGGAGGAATACCGCGAGACCTTCTCGACGCCGTACATGGCTGCCTCCCGTGGTCTGGTTGACGACATCATCGACCCGGCGGACACCCGCCGCGAGATCGCGCTGTCGCTGGAACTGCTGGCCGGCAAGCGCCAGCTGCGTCCCGCGAAGAAGCACGGCCTCTTCCCAGCGTGATCGGAGTCGCAGATGTCTGACAACAACGCTGCGCTCCTCGCGGCGGTCGAGAAGCTGACGGCTCAGCTCAAGACCCTCGACGAGCGTCTCGCCAAGCTCGAAGCCCGGCAGGGGATCCCCGAGGAGGATCTCGTTGCGATCGGAGCCGCCGTCGCGGCCTCCCTCGGGCACAAGGCCAAGGTGCGGGCGGTCCGCTTCAGCGCCCAGTCCGGCTGGGTCCGGGCCACCCGCGAACAGTCCCACAACCGTGCTGTCCCGCACGTTCGCTGATTGAAGGAGACAACCCATGAAACTGAAGGTGACCGTCAATCAGACGGAGTACGAGATTGATGTTGAGGTCGAGAAGGAAACCCCAAGCCTTCCGCCGATCGTGATCGGCGGCTCGGGCGGCGCACCGGCGGCGGCCCCTTGAGGTCGAGGAGGACCGTCCGGTATCCGCTGCCCGACGCATCGGCGGCGGACGGAGCCCTTGCTATGCTGAGGAAGCGCACGTCCCCGGCG
>ERZ773035.603-NODE-603-length-28937-cov-12.389239_pt1 | contig 28937 bp, 26 predicted proteins | sample MGYA00511487_ERZ773035 | MGnify/ENA primary metagenome ERZ773035 (study PRJEB29015, sample SAMEA2737985) | human oral metagenome | biome: human oral; feature: human-associated habitat; material: dental | place: China | collected 2024 ...
AGTTTCAGCGTAAAATTGAATATCTGCGCATCTCCGTGACGGACTGCTGCAATCTTAGGTGCCGTTACTGCATGCCCGCACACGGGGTGAAGAAGATCGCGCATGCAGATGTGCTTAGTTACGAGGAGATTCTGCGCAATGTGCGCGCACTTGCAGCACTGGGTGTCCGCAAGGTGCGGCTGACGGGCGGTGAGCCGCTCGTCCGGCGCGATATTACGCGGCTTGTGCGCGGGCTGAAGGAGATACCGGGCATCGAGACGGTCGCCGTCACGACGAACGGCGTCCTGCTCGGTACGATGCTTGATGCGTTGGTGGATGCGGGGCTGGATGCGGTGAATCTCAGTCTCGACACGCTTGACGGCGGGAAGTTTTTCTCAATCACGCGGCGACCGCTCTTCGGTACGGTGATGGAGTCGCTCGCACGGCTGACGGAGGAAAAACGACTTGATGTCAAGATGAACTGCGTGCCGATTGCAGGCGTCAACGATGATGAGATCACGACGCTTGCGACGATTGCGCGGGACCATCCGATTAAGATGCGCTTCATCGAGCTGATGCCGATCGGTTGTGCGCGGACGGAGGGCTATCGCGGGGTGCCGATGGATGAGGTGCGGGAGCATCTGAAGGAAGCGTTCGGCGCACTGCTCCCCGTGGGCGAGGCAACACATGGGAACGCTGTCCCCGTGGGGCCGGCTGCCTATGTACGGCCCGCAGGCTTTCGTGGAGCGCTCGGCTTTATCGACGCGATGGATCATAAATTCTGTGATACCTGCAACCGCGTGCGCCTGACGGCAGAGGGGTTTCTAAAACTCTGCCTTTACAGCAATGCAGGCCTCGATACGCGTACACTTCTGCGCAGTGGCGTGACGGATGCGCAGCTGCGGGAGCGCATCGCGCATGCCGTGTGGAAGAAACCTGCAGAACATTATTTTGAGATGGACAGCGAGACGCGCGATCAGCGCGCAATGTATCAGGTAGGAGGGTAACATGGGAGAGATCCGTGCACTGTGCATCAGCGAGAAGCGCGGTACGCAGAAACACGCACTGGACCGCGTATTCTTTATGACGGAGCATGGCATCGACGGCGACGCCCATGCGGGGGACTGGCATCGGCAGGTGAGCCTCCTCGGTCTTGGCGAGATTGACGATTTTCGTGCACGCGGTGCAGATGTGGACTTTGGCGCATTCGGCGAAAATGTCGTTGCTGAGGGCTTTCGATTCAAGGAGCTGCCTATTGGGACGCGGCTGCGTGTGGGGGATGTGTTTCTCGAAATCACGCAGATTGGCAAGGAGTGCCACAGTCATTGCCAGATCTATCATCAGGTCGGCGACTGTATCATGCCGCGTGAGGGCGTATTTGCGCGTGTGCTGCACGGCGGATGGGTGACGGTCGGCGATACGATGGAGATCACAACGGATAAGATTCCGCTCGATGCTGCCGTAATCACGGCGAGCGACAAGGGAGCGCGGGGCGAGCGCGAGGATAAGAGCGGCACGGCGATCCGTTCGATGCTTGCAGAAGCCGGCTACCACGTTGCGGGCTTTAACATCGTGCCCGACGAGAAGGAAGTTCTGATACGCGAGATGACGCTTTGGGCAGACCGCGGTGTGGCGCTGATCCTCACCACGGGCGGGACAGGCTTTTCCGTGCGCGACGTGACGCCGGAGGCGACGCGTGCCGTGATTGAGCGCGAGACGCCGGGCATTCCCGAGGCAATGCGGGCGCTCTCCATGCAGATTACGCCGCGCGCCATGCTCACGCGGGCAGCGGCGGGCATCCGGAAACGCTCGATGATCGTCAATCTGCCGGGCAGCGAGAAGGCGGTCCGCGAGTGTCTGGCGTTCATCCTGCCGCAGCTGCAGCACGGCGTTGAGATCCTGCGCGGCGATACGGGCGAGTGCGCACGATGAACCTTTCCGATTTGACACTCGTCATTGCGGCCGGGGGGAGGAGCACACGCATGGGGCAGGACAAACGATTCCTGCCTCTCGCGGGGGAAAATCTCCTTGCACGCACGCTCCGCAGGGGGCGCGATGCGGGCTTTGCGGCCATTGTGCTTGCCGCAGAGGAGGTGCGCAGTGACCTCACCGTGCTCGCCGAGGAATTCGGTGCGGTGCTCGTCACGGACGAGACGCCGGCACAGGGGCCGGCAGCGGCGATTGCGGCGGGGCTTTCGGCGGCAGAGACGGAGTGGTCGCTCGTTCTCTCGGGCGATATGCCCTTTTATGACTTTGCGCTCGTGTATGCGCTGCTGCCGGAGGCAGCGGGAGAGACGCAGGTTGTACTTCCGACGCTTCTTGGCTATTTACAGCCGCTGGCCGCGCTTTACCGCCGCGATGCGGGCGCGGTATTCGCCACAGCGATTGCGCGCGGCGACCGCAAACTCGGCGTTATCCTGCGCGGACTTTCAGTGAAGGAGATGCCGCTTGCGGCGGATGCGGGACTTTTCTTTAATGTGAACACACCCGCCGCTTACCGACTTGCGCTTGGGCGTCTGGCGAACGAGGGACGTGTGCGGCCCATTCTCTCCGTCGCCGCTCCCACCTCCGGCACAGGCAAGACGACCTTTATCGAGCGGCTGATTCCACGTCTCGCCGCGCATGGTGTGCGCACGGCAGTCATCAAGAGCGATGCGCATGGATTTTCGCTCGATACAGAGGGGAAGGACACGGCGCGTTTTACCGCAGCAGGTGCGGCCGCCGTTGCCGTTACTGCACCCAAGGGATATTTTATCATGCAGCAGACGGATGAGCGGGCGGGGCTTTTGGATATGATGGCGAAGATGGATGAGCGCTTCGTGGACGTATATATCACCGAAAGCCGGTCGCGGGGTGTGCTGCCGATGTTCATGCTGATGCGCGGCATGGGAGCGGTGGCGCTGGATGAGCGCATTGCAGTAATTTTTGAAAAAGCAGAGGAAGATGCTCTGCCCCTCAAGACGGATATACTCCGCTATGATTTGGACGATGTGGAGACAGCAGTAAGACTGGCACTCTTTTTGATGGGACGCCCGCTCTACGGTGCGGACGGCATGATGTTTTTAACGATGTAAAAAAGATAAAGGGGATGCAGAACGTGGAGCTTCATCGAAGTGCGTTTGTTGATGTACCTGTCACTCGCTATGTGGCGGATAGGAACGACTTTGTCTCAGATCATAAATATACCTCGGAGGAGGTCTACTTCGATATTGAGCTCAACGGGGAGCCGCTGACGACGGCGTTTTGCTCGCCCATCAACTTTGAAGATCTTATTGTCGGTATGCTCGCCCAGATGGGGCGCATCCGCACATTTGACGATATTACTGATATGAGCGTTGACAGTGCACGCCTATTTGCCTCTGTCAAGACGACGAAAGAGGCGCAGGCATGGGCGGCGGAGGCCGTGCAGCAGCCGCGCTATTTCTCGGTGCAGCGCATTCTAAAACTGCATCCGGAGGAAATCTTTGCGCGTCCTCGTGACATAAAGTTTTCCGCAAAGGATATTTTAAGTACGGCGGATCAACTCCTTTCGGAGCTTTCAAAGACGCACGATACAACGAACGGCGTCCACAGCGGCGTCCTTTTCGACCAAATACAGAAGAAAATACTTGTATTTCGTGAAGACATCGGGCGTCATAATGTCTTTGACAAGCTCTATGGCTGGGCACTGCGTTCTCATGTAGAGATTACCGATAAAATCATCATCTTCAGCGGGCGCTGTTCATCCGAGATGATGTTAAAGCTTGGGCGCATGGGCATTGGGGCAGTTGCGGCAAAATCCGTACCGACAACACTCTCGCTCAGTCTTGCCCAAAAGCTAGGCATCACACTCTGCGCACGCATGTCGCCGGGTTCGTTTTGTGTGTATGCGAATCCGGAGCGCATCACCATAGGGGGAATATAGTTTCTCGATGGAAACATGGTCTGCCATGTTTTTCATAGATAGGTTTCAGGAAGCGCAATGCAGCGCATTCCTGTTAGGAGAGCCTATCGGCGGCGGTGTGCCGCCGATATGAAAGGAGAATCACGATGAACCTTAGCAGACGTGACTTTCTAAAAGCCACCGGGCTAAGCGGCGTCGGGCTGGCGTTGGCGAGCCTTGGGCTCGATGTTATGCCGGTCAAAGCAGCGGCACAGGAATATAAGCTGTCCGGCGGGCGGGAGTTCACCTCCGTCTGCCACTTCTGTGCCTGCGGCTGCGGCACGATTGGCTATGTCAAGGATGGCAAACTCATCAATTTAGAGGGCGCAGCAGATCACCCGGTCAATCGCGGCGGTCTTTGTCCCAAGGGGCTTGGTTACGCTTATATTCCGAATGCAGAGAATCGGCCAAAGTGCCCCATGTACCGTGCGCCCGGCAGCGACCATTGGGTTGAGATCAGCTGGGAGGAGTCCATCGACCGCGCGGCACGTGCGATCAAGAAGGCCCGCGATGAGAACTGGATCGGCGAGGATGAGGTCAAGGGGCAGAAGTTCATGAGCAACCGTACGGATGCCATTGGACTGATCGGTGGCTCGCAGGTTAACAATGAGGAGTGTTACCAGCTCATCAAGATGGTGCGCGGCCTCGGCGTGGTCAAGCTCGACAATCAGACGCGCGTCTGCCACGCGACAACGCCGCCGGCGCTCAGTGCGGCGTTTGGGCGCGGCGCAATGACGGGATCTTGGTACAACGTAAAGCAGGCAAAGCTCATCTGGATTGAAGGCTCCAATATGGCGGAGTGTCATCCGATGGGGATGAAGCATGTCATGCAGGCAAAGGACAACGGCGCCATCGTCGTCCATGTGGACGTGCGCTATACCCGCACCTCGCGTGTGGCCGACCATTTCTTCCAGCTTCGTTCCGGCACAGATATTGCATTCCTCGGCGCAATCATCAATTATATCATTCAGAACAAGAAATACGATGCCGATTATCTGCGCCGCAATACCAACGCATTCTGCCTCCTGCGCGATGACTACGCCTTTGATGCGGGTATCTTTTCAGGCTATGACGAGAATACCCGTACCTATGACAAGACGACATGGGGCTACAAGCTGGGGTCGGACGGCAAGCCGATGAAATCATCGTCGATGGCGGCAAAAGGGACGGTCATGGATCACCTCGCACGTCATTTCTCTCGATATACGTTCGAGAAGGCATCCGCAATCACGGGTATGCCCGCAGAGGACATCAAAAAGGCGGCGGAGATCTTCTCCTCGCATACGCCGACGGTTATGATGTACGCGCTCGGCATGTGCCAGCATACGATCGGTGTCGGCAACATTCGCTGCTTTACCATCATGCAGCTGCTGATGGGCAACATCGGCGTCTCCGGCGGCGGCATCGACGCAATGCGCGGACAGCCGAACGTGCAGTCCTCCACGGACTACGGCATCATGTTCCAATACTACCCGGCGTACCTCCCCTATCCGACGCATAAGACAGATACGCTTGCGAAGTGGACGCAAAGCAGCGGCACATTTAAAGCGAAGTTCCTCAAGAATCTGCTTAAGGCATGGTTCGGTGATGCGGCAAATGCGTCCAACGATTATATGTTCAATGCGCTTCCGATCCGCAACGGAACGCATAACGACTCGCTCTATGTCATGTTTGAAAAGGCAATCGAGGGCATTGTCAAGTGCATCTATGTCTGCGGACAGAATCCGCAGGTATCGAATGCAAACCTCAATATGATCAACGCGGGACTCAAGAGCCTCGATTCGCTCATCGTACAGGATGTCTTCATCAATGAGACGGCGGCATTCTGGGAACGCCCCGGAGACAATCCGGCCGATATTAAGACCGAGGTTATCTTCCTGCCCGCCGCGTCCTATCTTGAGCGCTGCGGTACCATGACGAACTCCCAGCGTATGATTCAGTGGCGGATGAAGGGCGTAGATCCCGTGAACGATTCGCGCCCTGATTACTGGATCATCGACAAACTCTGGAAGCGCATCGTCGAACTCTACCGCGATTCTACGGATCCAAAGGACAACATCATCAAGCTCCTCACATGGAACTATGGCGATCCCGATGACGGTGAAACCTATGTCGAGAACATCATGAAGGAGTGCAACGGCTACGACCTGACCGACGGGCATCTCCTGCGTGGCATCCGCGAGATCAAGGACGACGGCACGACGATGGCCGGCATGTGGATCTTCACGGGGGTTTACGGCGACGGTGTACACATGGCGAAGCGCCGCGGACAGGAAGACAACGGCGGCATGGGCATCTACCCGAACTTTGCCTGGGTCTGGCCCGATAACATCCATATGCTCTACAACCGCGCCTCCTGTGATGAGAACGGAAAACCCGTCCGACCGGGGCAAAAGCTCGTCTGGTGGGATGAGGAGAAAGGGATGTGGGACGGCTATGATGTGCCCGATGTCGGCGACCGTACGCAGGGTCCCTCGACCCCTGCGGGGCAAAAGCCATTCCGCATGAATGCCGAGGGCATCGCCCGCCTCTTTGCCGCCGAGTACAGCGATGTGGAGAATGGGCTTACGCGCGACCACTCCTCAACTCCGGTGGATGGGCCGATGCCCGAGTTCTATGAGCCGGTCGAAAGCCCGACAAAGAACATGATGAATGAGGGGCAGCGTACGGAGTTCAATCCGTGTGTCATCTATCCGCGTGTGCCGGGGCATCATAAAATCGGCACGCCGGACGAGTACCCGCACGTCCTGTGCTCCTCAAGCCTTACGGAGCACTGGTGTTCGGGCACGATTACGCGCAACATTCCGTACCTCAACGAGCTGGTCAAAGAGCCGTTCGTCGAGATGCCGGAGCAACTTGCGACAGAACTCGGCATTCGGAACGGCGAACTCGTTCGCGTCAGTACGGCGCGCGCGAGCATTGATGTCAAGGCGATGGTCACAAAGCGCGCACAGCCGCTCATGATCAACGGCAAACTCACGCATATGATCTGGATTCCGTACAACTGGGGATTTAAGAGCCTATCAAAAGGACCATCGGGCAACTATCTCACCATTGACGCGCTCGACCCGAACGCACAGGAGCAGGAGTTCAAGGCCTGCCTTGCGAAGATCGAAAAGGTGTAGCCCCCATTGCGGCACACCAAAGCGCCGCATGCACGATAAGAAATGAGTACGTCTGAAAGGACGGGGAGACCCTTTTCATGAAAGCCAAGCACACCGATCCAATGAAGCGCTTCCTAAGGAAGCATCCGTTCCTCAAGGAAACGCAGCAGGTGTATCAATGTGTCGATGCGGCAGTCGCTGCGCCGCAGCCCATCGCGGTACCATCGCGCGGCGTGGCAAAGACCATTGCAGAAAAATTGCCGATTTTGCAGCAGGAAACATATCAAAAGCGCATGGTACGCGCCGTATACCTCTATCAGGGGGAAGTGTTTGCACGCATTGCAGAGAGCGATGTGCCGCCCTTGATGCAGGAATCGGCACGCGCCTATCTCGTCGCATTGAAAAAGCTGCGTAAGGCGGACAAAGAAGCGCTGATTGCAGCGGTGTTGACCCAGAACAAGGACGTATTTGCCGCGCTCTGCACGCAGTATGAACTCAACGAGGGACTCATCCGCAGCACCATCTGGCGCATGATTGCGGTGCTGACACCGCCGCAGCTCAAAGAGCCGGAGGCGTGGGCGCCGGATCCCGATCGGCCGAAGTTCCGTGAGAACTACTGTCCGGTGTGCGGGCGGCTGCCCGTCATCGCCGAACTGAAAAAGTTCCGTGAGGGGCGTGCACGTTATCTCATCTGTGGCGGCTGCGGCACGCGCTGGCTTTATGCCCGCGTGAGCTGCGTCTACTGCGGCAATACGAATCTTGAGAAGATGCACACACTGGAACCTGAGCACGACGACACGATGCGGCTTGATATTTGCGATGTGTGCGACTGCTACATTAAGACCTATCGGGGCGCTGACGACGGCAGCGCCGACGATAAGATCTATCGGCAGGACTGGGCAAGTGTGCATCTCGACCTTCTCGCAGAGGAGAAGGGGCTTCATAAAAAGGGCAGCCCAATATTAGAATAAATATTGCTTTATGCAAAGCGCATGAGAGGAGAAAGCGTCATGACCCAGGAAATCGCCATGCTGCATGACATGTCACGCTGTACTGCATGCCGCGGCTGCATGGTCGCATGCAAACAGTGGCACGATCTACCGCCCGACATGGATACCCCGTTTGAGGGGCAGTACCAGTCGCATAAGGATCTTAGTTCACGTGTCTATACACTTATCGAGATGAAAGAGCGTGTAGATGACAAGGGGAAGTTCCACTGGGACTTCTTTAAGAAAAACTGCTTTCACTGCGGAGATCCCGCATGTGCAAAGGGATGCCCCGAGAACGCCATCGACCGCAATCCGAACGGCACCGTCGTCATCAACGAGGATAAGTGTGTCGGCTGCCACTACTGCGAGCACAACTGCCCGTGGCATATCCCAAAGATTGACCCGGTGCGTCATAAATCGACGAAATGCGATCTCTGCTACGACCGCATCGCGCACGGCTTCGAGACGACGGGTGAGATTATGCAGCCTTCGTGTTCCAAGACCTGTACGGCGCATGCACTTGAGTTTGGGACGCTTGAGGAGATGCAGCAGCTTGCAACAGAACGCCTTGCGCTCATTCAACCGACCCATCCCGATGCGAACATCTACAGCCCCGCGGGCGTCGGTGGGACGCATATGATCTATGTGCTGCCCGCAAAACCTGCGGTATTTGGACTGCCGGAAAATCCTGTCACACCATTTTCCATTGACCTTTGGAAGGCGGGACGTGCATTTACAAAACTTGCCATTGGCGGTGCGGCAGCGGGCATCGTCGGCGCAATGGTGCTGCGTAAGCTTGCAAAGCCGAGCGGTAAACAATCGAAAGAACAGGAGAAGGGGTGAACAAGATGCTGATCGACAAGAAGTATGTCCCACGGCATGAGAAGACCTTTGCCATGTGTCACTGGCTCAACGCGTTTGCGTTCTTCATGCTGTTTCTCACAGCACTGCCGCTCTATTCAGATACGTTCAGCTTTATGTATAAAATATTCGGCGACAAGACGCTCATGTATGCGCACCGTGTGTTCGGCGTCATGTTCATCATGACCCCGATTGTCGGCTTTATCCTTGCGCGGAAGGGATATATCATCATGCTCCGCGAGATCTTCAGCTTCGGCAAGCGCGACATGGAGTTTATGAAAAAATTCCCCGCCGAGCTGATCGGCAAGGATCCCGGCATGCCGCCGCAGGGGTTTTATAACGGCGGCGAGAAAATGAACATTGCATTGCAGCTTGCACTCTCGGTCGTTCTCGTTGCCTCGGGGCTGACGCTCTGGTTGGGGGACAGCTTCCTGCCTGCGACCATCACGGCGTACGCGATTCCCGTGCACAGTATTGCGGGCGCCGTCTGCTTTGCCGCAGCACTCGGACATATCTACCTCGCCGCAGGGGTCAACCCCGACTCTCTGCACGGTATGACGGACGGCACCATCAAGGCGTCCTATGCCGCACATCATCACGGCGCATGGGTGGATGAACTCGTTGCTGACGGTGTTGTCACACGTGAGGAGATTGAGCAGGCGAAAAAGCAGCATTGATCTCTTTGCATTCTTTTTGAATCTCATAGATGAAAGCCGCCGCAATGCGCTCCGGAAGCGCTGCGGCGGTTTTTCATCGGTATCTTTTTTTTCTCGTTTATGATATGATGTGAAAAGAATTTTTAAGGCAAAGGGATTTCGGCACATATGAGAAACATTCGATCTATGGTTCAACAGCGCATCGGGATGACCGCTCTGCTGATGTTTGCCTTTCTCATACTATTGAGCTTTCGCTATGGCTATCTCCAAATCGTTCAAGGAGATGCGCTTTCCCAGCGTATGCGCGACCAGAGCGGCTATGAGTTTCGCATTCAGTCCCTGCGCGGTGCGATTCTCGACCGCAACGGCAAGGAGCTCGCCATCAGCAGTATGACAAAGTCGCTCTTTATCGACCCGAACCATGTTTTCGATGAACATACCCCGGAGGAGATTGCCGCTGATATTGCCCCGCTCATTGGGCTTACGGAGCAGGACATCCTCGACGATATTGCCTATGGCGGCGGTTTTGTTTGGGTCAAGCGCCGTCTTGAGCATACAGAGTATGAGGCTGTGCGTGCTGTCATCCGTGAAAAGGGGTACAGTGACTGCCTTGGCTTTCAAAATGAGGCGAAGCGTTACTATCCCAATGATGCGCTCGCCGCCAATGTCATCGGATTCGTCGGAACAGATGACAAGGGTCTTGACGGTGTGGAGCAGGCATTGGATCTACTGCTCAAGGGTGAGGTGCGTGCGGAGCGGATCACCGTGGACGGACAGCAGCGGCCCATTTTTGACTCCATCTTTTTCAGCCGGCGCATCTATCGCGGAGACTACTGCAAATCCGTACAGCTGACGATCGACAGCACGATTCAGTTCATGATTGAGCAGGAACTCGACCGTGCCATGGCAGAGAATGCGCCCGTGTCCATCACGGCCATCGTCATGGATCCTACGACAGGGGAAATCCTTGCGATGGCGTCACGCCCCTCTTACAACCCCAACAGGTTTTGGGATTATCCGCGCGATACATGGAAGAACCGTGCGGTTTCCTTTATCTATGAACCCGGCTCAACCTTTAAGTCCATCGTTGCGGGCGCGGCGCTGCAGGAGGGGATCGTCACGCCCAATCAGGTCTTTATCGATCCCGGTTATGTCATGGTCTCCGGCAGGCGCATTCAAAACTGGAACAACGAGAGCCATGGTGCGGTCAGCTTTACGGACATTGTCAAGAACTCACTTAATACGGGCTTTGCGCAGGTGGGGCTTTCGCTCGGCGCAGAGCGGCTCATGCACTACACGCGCCTCTTTGGGTTTGGTGAACGCACAGGGATCGATCTCCCGGGGGAGGAGCAGGGCATCCTGTTTGCGCCGGATGCGATGCGTGACTCAGACATCGCAACGACGGCCATCGGGCAGAGCATCGCTGTCACCCCCTTGCAGCTCGTGACAGCGATGTCAGCCATCGCAAATGGGGGCACCTTGATGCGGCCGCATATCGTGCGTGCCATCTACAACCCCGATGGGTCGCTCTATGAGGACCGGCAGCCGCAGGAGGTTCATAAAACACTCCAACCGCCCGTCAATCGGACACTGACGGGACTGCTTGAGCAGGTCGTCGCAGAGGGCGGCGGTGCGAAGGCCGCAGTCAAAGGCTATCGGATTGCAGGAAAGACAGGAACGGCGCAGAAAATACGCCTGGAATCCTCGGGGTATCTGGAGGGGCACTATATCGCGTCCTTTTGTGGATTTGCTCCCGTAGAGAACCCTGCCTTTACCGTACTCGTCATGATTGACGACCCGCGCGGCGGCAACTTTTACGGCGGGCAGATTGCAGCGCCCGTTGCAGGGCGGATTTTCGCACAGCTGCTGCGTTATGCACATATCGAACCGTCCAGCAATCCGTTTGCCGAGCCGCCTCAGAATGCAGAGCGCAGTGCGGAGGAAGAAAAGCGGATGGAGTCCGCAGCGGCACCGCCTGCGGGGAAGGCTCTTGTTCCTGACTTTACGGGGTTGTCTCTGCGTGAGGCTGCACGGCTTGCCCAGCAGCGTGGGCTGTCGTTTGAGAGTCACGGCACAGGCGTCGCTGCACGGCAAAGCATCGGCAAAAACAGCATTGTCGATCAGGGAACGCGCATTCATGTGGACTTTGAACCGACATAGAAACGGGACTTCGTCCATGGACAGTTTTTCTCATGCTCCATCTTGACATAGGAAAGAAATTAATGTATTATACAAACATACTTTTTAGATATGTTTATAAGGAAATACTGCTGTCTCAAAGTGGAGGAGAATGAATCATGGCAAACATCTATAAGAGTGTGACAGAACTGATTGGACACACCCCGCTGCTCTGTGCAAGGGCTTTTGCGAGAGCGCATGGGCTCAAGGCGAATCTCATTGTGAAACTTGAGTATTTCAATCCCGCAGGCTCAGTGAAGGATCGCATTGCGATTGCCATGATTGAGCAAGCGGAAAAGGATGGGAAAATCACACCGGGAGCGACCCTCATCGAGCCGACGAGCGGTAACACCGGCATCGGCATCGCTTCTGTCGCAGCGGCACGCGGCTATCACGCCATCCTCACCATGCCGGAGACGATGAGCGTCGAACGCCGCAATCTGCTGAAGGCCTATGGCGCGGAGATTGTTCTCACAGACGGGGCGCAGGGGATGAAGGGTGCCATTGCAAAGGCAGAGGAACTGCATCGTGAGATTAAAAACTCATTCATTCCCGCACAGTTTGAAAATCCTGCAAATCCCGCGGTACATGAGCGTACGACGGGGCCAGAGATCTGGACGGATACGGACGGTGATGTCGATGCGTTCATCTCTGGGGTCGGTACGGGCGGCACGGTATCAGGTGTTGGGCGCTACCTAAAGAGCCAAAAACCCTCTGTTCATGTCGTTGCGGTTGAGCCGGAGGATTCGCCTGTACTTACCGGCGGGAAGCCGGGGCCACATAAGATCCAAGGCATCGGCGCGGGATTCATACCGCATACGCTCGATACCAGTATCTATGATGAAGTCATTCGCATCGCGAATGTGGACGCCTTTGCCTATGGCAGAGAGTTTGCTCGCTTAGAGGGCATCCTCATCGGGATCTCCTCCGGTGCAGCGCTTGCAGCGGCAGTGCAGATCGCAAAGCGTTCCGCGTTCGAGGGCAAGAACATCGTCGTGCTTCTCCCCGATGGCGGTGATCGTTACCTCTCAACGGATCTTTTCCAAGATAAATAAAAGAAAAGAGAAATCCCCTGTGCAGCAACAGCCGCACAGGGGATTTCTCTTATGAGATGATAAGGATGGTGCGCTTTTTGTATTCAGTGGAACACCTGCATGAGATTTTTAAGTCCTTTTTGGAGTGTTTCCCATGGACAGGCAATGTTGATGCGTTGGAATCCGCTGCCGCCGGCACCAAAGATTGGGCCATCGTCGAGCCATAGATTTGCCTCATAGATGATTTTATGGTTCAGCGATTCATCCGTAAGTCCATAGGAACGGAAATCCAGCCAAAGCAGATACGTGCCCTCTGGCTCGATGATTTGTATCCGTGGGAGATGCTCTGCGAGGAAATCCTTGGTACGCAGATGGTTCTGTTCGATGTAGGCGAGCAGTTCCTTCAACCATGGTGCACCATGTGTATATGCGGCCTTAGCAGCTGTAAGACCGAGCGTATTCGGTTCATCATAGCCGGTGGCGTGCAGCTCTTTTTTGAAGCGGTGGCGCAGGTGCTCATTTTGGATGAAGATGTTGGAGATTTGCAGCCCTGCGAGGTTGAATGTCTTGCTCGGTGAGGTACAGGTGATGGTGATTCCTGCGGCCTCGGAGGACAGCGTGGCGAAGGGCGTGTGCCGAAATCCTGGGCGGATAAATTCTTCGTGAATCTCATCCGAAACGACGAGCACATTATGTCGCAGGCAAATATCGGCGAGCTGGGTCAGTTCCGCATGTGTCCAAACCCGTCCCACGGGATTATGCGGGCTGCATAAGATAAAGAGCTTGACTTTATTTTCGATGATTTTTTGCTCAAAGTCATTGAAGTCTATCATATAGCGGCCGCGCAAGAGCCGCAGCTGGCTGTTGACGAGCTGACGTGCGTTCTCCCGAATGATATTGGCAAAGGGGTAGTAGACTGGCTGTTGGATGAGAACGGCATCACCCGGCTGAGTGAACGCGCGAATGGCAGCTGCAAGCGCAAAGACGACACCAGGCGTGATAACGAGGTCATTGGCTGTTACATTCCAGTTGTGGCGTGTGGTGAACCAGCGCTGTATTGCCGCAAAATAATCATCCATTGGCTGCGTATAGCCGAAAATACCATGCGCTGTGCGTACCTTTAAGGCTTCCATAATGGGGGCAGGCACACGGAAATCCATATCAGCAACCCAGAAGGGGAGAATGCCCTCCGGGTAGCCACGCGCAGTGGCAAAGTCATATTTGATGCTGGAGGTATTGCGGCGGTCGATGATTTCGTCAAAATAAATCGGCATGATAACTCCTTTCAGATATTTCATGTAACTTTCGGCGTCCCGTTCCATTTCCCCTGCATGTGGGGAGAGGAAGTGTGCAAAGTGTGATGGAAGGGACGAAAGGGAAGATTATCGCGCCGCCATTTTTAGCGCTTGGGCAAGATCCGCCTTTAGATCTTCGACATCCTCCAGACCAACAGAGAGGCGTAGGAGGCACTCATCAAGCCCTGTGCGGCGAATGAGCTCTTTTGGCATCTCCGCATGTGTCTGGACGAGCGGGTAGGTGAGGAGCGTTTCTACTCCGCCAAGGCTTTCAGCAAAGGCGATGAGTTTTAGGTATGCGAGTGCTTTTTGTGCAATTCCCGGGGTTCTGACTTTGAATGAAATCATGCCGCCAAATCCCGTGCTCTGCGTCACCTGGAGAGCGTAGCCCGGATGGTCGGGAAGCCCCGGGTAATAGACATCTGTGACCTCTGGGACGGTGCGCAGCCATGCAGCGAGTGCAAGGGCGCTCTCAGACTGGCGCTCGATGCGAACACCGAGCGTCTTGATGCTGCGCAGCATCAGCCATGCGTCCTGTGGGGCAAGATTCGGGCCTTCGGATTTTACGAGGAGCTCAATCTGCTCCGCGAGTGCAGAATCCTTCTCACGGATGGCGATGAAGCCACAAATGACGTCGTTGTGTCCACAGAGATATTTTGTCCCGCTCTCGATGACGATGTCTGCACCGAGAGCGAGTGGCTTTTGGAAATGTGGAGAGAGAAAGGTATTGTCGGCGACGAGCAGCGCATTCGATTCGCGTGTGATGTCAGCCAGTGCACGGATGTCTGTAATGAACATCATTGGATTTGAGGGGGTTTCGATGAGGACAAGCCGCGTCTCTTTGCGCATCTTTTCCCGGACAAGTGCTGCATTGCGCATATCAATGTATTCAAAGTCAATGCCATAGTGGCGGTAGATCTCCTCGGCAAGACGCACTGTGCCTCCATAGAGATCCTCTGGCAGCAGCACATGGTCACCCGCGCGGCAGAGTGCAAAGACGAGGTTGATGGCTGCCATGCCGGAGGAGAGCGCCCATGCCCGTGCGCCTCCTTCGATCAGTGCGATGGTTTTTTCCAGGGCGCTGCGCGTCGGATTTGCCACGCGCCCATAGTCATAGCCTGTGCTCTGGCGGAATGCGGGATGGCGGAATGTGGCGGAAAGATAAATAGGGGTGCTGAGCGCTCCCGTCTCGTCATAGACATGACAGCCGTGTACCTCGGCTGAAAAATTATTCATAATGGTCCTCCCTCTTGCTTATCATACATAGGCTTTATCAGTTCATGCACTCATTATAATGTTCGCTGTAATGCTCTGTCAATAAAAAAATATATAAAGCATACTTGACAAGTATGCTCAAGGAGTGTATGATTGCACAAAAGAAAAATGAAAACATATATGCAAACAATATTTTGATAAAAGATATATGTTTTGGGAAAAATGTTAGATACAGAAAGGGGCATCATTATGGCAGGCACTAAAAAAGAATTGGTTCTAAAAGCAATGGATCAAAAGGAGGTAAAGCGTGTCCCATCCGGATTTTGGTTCCATTTCCTAGAAAATGAGATACATGCAGATGCCTTCACGTATCCGGAACTGGAAAAACAGCTGCTTGAGGGCGAGATTCGCTACATCGACACAGTTCAGCCGGATTTTGTAAAAATCATGACAGATGGCTTCTTTGCCTACCGCAATCCGGTTATTCAGACGGCATCGACGGCAGCGGAGCTTGCAAAGATCAAGCCCCTTGCAGATGATGACCCGTACTTTACGCGTCAGATTGCCTATGCGAAAGAACTTACGCGGCGCTACGGCAACGAGGTTGCCATGTTTTACAATCTGTTCTGCGCGGGGACGATTCTGAAGTTTGTGCGTCCGGGCAGTATCCAGGAGAATGAAAAGTTCCTTGCAAAGCTCGTGCAGGAGGATCATGCAGCGGTGCGGGCGGCCTTTGATGTCATCTCTGCGGATATAGCAAAACTCGCGGAGCGCATCATCAAAGAGGGCGGCGCGACAGGGGTGTACTTCAGTCTGCAAAACCTTGCGGGCAGCACAGACCGTGCGCTCTATGAGGCGGTATTTGCACCGGGCGAGAAGGAAATCCTGCGGGCGGCGAATGCGGCGAGCGACTACAATATCCTGCATGTCTGCGGCTATCTGGGTCACCGCAATGCGCTTGACTGGTACAGGGACTACGAGGCAAAGACGATCAACTGGGCGGCGGTCGTCGAAGGCGTACCGCTTGAGGCGGGAAAGAAGATTTTCCCAAATCGTGCGCTGCTCGGCGGATTTGGCAATCTGCCGACGGATGTCCTGTACAGCGGCACGCGTGCACAGGTTGAGGCGGAGACGCGCCGCATCCTTGCAGCTGCGGGGCGTACGGGTGTTATTCTCGGTGCGGACTGCACCGTACCGCCGGATATTGACTGGCAGCGTTTTGAATGGGTACGTACTGCTGCGGCAGAGGTCTAAGAGAGAGGTATATCATGCAGCTGAAAAAAGTCGGGAGAGCAGCCCTTACACTGCTCCTTACAGGGGTTCTTGCCGCGGGTCTTGCGGGCTGCGGCAAGGACAGTGCAGGCGGCGCTGCGTCAACATCCGCAGACGGCAGAAAAATCATCAGTGTCGCACATACGAACTACTATGTGCCCTATGACTACGTCAACGAGCAGGGCGAATCCGACGGGTTCGAGGTTGCCGTGATGAAGGAAGTAGCAAAGAAGCTCCCGCAGTATGAGTTTAAGTTTGTACCGACCTCAGACGACGACCTCCTCATCGGCGTTGAATCGGGGAAATACACCGTAGGGACGAAGGGAATCTGGATCACGGATGCACGCAAGAAGAAATATGTATTCCCAAAGAATAACATCGGTGCGAGCGTGATCGGGCTTGCCATTCGCAAAGAGAATGCAGATGTCATCAAAGATCTGCCCTCCTTTGCAAAATTCAGCGGAAAACTCGTTCCCATTGCACCACAGGATGCGCGCTACATGGTCATTGACACTTACAACAAAGAGAATCCCGGAAATGAGATAAAACTCACCTCATCCGAGTCCTTCCAAGTTGCCGATGCCTATAGCTGGGTGCTTGAGGGGCGCTATGACGGGTATTTTGAAGTCGAACTCAGCTACAAGAACAACATCGCAAAAGAGGATGCGCCCTACCATGCGTTTAACGACAAGATGGCTTACATCCGCTACAAGGGCATTCCGACCTATCCGATTATCAATAAGAATGAGCAGCAGTTTGCTGATGAGTACGACAAGGCGATCGAGGAGCTGCGTGCCGAGGGCAAGATTGCAGAACTGGAGCTGAAGTATTTCGGCGAAAGTCTCTCAGACTATCTGAAATAAGAGTTGAGGTGCAGACACGATGGATACACGGGCTTTTGACATCAGCATGATCGGTCAGGTCATGCCGGCGCTGCTCTCCTATCTCGATGTCACGCTGCTCGTGGCAGGCGTCAGCATCGTGCTCGGCTCGGTGCTCGGCGGTCTGCTTGCATGGGCAAGCCTTGCGGGCGGACGTGTGCTGCGGTATTTGGCAGCCGGCTATGTGTATATCATGCGTTGTACACCGTCCATCGTGCTCCTCTTTATCGTGTTCTATGGGCTGCCGAAACTCATCGAGGGTGTATTTCGCTACAATATAAACGATATGCACCGTGCAGTGTTCGCCATCATCGCATTTTTACTGCTTTTTGGCGCGTACATCTCCGAGGTGTTCCGTGCAGGGTATCTCGCGGTACCGCGCGGGCAGTATGAGGCGGCGGTGAGTGCGGGGCTTTCGCCCCTGCAGGCGTTTTTCCACGTCATGCTCCCACAGGCGGCGCTTGTAGCGCTGCCGAACTTCGGCAACGCTGCTGTCAATCTGCTCAAGGAGGCGTCGCTTGCCTATACCATCGGACTGATTGATCTCATCGGCAAGGGGAATCTCATCATCGCACAGAACTTTGGTGCCTATGGCATTGAGATCTACCTCGCGTGCATGATTGTTTATTGGGCCGTGGTGCTCCTGCTGGAGCAGCTCTTTGCCTTCATTGAGGGGCGGCTTGACACGGGAACGAGTCTGCGCGGTGCGCTGCCGGAGAAAAAAAAGAGATCTGCAATGAGGGGAGGGGATGCAGTTGGAGCTTGATCTTGCTTTTATGCAGGAAACGTTTTTCCTCATCTGGAAAGGTGCGGGCGTCACGCTTACCCTCACAGTGCTTGCCCTTATCCTTGCGGCGCCCGTCGCCTTTTACTTTGCCGCGCTGCGCGTGCGTGGGCATCGTGTGATCGGGGCACTGGTGCGAGGATATGTGTCTTTTGTCCGCAGTACACCGCTCATCTTGCAGATTCTCCTGCTTTATAGTCTCCTGCCGAGCCTGCTCAACGTCGTCTTGCGGGAACTCGGGTTTGCAATCAATATATTTGAGGCAGTAGATCCCTTTTGGTACGCGGTCTTTATCTTTACAATCAACACCGCAGCGCTCCTGACGGAGACATTCCGTGCAGCGCTTCTTGCCATTCCGCGGGGCCAGCGCGAGGCGGGGATTGCAAGCGGGCTTTCAGAGTTTCAAACCTATCTGCATATCATCGTGCCGCAGGCACTCGTTGTCGCCCTGCCGAGCATCTGCAATATCACGGTCAACCTCATCAAGGGAACCTCGCTCGCATTTCTCATGACTGTGAAGGATATTACTGCGATCGGCAAGGTCGCCGCGTCATATGGGTACAACTATATCGAGGCGTATCTCGATGTCTTTATTGTCTATCTCGTGCTCTGTACGATCGTTCAGCTGATGTTTCAAGCGGCAGAACGACGTGTCGGGGTGTTTCGCAGTCCATCTTAGGAAGGTGTGTGTCAAATGCTCTTGCATGTTCAAAATGTGCGCAAAAGCTTCCATGATACGGAGGTGCTGAAGGATGTCAGTATCGGCGTCGAAAAGGGGGATGTTGTCGTCATCCTAGGCCCTAGCGGCTCGGGCAAGACGACCCTCCTGCGCTGCCTGAATTTCCTCGAGCGTGCAGACGGTGGCACCATGGATTTCCATGGGACACAGCTTTCTCTTTCACGTGCCTCCAACAAGGAAATTGCGGCAGTGCGGAAAAAGACGGGATTCGTTTTTCAAAGCTACAACCTCTTTGCAAATAAGACAGCACTTGAAAATGTAACACTCGGCCTCACCGTCGGACGCGGCATTGAGAAGGCAAAGGCGCACGAAATCGCCATGGAAGCCTTGCAAAGAGTAGGCATGGAAAGCCGCGCAGACTACTATCCCGCGCAGCTTTCGGGCGGACAGCAGCAGCGCGTTGGCATCGCCCGCGCCGTGGCGGCCAAACCCGATGTGATTCTTTTCGATGAGCCAACCTCTGCGCTTGACCCAGAGCTGGTCGGTGAGGTATTGCAGGTCATGAAGCAGCTTGCCAAAGAGGGGACAACGATGATCGTCGTGACACACGAGATGAAGTTCGCGCAGGATGTTGCAACACATGTCATCTTTATGTCAGACGGCGTCATCGTTGAGGAGGGCAGCGCAAAGGAAATCTTTACTGCACCGCGGGAGGAGCGTACGCGCCGCTTTCTCCGCCGCATCCTGCCAGAGGAGTATGAACCCGCAGCACTGATTTGAGGAGGGGCAGTTCATCGCATTTTTCGGCAAAAAACAGCAGTCCTACGAGGTATGGACTGCTGTTTTTTGTGATAGTGTGTTCTACATAGGGGCAGAATAAAAAACCTCCCCATCTTTGTTATTAAATGATAAAATGATAGGGATCAGAGGCATAAAAAGCTGAGAGGGAGATGTCAGATGGAACTATATGAGAAGCTTTTAGCAGAAGAGATTTTTGTTGAACAGCTGCGGATTTGCGGTATGCTGCGTCCAGAAGACCTTGGTGGGAAAGAGTGTCTGATTGTATGCGGTATGGGTGGCATAGGTCTTTTGCGAAAGATTTATGCAGACTCTTTAAAGGAACGCCTTGTGCAAATGGGGGCACGGAAATGCGATGATGTGGTTTTATTTAACGCGGATGATTTGGACTCATATTATGACTTGACCGATATAGAGCAGGCATATGGTGTGTCCTCTTATGATTTCATTATTCTTCTCGGTGGGATGGAAAAGACACGTCAGATTGCCGAAGGAATCAGGCAGCTGCAAAGGGTATGCCGTGCAGACGGGAAAATACTTGTAGTGGCAAGGACACCAAAAGTTGTTTCTGCAAGACGTGCGATTGATGCCAGTGAGGATATATGGCGTTATGAGCTGGATGACCTGTTGCTGCTGTTTGGCGGTTGTGCATTGGAGGTGACGGCAAATGATGCAAGCGGGGAAATCATTGCGGCACTGTTTGTACGGAATACAGGACTGCCAGAAGTATCGGGTACCAATTTGTTCCATGTGAGGAGCGGGAGGCGCATAGATCTCAATGGGGATATTCCACAGGGGTACTTCGTCGATATGACAGGGCTTGATGGTATTGGTATAAAATATCGTACAGATAAGTGCAGTATGGATCATAATTATCTTAGCAAATATGCTTTTTTCTTGGAGAGACTGCGCTCCCGCCCCCTGCGATTATTGGAGCTTGGCATACATAAGGGGGCTAGCCTCCGGATGTGGCAAGAGTATTTTTCGTGTGCGGAGATTTTCGGGGTAGATATTAGGGAAGATTATCATCAATATAAGGATGACCGTATTCATACGCAGCAGGCAGACCTTTCTGATCCAGATCAAGTTGTGCGTCTGAAAGAAATTCGTCCACATATCATTATTGATGATGCTTCCCATACTGTGAGCCATCAGCTGCTGGCACTGTTTACACTCTTCGATGCACTTCCGAGTGGAGGTGTCTATATCTTGGAAGATTTGGAGACTTCGCTGAATCCAGAGCAGTTTGAAGCGGAGTATCGAGACTGTCCGCTCGATGCCTATGAGGTCTGCTCACGTATTGCACGTGTTGCGGCGCGTAAAGTGCCAGATGATGACAGCCTCTATGCAGACAATATCAACCACATCGGTATGGCGGTGGAACTTGTGTCCATCATGAAGGGCAGTGTCATTTTTATCAAGATGTAATGTTCCTAAAGAGGATGATTTGACGCGCTCAGCAGCCTCGTTTGTGGCTGTGCTCCATGAAGGCATTTTTCAAAATAACGTGCCAGATTCTTTTCTAAGACCTCCGTGTCCTTCTCGACGGAGGAGGATCCCGGATTGTCGGACAGTGTTGCTGTCCAGTCATTTCGCCCCTCCAGCTTAAAGAACATGAGAAAGACGGCCTTGGTTAGATTCTCCTCCTCAGGCGGTAAATAATAGAATGTAATTTTTCGCCCATACAGCGCAGACAGCAGTGTACCGTCCCCTTTTGGCTTGTAAATGTCATAGAGGTTTTTGCAGATTGTCACCATATCGGCGCCCTTTACGTCGTTGCTGACGAAAATAAAATCCCCTTCGTCAAAGAGCGAGAATTCCATGTCGCCTTGTCGCCGCTTTGTTTTCGATTGTATCAATGCGGCAGCCTCCTCCAATGTGGCGGTGCGAAAACCATACTGCGCCGTCATCGTGCAGACCTTCTCATTTAGGTGTGCGGCGTATCCTGTGGCATAGGAAAAGAATGCATTCGTATCTCTCTGGGCACATGGAAGCGGGAGCGTGGGGTGGCGCAGGACAGCTTTGCAGGAAAAGGCGAAATCGTTCGTCTCATCGTAAAGAACGTATCTATTGCGCTGGAAGGGCTTTTCTTTTTCAATTTGCATCTCTTGCAGGACAATGTGAGGATGACAGGCAGCGAATTCTTTCTCCACCATCGCGATTACGTCATCGGGCGTATAAGGGGCGCTGTTTTCCGTTGCCAGTATGAACGAGCAGCCAGAGAGAAAAGAGGTGCAGACGAGCGCTGTGACGGTGAGGATGCGAGGCAGGATTCGTTTCATGATGGGTTCCTACTGCGTACAGACACTTTACGGCTCGATGGGGAAATAATCCGCAGGGACGGGAGCGAGGATGCCGACAAAGACAAAGTCTTTCGTGCCTGTATTTTTCATCCCGTGACACATGCCCTTGGCTGAGACGATGACATCACCCTTCGCGATGGGGTGCTCCTCTCCGGGGGCAGGGTAAAAGACGCCCTCTCCCTCAATGCAGATCCATATATCATCTGCATTGGCGTGACCGTGCGGCTGAATCATCTGCCCGGGCTTTATGACCCAGACGACGCCGCTCGTTGACTCCGTGCTGTAGATTGGCGTGCGCGTTGCGACATTGCCCGCCTTTGCCACATCTGCCACGCGAAAACGGCGCGTTGCAAAATCGTTTGTGATTTCATTTGCCATGATATCTGCTCCTTTCGGCACTTCGTATTTTATATCGTTTTAGGGCGCTCAGTCAAAGTAATCATCGTCATATCCTTCGCCGTAGTCGTTCCAATCATTATATAGATCATCCGGGGTGCATCCACGCATTATATCGTCATCGTCTGTCTCGCCCTCCTGCCATACTTCGTCTGGCTCATCCCATGTATCATCGAAGTAGTCGTCTGAGAGCAGATCGTTCGTAGAGGCTGCACTTTGTTTGCTGCCATAAGTGTCTCCATCTGCATGTGACGGAAAGGAGGCGCTGCTGGTGCTCGGGAGAGTGATGCCAAGGATTTTTGAGGCGATGTAGGTACCACATAGAGCGATGAGCAGTTTTTTCCACCAGGCGCCTTTCTGCAGCGGTGTTTTTGTCTGTGAAGAGCGGGACTTGGTTTGTGCAGGCATGGAGTATACGCTCCTTTCATGATTTTGTACGAAGGGCGGCGGCGTATGTGGAAAAGTGTCTGTAATGGTGTTCTGCGGCGCCCCACTTTATTGTAGCACAGAGGTCAAACTCATGCCCCATAGAGGAGTGGTGTACAGAAGAATGAAGTCGTATGGAACGCTGCGTGCAATGTTCGGATTTTGTGGGACAGTTATGCTATAATCGCAACAGTAGGAATGTTTTAGATGGGAGGGGGTTCATGGAGGAGATATTTCAGCAGGTACGCATGTTCCGACTCCAGATGCGCAGCAGGAGGAATTTGATGCGGGAAGTGCCCTGATTTGGGTGGATTGGGGCGAGGTTAGCTATCTAAACGAGGTTTTGCCGGAGACAGATGCAATCGACTATGCCTGTATAGATACGGAGGAGGAGCGCGGCTTTGAGATCATCCTTAAAAAGGATGGGATGGTGCGTGCCATTCCATATGCACCGGATCATGCGGACAGGGACACCACGCTGAAGGCGGCGCAGGAATACCTTACGCCCACGTATGAGATTCGCTGGTATATGGGCTCGCTCGGCAGTGATACACTTGCGTTTGCGGTGCTGCGGGCGGAGCAGTGGACGCGGCTCGCGCAGGAGTTCGGTCCGGAGATGCTGGACTACTATTTCGCACCGATTGATGCAGACAGCAAGATGTTCGAGATGGATGCAGACGAGGTCTTCGATCTGCTGGAACAGCGGGGGAAATAGAGTGATGCGCTGATGCGCAGGGGCTTTTGGGAAAGCAACGTGGGTGGATGTGGCATAATCTCCATATGGGGAAATGTAATGATACAGCAGAAAAAAATAACACATGAAATGAGGAAATATCGCAATATACTTGTATTTTTTTTGAAAAAACGTATAATTAACTCACAGAAAGTGAGGACTATGTCATGTTGGTGCAGTTTAGATTTAAAAATTTTAGGTCGTTTCGTGATGAGGCGGTGTTGGACTTGTCTGCCGCTAAGATGACAGAGTTTTCTGAACGAGTTGTATGCATTGGCGGAGAACGGCTTTTGCGGACTGCTGCGATATATGGCGCAAATGCAAGCGGTAAATCCAACGTTTATCAGGCATTTCACTATATGTCCATGTATGTGGCAGAGTCTTTTATGTACGGAAATGAGGAAGAGAAGCTTACATGGAATAAACCAACACCTTTTTTGCTTGATTCGACATCAGCAAAGGAAGAGTCCTTGTTCGAAGTCTACTTTATGCTTCCCGGAGATTCCAAGGGGAAGATGTATCAGTATGGCTTTTGCGTAAACAATGAAGGGATTACGGAGGAATGGTTTAACACGAAAGCAAAAACAGCGAAAGAATATAAAACGGTGTTTTATCGTAATGAAAAAGAGAATGAGAAAGATTTAGATTTATCTGGTTTGCCAAAAAGCAGCAGAGATAACATCGAAGTGGCTTTGGAGCAACGCGTCCTTATTGTATCGCTCGGCGCAAAACTTAAAGTCGAAATATGCAAGACCATACGGAATTGGTTTTTGGCAAATGAGTTCTCTAATTTCGGCAATCCGATTATGAATTGGTTCCTTTCTCAAAAGTTACCGAGTGGATTTGCAGACGATAAGAATGTACAGAGAAAGGTCATTGATTATTTTGCAACCTTTGATGACAGTATTAAAGATTTCCAAATTGAAAAGCGTCCGCCGGATGAAGAGGAAAAAGATGAATATTATAAAATAGATGCAGTTCATAAAAAAATTGGCTCTGATGAGATGGAGAAAATACCGCTTGGGCAGGAATCGGCAGGCACACTGAAGATGTTTGCACTGTATCCTGAATTACAAGCTGTTCTGGAACGTGGCAGTGTTTTTTTTGTCGATGAGCTAAATGCGCGCTTACATCCGCTGCTTGTTCGCAATGTTTTGCTTATGTTTTTGAATCCGGAAATCAATATAAATTGCGCACAGCTGATTTTTACGACACACGATACATGGCAGATGTCCAATCAGCTGCTTCGTCGGGATGAGATTTGGTTTACGGAAAAAGATATGAATGGGATTTCCACATTATATTCTATGACAGATATTGTGGATGAAGAAGGAAGTCCTGTTCGCAAAGATGTAAATTATGAGAAGAATTATCTCTTTGGCAAGTATGGAGCCATTCCGACACTGAAGAATATAGATATTCTTGAGGAGTATTGAAATGGCGAAAAAAGATCGAATGGGGGCGCGTGTAAAACGCGATCAGAAAAAACCATTCAAAATGGCTGCAATGAAATATTATCTGATTGTCACAGATACAGAGGCAACAGAGAAGCATTATTTTGAAGGTCTGCGTCGAAACTTGCCGCAGGATGTGCAAGAAAAGATCTGCCTTAAAGTATATCGTGCAAAGACTGCCGAAATGGTTGAACAGTGCAAGTCGCTTGCAGCGTACATGCCGCAGTATCGTAATCTCTGGATTGTCTTTGACAGGGATCAAGTGGCAAACTTCGATGAGATCATTGATGAGGCGAAGAGCTGCGGCATATCTGCAGGGTGGTCGAATCCCTGTTTTGAGATATGGCTGTTTGCATATTTTGGATGGATGCCGATGTTGACAGAATCACAGCGATGCTGCCGTGAATTTGGTCGTGTTTATGAAAGAGAAACCGGACAAAAATATGAAAAATCCGATGTGCGATTGTACGAAAAACTTTATGAACATGGGGATGAACAAGGTGCACTGAGGATGGCAAAACAAAGATTGGAACAACACTGTCGAGAGGGGAAAAAACGACCTTCTGAAATGTATCCGGCGACGACCATACATGAATTGGTTGCCGCGATTCGAGGAAATGGATGAAAATATACGAAAACACCCCGCAAGGATCGACCTTGCGGGGCGGTTTCGTATATGCTCAGTTTCTCTCTGTCATGGCAGCAGCGAGTGCCGCGCCGAGGATGGACCCGCCGTTTTCGAGGATGATCTGGACGTTTATCGCTTCATCTGCGAGCAGGACATTGAGTGCTGCGCGCAGGTGATGGGCGACGAGGGGAACCTTTTCGTAGACGGAGCCATCAATGGCGATGTACTGGTTCTCGAGCGAGGTTTCTCCCGCGCGGTGGCGGATAATGCCGGCAAAGGTTGCTGCAACGATGCGTGCAGAGCGTGTGATAACGGCGGCGGCAAGCTTTTGAAGGAGCGTACGCTCTGCGGCGCTGAAAGTCATGCCTGTCTTTGCCTCGATGACGGCACCCGCCGCATGGCGGTCAAGATAGGCATCCGCAACGATTTCGGACAGCTCGATGCTCGTAAAGGGATAGGCGCCGTCCTGTCCCAAAAGATCGGCGAGCGCTGTGCCGTAGAGCTGACCGAGATAGCGCCCCGAGACCATCTTCTCAAGCCGTTGGGTGCCGGGGTACTCTGATGCGGTGTCGATGATGGCATCGTATTTTGAGATGGGGAGTTTCCCAAAGGCGCCGGACTCCATGTTGATGACGCTTGCCGGCTCACTGCCGTCCGCGAATGCCTCGTAATAACAGGTGTTGTGCCCCGTTGCATAAATTGAGCCGATATAAGTGTGCTCGTACTTGTATGCCGCCGCGAGCAGCACTGCGACCGTATCATTGATGACGGCGACCGGCGTGACATTTTTCATGCCGCGCCGCAGGAGTGCTTCCTTCAGCAGGTCATTCACAACTTTTCCCTCGACACCCTGTGTTGCAAATTCTTTTGTCCACGTAATCAGCTCAGCATTGTAAAGGTTGCTCTGACGCGATGGAAAGGAGAAGGTATGCCCGAGGAGGTATTTCGTATCGCGATTGCCGTCAATGGCTTCGTCGATGATTTCTGCGAGAAAATCGAACATCTCCTCTGCTGTTGCATCTGCGCTGATGTGGTCGTAGACCCCTGGCATGGTGAGCGGTTTTGCAACTTTTTGAAGGACTTCATATGCACTCCCGCCCCTGAGCAGGATGCGTGCGGCGCGGACATTTGTGCCGCCGAAGTCGAGTGCGAGGAAGGCACCGTGCTCTTTGCCGCTCGGAAGATCCGTATAAGAGCGGAGCATACGGAGTGTCGCGTCCTTCTTACCCGCAAGACCGGCGCGCATGTCGGCACGGAAATCGTCGGCGATGCTGCGGAGCGCATCGTCATCCAAGGTAAAGGCGGCTTTTATCTCGTCAAATTTTTCACGATCAAATCCCATGATGACTCCTCCCAAAGAAAATTATTTTGTGTTTCGGGGACGCCCCCTATGCTGACCTGTCCGAGAAGAAAGCCCGTAGGAAGCAGCTGATCGTGGAACAGGCCGTATGCAAAACGTCCAAAGAATACGAACGTCAGCGATATATGATTTTAACGGAAGTGATCGAGCATTGCGCCGACGCTCGGGAAAACTTCCTTTGCCTGGGTTTGAATCTCCTTGCGCGCTGTGGTGAGAGAATAGCCGTCGAATGCTTTCAGCATCGGCAGGTCATTCGTTTCATCGCCGATGGCGTAAACCTCTGCGCCATCCCATCCCATGACGGAGAGGAGTTTGCGTATGCCTGCGTCTTTTCCAATGCCCACAGGCGTGATGTCGAGACTGCACGCGTTCGGAAATGCGTGAATTTTGTTTCTGAGTTTTGCGTTCAGCACCGCCGCGCATTCATCGGACTGCGCGGGCAGAGGGAAGCCGAGCGAGAACTGCTGAATCCCTGTCAGCTCCCCGATTTCGCTCTCCTTAATATAGACGATGGGAAAGGCCCAGTCCTTTGCCTCACGCTCGATCCACGAGCCTTCGGAATGGTGACAGAGGTAGGTCACATCTGCCGCCGAGAAGGCAAAGTGGAACGATTGCTGTGCACGCGGCTCCGCCGCAATCGCCGTGAGCGCATGAGGATCAATCTCTGCCTGGAATCGCACTGCGCCATCTGCGCCTCGTATGATGCCGCCGTTGTTGCATATGGTATAGTCGAACTCCACACCGTATGCACGCAGCTGTGGGACGAGCATTCCGTAGTCGCGTCCCGAGACGACACCAAACTTATGCCCGGCGGCACGCCAGCGTGCAATGCCCGCCTTTGTCTCCTCGTCGATGGCACCGCCTCGCAGGAGTGTGCCGTCGTAGTCGCCTGCCGCTACTTTTATCATAGTTCCTCCTCATAGATGACCGCTTCGAGCGGACGGAGCATTGTGTTTGGGGCATCCGCATAGCTTCCGATGAGCCGCTTCCCCCTTAAGAAGCCATCGGGAAGCGCCGCCGGTTCTGTGCTGAAGTTGACCGCCGTCAGAATGCGCCGTGTCCCTTCCGTGCGGGAGAACGCATAGATTTGCTCGTGATCTTTCAGCAGTTCCTCATATGCGCCGCCGAGCAGCACAGGATTCGTCCTACGCAGACGGATGAGCTGCTTGTAGTAGGAAAGTACCGAATCCGCATCCTGCGCCTCATGTGCCGCGTTAACTGTACGGTAGTTTTCGTTTACGGGCAGCCACGGTGTGCCTGTCGTAAAGCCTGCATGGGCAGTATTGTCCCACTGCATCGGCGTGCGTGCGTTGTCGCGGCTGTTGAAGTGAACGAAGCTGAGTGCCTCTGCGGGCGAAAATCCCTCCTTCAGTGCAAGCTCGTACTGCCCGTGGGACGAAATATCATCATAAGCGTCGATGCTGTCCCAATTTGCTCATGCAAAGCTCCTCGCCCTCATAGATGAAGGGGGTGCCGCGCAGCGTCATGAGGACGGATGCAAGTGCTTTTGCGGCAAGCCGTGTATCTCCGCCATGCGGGAAGAAGTAATTGACGAAGCGTGCGCGGTCGTGGTTCTCGAAGTAGATCGGGTACCAACCCTCTTTGGCAACGCCCGCCTGACTTGCCGAGAGTGCGCCCTTAAGCTTTGTGAGCGGCCACGGCAGCATCTTCGACCAGCATTCGCCGCCCTCGTAGGGGACAAGGACGTGCGCGAACTCGAACAGCATCGAGAACACACCGTTTTCGCCGACCCAGTCGGGGAGCTCTGCGACCGAGACACCGTTTGCCTCACCGACGGTGAAGATGTCGTGCCCGTCAAAGACCTCCCTGCGGAACTCGTGGAGGAAGTCGAGGATGCCGGGCGTGTTCGCCGTCATCGTGTGGACGCTCACCATGCCATCCGCCGCGTCGGGCGTGCCGTCCTCAAAGACAGCGGGCTTTTTGATGTAGGTGATCGCGTCGATGCGGAAGCCGCCGACGCCCTTGTCGA
>ERZ773035.607-NODE-607-length-28845-cov-84.540986_pt1 | contig 28845 bp, 29 predicted proteins | sample MGYA00511487_ERZ773035 | MGnify/ENA primary metagenome ERZ773035 (study PRJEB29015, sample SAMEA2737985) | human oral metagenome | biome: human oral; feature: human-associated habitat; material: dental | place: China | collected 2024 ...
AGGTTCAATCAGAATGCGGTTGCAGAAACATTTTGGGGAAGACGCGGTGCAGTAAAATTAAAATTACCACCGGTCTATCGTGAGATAAAATAAGCAGACAACGCTAACTATATTGCTTTTTTGTAAATATTATGTTATAATGTCACACATGAGTGAGAGAGTTGATCTAACATTAACCGAAAAGCTAGGTTTAAATGATGCGTATATACCGCGAATAGATGTGCCGGTATCTGAGGTTACGCTTTGGCGTGGAGATGAGAGGGATATTCCATCAGCGCGGTACTTCGGTCGTGTATCAACGAGAGCGGGGGAAGAAAAGATTGTTACCGCCGAAGTTGTCGTGCCGGTTCGAGATGAGCGTTTACGGGGAGCACTTGGTCGCGATGCGCTCCATGTCGCGAGTTTAACAGCAGAGGGTGTGGTGTTTTTGGATGGTTCAGAAACAAGCTTTGGATATGCGACATACAATTCAGATGGCAGTGCAAATATATTGCACAAAGCAGTGAAAATCGGGCGAGATTATCAGCCAACACTACCGAGTTGGGTGTCGCGCGATCACTGTGTTGTTGAAGATGATAGCGGCACCTTAGGGCGATATACATTTCATGTCGAGGATCATTCCACATTTGGAACATCAGTCCTTGTGCCTGATGTGAGTCGTAATACGCTACCGCACGGTGACTTTCGCGACCGCGAAGCGGTGCAGCGTATTAGTGCTGCTGTAGCTGAAAGACCGTTGCATGGTGAGGATGCATATTGTTTAGATAATGAGCGTAAGATATTTGGAGTATTTGACGGTGTCGGCGGGTCAGCGAATGGTGCGCGAGCGTCACAATTTGCAGCGAGAGCGGTGCCTGTTTATGCTAATCAATTATTAGGACCGAATGCAACACGCCAGCCGCTGAAAGAGGCGCTTGCGTGGAATCGGCAAGTATTAAACAAAATCTCAATGACAATCGCAAAAGAGCCAACTGCTGGTTATTCGACTGCAACGCTGGCGAGGGTTGTTGAGCAAGATGATGGTAGAAAGTTTTTGGCATATGCGAGTATGGGGGATTCGCGGCTATATCTCGTGCGTGATGATAAAGCTTGTCAACTAACGAGGGACGATGGGGAAGGGTCTGTTATCTCTGCTGCCTTGGGAAACAGCGGTAAGGCTGGGCAAATCTCAATGGAAACGCCGTGGCGAATTGGCTACAAAGAGATATTTGCGGGCGATACAGTTCTCATTGGCACGGACGGTATTTGGGGTGATTATCTTACTGATGTAATGTCGGATGGCGAGATATCAATGTTGATTAAATCCATGCATGATAGAGGTATACGCGAGCCAGAATCAATAGCGCAGGCGCTACTCAACCGATCACGCAAGAACGATGATAAGACGCTTGTCGCTGTGAGCTGTTTGTAAGGTAATGCTTATCTGATTTATACAATCGTACGAATCAGATGAGCTTTTTTCTGCTACAATAAAGCCATGAATACAGAACCAACTAACACGACCGAAAACGAGATGCAAGAGCCAACTGATATTTTTTTGTGGGCGAACCAGGCGGATGTGCACAAAGAGGCGCTTGAGGTCGATCTATTTTTGTTTACAAAAGGTTATACGGTGTATGCCACGAATTATGCTAAGGAATTAAAGGCACAACTGAAAGTATTATTCTTGTACGATATGATCAGCCAAGTGCAGACTGGGGCGGCGACAGGTATGCACGTGCGCGATTTTGAGGCGGCGGCTGCCGAAGAGAACGTATTGGAGCGCACGACGCTTGATAAGGTCGATCACGCGCAAGAGGTGATTGAACAAATTCGCTACGGCGAAGAAAGTTTGGAGGTATTCCGCGAAGGCGACCACGAGTTCAAGAAAGTAAAAGGAATTGTGGCGCGGTTTAGCCGTTCAGGCGCGGAACCGTTTTTTGTGGCAAAGATATTGCCGCAATCGCAGGTGTTGAAGGGTGCAACGGCATGGATGTATAACGGCGACTCATTCCAGCCGTTTAGCGCTGATGCGGGTCTAAGGATTACGCCGGATAACCAGGTTCTAATCGCCGGGAATGACATTTTTGCATTCAGCGAATCAAAGTTCATCCGGTTGTTTGGGTATGATGCTAAACAATTTGCAGTAGCGGAAGAAAAAATCGCCGAAATTGAACAAAACTTTAAGCTGAAATTTCCTGAAGGTATGACGTTTGATGCGCTGGTGCGCGACACAAAGTCGCTGGTGGGTAAGCTGCAAAAAGTCAATGTTGGACTAGTGACGCAGGATCAAGTGGTTGAACAGGCGGACGAAATGGGCTTGGAACTAATGACAGACGAAAACACGGGCGAAATTATCATTATGGATGCGAAAGACGCGGCGAAATTCGTGAATTTGCTTAACGACGACTATGTGACGAGCGATATGACCGGCATTCGGTACGAGCTCAAAGGCAAAAAAGAACTAAAAGATGCCACGCCAGGTGATATGGGAGCGCCGGCTGAGCTGTAGCGCTTACCATGTTGCTTATGAGTGGTGGCGGGCGCATTGCCTAGTTCTGGTATAATAGAGCTCATGAGCGAGCGGAGATTGAAGCTGAAATTTCCGAAACGGTTTTTGTGGGGCGCCGCAACGTCAGCGCACCAAATTGAAGGCGGACTGCATAATAACTGGACGGTCTGGGAGCAGGAGAATGCGAAATCGCTGGCAACGCAAGCACCGTACCAATACGGCGATTTAGATAATTGGAATGCGGTGGAATCGGCGGCAAAATCGCCTAATAATTATATTTCTGGCAAAGCGATAAATCATTACGAATTGTATGAGCAGGATTTAGATTTAGCGCGCAAGATGAATATGAATGCGTTTCGCTTGAGCATTGAATGGTCGCGGATTCAACCTGAGAAGGGCACGTGGGACGCGGCGGCGGTTGAGCATTACAAGGCAGTGTTCGCGGCATGTAAACAACGCGGCATTGAGCCGATTGTAACGCTGTTTCACTTTACATTGCCGGTATGGTTTGCAGAGATCGGCGGGTTTGAGAAACGCGCCAATGTGAAATATTTTGTCGAGTTTGCCGAGCATATTTTGCAGGAATTAGGATCGCGGGTGCGCTATATTATCACAGTGAACGAACCGTGCGTGTATGTGCATGAGAGCTACCTGCGCGGCAGCTGGCCTCCGCAAGTGCAAAATCGGCGGCGCATGCGCGCGGTGCTTAGAAATCTTGCGGCAGCGCATAACCGTGTAGCTGACATCGTACACAGAGTGAATCGGCGTTACAAAGTGTCAGTAGCGAAAAATAGTGCGTATGTCTATCCGGGCGACGATGCGGTCCTGACGGTGCGCGCAGCAGGGATTATGCAATATCTGCAAGATGATTATTTCTTGAAAAAAGTTGTAAAGCGCTGCGACTTCATCGGCGTGAATTATTACCAAAGTGCGCGCGTGTATGGCTACCGCGTGCACAATCCCGATATTGAGGTGAATGATTTAGGCTGGGATATGCAGCCGCAATATCTGCAGCAGGTGTTAGAGCGGCTGTACGATACGTACCATAAGCCGGTGTTTGTGACGGAGAATGGCGTAGCGGACGCGGGTGATCGGTATCGCAAGCATTGGTTGGCGCAGTCAATTATGGCGATGAACCAAGCAATTGAGCATGGTGTTGACGTGCTCGGTTATTTACATTGGAGTTTAACCGATAATTTTGAATGGGACAAGGGATTTTGGCCGCGCTTTGGACTATTTGATGTGGATTATACAACGTTTACGCGGACGCCGCGGCCAAGTGCACTATGGCTAGCGCGGTTTTTGAAGCAGCAGAAGGAGATGCGAGATGGCAAACGATGAAATTACCGGTGTAAAGATAGTCGTCATCGGCGGCGGGACGGGCAGTTTCACGCTGCTGCAGGGCGTGAAACGCTATGCGAAGCATGTGACAGCGCTCGTTAATATGGCGGACGACGGTGGTTCGACAGGGCAGCTGCGCGATGAGCTGGGTGTGCTGCCGCCTGGCGACGTGCGCCAGTGTTTAGTGGCGTTGAGCGATAGTCCAAAAGTGCGCGACCTCTTTAATTATCGGTTTGATGAAGGCAGTTTGAAGGGTCATGCGTTTGGTAATTTATTTTTGACGGCGCTTGAAAAGATGACAGGCAGTTTTGGCGAGGCGGTTGAACTGGCAGGGCGCGTGCTGAATATTGAAGGACGCGTTGAGCCAGTGACACTAAGCGATGTTACGCTGTGCGTTGAGGGCGTGGACGGGCGTCCAGTGAAAGGGCAATTCACGATTGCGCACCAAGAAATTGCAAAGCGACCGAAGATTTGGTTGGAGCCGACCGCGGTGGCGAATCCTGCGGCGGTGCGGGCAATTTTACGGGCGGATTTAGTCGTTGTCGCGCCGGGAAATCTGTATGGCAGTTTGGCGCCGGTGTTGGTGATTGATGGAATTCGGCGCGCGCTGCACGAGACGCGCGCAAAATGCGTGTATGTGTGTAATTTGGTGACAAAGCCTGGTCCGACAGACGGATTTACCGTAAAGGATTTCGCGAGCGAGATTGAGCGTTTGGCAGGCGGTGAGTTCTTGGATTATGTCGTGTTTAATAATGACGAACCGTCGCCGGAATTGATGGAAAAATATGCGCACGGAGGGGAATTGGTCGTGAAGTACGATCTCAACGAGCTGCGCCGGCAGCATTACGAATTTCGCGGCGTACCGATTCTTGCGAAGCAAGCGTGGACAGGGGCGCAAGCGAGCGATCCGATCGCCTCGGCGCGCAGTTTCATTCGGCATGACTCAGACGCGGTAGCGCGGCAGCTGATGCGCCTGTACTTTGCGTAATTTTTTAGGAGGGGCGCGGGCAGCTTTCGTGTTGCTTGATAATACATAAGTAGCAAAATGTAGCAAAAAATGCTACGCTACATCATTGATAATTTGTAAAAATACCTCTGTTATTACCTTGATTTTTCCACAGTTTTGTGGAAAACATAACCACGTTGTTTCAAAAAGTCAAAAAAGAGGCTTGCGGAATACCTATAGTCCGGTGTATCATAAAACCAGTGGCAAAAGCATTACCGATACACGGTAAAAACAAACACCACAAAGTAACAATACAGAAAGAAAGCAGGGGAATTATGACGCGAACCATGGTGAACCAGTCGGTAGATTCGGTAGTTGGCGCTGTGATTCGTGTTCCTCAGACCCGGGTTTCACGCGTATCGCTTGCGCTTGGCGTATAGCGGCGTCTGCTTGATGTACCTTTACAATTCGTCGGCATCCTCGAGATCAACAATCTGGTAGTGAGCACGTGGATTATCGACCCACAATATAAAAATAGTCGAATGCACCTTACTCTAAAACACCTCCCAAAAACTCCACCTCACACACAAGTCTCTCAAAAGGCACCGCTTCTTAAGGACTATGAGTTGTTTGACAATTCTCCTAATACTAAGCGTTGCCCGACTTTTACAAAAAAACAAACACTACCTATGCGAAAACAAACAGCTCGCTACTGGTTTGGTGATCTCGAGTTTCTCTATCGTTACCAAGAGTGGTATGATGGAGAAAATGAGTATTAAAGAACATCCACCACTTCATGTTCCAGTTCTGCTTGATGACGTTATCGCGTTGCTCACACCCCATTTAGGCGAGACTTATCTTGATCTAACTGCGGGCTACGGCGGGCATGCGCGGGCGGTATTAGCGCGAACGCAGCAGTATTCCGGTACCGTACTGGTCGACCGGGATGAGTTTGCTCATACGAATTTAAGCGAGTTTCTAGCGAAAGGAGCTCAGCTTTTGCATACCGATTTTGTGTCGGCTGCGCGTCAGCTGGTCGAGCAGGGTAGGCAATTTGATATGATTTTACTTGATTTGGGGGTGTCGTCACCACAGCTCGACCGAGCTGAGCGAGGATTCTCGTTCGCAAAAAGCGGACCGCTGGATATGCGAATGGATCGACGCCAATCGTTAACCGCCGCCGACGTTGTCAACACGTGGAAGGTGGAGCGAATCGCGCAGATCATTCGTGATTTCGGCGAGGAGCCTCCGCGCGTTGCTATGCGGTATGCGCGTAGTATCGCGGCGGCGCGGCCGCTTGAAACAACGACGGATCTTGCTCGCGCGGTAGAGCAGGCGTATCGCGGGCCGTATCGGCGTACGCATCCCGCCACTCGAGTCTTTCAGGCGATTCGAATCGCTATTAACGACGAACTCGGGCAAATTCAAACGGTCATGCCATTGCTTCCGGCGTTGCTTACATGCGGCGGAAGAGTGGGGGTGATTAGTTTTCACAGCCTTGAGGATCGAATCGTGAAGCGGTACTTCGCCGAACAGGCTGCCGCCGGCTACGAGGCAAGTCTTCGTATTATTACGAAGCACCCCGTTAGCGGTGCAATTAACGATGTTCACAATCCGCGTTCGCGCAGTGCTAAGTTGCGCGCCGCTGTGAAAATATAACACAAACAGAAAGGGGGATGTAACCATGACGCGTCACATCCAAGTCCAAGACAAGAACGAAGCTGTGCGCAGCGTTGTTGTGCGCCGCAAGGTATAGTTTTTGCACTTTCACACGCTTAAGCGCCCCCGAAAAGGGGTGCTTAAGCTGCCGAGAGGATAATATACGATGAAACGAACAGAGCAACCGGTCTGTGTTGCCATAGTATTAACATAAACACGAAATATTCCACCACCATGCCATATCATCGAACAGTACAATTTAATAGCCGGCGCCAAGGTAATTATGGGCGTAATCGCAATACAGTTGCTTTTGCATCGGCTGTCAAGCTTGGTCCCGTGTCGCATACAGTGATCGTTGCTTTGATGATTACGATTCTAGGTCTGATATACTTAACACAGGCGACACGCGTGTCGAGCTATGATTACGCGGCGAATACTATGTCTGATAAAATTTCGTCGTTGACTGAGCAAAAGAATGATTTAGCGGTCGAAAATGCTCGCTTGACAGCACTTCAGTCGGTGAAGGGGAGTAGTGTCGCGCAAGCAATGACGTCGCCAACTGATACGCAATATGTGAGCAAATAAGCATGAACATAGGTAGTCGAGGCGATACGCGGATTGGCGTGTTGGGTGTTTTGACGCTTGTAGCGCTGCTGGTAATGGTAGCGCAGCTTTTTCGCGTGCAGGTACTGCAGCATAATTATTACGTTCAGCTGGCAGATAAAGAGCATATCAAAAAATTTACGCTCCGCGCGGCGCGCGGGGAAATCTACGCGATGGACGGCAATGCGCCGGCGAAACTCGTGATGAATACGACGGTGTATACGGTTTGGGTTGATCCGACGCTCGTGACAGACAAGCAGAAAGTAGTTGATGTGATGAATCGTGTGGCGGGCGGCAATGTGCGCAAAGATTTTCGTCAATATTTAGATGCAAAAAATACGCGCTATCAAGTGATTGCGACGAAAGTTAACCGCGTGCAGGCGCAGAAAATCAAAGACGAGAAGCTTGCCGGCGTCGGGTTCGACGCATCAACGCAGCGCGTCTACCCGGAAGGAGCGCTTGCGAGTCAAGTGCTCGGTTTCGTGAATGGCGAAGGGCAGGGGAAGTACGGTTTTGAGCAGGCAAACGATGAAACGCTTGCCGGTAAAGACGGCGAACTAAAAACTGTGACCGATGTGCGCGACGTACCGTTGACTGTGACCGATAAAAATATCAAAAAACCAGCGGTAAATGGCAAAAATATGGTGCTGACAATTGATCGCAATGTGCAATCAAAAGTTGAAGAAGTCCTTGCGGCGGGCGTAAAGCGAAGCGGTGCGACGCGGGCGAGCGCGATCGTGATGGACCCGCAAACGGGCAAAGTGCTCGCGATGGCGAACGTGCCGACGTACGACCCGTCTAATCTAAATGTGAAGGACGTGGCAGTCTTTAATAACAGTACAATTTCAAATCCATATGAGCCTGGTTCTGATATCAAGACTTTTACGGTTGCGACAGGTATTGACCGCGGCGTGATTACACCTGATAGCACATACGATAACACCGGTAAGATTAAGGTTGAAGACATTACTATTAATAACGCAACAAAGAACGCGGTAGTGACAGGAACTATCACGATGCAAACAGCGCTGAACTGGTCGCTTAACACTGGTATGGTGACGATCGCGCAGCGTTTAGGTAATGGTACGTATATTACGCGTGCGGCACGCAATGCGATCTACGAATATTTTCATGATAAGTTTAAGCTGGGCGAGTTGACCGGTATTGAGCTTGCGAATGAAGCAAAAGGCACGATTATTTCGCCGCTGCAGCAAGAGGGTAATGCGGTGCGCTATAGCAACATGGTATTCGGGCAGGGTATGGACGCGACGATGCTGCAAGTGGCGAGTGGCTTTTGCGCAGTGGTAAACGGTGGGACGTATTTTGCGCCGACGATTATTAACGGTACGATTAGCAACGATGGTGTTTTCGTGCCAGTGGGCACAAAAGCTCAAGCACGCGTCATTACTGAAGCAACATCAACGACGGTGCGCGAGATGGTTCACCAATCGCATTACGCAACGTACAATCCGAAAGATGGTTCGGAGCGCTATCTTGTGGGCGGCAAGACTGGCACGTCTGAAACGATTGTGAACGGCAAATATGCCAGCAATCAGACGATTGGAACGTATTTGGGCTATGGCGGCGAGAAGGGGCAAACTCCACGTTACGTCATTATGGTTGAAATTGCCGCCGATGGCAAAGATATGGGCGGCGGTAGTGACGCAAAGCCGATTTTCAACGACATATCAAATTGGATGCTCAATTATTTAATGTTAACGCCGCAAGGCTAGACGGGGTATACTGGATAGTATGACGATCGTAAATTTCTCAAATGAATTGAATCAAACCTTCGCGTTGAGCGTGGCGGCGTTCTTGTTGGCAATGATATTAACGCCGGTTTATACACATTTCGCATATAAATATAAATTCTGGAAAACGCAGCGCAGCGCGGCAGTAACGGGGGAGCGGCTAAAGATTTTTAATATACTGCACAAAGAGAAAATTGCGCGGCACGTTCCGACAATGGCGGGCACTATCGCGGTGGTCGCCATTACGGCGATTACGTTGGCGCGCAACCTTGACCGGGCACAAACTTGGCTGCCGCTCGCGGCATTGCTTGGTGGAGCATTTGTCGGGTTGATCGATGATGTGCTCAATGTGTTCGGCTCGAATCGTAAGGATGCCGGGCTGCGCAGCTGGGTAAAGTTCGCGATGATTACTGCGATGAGTATTGTGCTCGGCTGGTTCTTTTACACGAAACTTGGTTACAATACGATCCATATACCGTACTTTGGCGAATGGCAAGTCGGCGCGTGGATTATTTTCTTTTTTGTATTAGCAGTGGTGTCAACGGGCAATGCGGTGAACATCAGCGACGGGCTTGATGGATTAGCGGGCGGTTTGTTGGTAATGTCGTTTTCAGCGTTTGGCGTGATTGCGCTATTGCAGGGGCATATTAAGCTAGCGGGATTCTGCTTTACGGTAGTAGGCGCATTACTGAGCTACCTGTGGTTTAATATTTACCCGGCGCGATTTTTCATGGGCGATGTTGGTAGCTTTGCATTTGGGACGAGCTTAGGCGTTGTTGCGATGATGACGAATACGCTGTTTTTACTGCCGATTATCGGGATTTTATTTGTAGTTGAGGCGGGTTCAAGCTTGCTTCAGGTCATTAGTAAAAAACTATTTCATCGTAAGATATTTGTCTCGGCACCAATCCACCATCACTTAGAGGCGACAGGCTGGCCGGAAGTGAAAGTTACGATGCGCTTTTGGGTGATTGCTGGCGTGGCGGCATTTATCGGCATGCTGATGGCGCTGAGCGGAGGGCATATTACATCGTGAGCGGTGGTCTAGCCTCATCACGCCGGGAAGCGATACGTGCTCGTACGAACCATCAGAGACAGCGGCGGCATCGTCCCGACTATATGATCGTCATGTGCATGGGCGTACTGATGCTCATTGGTTTGGTTGTGATGTATGCGATTGGTCCGCAGCGCGCCAATGTAATGAATGCGGCGTATAATGGCTCGTATTCGGCGACATACTTTGCAGTTAAACAATTCGCTAGTTTGCTCATTGCGCTTGCTGCGTTTGTCGTATTGGCGTTTGTGCCGTTCTCGGTGCTAAAAAATCAAGCGGGAAAGTTTATGGCTGCGGCACTTATTGCGTCCGTATTACTGTTTTTGGTGGGAAACGTTGCGCATATTGATACGCTCGCGCAGGCGACGTTAGGTGCGTATCGTTGGTTTAATCTTGGCAGCTTCGGCGGATTCCAGCCGTCTGAGCTGATGAAGTTTGCTGTCGTTATATTCATGGCAGTGTTCCTAGGCAACCGTTACCAGCAGGGCAAAATTAACAACCCGAAAGAAACGGTTTATCCGATGGCGGGACTATTAGCGTTATTGCTGCTTATCGTTGTTGTTGTTCAGAAAGACATGGGCACAGGCGTGGCGATTGCAGCAACGGTCGTATCGATGTTCATTGTTAGTACGATGAATTGGCAGATCCTGGCAAAAATTGCAGGCGTTGGCGTTGTTGTAGGGCTTGCGCTGGTCGTGTCGTCGCCGCACCGCATGGAGCGCATCGGCACATTCTTTAGCTCAAGCAACGATGTTGCTGCAGCAGATGAACGCGATAATAACTATCACATCAAAAACGCGATGATTGCTTTAGGAACAGGCGGGTTGCTTGGGCGCGGAATTGGCAAAAGTATCCAGGCGACCGGATATTTGCCCGAGGCGGTAAATGACTCGATTTTTGCAATCATGGGTGAGATTTTTGGGTTTGCCGGCACAGTTTGTATCATTGGGCTATTTGGTATTTTGTTATTCCGCATTTTGCGCATTGCCGATCAGCTCCCCGATATGTCTATGCGAATCGCGGCAGCAGGCGTGTTTGGCTGGCTGCTTGCACACGTTGTAATGAACGTTGCTTCAATGATTGGACTGATTCCTCTCACAGGTATTACGTTGCCGCTGCTTAGTTTTGGCGGAACGAGTATGATTTTTATGAGCGGCGCGCTGGGTGTCGTGTTTCAACTTTCGCGGTATACTAATCATAAGTCAGTTAACATGAAGGAGGACGCTCGTGCGGATTTTGGCAGCAGGCGGCGGGTCGGGCGGACACGTTACGCCGGTCGTCGCAGTATTGCGTGAATTGCGGAAAATAGAACCAGACACAGAGATTCGGTTCTGGGTTGACCATGCATTTGAAAAACAAGCACGTACTGTCATGGGGGGGTACGATGATTCCATTCGTGTTGATACAATTGTGAGCGGTAAGTTGCGTCGGTATCATCACTTGAAATGGTGGCAGCAGTTGATGAAGTTTCGTACAATTACGCTGCCTAATATCATTGATGCGGTTAAGGTAGGTATTGGGTTTATACAATGCTTGTGCAAGCTAGTTGCGTGGCGTCCGGATGTCGTTTTTACGAAAGGTGGGTACGTGTGTTTGCCGGTTGGTTTGGCGGCGCATGTGCTGAGGATTCCACTTGTTATTCACGACTCTGACGCGCACCCCGGCTTGACGAATCGCGTTTTGGCGCGTTGGGCGGACGCAATTGGTACGGGTGCGCCGCTAAAATTCTACCCATACCCGCGCGAGATCTCGCAGTATGTTGGTGTGCCAATTATGGAAGATTTTGTGCCGTATAGCGATGAGCGGCGGCGTGACGTCAAAGTAAAGCTTGGATTTGATCCGACGCGGCCGCTTGTCGTTGTGACAGGCGGCGGCCTTGGTGCGCGGCGCATTAATGATGCGGTTGTTGCAATGCTACCGCAGCTTACGAAGCAAACTAACGTTATTCTCATCACCGGTGCACAACAATATAGCGATATTCGCGCACGCGTTCCGAATGATACTAGCCAGGCGCATATTCATGATTTTATTAGTAGCGGGCTGGTTGATATGCTTGGTGCGGCAGACATTGTTGTGGCGCGTGCAGGCGCAACGACGATCTTGGAGCTTGCGGCGCTCGCCAAACCGACGATCTTAGTGCCGAATGGCTACCTGACGGGCGGCCATCAGCTAAAAAACGCGGCGGTATACGAAGAAAAAGGTGCAGTGAAAGTAATTGATGAATTACAGTTGGACGACCACCCTAAGGTGCTTGTTCAGGCGATTGAAGCGCTGCTCGCAGATCGTGCAGCAATGGCGCGTATGGGTGCCGCATTTTTGACTTTTGCTCATCCACGTGCGGCGCGCGATATGGCTGAGATGATCGTCCGAACCGCTAAGCGTAAGTGATATAATAAAAGGTATATGCTAGAAAAACTCGGAAAAGCCGTGCTGCGTCGCCGCCCGCCGCAGCCAGTGCGTCGGCGGGCAATTGATCGCGATGATTCGGCGCAGCTGGGTGATTTAACGACAGCGAGTAGCTATGCTTTCCGGCGCAACCGCACGCTGACCGGCAGTCTTCTTTCCGAAATTTCGAGCCCAAGTGAACACCGCGCTGATCTTAAGTCGCCGCGCGTGCAAGCGCATACATTACGCTACCGTCGTCGTAAGCTTGTATTACGATTATTTGTGCTTTTGGCGGGCATCGCTGGCCTCGCATGGATACTTTATCAATCAGTTGTTTCGCCAAGTGTTACGCTTGTTGGCGTTGATTCACCGTCTACCGAAACGACGCAGCGCTATGAAAAGGCAATTCAGGATTACCTCGCGGCTCGTCCATTTGAGCGGTTGCGCGCGCTGATAGATGTCAAATCTCTCGTTGATTATCTGCAACATGATTATCCAGAGATTCAGTCTGTCGAGTCGACGGTCACCTTTGCCGGGTTTGGACGCGCGAAATTTTCTATCGTCATGCGCCATCCGGTTGTGTCGTGGCAAGCGGGTGCGACCCTCGTGTTTGTCGACTCTAGCGGCGCGGCGTTTTACCGGAATGTGCCCGAGTCGCCTGTCGTGCAAGTCATTGACCGTACGGGCGTTCAAGCGACGACAAATAAGGTTCTTGTGAGCAATCGGTTTTTAGAATTTGTCGGCAAGGTTGTTGGGTACTTCTCGGCGCAAAAATACACTGTTTCAAGCGTAATTTTGCCTGAAGGCACAACTCGTCAAATAGAGGTGAAGCTTGATGGAGTAGGGTATCCGGTTAGACTGTCGATTGATCGTGCGGCAGCTAGCCAGGTTGAAGATGCGGTACGCGCTATCCGATATTGCGCCGAACACTCAGTCAACCCGGCATATCTTGATGTGCGGGTGAGCAGGCGAGCATTCTATAAATAGAAAAGGTCACTTCTCTTGCCAATTGGGAGATGTTCTATATTTGTTCGTTTTATCGTGATTGAGCGAGTGAGAGGAAAAACTATATAAAAATATAAAATCGTATAAAAATCAAATAGGGCAGAAAAGCCAAAAAAGATAGTGGGGGAATGTTTTTAACAAAAATGCAAATTAGCGTTAACCAGATATTTTTTGTGGATAACTTATGCGAGGACTAATTTCCTAAGAGTATATGTTGTTGCGAGTGCTACTAGTAGTACTTTAATGAGAGCTTTCGTATGATTTTAATTAATTGAGGCTGCTGCCCGTTTAGGTGTATCAACGCACGTAGTGATAGATGTAACAGATAAGTAAAGACAATTTTCGAGCAAATCCCCTACAAAAGATGAGAGTAGTTTTTGTAAAGTAAATTAGCGCTCACAGTAGATGGATGCTAATTCATATTCTTGTACAGTATTTTAAGTCGTAAAACGGACATTGTGCGACGTTAACTCCACCACGACCCTCATCTTTCAAAATCCCGTGTTATGATAGCCTCATCATTAACTAACCCACACGAAAGGATAAAAATACTCGTATGGACGAAAGCACTAACTCCCCTCTAAATTCAGATAATTTGTTGTCTGTAATATCACGCGTTTGGGCTACAAAAGAAGTTTCTAAGCGTACGAACAATCCCTATTATCAAATTCACATTGCATTTGGTGATACTTACACGTTTGAGGCGTTTCTCACCAAAGAGCAACTCGCGCTGATCGGTCTTGCGCAGGAACGTCGCAAAAAGGCTGAAATCGACGCCATGATTTAATCTAAATCATGTTCCCCCTTTGTTCTTTTACAATAACACTTCACAATTGTGGGCTTCCAGGATAAAAGCCCCTTAAACCCCTGGGTAGCCTTATTTGCGCGATAGGGCGGGCTGCTTCTCCACCATAGCATTAAGTCGCGCAAGAAAGGTGTTTGGACATGTTGCAAGCTTTTGGCGCTGGTGAGACTGTATTCCCTGCCGATACGATTACAACGTTCACCACTGCGGTAACGGGTGTGCTTTCGGCGAACATTGGCGTGGTGATTGGTATCTTGGCATTTGTCTTTGGTATTAAATTTATCATGCGTCTCTTCAACAAGAGCACTCGCGGTCATATGTAAACCGTGCGCCCATAACGATTAATGTTGTGGGCTGAGTTATCTAGGTTTCGTTTAGTAGTTTGTTGGTTTAACTATAGTATCCCTTTGAGAAATCTAGATAATCCAGTCCACGAAGGAAGAATAATTATCAATGAGTTTTCTAATTTTATTATCACTTATCATTTTGAACTATCAGATTTATAAGTTGTCGCAGTTATTTATTGTCATAGACGAACAACGTGCTGATATTGCTCGTTTTCGAAATGATAAGTCCCCTACGGAGCTAACTGATGGCAAACACTGAAGTCATTAACCTCATATTGCAATTGACGAAAGAAATGCTGATATACATGCTTCCGATTATCGGTTTGCTATCTGGTTTAATGCTTGTATTGTCGTTTTTGCTTCACGTCACTATTAATGCTGTAAAGAAGTTCTGATTATGTGGGACGTTGCAGTTGCACATTCGTTTGCGCAAAAAGTAGCTATTGTGATTACCTTTGCTATTGTTGCGTTTATTGTTTATCAATTTAGGTTTACGCGTCATGATTAAGCTATTTAAGTTGTTATTCCCCTACCCTTTTTCTTATACTTCTCGATTTGCTCAGTTATATGTTATGTTTTGCTTTGGTTTTTTGTCTGCTTTTCTTGTTGCTGGGATTTTTAGATTTATTTTGTTATTAGTTTTTATGTCGATGTATTTGTGTTATCGCACAGAGTTTTCTAATTATAGGAGTAATCACCATGACGAGCATTAAACGATGTATGTTGATTGTTTTAGCGGTGTTATTGTCGTTCTCTGGTGTTTTTGTCTTTTTTTCTGCTTTGACTTTTGCTGAGGAACTTAAGAAAAAGGATTATGGTATTAAGGTAACCGGTAAACTTGAGCTTGGTGGTTCTAACGATGCTAAGCCTAATCCGAGTAAATGTGACTATGTTAATTTCTCAAGGAATTGGTCTAATTTTTTTAATCCGCATAAAGAGGTGGAATATAGTGCGCCTAATATTTTTCTTAGTGATCATGCACGGTTTGTTGAATTTGCTGTGAAGTTTAATCAAGAGGCGTTAAAGGGTGAAAATTATGATTGGGCTGTTGTACAAACTGGTCCTTGGGATTCTGCGATTAGTGGTGATCTTTTTCGTAATATTCGTATATTTCTTATTCCGAAAAAGGCTAATTTAGTAGTGAAAGATGGTTATATTCAATCAGATCAGCATATGTTGTTTGTCGATGTATTTATTAATCCTAATGGTGGTTGCCGTTTGCAATATTGGGACGGTTCTGGTGAGTCTTTTACTGATGCTATATTAACTGCTGGTCGTTTGATGTTTTTACTTAATCATGATAATATAACTTATCCTGGTGATTATGAGGGTGATATTATTCCACAGGTGTTTGATTTTATTACCAAAATGTCTCCTCAGTGGGTGTTATCAGTTGATAGGCGTCGTGTTACTGGTCATGTGCAAGATCCGAATAAGGATGATGTGAAACGTTGTCTAACGTTAAGAATAAAAGATAAAGACGATAATATTCTTTTTGAACGGACTCAAGAAAATCCTGGTATTTCTTGTGCTAAAGTTCTACCTTTTACGTGGACTGCCCCTGCGTTAGGTACGTATTATTTTGAAACTGAGTTTTTTGTACCTATTCCTTTTATTGCTCCGAAAAATGAGAAGTGGGTAAAACAACGCGTGAAGTTTGAAATAAATGGTCAATCATATATGATGTCTGATAAAACTCAGAATTGTGATGAGAATGGTAAGTGTGAAAATTTTGATCCTGTGCGGTTATGCGATTTTAAGTTGGAGCAAGCTAAGAAATCTTTGTCTAAGCCTAATGTTTTTGAAGCTGTTACTCATGTATTAGATTGGTATGGTTGTTTTTTGAATGCTAAAATGGCTGAGTTTTGGAATTTTTTGAGGGATTTGTTTATTCCTGCTTTGCCTGATTTGAAAGGTCCATTCAATCAATTGTCTGATGCTTTATCTAAAAAATTAGGTTTTCTATTTTATCCATTTAAGTGGTTTATTCAGTTATTTCAAGCTTTAATAAATGCCACCTCATCGTGTTCTATTGATACGTCACAAGTTCCAGGTGCTAATGCTAATGGTTTATTTTGGGGTCGTCCTGTGCGGTTGTCTGTTTGTTCTGCCGAACGCGATTTGCCCCAAGTTTATAATGTTTCGATATTCTTTATACGTATAGTTACTGTGTTTGGTTTGTTATATTCGTTGTACCATCGTTTGGTTAATTTACTTACGACTGATCGTATTGTGAAAGCTGCGCAGGAGGGTAGAAAGTGATATTTACTGGTTTATTTATTATTGTTGTTAATATCGTTGTTTTTATTCTTGCGCTATTTCCTGATTTGCCTGCTACTCCACAAGTTATTGTTGATATTGCAAATTTTTTATTGACGTTTTTGACTTCTGCGTTTGGTTTTATTATGCATATTTATACGCCTGTTTTGGCTGCTGTCGTGGTTTCACTAACACTTGCATTGATGTTTTTTAATCAGGGTTATGTTGTCGTCGTATGGATTCTTAAGCGGTTGCATTTATGGAAATAGGAGGTTGTGATATGCTGGTTGTATAAATAATTGAAAGGTAAAATAAAAATGCAAAATGCAGTATATGATAACGCCTCTGATGCAATTCGCGGTGGTTTAGATGCTAGCAATAATACAGTAAATAATATATCAAATTTATCTAGTGGCTCTCACGATACTTTTTTGATAGCGTGTGTTGTTTTTGCTTTTTGTGTTATTTTATTATTGTTGATTAAGTTGATGTATTTTTCAAAGATGTGGGCTATGATGTCCGATATAAGTGCTATTAGGAAATCGGTGGATGAGTTGCTGAAAAAACAGGAGTTTTTGCGTAATGCCCAATTATCTACCCCTATTAACCAAATCCAAGAAGATAACGATTCAGACAATTCTTGATGATATAAATTCTCGAAAGGATAAAGATTTATTCCGTCCATCTGGTACACAAGTGTATGTTGGTCGCCAAGGTTCTGGTAAAACTGTTTCTGCGGTATATCATGCTATAAAATTAAAAAAGCGCTATCCGAAGTGTATTATCGTTTCAAATCTTAAATTAAATTTTCTTGAAGCGGTTGAAGCGATTGATTATTTGCGTGACTCTTCCCTTTTTAATCCGAAAAAACAGTATGTGCTATTTAATTCGATGTACACGCTTGAACGTGTTTTGGTTGGTGTTAATAATGATAAATTTGGCGTTGTTTATATCATAGATGAGATACATACGTATTTTAATGCGCTAGACTCGAAAAACATTCCGATGTTTGTATTTACTGAAATATCTCAGCAGCGTAAGCAACGGAAACTTATAATTGGCACGTCACAGCTATTTATGCGTGCTGCTAAGCCGTTACGTGAACAATGTGATAATGTTATCGTCTGTAGTACATTACTGGGCGTCCTGACGCTTCAAAAAGCTTATGATGGTGAAACTCTCGAACAAGATTATAGTGGGCGTTTGATTGGCGATAAACGTAAAACTGGTTTCTTTATTCACACAAGAGAAATACGAAATGCTTATGATACGTATCAAAAAGTTGTATCTGGTAAAGACCAACTTGATGCAGTTGAAAAACCGGTTCAAATTGAAATAAATGGAAAATTGCTAAAACGGTAAAATATTTGTCGGGTTCGTCAAGGTAACCTTGACGAGCCCGACAATGTGTCCCTACTTGATAATAGGGACACATTGTGCATAGTAGACACGCGATGTCTATAATTAATTACGCTAATTTGGGGGTATAAATTATGTCATACTATAGTAAAGAGTCTGATGTTCGTGTAGTGTCAGATGTTGTGAAAGAGTATCCTCATATGATTCGTATTTATATTTATCATAATTCATTCCCTATCAACCCTACTCCTAAGTTGATTGCAAGTCGTAAAAAAGATAAGCCCGACGATGTTGATATTATTCGTTCAATTCGTCGTACGCGCACAACGATTTATGATTTAATTTTATCTAATAAGTTCGATTATTGGTGTACATTTACTTTTTCTGCGAAGATTGGCGACCGTTTCGATGAAAAGTATTGCCGTCATACGATGATGGTTTGGCTGCGCAATCAGCGTCGACACTCTCCTAACTTGAAATATCTTGTTGTGCCTGAATACCATAAGCGGTGTGAGGATTGCGTTAATCTTAAGGTTAAAACGTGTATTCATCCTAATCGCCCAAAGGCTGTGCATTTTCATGCTCTTATTGCTAATTTTAATGGTGCGCTTCGTCTTACGAAATTACGTACAAAAGCGGGTCAGAAAGTTTATAATGCTACCGGTTATCGTTCTGGTTTTACAAAGTTTGTTGAACTGTATGATACTGAAAATCCTGAAAAGCTTGCGAATTATATGACAAAATATATCACAAAAGATATGCCAAAGTTTGGCGGTAAAAAACGCTATTGGGTGTCTCAGAATTTAATTCGCCCGAAAAGTACAGTTAATGGAATATTCACGTTTCGCCTTGAGAAGCTTATTTGGAACAGGATGCCTAAATATGTTACCAATGACTTTGAGGTTATGGAAATTCCGAAAACTTCAGGTATTGCGCTTACGCGTGATGTGCAAGGTCATTTATTAGATGTCCCAGCAACCTCCACGGATGAGAAAAAACGCCTGGCTGCAATGCGCAAGAGATCGCGCGAGGGCGTGGATATATTTGCGCATTCACCAAGCGTTTGCACTTCAATTAGCCGTTAGGCGTATTGCGAGCATGAAAAAAGGCGCTCAAGCGGGTTGCTTAAGCGCCTACTTTTATTGTAGTATTTCGTACCAAATTTTTGTTGCTTGCTCTATTTGGCTGCGTCGTTCCCTGCTCTCTTGATACAGGTTATGTATGTCTGGTGTTGTCTCTCCATAGAGCCATTTCCACCAGTCCAAGAGCAGGTTATATAGTTCTAATTCTGTTTTTGGTGTTTCGTCTGTGTTGATGTTTACCCCTATTCCCGTGTTTGTGAATATTCTAATTCTCATAGCATAAATCCTTTCTTATCATTCTTGCTACGCGGTCGGGTTATAGGGTTCCAAAATCAAAAACACATGTGGAAATACAGAGGATTATATAACTAAGAATATAAAATTAATAATCCCCTGCTATTCGACATTGTTTTTTATTTTAACCCTATATAATAAATTGATAGCAAGAATGAAAAACGTTTGGTTGTAATCTCGTCAAGTACTTGTTAAATTTTACAACGGATATTATGCGACGTTACATAACAGAGGTAATTAAGGTTATCACACCGGACATTGTGCGACGTTAAGTCTATGTGCAAAACATGAATGAAATTGCGTCCCTTTTGTTACTTGTTTGGTTGATTCCAAAGATTTATTGCCTCACAACTTTTTAGTTATTTTATATTTACCCTGCCTTTTATGTATGTATGAGATTTTGTCTTTATGCACGTATTTGTTTGTATTTTGCCATCTTTATGCTAGTTTTTCTCAAGCTTATTTTATTAGATTTCATTATGTATATATTTATTGTAACTACTTACATCTACAAAAATCCAAACTTTTGCGTTTGAGCTTCCTGAGCAAATCGTTAAAATTAAAATGTTCTATATTTGTTCTAAATATGTTGGTTGCTGGACAAAATATAGATAGGTAGGGCTAGTCCTTGTCGCTTATCGATTAGCTTTAGCAGAGTCTCGCTTACTCATGCGATAAGGTTATACATCACAAAGACCAGATCTCTAAATAACACCCCAAATTACTATAAGCATAAGTTAGATGTTAGAGCTATCAATTTTAGGTGTACTCTGGTTTTCAATGCGGCGCTGTATTTTTTTCAGTATCTTCAGCTGCTGGAAAATCCTCTGGGTTCATACCTTACTGATTGCGAATAGTCGTTCTAACTGCGTCATTATTATCGTTATTGTCATGAAGCACAGCGTTATACGATGATATCCCGTAATTCTCTATATTAGCTGCCGTCATTTCGTTCGCCAATGTTTTACCTGCCAGCACAACGTTGTGGGCTTTGTTAGCCCAAGGTTTGTTTCCGGTATTTAGTTTCTCTTTCATCTGCTTATTAGTTTTGCCACCAAAGAAGGATTTGTCGCCATCGTTTTTTATTCTAGCTAACCCTCTCGGGCTAATGCCTGCTTCTATAACGCTGGAGGATAATCTCTTGTCCGACTCAGAAAATTCACGCCGACGCGCAAGTCTATCTATATCCTGATGGTACTTCTCGGCAATTTCTTGTTTGCGCGTTTGTGTTGCAAAATAATTCTGAGCTTCCGCAACTCTAGGTTTTTTGGTTGGGTTACCGTTTTGAGCGATAAGATAGCACGCCAGTCTTGTCAATCTAATGTCACCAATATTATTGCTGTTACCATAGCCTATCGAAACCATTTTCCCTACATGGGAAAAATGGTTTTCCACAGGTACGCCAGTTGTATGGAGTGCAATCTTAGCGCGCTCAACCACCTTTCTGAAAGAATCCCATTTTGCATATTCGAGAACCCCTTGGAGCTCTCTAGCATACCAGAACTCACCTTGCTTATCTTCATGCTTGATAGACTCAAAAATGCTATCACTTTGTTTGATTTTTAACTCGCTTGTCATATCTTTATTATACCAAAAAGCTCATCGTGATTATTATAGCACTACTGTAAAACCTCGGCTTTCTTTTGCAGTGCGAAGTTTGAGTTTCAGTACCATTCAATATAACACTACTGTAAAACTTATCCCTGCTATACCCTACGAGCAGAGACGTTTCAGTACCATTCAATATAACACTACTGTAAAACACGCTGGAAATAATGAGTGACATCTTCCAAGTTTCAGTACCATTCAATATAACACTACTGTAAAACAGACTACGTAAGCCAACCTCACTGGTTGATGTTTCAGTACCATTCAATATAACACTACTGTAAAACTTTCGTGGGCGCGAGCGTCAGCGTCGGCGCGTTTCAGTACCATTCAATATAACACTACTGTAAAACGAGCGACATGCTCCAATACAATGCCGCGGTGTTTCAGTACCATTCAATATAACACTACTGTAAAACAAGCACGACGAACCAGTTCAATGGGCAAATGTTTCAGTACCATTCAATATAACACTACTGTAAAACTAAAACGAATAGAAAGCCACGTGGTGATAAGTTTCAGTACCATTCAATATAACACTACTGTAAAACAAGCAATTCAAGCAGGTTTTTTCAATGTCAGTTTCAGTACCATTCAATATAACACTACTGTAAAACAAATACTCACGTACGGCCCGCTGTGTGCATGTTTCAGTACCATTCAATATAACACTACTGTAAAACCATAAGCTTGGTGCTTATTTGCGGTGTTTAGTTTCAGTACCATTCAATATAACACTACTGTAAAACCTCAATCGTGAAGTCTTACAGGGGTGAACGTGATAGCGCTTACCCTGTTGTTATTATGAATTGGTACTAAAATCATACAAATCGTCATCAATAGCGAGAATGTTCTCCTCGTTTAACTTATCTTTACAGTTTTTCTCAATAAAAAGTACTGAAAAATGATTGTTTTGTACATATTGTAAAAGAGCCTGTAGCTCGCAGTGCGACAATAATTGGCGCTGGTTTATCAAAATAACTAAACGTTTTGATAATAATTGCTGCGCTGAATCTATAATACCATAAAGTTTATCAAGATAGTTATTCCCTGTGTTGGCTTCTAGTCCCACGTGTGCCATTTTCAAGAGGTCATTGATGGATATTTCTGTTTGATAGTTTATACTTTGTGAGGAATTGGTATTTATAGCGCTAAGAACATCCAAAATGTCTGCTTCTATTTGTGCTAGTTTGGCCATGTCGATGTCGCTATTGTCTTGGATGTTTTTATATAGGGCCGCCGTGATGGTTCGATTTGCTAGATCGTATGAATATATATCGGTGACAATCAGAATGTCTTTTGCGAAATTCAGAGGGTCGTGGTTGCTATCGTAAATAACAACGGTACGATTGTTCCCTTCCTTCTTAGTGTATGCGTCAAGAATGTCTTCAACAACTCTCCTGAAGAACAAGTCATTGCAGATTACTAAGGTTGCGATACCACCATCGCTTGGTATGAATAGTGTATTATCGAATCCTGAAATGCTAATATTCATAAAACCACTGTCCTATCGGTACTTTGAATCGATAACTCCTCATACTCCCCTGCTAAATATTCCATTGAGGCGAATTGCCGCTCGGTTATCGTCAGTAGCTGGACGACACCGTTATCGGGTATAATTTTCCTTAGCCTGTCGTAGGTTGATTTTTCATTGGTGGAGTTGAGTACTAGCTTGCTATAGACGGATTGTTGCATCATGACAAACCCTTCTTGGGTGAGTTGCTTGCGGAATGTCGCATATATTTTGCGTTCGCGAGCACTCACCATTGGTAAGTCAAAAAATAATATCATTCTCATATATCGTACCTTCATACTTATATTAGTTCGTATTCGGGCAGATCTTTGTCGCTACCCTCTTCCATTGCTCTAAAAAATAACTTGACGTAGATATTGATCGCGTTTGATAGGAACTGTTCTTTACCAAGAATAATGACTTTATGGTTGAGGATATCAATAAGGCGGCTCTTGAAGAAGTCGTCAAACGCAAAACTGCGGCATTTATACACCTCACGGTCAACAACAGGACGGAATGGCTCCATGAGGTCGCAGGTGAGGTTAAAAGGATTGTATTCATTGCAGTGGTTAACGCCCATGGTGGTTGAGTAGCCAGCGGCGGTAATCTCCCTATTGAACGCCGAGAGAAGAATCGCATAGCCATAGTTGAGTGCCGCGTTTATGTCGCTGGAGCTATCGCGCGAAAACTGCGGACCGAATAACTCCTTGAAATAGAGTTTGGCGGCATGCGCCTCGCGATTGGTGGTGTCTCCGGATAATACTGATGCGGCGAAATTCATAAGCATTTCGCAGGAGGTCTGGTTGGTGGTATCTCTATAGATTACTTGAGCTTGCTTGATGATTTTTTGAGCGACAATCCTTTGCCACATGCTGTCTTTTACTGGTTGTAGCCACTGACTCTGGCGGCGCATTTGCTTGCTGGCATTGTGTGCGCCGTAATATGGTATTATTTCGCTGTATGGGTTGCGCTGGTGGTTGCAGAATATTATTTTTACCTTGTAACGAGCCAGCTCACAAAGCAGATAAGCAGTGATGTTGACGGCGGTATTTTCGATAATTAACGTACCAATTTCGCTGATGTGGAGAGCTTTTTCTTTACCGTCGCTGATGATGAGCATATAGTCATTCTTATAGCTTAGCTTACAGCGATTCTTGACGATGACGGTTCGCCAAGACACGCCTAACGGTCCTGTCCTAATGTTTTTCCGTCTAATTTTCGGCGGTGCAGTCCGGTGATAGATTCGTAAACGAAGGTTAGCTTGGTTGGATCAAGGGATTTGCCCGCCATACGACCAAAGGAGTTTGGTAGACCTAGCTCTGGAAATACAGGTTTCTTCTCACTACCTTTCATATCTACCCTATCGGAACCAGCATGCGTAGCTCTTAAGACTAGGCCAATGACTTTGATTTTATCATCCAATGATAATTTAGTATACTCAGCTAACGTATTCCGAGCGCTATTGCCAGCATTTCCGAATTGCTGGTATTGATTAGCGAGCTTCTCGGCATAAATTCCCCAAAACTTCTCTACTCCGCTAATAGCTCTATCTCTTTTTTCTATTTGTCTATTGCGCTTGCGTTGTAGTTTATTGTCGTCGGCAGCCTGTTCTTCTGAAATTGTCACATGCGGAATTCCTTGTTTCAATACTATTGCTATAGCGTATTCGATGCCATAGGGCAATTTCAGCTGTTTGGCATTAGTGACCTCGCTGCTGCCAACGATGAATTGCTCATTGCCGTCATATTCAATTTTCTGGTTTATTGGTATTTTTGGAACAAGAACTATAACCTGCCTGTAATTTTTACGAAGATATTCATTGATTGAGCCTGGTTTGGTTTTTTCTAGCGTGTAAACTTGAGTTGGCACGCTGATAATCTCGTTTACAAAAACATCCTTGTTACGCACCTGCTTAAGATATCTTATGGCCATAAAATAGGCTGCTTTTTCTCCTGAATACCCGCCATATTTACCGACTGGCAAGTTTGCTTTTCTGGCGATCATTGTTTTGCCGGAACTCTTGCCGTAAATCGTTTGGTCGTAAAATTGATCATCGCCAATTTTGGTTTTTCGAGTGATTAAACAGTCATTATATCGCATCGTCCGATCAATAACATCTTGCGCGGTTTTACTCTGCCAGACAATTTCACCAGTCTCTGTATTGGTAAAATCGTACTTCATTGAGGATAGAATAAAACTACTGCGATCTGCATCGGTTTGTTTTTTAGATTTGAACTTCATATATTCGCCGTAAATAAATGCTTTATCTAATCTAGGATAACGAACCTTTATATACTGAGCTAGAACTGCAGCCAAATAAGCGTCTTTGGCATGGTGTAGGTCATTGACTTCGCGGCATTTCGGCAAGTCATGAATGCGGCGATATTCAGAGCTCATGCCAGCGCGGATAGTAAACACTTCTGTCAATGAATTGTGGTATTTTTCGGTCAGCATTCTGGCGAGGTGTTTGGTGATCTGCCGCGTCTCAACAAGCTGACGATTGACAAATCCAGCAACGCGGTCTTCAGACAGTTGCTTTTGGCTCGCTAGACGTTGAAATTTAAGCTGAGACATAAGCTTAGTATTTTTGAGAGATATCCAAATTGGGCGCATATGGTTTTGGATATCGGGTGAGATAGGATAATCATCAAGTTTTCGCTGATTTTCTTTGCGTAGCACCAACACAGTATTGTCTAGCGAATCGTCTTTGGTTAGTGACCGCGGCAAGATGTGGTCGATCTCACTGTCTCGGAGGTCGTTTTCGATGTCAAGCGGCTCGCCTGTATAAGCACATTTACCGTTCTGGAGGAAGTATAGGTAATATTTTTTCTTGTCTAGCCTATCTTTATACTCGGCTAATTGCGATTTTATATCAGATTTGGTATATGCCTTGCCGTAAAGATCCTTATACATTTTTTCCAGTTGGCCGTATCGGCTTTTGGTTCTAACTTTCTCGTCTTCATTGCGTGCCATCTCGATGCTAATCAACTTTGGTTCGTAGCCAATCGTATCGACAATCTCGTCAATAATCCTAATGCTTCGCCACAAAGCACGTTTGATGCCCGGCGATCCGGCGAGTTTTTTAATGTCGTCGTAGGCTATGTCTGTGCGCTGGTCTGCCGATAAGATATCGCCAATAATCTTTTTGAACTCGTATCGATCGCTTTGGATGATCTGCATAAAGTTATCTTTAGAGCTACGCATCGTCTCTATGACGGTTAGTTCGCCGTAAGGCGTGTGCGCAGTAATGCCGTCAAGCAGCTTGTGAGATAGTCGTCCCCAGCCGCTATAATTTAGCTTCAGGATAGTACGAAGTTGGTACTCGTTAAAGATATCGCTATGCTTTTGTAGCTTCTTAGCTAGAATCTTTTTATCTTCAAAGAGAGTAATCCATTTAATAACTTCTTCGATTGCCTGTTGGTTTTTTGGTGTAATTGAGACGCCAACTTTTTGCATGAAGTCGATATATGATTTCCGCGACGAAGCAAATGATTTCTCTTTGGCGGTTCCGGAAATAATGAGAGAGTCGGTGTTGTATATTTGATTATCGTAGAGATATTTAATAAACTTTTTGTAAGTAACTGAAAGCTCTTTGGTGAATAACTCGTCAACTATGCGGTTCTGAATGTCAGGACTTAATCTCTCGCCATTGACGGTTACATTTTTTAGCTCGTTCCGAACTTCATATTCTTGATAAAGCAGCGAATTTTTAGGGAGGACTTCTTCGTCTGGTAAATACGTACAATTGTTACGCATTCGGTCGATGAACTTCTCAGCCGAAGCTTCATCGTCTATCATCTCATCGAAGTTCCAGGGATAAATCACGCTATCTTTCTTTTTGACTGACCATGCAAAATCACCACCAGTTTTGAGCGGTCCGATATAGTACGGTAATTTGAATGTGAATATACTAATGATTTTATCGCGATTTTGAGCTAAGAACGGGTAATATCGTGCTTGGTTGTCGATGATTCTTTCAAGCTCGTACTGGTGAATCTGATGCGGGATGGCGCCGTTATCTCGGATGCGTTGCCTAGAGAGAAATTCCTCTAGCTCAGCCCGCTTCTCAAATCGCTGGTAGCACGGGTCATCCTTGGCAACTTCGCCGAGCTGTTTTTTGATAGATTTGTATAAATCATCGAGATTTCGCTTGTGGTTGTTATATAGCTCAAATTCGGCGGCGCCGCCATGAAAAAACGTCTTGTATTTTTGGGGTAGAAATTCGTGAAATAGCGCTTTAAGGTCGGATAAATCTTGACGATAGGCGTCGTATTTCTCGACCATAATGTCCGATAGACAGCTATCTTTTCTGATGAATTGACTGAAAATTGTCCGTTAGTAGACTGATTCTAAAGCTTCTACGAGTTCGTAGCGATCGTCACCGATTGCAGCCGCAACTTCATCTCGTTGCTCTTCGTAATTTTTATTCGAGAACTCCCCTTTTGCTTCGAGAGAGTCATCCTCGAATAGCTTATTGGCGTTCCATTTTAGACCGATAGCTGCGCCGACGGCTTCGCTGATGGTCTTCTTGTTGTCGGGAGAGGGTTGCAGTAGCTCGATAATAGCTGATTTTCTAGTACTACGCGATAGAGAGCGGTCAAGCAAAATAGTTTTAACTTTTTGAGCCATCGATTCGTCAGCGCCAATGAAATCCATGAATGTTTGTAGATTTTGGCTGTCGAACGATGAAATTACGTTATCTACTCCGCCCTCGACTAAGAAATTGCCGCGGTACTTGATAAGGTGATGAAGAGCTAGGTAGACTAGTCGAATATCTTGTTTGTCGGAATTATGAAATAGATCGCTGCGCAAATGATAAATTGTTGGATATTTCTCTCTATATGATTTGTCGGTGAAAGAGCGGTCGGCGAATAGAATATTGGCATTTAATTCTAACGCAGAGTTTTTGTCGCAAGAGTGGAGCATTGACTCGGATAAGCGAAGATAGAAATGTGGGTCGACTTTCTGCATCTCATTGTCAAATATTTGTTGGAGTAACGTAATACGCCGTTTTCGCCTAGCAAGCCGCCGGCGCGATGAGCGAAATGACCGTCGAGTGGCTGCTTTTTGCGCCTCATCAAACAAATGGGCACCCCACATGTTTTGGTGCTTGTATTTGCGCAGATCAAAACCTTCATTTATAACTGCCCAGCCGACGCTGTTTGTGCCAATATCTAATCCAATAGAATACGGTTGTTTCATCGTAAGTCCCCTTTTAATTATTTTTAGTATATCGCTTATTTTTGGGGTTTACAATATTGTTTTAATTGGCTATACTTCTACTGTACCGTTTCGGTACCTCAATATAACACTACAGGTTAAAATAAAGCATTAGCTAAGATGTTTCTGTAAAGATTCGGGCGGTAGGCCCGTTTTTTGTTTGTTATCTTTTTCTTTCAAATCTTTTTTATATAGCAAAAACAAAACCCCGTCCTCGCCCTCTTCCATGCGGCTGAAATAGAAGCCGTTTTTTGCCAAGAGGTTCTGTAGGCCTGGCATTCTCTGGGGCGCTAGTGTTTGTAATTGCGTTGCGCCGCGTAATGCTGCTTCAGCCTCGACTAGTTGTAATAATCGCGTACCAACTTTTCGGCGGCGGTATTTTTCTCGTACGGCGATTAGTTTCAAATTTGTTATTTTATGATCGTTTGAGTCCTGGCTATAGATAATTGTGCCAACTGGTTTGATGGTATTGCTGCTTTCATCGATGTATCTGGCCAGTGCAGCGGCGTACTCACCCAAGTATAAACGCTGCGTTAGGTCGGTAGCTGCTTCCATGAAAGCATCTCGGCTTAGTATGTCTGAAATTGGTCCGCAGATGCTGGGTTTGCATAATAGATCAATAATCTCGCCAACTTGTGCGTCATGAGCATGCGGCGTGGTGGCTATTTCTAACGGTAGAGGCATAGCAATAGTTGATTACGAATTGGAAGTAGCTGCCGCTGGAGTTTTGCGCCGGCGGCTGCGAGTGCGTTTGCGCTTTGGCTTTGTGGTGGCAGCGTCGCTATTGTCGACTTCGCTTTTGCCGGACGCAGGTTTTGCTGGAGTGGTGTTCGCAGTGCTTGCAACTGCCTTTGCCGACGGTTTGGCGCGTCCATGGTCAATCTGTAATACGCCAGACTCAATAGTCGGTGATAGCGCTTTTTTCGAAACACTCACCTCCCCTGCTGGCTGTGGCTGGGTTTGCTGCGCTTGCTGGCGGGCGGCGCGATCGGCGGCGCGTTGTTCGGGCGTTTTTGGCGGCGTGTAGGCTGGACCGGGGCGCTTGACGGTGAGATTTTCGGGCGGCAACATACGCTCGTTGATTTCGGCTTCAATTTCGGATCGCTGGCGCGAATAATGCTCG
>ERZ773035.609-NODE-609-length-28727-cov-6.605992_pt1 | contig 28727 bp, 25 predicted proteins | sample MGYA00511487_ERZ773035 | MGnify/ENA primary metagenome ERZ773035 (study PRJEB29015, sample SAMEA2737985) | human oral metagenome | biome: human oral; feature: human-associated habitat; material: dental | place: China | collected 2024 ...
ATAAGTCGTCCATGATGAGCATATCCACAGGTTCGCCAGTTAAGGAACCTCCTACACCAATCGTCTTAAAGCTGCCTTGATAGCCTACAATCTCACACTCATCGGAATTGCGGGCGTAGTTGCGACTGCGCCGGCCTTGTTCTTGGTAGCTTGCCTGACCAGCAAGGAGTGTTTGTGGAAACAGTTCGTAATAATGGTCATCGTCCATGATACGTTGGAGTTCGCGGTTGAACTTGCGTGCTTTGATAGCGTTGTAGGAGACAATAGCGATACGTTTGTCAGGGTCTTGTCCTAAGACAAACGCAGGTAGGCGACGGGTCGCTCCTTCGCTCTTACCGTGTTGGGGCGGCATGGTAATCATCAGTTTTTTGATTTCTCCCATAGCAAAGCGTGTCAGCACCTCGTAATAAGCGATATGGAAAGGCGCGGGGGCAAAAGAAGGGAGTGTATGACGGGTGAAGGATAGGAGGTTCCTCTCCCCCAACCCCCTCTCCGAAGGCGAGGGAGCTACTAAGCAGGCGCAGGCTTCGGAGGGGTAATTGTTGTAAGCTGTATTGGGTTGGGGATATTGGTGTTGGGCAGGTGTAGGGGCAAATGGCAATTCACCCTCATTATCGTTATCTTCATTGTAATTGTCCGTGTCAGGTTGGGCGGATTGAGGATTGTCGTTATTGGTCGTGTTATGTTGGGCGGATTGCTCACATACTCTGCTCTTGCGGACTTTGCCCATACAACCGTGTGCTGGCTTATCAGACGCTGGCAAATCATGTGTTGCCTGCTTTTCACCCACATACCCAAGCTCCAAGTTTTCGCTTGGCTTTATTTTTCCCTTTTCACTTCCCATTGCCCATCCTTCCAAGCGTATAATGATACGAATGGCGGCAATACTATTGTTGATGGTAGGGACAATAGTCTCTCCATTACTATCCAAAGGCTCGCGACGAGCGTATGTCCAAAGAATTTCTAAGGCCTCTTCCATGATTTCAAAGTAAAGGGTAAAAGGTAAAAGGTAAAAAGTGAACTACTTGCAATCCTTGTAAGACGCAATATAAGACGCAATAAACTCACGTCTCTACCCTAACGCTGGCTAAGACAATTCCTGATGTGCGTAGTCATCTGTAGAGACGCAATTTATTGCGTCTTAATGAATTGGACTATACAATCATTTTTACTATTGATTGGCATTTGCTGTTCTTTATAAAGAGCCAAAGGCTCTAATCATAGTAGGCACGAGCTGCAAGCTCGCGCCAGCGAAGGGGGGCAGTGGTCAGACGTCAGTGGTCAGTTTTCAGTCTATTGCGACTAATGGCTGATTACTGACATCAGACGTCTGACCACTGAATAACGCTGCAAAATTACAACATTTCGGTTGGGGAAGTCAAGGAAAAGAGGGGTGAGAAGTAAGAATTTATACAATAAAAAATGGTGTTAAGTATTTAACAGTGCTTAGTTGTTAGTGGTTAGTGGTTAGTCCATTGCGACTAAAGGCTGATGACTGTCTTCTGACCACTGATGACTGTCTTCTGACCACTGATGACTGTCTTCTGACTTCTGACCACTGACTTCTGACCACTAACAACTAACAACTGACTACTGACGACTGCCCTCTGACCACTGATGGCTGATGATTCTCAGTGCCTTATCTATGGTGGTGATTTGGTCAAAGGTGATGATGAGTCTTAGTCCGTTGCGGGTCTCCTTTTCCGTAAGGCGACACTTGTCCGAGTTACGCTGGACAAAATCTAGTACGCGCTGGAAAGTACCACTTTGGTAAAATTTGCTTTGCTGATCAGCAATGAAGTAACCAAGCATTTTACCCTGCTTCATCACTAAGCGCTCTATACCCATTTGGGTAGCTAACCACTTGATACGAACCGAGTTGAGTAGGTCTTTGGCCTGAGGTGGTAAGGGGCCAAAGCGGTCTGTTAAGCGGTACTCATACTGGGCAAGTTCGGTCTCATTCTTCAGTTGGCTCAGCTCATTGTATAGGTTCAGGCGTTCGGTGATATTGTTGATATAGTTATCAGGGAAGAGTAGCTCAAAATCACTATCTATCTGCGTATCGGTCAGATAAACAGGCTCATGGCTTGTATCAGTATAGAGGTCAGCAAACTCGTTTTCTTTCAGCTCCGTAACGGCCTCTTGGAGTATCTTCTGATAAGCATCAAAGCCTATATCATTGATAAAGCCACTCTGTTCGCCGCCGAGCAAGTCCCCTGCCCCACGTATCTCCAAGTCCTTCATAGCGATATGGATACCGCTGCCAAGGTCTGTAAACTGGGCAATGGCCTGCATACGTTTGCGGGAATCCTCTGGTAGCTCTGAGAGGTTAGGGGTGATGAAGTAGCAAAAAGCCTTCTTGTTACTACGCCCTACCCTACCGCGCATCTGGTGGAGGTCGGAAAGACCAAAGTGCTGGGCGTTGTGGATAAAAATCGTATTGGCATTAGGCACATCCAATCCGCTCTCTATGATAGTGGTGGAGACCAAGATGTCATAATCGCCATTGATAAAGGCAAGCATCACCTCCTCCAAGTCCTTACCATCCATCTGCCCATGGCCAATACCAATACGGGCATCGGGTACCAAGCGCTGGATCATACCTGCGACTTCCTTGATATTCTCCACTCGGTTATGAATGAAAAACACCTGTCCGCCTCGCTGAAGCTCATAGGCGATACCATCGCGTATCACCTCCTCGTTGAAGGTGATAATCTGGCTCTCAATAGGATAGCGGTTAGGCGGCGGGGTTGTAATCACCGAAAGATCACGTGCAGCCATTAGGCTAAACTGCAAGGTACGCGGGATAGGAGTTGCTGTAAGGGTCAGCACATCTATATTCTCACGCAGGGTCTTGAGCTTGTCCTTCACTGCCACACCGAATTTCTGTTCCTCGTCTATGATGAGTAGGCCTAAGTTCTTGTATTTCACCTTCTCATTGACAATTTGGTGGGTACCGATAAGAATATCTACCTTGCCCTGCTCAAGGTCGGCCAATACTTGGTTTTTCTCCTTAGTCGTACGAAAGCGGTTAAGGTACTCCACTCGCACAGGCAAGCCCTTAAGGCGCTCTGAGAAAGTCTGATAATGCTGAAAAGCCAGGATTGTGGTAGGTACCAGTACGGCTACCTGCTTGCTGTTGTCCACAGCTTTGAAGGCTGCACGGATAGCCACTTCCGTCTTTCCGAAGCCCACATCGCCACAGACAAGCCTATCCATAGGACGCGCACTCTCCATATCCTGCTTTACCTCAAGGGTGGCCTTGCTCTGATCTGGAGTATCTTCATAAATGAATGAGGCTTCCAGCTCCTTTTGCAAGAAGGAATCAGGGGCAAAGGCATAGCCCACTGCCTCTCGGCGCTTGGCATAGAGCTGAATGAGGTTGAAGGCGATTTGCTTGACCCGCGCCTTGGTCTTCTGTTTGAGGGCTTTCCATGCCGCACTGCCCAGCTTATAGAGCTTAGGGGGTGCCCCGTCCTTGCCATTGTATTTGCTAATCTTATGCAGGGAGTGAATGCTTACATAAAGCACATCTCTGTCCCCATAGATGAGCTTAATGGCCTCCTGCTGTTTGCCATCTATATCTATTTTCTGTAGACCAGCAAACTTGCCTATACCATGGTCAATATGAGTGACATAGTCCCCTATGGTAAGCTGCTGCAACTCCTTGAGGGTGATGGCTTGTTTCTTGGCATAGCCATTGCGGATATTGAACTTATGATAACGCTCCAATATCTGGTGATCAGTATAGCAGTTAATTTTGCTCGATGTATCTGAAAAACCTTCGGAGAGGGAGTACTCAATCAGGCTACAAGGCACCTGCTGGTGCAGCTCCTCAAAGATATCCAAGAAGCGCTGTGCTTGCTGAGCACTCACACAGCAAATATAGTTGGTATACCCCTCTTGGTATTTCTCCTTGAAGTGTTCGATGAGTAGCTCAAAACGCTTGTTGAACGAGGGTTGGGGACGCAGCGAAAAATCCACCCCTTCGCCCGCTTCTTCTTTGGGGGCATAGGGATTGATTTTTACCAAATAACGGCTACCAAGCTCCTCTATAGTCTCTTGTGCGGTAGCAAAAAGGGCTGCTGGGGGCAGATGAGCCACCTCTCCCTTAAGTGCCTCGAAGGCCTCTTGTGCCTTCTGGTACATACGCTCCCACTTAGAGGCAAAGAGTTCAAAGTCTTGAGCAAAAATAACTGTATCTTCAGGCAAGAGTGAAAGAAAGGAAGTACGCTGTTCCCCTGCCAATTTGTTTTCTATATTAGGAATAATCACAACCGAAGGTACCTGAAGCAGAGAGAGTTGGCTTTCCACATCAAAGGTACGGATGCTCTCAATAGTATCGGAGAAAAACTCAATACGGTAGGGTGTGTCATTAGAGAAAGAAAAGACATCCACTATCCCCCCACGTACGGAGAACTCCCCTGGCTCGCTTACAAAATCCACCCTTTGGAATTGGTACTCAAAGAGGGTTTCGTTGAGCGTATCCAAAGAAAGACGTTCGCCCCGCTTGAGCGAGAGGGTATTCTTATCCAACTGCTGGCGGGTGAGCACCTTTTCAAAAAGCGCTTCGCTATAGGAGACCACTACCTTTACTCCCTGCTCAAGGCGAGAGAGCACCTCCGCTCTGAGCAGCACATTGGCATTGTCCGTCTCCTCTGTTTGGTAAGGACGGCGATAGCTACTGGGGAAGAAAAGCACCTGCTCCTGCCCTAAGAGCAATTCCAAGTCATTGAGCAAATAAGCCGCCTGCTCCTTGTCATCACCCACGAAAAGCAGTGTGCGCCCCGTCTGCTTAAAAATATCAGAGAGGACAAAGCCCTTAGCGGAGCCTACAAGCTCCCTTATATAGCAGGGTGTTTTTGCCTTAATATATTGTAACAATTGTTGATAAGGTTTTCCTCCTAAGAAGGAGGAAAGCAGTTGTTCTTTACTCATTTTTTGTGTCTTTTACCCTAAAGGTTTAGCGCAGGGGCAAAAATACGACTTTTTGAGCGAATAGTGAAGTGTGAAAAGTGAAAAGTTGCTCACCACATGTTTTTCACCTTTCACTTTCCATTACTCACTATTCACTTTTATCTAATTTAAACTAACTATAAATTACAATATTTTTCTACTTTTAGTTGTGAAAAAAATCAAATTATTGTATCTTTGTGGCACTAAAGTATTTCAGCTAATACTATCATTTTTAGGAACTTATTTTTTAAGGATATGCAAATATTTAAAACTTCCGTAGCGAGAAAAGTGGCGATGGCTCTCTCGGCATTTTTTCTCATCATTTTCTTAGTAATACACTTGGCAGTAAACTTCATGTCAGTGTTAAGTCCGAGCACTTTCAACATGCTCTCCCACTTCATGGGTACTAATCCCTTGATCCAGTTTGCCATGCAACCTGTACTATTGGCAGGGGTTGTGTTTCACTTTGTGATGGGCTTCGTTTTGGAGCTACAGAACAAGAGAGCACGAGGCAGCGAACCTTATTACAGTTATAATGGTGCGGCCAACTCCTCTTGGATGTCCCGCAACATGCCCATTACGGGGATCGTGATTCTCCTCTTTTTAGGGCTTCACTTGTATGACTTTTGGGTAGGAGAGATGAATTACAAGTACATAGAAGGGCTTCCTGAGGATCCTAATCGCTATTACCCCGAATTAGTAGAGAAGTTCCATGATTTTTGGCGAGTGGCTCTTTATGTATTGGCCTTCGTATTCTTGTGCTTGCACCTACTTCACGGATTCCAATCCGCTTTCCAATCTATGGGCTGGAAAGATGACAAACGCAAGAAATTTATCAGCTGCTTAGGCAATTGGTACTCCTACGTTATCTGTGGAGGCTTTATCTTCGTAGCTCTTTTCCATTTTGTAAAACATTTAACAGCTTAATACCATGAGTACATTAGATTCTAAAATACCAGATGGACCAATTGCGGACAAATGGACAAAATATAAAGACCATATCAACCTTGTAAACCCTGCCAACAAACGTAATATTGACATTATTGTGGTAGGAACAGGACTGGCAGGAGGCTCTGCCGCTGCTACCCTTGCCGAGCTTGGGTACAATGTAAAGGCATTTGCTTACCAAGACTCTCCTCGTCGTGCACACTCTATCGCCGCTCAAGGGGGGATCAATGCCGCTAAAAACTATATGGGAGACGGTGACTCTACCTATCGCCTCTTCTACGACACTGTAAAAGGAGGGGACTACCGCGCCCGTGAAGCCAACGTATACCGCTTGGCTGAAGTCTCTGGAAATATCATAGACCAGTGTGTAGCACAAGGGGTACCTTTCGCACGTGATTATGGTGGACTCTTGGACAACCGTTCTTTCGGTGGGGTGCTCGTATCTCGTACTTTCTATGCCAAAGGACAAACAGGACAACAGCTCCTCTTGGGTGCTTATGCCGCTATGAACCGACAAATCGCTCGTGGTAAGATAGATATGTACAACCGTCATGAGATGATGGACGTGGTAATCGTAGATGGCAAGGCTCGTGGAATCATCGCTCGTAACCTTGTAACTGGAGAAATAGAACGCCACTCGGCTCACGCTGTAGTTATCGCCTCCGGAGGTTATGGTAACGTATATTTCCTTTCTACCAATGCCATGGGCTGTAATGCCTCTGCTGCTTGGAAAGTGCATAAAAAAGGTGCTTTCTTCGCTAACCCTTGCTTTACTCAGATTCACCCTACTTGTATTCCTCGTTCTGGAGACTATCAGTCCAAACTAACTCTGATGTCCGAGTCCTTACGTAACGACGGACGTATCTGGGTACCTAAGAAAATGGAGGATGCAATAGCTATCCGCGAAAAACGCAAAAAACCTACCGAAATACCTGAAGAAGACCGCGATTACTACTTGGAACGCCGCTACCCTGCCTTCGGTAACTTAGTACCTCGTGATGTGGCCTCTCGTGCCGCTAAAGAACGTTGCGATGCGGGTTACGGAGTAAATGAAACAGGTGAGGCTGTATACCTCGACTTTGCCTCTGCTATTGAGCGTTATGGTAAAGAACAATGTAAGATCCACGGGGTAGAACCTACCAAAGAAGAAGTAACCAAACGCGGAGAACAGATCGTTGCCGCTAAGTATGGTAACCTCTTCCAAATGTATGAAAAGATTGTAGCGGAAAACCCCTACAAGACCCCAATGATGATCTACCCTGCTACTCACTACACCATGGGAGGTATTTGGGTGGATTACAACCTAATGACTACTGTACCTGGCCTTTATGCCATCGGGGAAGCCAACTTCTCCGACCACGGAGCTAACCGCTTGGGAGCTTCTGCCCTTATGCAAGGCTTGGCCGACGGATACTTCGTATTGCCTTACACCATAGGTGATTACCTCTCTGCTGATATTCGTACAGGTAAAATCCCTACCAATACCCCTGAGTTTGACGAAGCTGAGAGAGTAGTGAAAGAACGCTTAGCTCACTTTATCAACAACAAAGGCTCACACTCTGTAGATTACTTCCACAAGAAGCTCGGTAAGGTGATGTGGGACAAAGTAGGTATGGCACGTAATGCAGAAGGTCTTAAAGAAGCGATCAAAGAAATACGCGAAATCCGTGAAGAGTTCTGGCGCGATGTAAAAGTGCCTGGAGAACTCACTGGTATGAACGTAGAGCTTGAAAAAGCCAACCGTGTGGCTGACTTCTTAGAGCTTGGAGAACTATTCGCCAAAGACGCTCTCGAACGCAATGAGTCTTGTGGTGGCCACTTCCGCGAAGAATACCAAACTCCTGAAGGAGAAGCCCTCCGTGACGACGTGAATTACGCTTATGTAGCGGCTTGGCAATACACAGGTGATCCTAAAGAGGTTGTCAATACTTATAACCCAAGCGAGGAAATCCTTCACAAGGAAAAACTCGAATTCAAAGATATTGAACTTAAACAACGTAGCTATAAATAGTAGTCATATGTCAACAATGAATCTTACCCTCAAAATATGGCGACAAAAAGACGCCAAATCAAAAGGCCAAATGGTAGAATATAAAGTCAATAATATTTCTGACCATATGTCCTTCTTGGAAATGTTAGATATTCTCAATGAACAACTCATAGAAAAAGGAGAAGAACCTGTAGCCTTTGACCACGATTGCCGCGAAGGTATCTGTGGTATGTGTTCGCTCTTTATCAACGGAGAAGCACACGGTCCTGACCGTGGTATTACCACTTGCCAATTGCATATGCGTATGTTCAAGGACGGTGATACCATTACCATTGAGCCTTGGCGTGCCACTGCCTTCCCTGTAATCAAAGACCTTATGGTGGATAGAAGCGCTTTTGAGCGTATCCAACAGGCAGGAGGTTATATCTCTGTCAATACCTCTGGTAATACCCAAGATGCCAACGCTATTCCTATTCCTAAGCGTGATGCTGACCGCTCTATGGACGCTGCCGCTTGTATAGGCTGTGGCGCTTGTGTGGCCACTTGTAAGAACTCTTCTGCTATGCTCTTCGTAGCGGCTAAAGTATCCCAATTTGCCCTCCTACCACAAGGTAGAGTAGAAGCCACTGAGCGTGTGCTTAACATGGTAAATCAAATGGAACACGAAGGCTTTGGTAACTGTACCAATACAGGAGCTTGCGAAGTGGAATGTCCTAAGGGTATTTCCTTGGAAAACATCGCTCGCCTAAACCGCGAATACCTCAAAGCAAGTATCCAATAATTGCCAACAAGTCAATTTGCTAATTTGTTAATCAAACTGTCTCAAGTCCTATGGCTTGAGGCAGTTTTTTTAAGGCCATAAACTACCAAAAAGGAGACTAACTCGCGAGTTAGCCTCCTTGTTATTTTATTAAATATAATGGATAAAAAAACACCCTTTCTTAGCGAATTAGTATCTCAGCCAAACCAATACCTACCAAGCACGATGTTGATACAGCAATGAGCCCTGGTACCATAAAGCTGTGGTTGAAGTAATATTTCCCTATCTTGGTAGTTCCTGTAGGGTCAAAATTTACCGTTGCAATATCAGAAGGATAGTTAGGTATAAAGAAGTAAGCATACGTAGCTGGCATAATTCCTATTAGTAGAGGCACTGGAAGCCCCATCGTAATGGCTACAGGAAGCATCATCTTAGCGGTAGCCGCCTGGCTATTGATCACTACGGATACAGCAAAGAGCGCAAAGACGAATGTCCAAGGATAGGCCTGTACCATGGAGGTAATTCCTTCTTTGAAATAAGGCATGGCATAACTGAAGTATGTATCACTCATCCAAGCAATCCCAAAAATGGCCACACAAGCTACCATTCCTGACTTGAAGACTACCCCTTCAGGTACCAGTTTCACAGGGGTTTTACAAGTAGTTAGAATTATCCCCCCGAAACAGAGCATAACCATTTGGATGATCACTCCCATAGGCACAGCTGTAGCTTTGGCTACACCATCTTTGACTACATCAAAAGTACGAATCTCTGGATAAAGCGCCAATATAACAATCACTACGATAGAAGAAAGGAAGATGTATACCGCATTCTTAGAATGTTGAGGAATCACATCGTTGAGTGTTGTTTTGGTACTATTGAGGATTTGATCGCGGTAAGTAGGATCTTGCAAACGACGTTGGTACTCAGGGTCGTCTTCAAGATTTTTCCCTCGGCGAAGACTGTAGAGTGACATGGCTAGCATCCCCAAGAAAGTAGCGGGGAAGGTTACCGAAAGAATGTTCACCAAGGTAAGATTGGCACCGCCCTGCATATGGAAGAGATCCAAGAGCTCTTTGCCCAAATAGACCGTTACCACAGCCGAGATAGGACTGGCCGTCAAGGCCAATTGAGAGGCTACAGAAGCTGCCGCCATAGGCCGTTCGGGGCGAATCTTGTTCTTCAGAGCTATATCCCCGATAATCGGCATGATAGAATACACCGCATGCCCTGTACCCAACATAAAGGTAAGCATATAAGTGGCAATAGGGCCAAGGAAAGTGATTTGTTTAGGATTCTTCCTTAAAATCCGCTCTGCCACTTGCAGCATAAACTTAAGCCCTCCTGCCGCCTCCAAGATAGAGGCGCAAGTAACCACGGCCAAGATGATGAGCATCACCTCAATAGGAGCAGAGGCTGGAGGCATTCTAAAAACGAAAACCTCTATCACAAGCCCGATCCCTGAGACTACACCCAGTCCTATCCCTCCGTAGCGGCTCCCCGCATAGAGCATTCCTAAAAGGAAAAGAAATTCTAAAACTAATACATAAGTGTTCATAGTAATATAAATTATATATTTTCTAAGATCTTTTTTAAGCCACTTTCCCTTATTTAGGCTCAAAAAGAGTCTATTTTCCTATCAAACGACTTATGTGGCTGTCTTTTTATTCGTGCAAAGATATTCTATTTTGAGAAAACCACAAAAAAAAACAGCACTTTTTTTATAGTTACATAATTTTTTTTATTAACAAAGAAAACGATATGATTCTCTCTTTTTCAACAATTATAGTAGGAGGTATTTTAACTTATTCTTACTATATACAACTTTTTAGAAAATAAGTTGGGAATAGCAAATTGCTATTCTGTAGCGAGTATCTAGTACATTTTGTGCATAAAAAAAGAGTGATTGGCTAGTGCAATCACTCTTTTCTATGTATTAATTCTCGTAGCGGGAACTGGACGATTTTAAACACCACCCAATTTGTAATTAATTGTATATCAATTAGTATATATTCCTTTCCTATGTGTTTTAGGGAAATTAATGTCTTATATTGGGAACAAGATATTCCAATACCTTGCTTTAAAATAAAATTTGTGTGTGTCTGCTTATCTAACCTTATATTTTTTTGTACCTTTTGTACTGTATATAAAATAGTAAATATAAATATAAGAGAATAAATAAGTTACAGACGGTACAAAAGTCGGTACAAAAGCGGTACAAAATTCAAGGTCAAAAATTTGTACCGTGAAAGTTCTATTAAAATTCCATTCCCATAATAACACCACTTCTATCGAACTCCTCTTTTATATCACTTGATAATTTATTTACTTGCTCTACAAAGGTCATATTATCCTTTTTTAATTGCTTATAATAAAGAATACCCCCAGAAAAATCTAATTTATCAAATATTTTTTGGAGAGCTCTCTTAAAAGTAATCAGTTCTGAAACAATTTCATCATATTCTAATATATCCTTTTCAAATTCTTTATATTTTTCGGGGTCTTCTTTATATTTCTCACTTAGATAATTCAAAAGAAGTAGGTTATTTTCTTTTTCATTAGGATTTTTGAACTTTATAGTATTGTCAATCGCTATATTAAAATCTTCCTGCTTATTTTCGTTATTTCTCATCATATCACCTTTACCCGTAATAAGCCATTCAGGATTAATTTCAGGAAAAGAAGCGAGGATTTTCGTTAAAAACACATCTGAAACAGAGGATTTCAGTTTGTCTGTATCTAAAAAACCTCTCTTTATACCTGTGATTTTAAAGAAATCTGTAATGGTAATTCCTTTATATTCAATGAATTGTAAAATTCTTTCTTTTGTCATAACGAAAAATATCGTACAATATTTTGTTTTTACGAAAAATATCGTACTTTTGTCCTCTGAAAAAACACAACTAACAATGAGCAAAGATACAAAAAAAAGAAACAAATACAATCAATACATAGTAAAACATCTTACTCAAAAATATGAGGTGTCTGTTTCTATGGTTAGAAAGTCCCTTTCTCAGGCACGAAACAGCCCAAAAGCAAAGGAAATTTTACAAGAGTATGAGCGTATTTCCTTAACCCTTGACAGCATTACGGAGGTGGTAATTAATAAAGTATGATATGGCTGCAAAAGAATATGAAAAAACACCTCAAAAGCTATACGAACACACTAATAAAGGGCTTGATATTCTACATAGATATTTGCCTGAAAGTGTAGGGTGTGAGGTGGGAAATACAAAGAAGTTTAGGTATTCCAATGAAAAAACGCCGTCTGCTACTTTATTCTATTCTAAAGAAGCCAGTACCTGGGGCGTTAAGGATTTTTCAAGCGGTAATTTCTATTCTCCTATCCAGGTGGTTATTGAAAAAACGGGTGCTGACTTTAAGGATTGCCTTACTAATCTATATGCAGAATTCAATATACCTACTGAAGGAAAAACATTCACCAATAACATAACCTTTAGAGAGGATAAGAGCCTGCCCGCTAATTACTTCTACTTAAAACCTAAACAGAGAATAGAACACCCCACCGCTTATAGCAAATTCGTAACAGCTGACCTCTTGGAGAGTTTTGGTATAGTGGAATTGCAATATCTGGAGCGCACTACCAAAACAGGCAAAATAATGAGAATAGAGAGCAATAGCAATTACCCTATGTTTGCCTACTCTAATAATTTAAAAGTCTGGGCTAAAACATACTTTCCTAACGAAAGCGACCGAGCTTACAAACACGGTTATATAGGAGAGAAGCCCGCAAAATATATACACGGACTGGAACGTATTGAAAAGAAAATTTCTTTTTCTAAAAGCCGTATCAATGAATTACACAAGCTACTAAAGTCAGAGGTTACAGATACTGAAAAGAAAGAAGCCCAAAAGGAATTAGACAAACTACTATTGCCGTATATTATCATCTGTTCGGGTGGCTCTGATGGCGTTTCTGTAGCAAGCCTTTCAGAAGCATTTAATCCTATATGGTGCAATTCAGAGGGGGAAACAATAGATAGTGATACCTATTACTACCTAAAAAGTATCTGTAAGCACCTAATAAATTTACCCGATTTAGACCCTGCGGGCATAAATTATGCGCATAAATATTCGCTTTTGTATTGGAAATTAGATACTGTATTTATACCTAAGCGCTTTTTAGGTGAAAAGGGTAAAGATTTCAGGGACTACCTAAATTATTTTCATTCAGAGGATAAGGATTTTATTGCTAATGAGTTTAGAAAACTGCTTTCAGTGCCTGAAAATTGTAATTTCATCACTAAAAACGAGCGTAACCAGCCACGAATAAATACGATAAACCTAAATTATTTTCTCAATGTACATAATTTCTACGTATATCGTGATACTATTTCAGAGCGTTCTAATAATGAGGATAGCGGCATACTAATACATATCAATAACAATATAGTAAGCCTACCCGAAAGCTCGGAAGTACGCCGTTTTTGTATGGACTTTCTCAAGACAAAGGGTACAACAAATGAAATACTTTCTTTGGTGAAAGGCTCTACAATGCTTAATGCAAATGAGCTTAGAAAAATAGATGTAAAAACCTTAGATTTTACTAAGCATAGCAAGGAATATCAATTATTTTTCTTTGAAAATACCTGTGCTAAGGTTACCGCTCAAGGCGTGGAGCTTATCACTAAAAGTAAAATAGAAAATTACGTGTTTGAGAATAACATAATCAAACGTTCTTTCCAGAAGCTCGGCAAATCATTCTTTGAACCTTACACAGATAACAAGGGTACAAAAAGAGTACATATTACTGAAACCAGCTGTGATTTTATGAATTTTCTTATAAATGGTTCTCGTGTATATTGGGAAAAAGAATATCCAAAAAATGCCGATAATTGGGGCAAACAATACCTATTAAACAGCCCTTACCTATCGGAAAAGGAGCAGATAATACAGGAACAACATTTTTTAGGGAAATGCTTTGCTATTGGGTATATGCTACATAGGTATAATACCCCCGATTTTGCAAAATTTGTCTATGTGGTTGATGATATGATAAAGGAACACAACACAGACGCAAACGGAGGAACGGGGAAAAGCCTTTTTGTGAAAGGTATTGAACAGCTCGCAAAGCGTTTTTTCATTGACGGAAAGCGCAAAAAATTGTTTGAAGACGAGCATTTATACGGCACACTCAAGGAGGAACACGATTTTATATACTTTAATGATATGCTTTCTTATCACGACTTTGAAAATCTATATTCGGTAGTTACGGACGGCATAAGCATTAACCCCAAAAATAGGGATAGCAAGTTTCTACCTTTTGAGAAGTCCCCAAAAGTCATAGGAACATTTAACTACGGACTACGAACAAACTCCGATGCAGATTTAAGGCGTATCTTATTCGTTTCCTTTTCCTCTTACTATCATTACCGAAATGATACAATGGGCAAGGAATGGCAACCAAAAAACGACTTTCAGCACCGTTTGTTTGATGACTGGGAAGCCGACCAATGGACACTGTTTTATAACTTTATGCTAAGGTGCGTACATTTCTATATTGAGAATATGAATACCCCTTACTATTCCCCTACAGAAAACATTGAAACCAATAACTTGAAAGCCTCTGTAGGTGATAACTTTGAACTGTGGGCAGATGAATATTTCTTAGAAGATAAGTTTAACCAGCAATTGCCTAAGAACGAAGTAATGGAAGACTGCCGTAAGGCTATGGGAATAAAACTTTCTCCCCAGACTTTCAAAAAGAAATTACAGGATTATTGCAAGCTCAAGGGCTATATATTGAACCCTAAAGAACTGCAACGAGCCGACGGCAGAATATTACAGCGAATAATAATTAATTCCCCTTATGGGCAAAAAGAAAGCTCCCGTGAGTGTATTTATTTGCAAGTCCCAAGGACGGAGGAAAAAACAGAAATACAACAGCCTTTAACAGATATTACTAATGAGATACATTCCCTAATTGATAACTTAGAAAACGAAATAGATTTTTAAATACGATTTAGCTTATAATCCATTAGCTACCTTGACAACGGTATATTAGCGCGAAATATGCCGTTGTTTTTTTGAAAAAGGTATATAAACGCCTATTGCAACAACTATTACCAATAGCTATTAACCACTATTGCAAACAGCTATTTTTTACCTGTTGCTTATATAGAAAAGTATATGTATCTTTGTGCTTTCTTAGACAAAAAGCCTTTCTCACTTTCTCGCAAATACAACTAAATTTTAATTTATAGCAAGCTCCTGATACCAGGGGCTTTTTATTTCCTACACTAAAGAAATATTCATAAATAACAATTGCCAACAGCTGTTTCACTTTGGTATAAAATTTGTACCTTTGTACTCAAAATAAATATTTATGGCTTATACAATCACAATAGACAGCAACAGCGCACAAGCCGAGAACCTTGTACGCTTCTTAAAAAGCCTTGATTTTGTCAAGGTAACAAATACACCAGCTAAGAAAGCACCCGCCAAAGCAAAGACTAAAACAGCCCTTGCAAAGCCTGCCTATGATGATTTAGAAGAGGACGAAGACGGAATACCTATCAAGTACCGAGAAAAGATTATGGCGCTCTCCAAAAAGACAAACAAAGCTATTGCCAAGCGTTGGGACGAAGCTATTGCACGAAGAGAAGCCGAACGAAAAAAGAAATAGGTAATGATAGTTATCTCTGACACCAACATCATATATAGTTGCTTTTATAAGCCTAACGGAGTAATAGCCACTATCCTAAAGAATGAGAAAAAGCCCCTGCAATTTATAGCCCCTGACTATCTTTTGCAAGAGGTAGAAGAGCATTTGCCCGATATTATGGAGGATAACGATTTGACCAAGAGACAGGCACGAGCATTGCTCAAGGAATTCACCAAGAACATTACCTTTTACAAGGTTGAGGATATTCCCCAGAAGCATATCAATAAGGCTCAGAAAATTGTAAAGGATATAGACCCCGACGACTACCCTTTCGTGGCGCTTCACTTAGAACAAGGACACAAAATATGGACGTGTGATAATGTGCTTTCCAAGGGTCTAAAGGAAAAAGGCTACGATATTTGCATAAGTACCCAAGAGCTTAAAAAACGAACCTACAAAAAACAAAAATAGCCCTTTTGAGGGCTTTTCTTATGCCTTGCAATGACTGTTGATAGGCATTAATATTCGTTTTTGGATAATTGAAGCGTATTTTTACCAATTGCAATATATTGAATACCAAGTATATAAAGAAATAATCTCATTTTTAGAAAAAATATTTTGTAGTTCGGAAAATAGTTGTATCTTTGTACCGCTAAATCAAGGGCAACACTTGTATAAAGTTGCGACTAAATATTTAATAATATATCCGTGAAGGTGTAGTATAGTAGTAATGCTATACAGCAATGTGCGTAAGCCCTTGATTTAGCAACACCCACTCACGGATTTTTTGTACTTATATGCTAAATCAAGGACAAACAACCACAGGCACGAATAACAGTAATGCCTGTAACACTTCTCACAACTCCTACTGCTTTGATGTGGAAGCAGTAAATGCCTTCTTTTCTAAGGAAATTCGTACTAAGGCATTCGCCAAAAGGCTACGAAAACTCAATTACGAAATAGCCCTTATCCTACTGAAATACCCAGAGGAAATTTACGAAGAGTTAGAAGAAACACTTTCTAACCTTAATACCTTCGCGGAAGTCATTGACCCTTATTTAACCTTAGAAAATTAGTAGCTATGAAAGAAGTATTTATCAGTTCATCGGAAATTGCGCAGCTAAGAGAGAAAAACGAGTTAGACCATTCTAACGAACAGGTATGTATTCACGAATTTCTTTTTTCTCCTCTTGAAGACGGACACCAAAGAGCATTAAACGAATTGTTTAATTTCTACTGCCAAAATCATTTTTTTCTATCCAAATTTGGTATAGATAGCGACCAAATTTTTGAAACCTATCATCTTTTTTCCCTCCTATGTCAAAAGAGGGAGCTCCTCATAGAAATAGCCACCAACAAGGGTATTTTGAAAGAAGTAATTAATTCCTTTTCAACTAATCAAAAATTGTAAAGCTATGGAAGTCAGTACACGATTTAATATTGGGGATTATGTATATTATCTGACCCCTTCAGGAATTAGAAAAAGTGAAATAATTCATATTACGATTACGGAAAAAGCGCACGATATATCAAGCGTGAAGCAGGATAAGTACAAAGAGCCTGAAAAGTATTGTGTGTATTATAGTCTGCTTTTTGAAAAAGAGGATATTCCTCAATGCTTTGTCTTTGAGAGCAAAGAGGAACTAATGGATACGCTTTTTAAAGGAATGTCTAACAAAAAATTATAAAGCTATGGACTTAAGAACATTATATTTTGTAGGGCAACGTGTGTTTTTTGCACAATTGGGAGTAATAGAAGAAGTTGAGATAAAGGAAATATACCTAACTGTAAGTGAACGAGGGGAAAAATATCATTTTGAAACCCGTTATTTGGTTAGAGATAAGTTTTTTGCAGCCTTTAATGTTGATGAAAAAGAGCTTTTTCCCTCCAAAGAAGAACTTTTAAACGCCTTAGCAGGTGATGAATTTGTCGTTGTACCTTTAAAAAACTAAACGATGAGAACAGTAAAATACTATCACTTAGACACGGCTGGAGAGCTACAATACACCGAAACTCGTTATTATATTTTCGGTTGGTGTTTTTATTCCTTTTTCTCACTTGTGGGATAGTATAAAAATTGTACCTTTGCAACAAGGAAACCTAAGACTTTCCGAAAGCCATAAATACAGGTTGTAACAATGATGTTACAACCTTTTTTATGTCGTATAAAAGCAAAAATTTTCGTTTTTGAGCCTTTCTATAATTAACATTCATTAAATATTTTATAACAAATAACCTTTTCGCTCCTCTACGGAAAAATCGTATTTTGAGGAAAAACGGTACAAAAAATAGCTGGCGGTACAAAAATTAGAGGGTGTCGGTACAAAAATTTTTCGTGTTTTTCGGTTTGTATCGGCGTTTGTACAGAGCATAAACAATTGATTTTTAATTATATAAAACACAAAAAAGCCTAACGGTACAAACGATACAAAAAAATACCCACTCTGGAGAGCTCACACACACAAACACGCACACACGCACGCTTTAAATGTTAAAATTAACTTTTCTGTTAATCAGCTCAAAAATCAAACTTTGCCTCCTTAATTGTATCATCTGCTATTAAGTTTCGGGTGGTGTAGGCTTCGGTTTGTTTTATATCATAGTGGCGTGCCTGGTCTCGAACTTTTATCGAGGGAATACCACTATTGAGCAAATCCATTATACCTGTATCCTTGAGAGAATAAAACTGAAACTTACTGTCAAACTTGTATTTGTTACGGTACTTTGTCCAAGTGTCCGAAATTTTCTTAGGATTGAGTTGCTTTTTACTTGGTTTGAAGTCTTCCCCGAATAGGTAATCACTATTATTGGCTGTTACCAAGTGTTGCGCCAGGATAGGTAGGAATACGTCGGGAATAGTTACACTATCGGTTTTGCGGTTTTTGGTAATGGTGCCGTCCAATATAATACGGCTTTCAGAAAGGCGTACATCACTGACTTTTAATTTTGTTAGTTCGGTACGACGTATAAGGCAAAAGTAAGTCAGCATACAACAGGTGAAGAAGTGAAAATCCTTTTCTCTTAATTCCTTAATACATTTCTTTACTTCTGCTGTGAGAGGCTCACGCTTCTTTTGTACTTTTGGCTTTGATTTTATGCCCTCTGCTGGGTTTTGCTTGGCATATCCTTTGAGCTTTGCCCACTCAAAAAAGCCTTTCATATAGGCGAGGTAGTTATTATAGGTTCGTGGGCTATTTCTCTTATCGTAATAGATATAATCAAGGAAATTATTTACAAATAGGAAATCTATATTTAGGACGAACTTTATATCTAAATGTTTTTCCTTTATATAGGCACTGATATTACTAAAAAAAGACTTCCACGAGCGCAAAGTGTCAGGGCGTTTTATGCCGTCCTTTACTTCTTTTTCTAATTGCTTGAGAAATAAAGAAAAACTATCTTCTAAAGACTTATATTGGTTGCTTGGATTTTCATAGAAAGGCGACCAACCAGTCTCTAACTTCTGATTAATAGCCTGCACCATCTTTTTAGCGTATTTCTCCCGCTCTCGTTGCGACTTCATCGAGGGCACTCGCTTTTTAAATCTTTCTAATTTTTCAGTAAGGGGATTTTTGGCATAATACTCGATATACCACACTTTGTTAGCTCTTAGTTCTGCGGGCTTGTAATCCACAAAAACTATTCTCTTAGAAGTACTTTTGTTTCTGTTGTCCATTTTTTTATATGCCCAGCTCCCACAAAGAAGCGGAACATACTTGGAACGCTATTTTAAAGAGTTTAAGCGTAACTAATTGATATTTAATTAGTTACGCTTATCAAGTAGCGGGAACTGGACTCGAACCAGTGACCTTCGGGTTATGAGCCCGACGAGCTACCTACTGCTCTATCCCGCGATTTACAAGTGCAAAGGTACAACCTTTTTTTTAATTACCAAAACAAAAATGACTTTTTTATTTTATTTCTTACAACTTACTGAAAAACAAAACATTGCCAAGAGATTTCCCCTTGGCAATGCTGCTGTATATCATCAAAAGTCTTATTCCACGGTTACTGATTTAGCCAAATTTCGCGGCTGATCTACGTTACAACCACGCATAGTTGCGATATAGTAGGAGAGTAATTGTAGCGGAATCACACTCAGGATTGGAGAAAATAACTCTTCTACTTCTGGGATTTCTAAAACATGGTCGGCCAAAGCACTCATCTGGGTGTCATGCTCGGTTACTACCGCTATGATTTTCCCTTTGCGGGCTTTTATCTCCTGTGCATTGGAAACCACTTTTTCATAATGCCCTCTAGAAGGAGCCAAGAAAACCACTGGCATATTCTCATCTATCAGGGCGATAGGGCCATGCTTCATCTCAGCTGCTGGATAGCCTTCGGCATGTATATAGGAGATTTCTTTGAGCTTTAAAGCACCTTCTAAGGCTACAGGATAGTTATATCCACGACCTAAGTAAATACAATTAGAGACATCCTTATAAGCACGTGCTATCTCTATAACCTTATCTTTGTTCATCTCTAAGGTCTTGGCTACCAAATCAGGAATATGAGCCAGTTCCTTACAAAGTCTCTTATAAGTATCGTGATCTATAGTCCCTTTCTTATGACCTAGGTGCAAAGCCAAGAGTGTCAGTACGGTAAGCTGGGTAGTGAAAGCCTTGGTAGAAGCCACCCCTATCTCTGGCCCCGCATGGGTATAAGTACCAGAGTCTGTAAGGCGTGCTATGGAAGAGCCTACCACGTTGCATATCCCATAGATGAAAGCACCACGCTCCTTGGCCAATTTTAGGGCTGCTAAGGTATCGGCTGTTTCTCCTGATTGGGAAATGGCCATCACTATATCCGAGGAGTTGATTACAGGATTGCGATAGCGGAACTCAGAGGCATATTCCACCTCTACTGGAATACGGGTAAGTTCCTCAAAAAGGTACTCCCCTACCAAGCCCGCATGCCAAGAGGTACCACAAGCGGCAATGATAATACGATCAGCACTAAGGAATTGCTTGAGGTTGTTGTTGATTCCTGATATTTTGGTAGTCCCATCCTCTAACAGACGACCACGCATAGTATCCTGAATAGAGGCAGGTTGCTCGAAGATTTCTTTGAGCATAAAATGCTCATAACCACCTTTTTCTATTGCATCTATACTGAGTTTCAACTCTTGTATGGTAGGATCCACCTCTTCGTTGTTGTATATCTTACGTACCTGTAAGTCCTTATTAAGCTCAATGGTTGCCATTTCCCCATCCTCAAGATAGAGGGCGTTATTGGTATATTCTATAAAAGGAGATGCATCGGAAGCAATATAAAACTCATTCTCTCCTATACCTATTACCAAAGGACTTCCTAAGCGTGCTACTACCATTTTGGACGGATTGGCTTCCTCCATCACAGCTATAGCATAGGCTCCTACTACTTCATTAAGGGCATAGCGCACTGCCTCTTCTAAGGGGAGTTGCTTCTTGTTCTTGATGTATTCTATGAAATTAATAAGTACCTCTGTATCAGTATCAGAATGAAATACATAGCCCTCTTGTAAAAGGCGTTGCTTAATCGATTGATAGTTCTCAATGATTCCATTATGCACTATAGCCAACTTGCCTGAATTGGACAGATGTGGGTGTGAGTTCCTATCACTGGGCACCCCATGAGTTGCCCAACGGGTATGCCCCATACCGAAAGTAGCAGTAGGAATGGTATCTTTAGCGGCTTTTGCTTCTAGGTCAGAGACCTTTCCTTTGGTCTTTTCACTGACAAATTTTTCAGCATTGACAATAAAGCCTGCACTGTCATAGCCTCTGTATTCCAAGCGTTTCAGCCCATTGATGATAATGGGATACGCTTCTTTATTTCCTATATATCCTACAATTCCACACATATTCTATATGTTATAATTGGTTACAAAATTTGGTGCAAAAATACAGCTTTTTTTTAATAGGGAATAGGTAGTAGGTGATACTTTTCACTATTCACTATTCACTGTTCACTCTCTCCGCATATACCGCATAATATCTGGGAACAAAGTACCGAAGCAAAGGGCGAAAACCTAACTTGCCTACGGGGTGTGTCCATTTTTCACGATACTGGATTTGCCAGCCTGCTTTCTCTAAGAGCATATCCAATTGCCAGTCTTCAAACTCATGGTAATGACAATCTCGCGGGTCTTTGTCATTGCGGTAGGCCTTGGCAAACCATAGGCGCAGAGGTACTGTAATGAGGAGCTTTTTTGCAGGAAGCTGTTGTAGTACCCCAAAGGGATTGACCAAGTGCTCTAGTATCTCCAAAGCGGTTACCATTTCCCCTTGGTAGTTCTTTAGTGTCTCTGGATGGAGGTCTAAATCCTCTCCTTCTGTGTTGCTGACCACATAGCCTTCTTTTTCCATGACCTCAGAGAAGGGATTGCGTACTCCTAAGTCCAGTATGGAGGTTCCCTTGGGGGCAAAGCGCTGTAGGATAGCCAAGGTTTTCCTATAGCGTTTCTCTGGGTAGATACGGTACATCGGGTTCATATTATACGACTTTTAGCAGGGCATAACTATAAGAGAAACGACCACTCTCTGGCACAGAAAGCAGTAGGGTATCTCCCTTTTGGAGCTTTTGCGAGTTGAACAGTTCCTCCAGCATCAAATAAGGGGAAGCGCTCCCTACATTACCTACTTGGGGAAGGTTCAAAAACCAGCGTTCCAAGGGAATATCTATCCCCACCTTCTTGAGCTCTTCATATAGGCGATCTTTGAAATAAAGGGAAGAGATATGAGGGAGGAAATAGGTGATCTCATCGGGAGAAAGGGCATGTTTGTTGAGTGCGGCCTGCATACTCTCCGCCCCTTTTACCAATATATTCTCATTGAGAAGCTTTACATCTTGCTTAATGGAAAAGATAGATTGCTCCAACCACTGCTCTGGGCTATAATCACTCCAAGCCTTAAGAGAACCATCGGATTGTTTCTCACACCCTGCATACATACAAGCCTCCAGCTGGTGAGCATACGAATGTGCTTCCATCCAAAGTATTTGTAAGGAGCGATCAGTGGGATGTGGTTTGGACTCCAAGCGCAAGGCCCCTGCCCCATCGGAGAGCATAAATCGCAAGAAATCTTTCTTGAAAGCCAAAATAGGCTGCTCCTGCAAAAGGGTGAGCGATTGTATTTCACTTTCGTACTTATTGGCTCTAAGCCAAGAGGAAACTCGTTCGGAGCCTGTACAAACAGCATTGGTACTATTGCCTGACTTTATGGAGAGATAGGCAAATTTTAGGGCATTCATACCTGAGTTGCAGACCCCTGCGGAGGAGTTTAGCTCTACAGCTCCACTGCCTTTGAGTAGGCCATGCACCATAGCAGCATGCGAGGGCAATAGGCAATCGGGAGTGGAGGTACCACAAGAGAGTACTTGTATATCCGCAGCTTTGAAGTGTGTATCCAGTAGCCCCTTTATCGCCAAGCAAGTAAGGTCGGCATTGGTATGAGTAGGATTGCCTTGTGTATCAAGTGCATAGTAACGTGTGGTTATTCCATTGTTTCTCAATACAATACGCTTTGCCTTAGAGGCCGTTTCATTAATCTCCCCTAAAAACGCCTCCATTTGATCATTATCAATGGGGGTATTAGGAAGATATTTGCTTGCTTTGGTGATATATACGGGATTCATTGATTTTTAAGTGATTTGACAAAAATATATTTAGCGCCCGCAAAGATACAATTTTTCTTTCAATTAGCTATACAGTTTTTCAAAGTTGTCATCATGGAAAGTGCCTGCTGGTAACCATATTCGAAGGCCGCATCTATCTGTTTGGTATCCAAGACACCTATATTACTCAATTCTTGTAGGAAGACAAAATCACATTTCTTAAACTTCTTCTCATAGGAACCGTCCATGATCACATTGTAGATGCGCTGGAAGAACTTAATCGGATTGCTCAGGTCTTTTTCTTCTACCGATTCCAGAGGGTTTATAAAACTACCTATGAGTACATCGCACTTTCCTCTGAGAGGTTCTATAGGAAAATTGTTCAGCAAGCCACCATCACAATAGACTCCCTCCCCTATTTTTATAGGGGAAAAATAAGGCGGTAGCGCCGAAGAAGCTACCATAGGGGCGATCAAATCTCCTTTAGAAAAATACGTTATCTTCCCACTGAGCAGATTGGTAGCTGCCACATATAGGGGAATGGAAAGCTCTTCAAAAGTTGTACAAGAGAGATTTTTCTCGAACAAAGCAGGGTACTTGTTGCTATTTATAAGCCCCATTTTCCCAAGGGAAAGCATGGAAAACTTAAACAGCGGGGTTTGCTTGAAGAAGTCTAAGAGCTGCTCTGGAGTTTTCCCAGAGGCATAGAGTGCTCCCACCAAAGCCCCTCCACTGGTGCCTGAGATCGCTGCAGGGCGAAGATGGTGTTCGTCCAAGGCCTTGAGCATACCTGCATGTGCTAAGGCACGTACACCACCACCTGAGAGGACAAGTCCGAAAGTCTTCATAGGCAATAGCTTATAACAAGTTGATATGATGTTGTTCGCATAAGGCGAGTATTTCCTCCGTCCAGATAGAGGCTTGTACCTCACCTATATGTGCTTTCTGGAGGAAAAACATACAGATACGAGACTGACCAATCCCTCCACCTATGGTAAGAGGCAGGTTGCCCTGTAGGAGCATCTGATGGTAGTCCAAGTGTTTCCGTTCCTCTAAGTTAGCCTTCTTTAGCTGTTGCATAAGAGAGACTTCATCTACACGGATGCCCATGGAGGAGAGTTCCAAAGCGCTGTCCAAGACTGGATTCCAAAGAATAAGGTCTCCATTGAGCTGCCAATCATCATAATCAGGGGCACGACCATCGTGTTTTTCACCAGAGAGAAGCGCATCACCTATCTGCATAATGAAAATAGCCCCTTTCTCCTTAGCAAAATGTTGTTCGCGCTGGCTCGCAGATAAGTTCGGATATTTATGTTCCAGCTCTTGGGAGGTGATAAAGGTGATTTCTTTAGGCAAAAAAGGCGTCAGTAGCGGATATTCGAGGGTGATGACCGCCTCTGTGGCCAAAAACACTTTGTATATCTTCCTAACCGTTTCCTCCAAATAGGCTAACGTACGTTGTTCCTTCGTAATGATTTTTTCCCAATCCCACTGATCCACATAGATAGAATGGGTGTTGTCCAAAGTCTCATCTCGGCGGATTGCATTCATATCGGTATAGATACCTTCCCCTACACCGATTGCATAGCGCTTAAGTGCCAAGCGTTTCCACTTAGCCAAAGAATGTACTATCTCTATGGTATCCTCTGGTGCATCTTTCATTTGGAAAGAAACAGGGCGTTCTACCCCATTGAGATTATCGTTAAGTCCTGTGGTATTCTTGACAAACAAAGGGGCAGAGATACGGGAGAGGTTCAGTGCCTTGGATAGCTCCGTTTCAAAGAAGTCTTTGATACGCTTAATAGCTCTTTCGGTATCCATGATACCATATTTGGGATCATACCCTTGGGGAATTTTGCATGCTGACATAAATGGGTTATATTAAGTTTTCAATAAAGTCAATATTCATCTTGGCTGAGAGGGAGGCAGCTTGAGTGACAAATGTATCATAAGAAATCGTATCTCCCTCGCCTGCATTGTCCGAAACGGCGCGAAGAATCAGAAAAGGGGTACCTAACAGATAGCAGGTTTGAGCTATGGCTGCCGCTTCCATTTCCACAGCTACTGCCTTGGGGAAATTAGCCTCTATCCATTGGCGTGTTTCGGGCTTGCTTATAAAAGTATCTCCACTGACAATGGGAGCGCAATGGAGTTGGTTGGTGTAACGTGCTACTGACCCTTTGGCTTTGTCAAACCATTGTTCCGATGGCAGATAGCTTTCGGGCATCTGTGCTTGCTGCCCTAAGGCATAGCCAAAGGCGGTTACATCTACATCATAATAGGCAACCTCTGTTGCCAATACCATATCTAATACCTTGCTGTGTTGCAGTCCGCCTGCGGTACCTGTGTTGATCACCAGGTCAGGGGCAAAGTGGTCTATAAGCAAAGCAGTACCCACAGCAGCACTCACCTTGCCTATACCAGAGAGGAGTACTACCACTTGGTGAGAGCCTATCTGCCCCTGATAGAAAGCATAACGTTGCAAATGAGTGGGGGCTGGATTGCCCAAATATTCTCTAAGGAGCTGTATCTCACTCTCCATAGCTCCAATGATTCCAATTTTCATAGTTTTGAGTTTTTAATTTTGAGTTCTAAATTAGGATTCTTCACTTTTTACCACTCTCTTTTCACTTCTTACCCCTACGGTTCCTCCACTTACGGCAAACTCCATGGCTTGCTTGGCAGAGAATCCTTCGGCGGGTTTTATCTGATCCTTATGAACCACTATCACCCAGCCTGATATAGCGTAAGAGTGTGGCAGATAGACACTGACCATATCCGTAAAGGCCGCAAAGGACATATCCTCTTGGGTCAAGAAACCTATACGCCATAGCTCAGGCGCCTCTTGTACCCGTACCCAAACAGGGTGAGAAAACTTCTGTTTGTCTCCCACGAAGGAGCCAATCACCTCGCGTATGGTCTTGTAAATAAACTTGATTCCAGGGGTGTGTTCCAAGATATAATTGAGCCCCTCCACGACAAATTTGCCCACTAAAAAGCGACTTCCCAAATAGCCAATCAGGGTCGTGCCTACCAAGATGATGACAAAGACCAAGCCTGGAAAACGCTCCGAAAGATGTGGGATCAGGTTATCTACACTATAGAAAATAGACCAAAGAATCCAAATGGTGGTACTCAAGGGGCCTATGATAACAACCCCTTGTAGGAAATATTTTAATAACGGACGTATGTAGTTATTCATTGTTTTTCACTTTTCATTTTCCATTTTTCACTTCTTCCTCCTGGTCTTCGTCTTCACCAAGCACATCTATATGAGGTTCTATAAGTGTTTTCTTATTGGCGATGCTCTTCTCTAAGGCAATGAGTAAGGAAGGCAGCAGAATCAAGTTGCTGCACATAGCAAAGAAAAGGGTGGTAGAGATCAGTCCTCCCAAGGCCTTAGTTCCTCCAAAGCTGGATAAGGTAAAGATAGAGAAGCCAAAGAGCAGCACTACCGAGGTATAGAACATACTAATGCCCGTCTCTTGCAAAGCTGCATAGACCGAACGCTTCACCTTCCACTGGTTGACCATCAGCTCCTGACGATATTTGGCTAAGAAGTGAATAGTATCATCTATAGAAATACCAAAGGCTATCCCAAAGACCAATATAGTGGAAGGCTTGAGCGGTATACCCGCATACCCCATCACTCCTGCGGTAATAGCCAAAGGCAACAAGTTGGGTATCAGAGAGATAATTACCATTTTGAACGAACGGAACATATAGAACATCATCACTGCAATGATCGCTATAGTCAGCAGCAAAGATTGTATGAGATTGCCTACCAAATAGTCTGTTCCTTTGGTAAACATATAGGCCTTGCCCGTGAGACGCACCTTGTATTGGTCTGTAGGGAAAAGTTTATCGGTTTGTTTGGCGATATCCTCCTCTATATGGTGCATTTTTTCGGTACCTATATCTTTCATAAAGACCGTAATACGGGCAATTTGCCCTGTGCTATCCACTATACTGCGCAGCATATCGGCTTTTCCATCGGAATTTTTCACATAAGAAAGCACAAAAGCACGCTCTTGGGCTGTTGGTAGATCAAAATATTCCGCTTTGCCATTATAAAAAGCTTGTCGGGCATACTTTACGAGCCTTACCACCGAGATAGGTTGGGATATCTCAGGTATATCGGCCAAGTATTCCTCTAACTTTGCCATACTCTGCAAAGTAGCAGGGCGCATCACTCCGTTTTTCTTACCTGTATTGATAGTAATTTCCAAAGGCATAATCCCTCCAAACTTCTTTTCAAAGTAGAGAATATCGTCATAGAACTTCTCCCCCTTAGGCATATCCTCTATGACACTACCTGAGATATGGATTCGGTAAATTCCTATAATACTGGCCACCAAAAGGGCTACTGCTACCGAGAAGGTAGCAAAGCGATGTTTCTTAACAATACGCTCAATCCCCTCCAAGAGTCCTCCTATCCACTGCTTGCTCAAGTGCTTGAGGTGACGCGGCTTAGGAGAAGGCATAAAGCTATATATGATAGGAATCAAACAGAGAGAAATCACATATAAACACATAATACTGATTGAGGAGACAATCCCAAACTCCTTGAGAATACTACTCTCGGTAATGATAAAGGTAGCAAACCCCGCCGCAGTAGTCAGGTTGGTCAGTAGAGTAACATTACCCACCTTGGTAATGACCCGCTGGAGTGCCATGGCCTTGTAACCATGTTTTTGTATTTCCTGTTGGTAACGGTTGATAAGGAACACACAGTTGGGTACCCCTATGACAATGACCAGTGGCGGAATCACCGCCGTGAGTATGGTAATCTCATAACGGAAAAGCCCTAAGAAACCAAAAGCCCACATCACCCCAATAAGTACCGTACACATAGAAATAAGCATAGCCCTGAACGAACGGAAGAAAAAGAGCAACACCAAGCAGGTAGCCAGAAGCGCTCCTACAATAAAAAAGCCTATTTCCCCAGTGATAATCTCGGTGCTAAGTGTACGTATATAAGGCATGCCCGATACATGTATAGGCACACCTAGGTCGGTCTGGCATTGCTCTATCAGCGGTTTTAGATCCTTGAGGATAAAATCCTTACGTATAGCCGTATTGACAATATCCTTGCGCAAGGAAACAGCCATACGCAGGGTCGTATGATCCTTGTTATACAGCAGTCCCTCATATACAGGCGTTTGGTTAAACAATTTAGGGAAAAGGCTGTCCAATTCCCCTTGAGTAGCCACCTCCTCAGGAAAGAAGTTACGCGTTGCGAAGCGCTCATGAATTGTATCCTTGTACAACTCTTTAATGGTATTGAGAGAGAGTACCCCCTCCACCTGTGGGAACTTTTGCAAATCTCTTGCCAACATATTCCAGCGGTTAAAACCACCTGCCTTGGTAATCTTATCAGCTTCTACTCCTATGACGATCAGGTTGCCCTCCTCGCCGAATATACTTAAGAACTTATCATACTCCTTGCTAATAGGGCTATCCTTAGGGAGCATATTGGCCTCGGAATAAGTCATGCGGATATACTTCCATTGCATGGCCAAAAGCACTGTAATTCCTAAGAATACCCCTAAGAATACATAACGATTGCGCAGCACCATACGTGCCACAAATACCCAGAAATTATTTAATAACTTTCTCACTTTTTTCTCTTTCAGTTATAGGCTTAACTGGCTGCAAAGATACACATTTTTCAGTGTAGCGGACAAAATTAATACTACTTTATTTAAGTTTCGCAAATTGTTCTAAGCCGCTTCAAATGATGGATTCAAATCAAACCCTTTCATAAGTTGCTTATTTTCAGATATTATTTTTTATTATTAATTCGAATCAATAGTTAAAATATTATTTGCTAACTTTCTAAGACGCAATAAAT
>ERZ773035.611-NODE-611-length-28671-cov-8.547211_pt1 | contig 28671 bp, 29 predicted proteins | sample MGYA00511487_ERZ773035 | MGnify/ENA primary metagenome ERZ773035 (study PRJEB29015, sample SAMEA2737985) | human oral metagenome | biome: human oral; feature: human-associated habitat; material: dental | place: China | collected 2024 ...
GGCCTCGGCGTCCGCTGCGGCCGAGGCGTCCGCCGCGGCTGAGGCGGCGGAGCAGGCCGCTCAGGAGGAGCCGGCCCAGCCCGAGGCGCCCGCCCAGGAGCCCCAGTCGGAGCCGGAGGCGCCGGCCGACGCGTACTACGCGAACTGCACGGAGGCGAAGGCCGCCGGCGCGGCACCGTTGTACCGGGGCGACCCCGGCTACCGGGCCAAGCTGGACGGCGACCACGACGGGGTTGCCTGCGAGAAGTGAGCCGTCGTCGGGCCTGTGCGCTTCAGCAGGCTCGACACAAACAACTGGAAGCCCCTGCTCGCCTTCCGCAAGCGTCTCATCGCGGGTGAGGTGGTTCCGGAGTCGAGCACGGCTAGCGTAGCGCCTACTGGGCAGGTGAGCGAGACCACGACGGCCCGCGGCATCCGCAACGCGGCCTGCCGTCCGGTCAGCGCGGCGAAGAAGCAGCAGATCCTCGATCTGGCCTGCACTGCCATGTCTGTCAGCCAGATCGCTGCCGAGGTTGGCGTCGCAGAGACCACCGTCCGTGCTACCTGCCGCCAGGCCACACAACCGCCCCGCCGCAGGCGACGCTTCACCAGTGACGACCTCCAGCGTGCTCAGCAGCTCCACGCCCAGGGGTGTACCTACATCGAGATCGGGCTAGAGCTCGGCTTCGGGCGGGACACGGTCAAGAAGCATCTGGCGACGGCGCAGGGGTGATTGGTAGCCAGAACGACAATGACCGTACCCAGGTCAATCCGCAGTGTATTCGCTACTCCTGCTTGGCATCTCTGCCGGGTTGCTGCGCTGCCTGCTGCTCCAGCCGATCGAAGTCGCTGACGTAATTGCGGTCTTGGATGATGCGGAACTTCTCGAACTCACTCAGAGCATGATCGTCGGCTTGGGCTTTGGAGATGTGGCCTGCGCTGTCGAGGATCTGGCGGTCGTCCAGGTCGAGAAAGGCGTCAAGGCGTGTGGCCCAGTCCTCCATCGTCATGGGGATCTGACGGCGGGCGCGGGACTCGGCCAGATCAAGGAAGGCGTTGACGAGACGGCCGAGGTCTTCGAGCTCGTCACGGGTGAGGTAGTTCTTGCCGATGGTCACGTCGCCGCGCAGGATCTTGCCGTCGGGGCTGTTCGCCCAGCTGGTCAGGCCCATGTGGGGTTGGTCGGCCCTGGCACGGGAGGTGATGAGCTCGGCGGCGGTGTGGCCGTGGACGGCGTAGTGGAGCTTGTTCTGAACGGTGGCAAAGAAGCGCTTGGTGGTAGGAGCGTCCTTGTTGTAGTCGACGCTGGTGGCGTAGATGTCGGTGACCTTCTGGTAGAAGCGACGCTCGGACAGGCGGATCTCGCGGATCTCATCAAGCAGGCGCTCGAAGTAGTCCTCGCCTAGGAAGGTGCCGTTCTCCATACGTTGGCGGTCGATGACGTAGCCGCGGATGGCAAAGTCTCGTAGCACACTGGTGGCCCACTGGCGGAACTGGGTGGCGCGCACCGAGTTGACGCGGTAGCCCACCGAGATGATGGCGTCGAGGTTGTAGTGGTCGATGCTGCGTGTCACTTGGCGTGAGCCCTCGGATCGAACTATCCGGAACTTCCGGATAGTTGCCTCACGCTCCAGTTCACCGGAGGAGAAGACGTTCCCGAGGTGCTCGCTGATGGTGCGCACGTCGACGTCGAACAGCTCGGCCATCAGGCGCTGCGTTAGCCAGATCGTCTCATCCTCGTAGCGTGCCTCGATGCTGGCACCACCTTCTTGTGCGGTGAAGATGAGGAACTCGGCGGTGGAGTTGCGGATGAGTTTGGAAGGAGGATCTGGATTATTAGTCATGCTACTGATTATACTTCCGATCGGTAATTGTTGGCAAACTATTTACGTATTTCGGATTTGTGCTCTGCCATCAACTCTCAATGCTGTCAACCGTTCTCAGTATCCCGTCTCGTAGCCAACCGACAACCGTCGTAGCCAAGAATAGAACGCTGCGCGCGGTGGCTTCGTCGACATCTTGCGGTTGATCACTGCCGTGCCGATCAGGCTGGTAACCGATGGTGGCAAGAGCGTCAATGAATACCTCGATGCCTCTCTTGCTGTTTATCTCGCCATTGACGTTATAAACTCGATCTGGTAGCTTACACTCCCACTTGTCTGGAGATTGACGGAGTGCGCTGGTCATACTGCCAATGGTTGCCTTCTTGTTTTTGGGTGAGACGATCGGCTTGAGAAGTGTTTCGATGGCCTTGATAGCCCTCCCCCAGGCGTCGCTCAAATTTGGGTCGCGACCGAAGGCAGGGGCCCATGCCTCTTGCATGTACTGCGATGCCTGGTCATCTGGCTGAGCTGGCAGCAATCGCGACGGGAACGGTGCTGATGATCGTGGCCCAACTGGCAACCGTATTCAGCATGACCGTCCTGTCCACTTGAGGGAGTGCAGGCTAGCAGCGGCACCGCTGGCTGCATGAGGTGTCGCCGTCGCTGACCAGCCTGGTGTCATCTCGTTCGTCTGGCCTCGTGCAGCGGCTCCATCATCGTAGGTGGACAAACCCCGCCAGCCCTCGGGTCCCGCGCATCTTCAGCATCGCGCTCTGGTAACGATGCACGCAGTCGGCGCACGGAGCCCGGTTCACGAGCAACCTGCACTTTGTCAAGAGCAGTCGCCCGCTGGCAGCAGTAGCTCTCCCAGCACGCTACCTAGGCAGAAGGCAAGGATCGCCCGCACCATCGTCGCCCCGAACATCGCCAACCAGCCCGTCGTAGCGCGCTTTTCTTACGGCTGCCATCTACCGCCTTAGCGTCGCATCAGCGCCGCTTGTGCTCATCCTCGACAGGCCAGCAAGCAGTTTCGTGGATACATACGACGCTGCGCGCACCTGCTAGAACGCTCTCGGTATGTGGCAACACCACTCAACTTGTCGCCCAGCCAGCTACCCATTGACGTACAGCACCTGGTCAACGCCGTATTTCTTATGGGTGTTGGCTATCGGTTGCGGGGGTAGACACTCCTGCCGGCACTTTGCACGATGTTGCTGCATGTCACGACGTCGTCACAGCCGCTCTAGAGATTGGATCATCATGTCTGCCATCTTTGCATCTCTCGACAATCGCTTCAGTGTGGCCAGCTTGCGCAGGCCCAGCCAAGGCTTGTACGCCAGCACCATCACACCCGACCAGGCTGCGCCAAGCCAGCTGGCGCGCATGGCAGCGCTCTCCGTCACACTCGTCCGCATCCCCATCATTCTCTTCGGCATTGCTGCTTTGAACATGGGCTGGCAGCTCATGGCCTGCACGTCGTTCGTGGCCTTCGCGCTGCTGGACTACTTCGATGGTGTGGCCGCCCGCAAGGTGGGCGAAGACACTGCCTCACGCCGGCTGGGCGACGTGCTGCTCGACCGCGTCTCCATCCACACCGTCATCCTCCTGACCTGCCTGTACTACGGCGGGGGATGGGCTGCCTGGAGCGTGCTGCTCCTGCGTGACCTGCTACAGGGTGGCTTCTCCTCCTACCTGCTGGCCAAGTACCGCGTCATCATCATCGGGGCCTACTGGCACATGTCGTACGGCATCGCCATCCTCATCTGGGAGTGCGCCTACGTCATGACGGGATCTGTAGGTCAGGCGCTGACTGCGTGCACAGCAGCCATTGTGTACGCCACGGGGGTGGATTATGTTGCACGCTGCTTGAAGTTGGTTCGCGCATGAGTTCGATCATCACTCGGGTGTGTGACGCCATAGTTGCTGTTATCGGAAGCATTTTCTCTGAAGAAGACAAAGGGAAAGGGTTAAAATACCCAACAACACACCCTCTAACGCAGGCAGATCTTGTCGGCTGGTACACTTTAGGGACAATCCTATCGTATTCTGCCTTCCTTTTAATTGTAGGCGACAAGTATCATATGCCGCCGATCAAGTTCTACGTAATTTGGATCGCTTCATATTTGCTATTCTGGGGATCATTGTACGTCGAGTATATTCCCGTCGCATTTAACAAATGGAATAGCGGCATAGACGAATTCAGCAGAACCATTAACGGCAAGGAGTCGAGGAAACGATATCCAATAAAAAATGGCGACCTCCTCGGATCGAACAGCACACTAATGAATTCCATTACCCTAAAGGCGTCGCAATACGAGTATTTTTTTTTGGTGACGACCTCAATAATATTTTCATGTTGGTTCACTCTTTACTCGGGTGGCCCGTTCCAAAGTGCGTATTCGCAAGTGATCATTGCATATCCGCTTTTTGCAACCAACGTTGCAAGGAACCCTAAATCACTCCTGGCGGTGTATTTTGGTGCGATTTTCTGGATGGTGATGTTTGAGACGATCAAACACCATTATGTAGTCGGTCACACAACACAGAGCTTTTGGTGGTATATTATCGTATCGGTGATTGTGCTAGCCATGTCGGGCTTAATAGCTGCAGCCAACAGAAGATATGAACGTGAAGAAATTGAAAATTCCCCAAAAGAGGAAAGTAAGCACCTTTCGTGAGGAGATGTTGCACTCTCCTACCTGGTTCTGATGAAATTCTTAACTAGGTGCGTAGACCGGCTACTACTGTAGCGCCGATTGCCGTGCAGCAAACCGCCGCCAGCAACGCTCCCCAAAAGTTAGGGTCTCCTTTGTCAGTTCCAATACATAGAGCGCAAAACAGGACTCCAAAAAAGAGTGCCACCAAGGGAACTATTTCAGCTGTGCGAACTTTTGTAAACTTAATACGCATGCTATTCTCCTAACCGGAGAGTGCAACGCTCTCAGTATAAACCTATGGTTGAGTGCAAGTCAATTAGTTTGACTAAGATTTTGGCAATCTTGTTGCATGTGAAGTAACAATTTGTGAGCACAGCGATCATATCATTAGCTGATCGCTTGGATTACCGCATCGATTGTTTTACTGACGGTATACGTGAGAATTTGATCGCCAGTTTTGACGGCGATTTTATACAATAGAGGTTTGATCGTATCCAGAATGCTAATCCGCTGAGTGCTGTCGTTGTCGGAGTGAGCGTCAACTCCCTTGTACGCATTCACTAGTTCATCAAGCTGCACCTGGAGCTCTGGGTATCCCTCTAGGTGCTGATCAAGAGCGTCGACGGCTTGAAAGAACCCTATTTCCTCCTGGCTGTACTCGTCGGTGAGTGAGGCTGATTGAGTAATGCTCCCAGAATTGGATCCCACGAAGTTTGTGGTTTTTATCGGCGCATTAAAATTGATTATGGTGGTGTTAGTTGTGGAAGTTGGCGGTGTAGCCGGTACCGCTTTGCTACCACGAAGGTAGGTAATGCCTGCTGCGGTAATGCATGCAGAAAATATGCCTTGGTGCTGATTCGTGATCTCGATAAAACCCTTCTGAGATAGCGTTGAAAGTGTGGTCTTCGCCCAAATGTGTTCGATAGGTAAACCTATCGCAGTGAACCGTCCATTCGTGAGTTGCTGTACGATGCCACGGACAGAATCTCCGTTGGTGTGTAGATAGTTAAGGATCTGGATACCTATGACCGATTCTTTTGCGTCGATCTTATTACTGAGAGTGTGTTGAAGACTTCTGACTAGCCCCTTCCCCTTTTCGCTCACGCTGATAGGCTCAAGTCGTGTCGGGGATGTCGTGTTGAGGATTGAAAGGTCGCCATTGATGAGTTGGTAGCGATTGGGCTCGGCCAAGTCATTTTCTAACTGCATTGATGCGTCCGAGAATCCAGTACTGAGCGACATGGTTAGCTGTCGTGCGTCGTCAGCCGTAACGATAGGAGACGCGGAGACTAGGGCCGCCAAAAGAGAATAACGTCGTATGTCGTCTCGAGAAGCTGTGATGAGGTTGCAATCGGATAGCATGCGAAGAGCCCTTTCAGTAAGTGGAGTTATTATAATAGCAAAGCTAGGTGAGAGTTGTTATATTCCATTATCCAAAGTAGTTTTAGCAGGTGTTAACTTAGGTTGATGGAGTGATTTTGGCAATCGCACATCGATTATGACCACCAAACTAGCCACTGGTGACTGCCCTCAATATGGTCACCTCGTTGAAGGCCTATCGGTAGCGAGTGAAATCCCAGGAGCACGATACTGCTTAAATACTGGGCTGCGTCCCAGACATCAGCGGGCATCCTTTCGGACTGTGCTCTGACGCCAGTTACCCGAACTTCTCTCCCGTTAAATGCCAAATAGACACCCAAAACATCTACACCGCTCTTTGTGTCTGGTCGAGTTTTAGGAGCGGCTACGCATTTTAAAGCGCACGAAACTGACGGGCCACCGTCCTCTGAGCATTCGTTCTCTGCCTGCGTGGCGAGTTCAATTAGATAATTTAAACTTGAGACACCTCTTTCGATGGGTGTGTCGGTGCGCCAAGGTCGACCTTGGCGGATCCGTGTTACCGACGATGCATAGTGATAGTTGATAAACTGGTTCCATGGGGATACATCGTGATTTTCTGTGGAGCTCTCGGTATGCGACATTTCTGCGTCCTTTTGTTCGAGTTACTGCTGACGTTCTAGAGCATACATGGCTCACGTGGGCGGCACATGCAAAACCGACGACAGGAGTCTACTGCAGGATGTAACGTGTCGATTGAGTAGCGCGCCCACCTCGAAATCAATTGAAGTACAAGTTAATATCTGTGAACTAAACGTGGCTTCACGTGCCGGTTTTTCATAGAGGCTACTTATATTGTTGACTACTTGAGGTGTAGGTGACGAAGGAGCCAATCTCGAGAGCGGTTGAGCTCGCTTCGCCCAGCAGGGTGTCGCTCTGAGAACTTCCCTAGGACACACCTTGAAAGACAACGCAGTCTTTACCAAACTGATACATTATTGACCTGAGAACGGTGTCCCAAGTCTCAGATAAGGTATAATCTAGAAGAGACCTATCCCGTCTCATCCATTGGTAGCCAAAATGCGAATCCGTACGCTAACTATTAATAACTTTCGAGGCATCGCTAACGGGGGTGTCATATTTCAGCAACATTCGTTGCTTGTCGGCGGCAACAACATCGGCAAATCAACCGTTTGCGAGGCTTTGGATCTGGTTTTGGGGCCGGAACGTCTGTATCGACGTCCAGTCATTGACGAGCATGACTTTTATAATGGAAGATACAAAAAAGATGATGGCTCATCGCGCGACATTGTTATTCGCGTGGTTCTAACAAACCTCGATCGAACCCATCAGATACGTTTCAGACAACATCTTCGTCGTTGGGACGATGTTTCACTTCAGTTTGTTGACGAAGAGCCTGACGGTCTTTCCCGTGCTGACGATGAGAATGTCACCTGGGCGTTGCCGGTGGTGTTTATCGGTCGATATGATCCTGAAGAAGATGACTTTGTTGGGGACACATTCTTTGACCATCCAGTGAAACATCCAGATGACCTCAACGATGAAGAAAAGGCTTCCTTGGGAGGCGGACGTTCGGTGTTTACTTGTGCGCATAAACGAATTTGTGGATTCATCTACCTGCGTGCATTGCGTACCGGAACACGAGCCTTGAGTCTCCAGCGAGGATCGCTGTTAGACACTATTCTTCGTCTTGGCGAAGAAGGTGGCGCAAATATGTGGCCAGACGCTCTCCAGGCACTTAAAGAAATTAACCCAGCTATCGGAGAGATAGAGCAGCTTAAGTCGATTCGCGATCGGTTGCAGGAACGTCTTGGTCGGTTTGTTAATCTCTCTTCTGAGAATGAGCCGACATCTTTCTATGCTTCCAATCTAACTCGAGACAATCTGCGTGAAGTCGTGAGGCTATTCGTCGCGACTCAACCAAGCAACTACCCCGTTCCTTTCAATCGGCAAGGCACTGGTGCAGTCAACTTGCTCGTCTTTGCCTTGCTAACAATCATTGCCGATATGAAGGGAGAGAGCTCGGCAATATTTGTAATGGAAGAGCCTGAAATCGCTTTGTCTCCCCACATCCAACGTCGGGTGGTAAAGTATGTTCTCCAAAAAATGGGGCAATCAATAGTCACCTCCCACTCGCCATACATTATCGAACAATATGATGTCGAGAGTGTCATCATTTTGGGCCGTGATGGCAAGAATCAATTCTCAGGCAAACCAATTCAGGCTGATGTAATTAAGCCAAAGAATTATCGCGCTCAACGTCGGCAGTTTGCTGAGGCCATTCTCAGCCGGGCAGTTTTCGTAGTCGAAGGTGCGACCGAAATAGCGACCGTTAATGCAGTGTCGACGGCGCTTGAGAAGTTCCATGACGGCTACTCTCACATTGATTTAGCTGGCGTTTCATTGTTCAATGCTGAAAATGATCGAGAGGCGCCGAAGTTTGGGCCAATATTTAAAGCTCTCGGGAAGCCAGTGTTCGGCATGCGAGATGAACCAAATAGGCCGGATTCTCCTGACGCAATAATTAGTATAGACACTTTCGACGAGTTTTGGCAATCCCCAGAGAAAGGAATCGAGCGCATACTCGTCAAGGAAACACCTCACCAGGTACTGCATCGCTTTCTTAGTGAAGTCTCGACACGTGATGACTATCCAGCAGACTGCAACTATGACCCATCTATTGGGGATGTCGAGCTAAAACATCTTGTGGAGAAGGTACTAAAAGCAAGAAAAGGAGACTCCTACGGCTTTGGCTATGCTGGCATCCTTATTGAGCAGTGCCAAGACGAGGAAGAACTGCCGCCATTCGTTCGTGATGCGCTACTCAGTATCGATGGGCATCTGAAGCCTTCAGAAGGATGCGTCGGTGTTCCCGAGTTTAGTCAGGAAGAGTTGTCGTTAGATAGTTCGGCTTCAGGTGATCAGATTGGTGAGGAAGAATTGTAGGTCACTTGCATGAAGCTGTCGAATGTTGCCCAGAGTGCACTTCAGTCTGAGTATCCTGTGCTGGTGCTCGGTGGCCCTGGATCTGGCAAGACAACCTTATCCCTAGTGAAGGCCAAAACATACGCATCGGAACTTTCCGATGGTCAGGCGGTGCTGTTCTTGAGTTTTTCTCGAGCCGCTGTTCGCCAGGTCGAGATTAGATGCCATGACCTACTGGACAAACAGGAGCGGCGATCGATAGAGGTGCGTACGTACCACTCCTTTGCGCTTGATGTCATTCAAACTCATGGTCGGCTTCTTTCAGGAGAACCCCCACGGATCATATCGCCCAACAAAGAAGCACTTTTTAAATCGCGTTTCTCGGGTCACTGGATGAGTGAGCTGAAGCGGATGGCGTCAGAAGAAGGATGCTATGTTTTCAGTGAGTTTGCGGCGGTTGCTAATCAACTTATTTCGGGATCAAATGCAGTTGCCGAACTTATTGCAGACACGTATCCGGTGATCATTCTCGACGAGTTTCAGGACACCGATGATTCACAATGGGAGCTGGTCAAGACACTTTCGCAGCGGTCGCACATGATGTTTCTTGCTGATCCCGATCAGCGGATTTTTGAATATGATGAGCATGTGAGTGCTGAGAGACTACAGCATCTTCGTGATTACCTTCGTCCGGCTGAGTTTGATCTTGGCGGCGATAACCATCGAAGCCCGAATTCTGGGATTCTCACCTACGCTAACGCCCTACTTCACAACACTCCTCTTCCGTCAATACCTGAAGTAGTTGTGTCGCCATACCGTGGAAATGGTATCGATGCGAAAGTACATGCGACTGTCGTATGGATGCTGTCAAGTCTGCGAAGAGAGGGGCTCGAAAAGCCTTCCGTCGCTGTTCTTGCGCGAACCAACTTGATGGTTGCAAATGTCTCCGATTACCTTACTCAGGAGCATGTCTATAGTAGGCAGTTATTCAAGCCGGTTGCGCATGATGTTCTTTGGGATACTGCTCTCACGATATCTGGCTCGCTCGTTGTTGCTTCTATCTTGGAATGGACGGCACTCTCCAAGAACGCCGCTTTGATACAAACGTTTGAACTGCTCGCTGAGTACTTTGATGTCAAAAATGCTTTGAAGCCTAGTGGTGTAAAATATGCGAAGGAAATGAGTGAAAAATTGTCGGTTGATATGAACAGATTACGCCATGGTGATGCCCTAAAGTATAAGTTGTCGAAGCACTTCAATAAGGCTTACGAAACTATGCAAGCATTTAGTGGCAGTCCTGGGGATGATTGGTTGCGAGTTCGTAGTTTATTTGATACCAGAGTTGGTAACTTGGATAAATTATATAATGACGTGAAGTTTGTTCGACTATTTCGGGCGTCCGATCAGATCGGAGAATGCTTGAGTAATCTGTGGGATGAACAAGCAAGTTATCTGGGGGCGTCGAATGCGCTACGTCGTCCACTTGAAATGCAGTCGCTGCAAGCTGATTATAGAGAGCCTCATGGGTGCTCGTTGATGACGGTGCACAAGGTGAAAGGCAAGGAGTTTGACGGCGTAGTCGTTGTTGATGGTGATCCACGGAGTTCTCATGCATTCGTTCGACTCAATGCGTCAGCGTCGGAACGTGATAGCGCTCGGAGGCTGTTGAGAGTCGCGATCACAAGGGCGCGGCGTCAGGTGGTCTTATTGCGCGCGAGTAATGCGATAGGTTTAGTTGATTCAGACTAGTCGCAATTTCGATTCCTTGCTGCGGCTAGCTTGGGAGGCATGTCTGTGCCCACCACAGCCCCGCTCTCCCAACTCCTTCAACCCTGCACTACTTCTGCAGGAGCGTCAGAGGCTCCACCCCAATCTGCTCCGCCATCTTCTCCAGGCTCTTGAGGGTGAGGTTGCGTTCACCTCGTTCCACTCCGCCCATGTAGGTGCGGTGGACGCCAAGAACGTCTGCGAAGGCTTCTTGGCTCAGGCCTCTCTCCAGCCGGTAGGCACGCAGGTTCCTGCCCACCGTCTTCTGGAGATCACCAACAGCCACATCTCTCAGCCTGGCCACCTGCTACTTGAAGGTCTACAGACTGATGAGTAGCATCAAGTGAGCGGCAGACGATGCGCGGTAGCAGAGGGGAGGAACAGCATGGCCATCACCCTCCGGGCGCTGACCGAGGCTCATATCCCCACCATCCTCGAAGCGTGTGCGGACTGGCCGGAGCTGGCGCAGTATGGCCCGCCCTACTGGCGGCCGAGGAGCAGCGCGGAGCTGCGCCGCAAGATCGCGGACACGGCTGGCCCGCAGCCGGCCACCGCTTACAGCTTCATCCTGGCAGATAGCGATGAGCGACTGGTCGGCGAGGCCTCGATCCATGCCATCGACTGGCGCAGCCGCGTCGCCCAGGTGGGTATCTGCATCTGGCGGCCGAGCGATCGGGGCCAGGGCTATGGCGCGGCGGGTAGCCGGGCTGTCATCGACTGGGCAGTTGGCCACTTGGGGCTGCATCGCCTGGAGGCGTGGATCGTGGCGGGTAACGCCGCTTCGCTCGGTCTCTTCCGCAGCCTCGGTTTCGTCGAAGAAGGCCGGCTGACGCAGCGCTACCTGATGGATGGCCAGTACGTGGACATGCTGGTGCTGGCGCGCATCACTGAGGTGTAAGGAGGTGGGCGCAGGGGAGCGAATGGTCGGCGGCGGCCAGCTACTCCCTGCTCTCTGCTTCTCAGTCCACCATCGCTGTTCTCCGTTGGCTGCTGCCGCTGGTCTGGTCTTCGTACCTCGCGCTGCGGTTGGCTGCGGCCGTGCAAGCAGGTGGTGCTTGGGGGAGAGGAGGCAGCATGCGATTTGAGCAGCCAGCAGGTGGAGTGGAGCGCTGCCCTGCGTGGTGCGCCGTCAACCATGAAGTGGCGAGCGATGAGTTCGATGACGTCGTCCACGAGAGTGCTCATCTCCCCGTGGCGGGCGTCGTCCCTCAGTACGGGAACGGCGACGGTCGGCCTGAGCGATTGGCTGTGCCAACCCAACTCTACCTGGTGCGCTACCAGTACGCCGGTGAAGCGGACGAGTGGCTCTACCTCGGCGACGGGCACCACGGACTGGACGTCAGCCCCGAGACGGCGCAGCGGCTGAGACGGGCGATTGGCCGGCTGATGGACACCAAAGCCGCGCGTCGTTGAAACAGCTCCAGCAGTACCTACGCTGACTGCTGCCCTAGTTCGGGAAAGTGGGCTTCCACCAAGCGGAGGCGACGGTCGAGGTCGCGGTAGTGGCTGTCTTGTGTGGTGAAGACGCTCTCGTGCATCGTGTCGCGCACGCCGGCTTCGACGACCATCTTGCGGTTGATCCGTGCGATGTCGTGCTGGATGCTCGCCTGCGCCGCCTTCATATCGGTGAAGTCCTCCTCCAGCTTGGCACCTTGCTCCTCCACGGTGTGCTGCAGGTCAGCCTGCATCTTGGCGATGGTCTTCTGCGCATTGACGATGTACCCCTGCTTCTCGTTCATCTCGCCGTACTTGGTGCGCAGATCATCCAGGCCAACTTGCAGATCAGCATGTTTGGCGACCAAGTCGTCTTGCCCTGCCTTCAGGCTGTCGTACTTGGTGCGCAGGTCGTCTTGCCCTGCCTGCAGCTTGTCAAGACGTCCATCGATTCCTTCAAACCTCGTGTCAATGTGTTCGAGGCGTTTGTCTATTTGCTCGAACCGCTTGTCGATCTCGTTGAATTTCTCGGTTACGGTTGCTGTGAGTGCTGTAATTTGCTGTGAGAGTTCTTCGTTTGTCATACTTCTATTTAAACACAAAGCGGGCGGGTAAACAATGTCGAGACACTTATTTGTGTCGCATTCAAAACCGGTGCTGACCTGTGCAAATGCAGGGTTCTGTTGTATGTGGGGCACCCTTCTGCCGGCATCCTTTGTGGGCGGATTGTTTGCGTCATGTCACCCGACTGCTTGACTTATCTGCGCACCACTTGTAATACTTTGATAATGCTGGTCGTGTTTGCTTTTTGTGTCCGTATTTTGTTATACTATATCTATTCATGGCCAGCAAAGATGTACTGCCGTTGTATCGTCGGCTGCTCAAGACCAAAGCAGCGTTGCTGGCCGTATCATTCACCTTGATCGGTATTCTGCTCATCATGCTCAACGCCTGGCTGGCGACACTGAGCCTGGGCAGCTGGAGCTGGCTGCATCATCTGCCGCTGGACGAGGTGGGTGGCCCATTGCTTGGGGCTGGTCTGATCTCCACCATCCTGGACTACTCCTACCGGCGCGACCAAGAGGACGTCGCCATCCAGCGCACCCAGCAGGCCATCCTTGACCTGTCGCCAGCCAAGCTGTGGAGCGTCCTGTGCGACGGCCTTACCCGCCACCCCGCAGAGCTGGCTCGCCTTACTACACCCGAACGGCTCGACGACGCAGCTGCGGTCATCATGGCGCAGCGCCTGGGCGACGAGCAGTTCGCCCGCGAGATCTATACCGACATCCGCGACCAAGCCATCCGCGCCGCCGAGCGGTGGTACAACGTCGAAGCGCGCGTTCGGCTCTCTACTGCAGTAGAGAGGAGTACCGCAGGTACTCCTCTGCTCGACGTCACGGTGGAGTGGGAGTACACCACCGTGCCCAGTGGCAGTGAGCGCCGCTTCGCCTGTGTGTCCGATCGAGCTGCGTACAACGCGCTGCGCGGCGACATCCCCGCTACCTCCACCTGGTTCATGGCACCACGCCCTGGCATGGACGCACGCAGCCAGGAGTCCTACGAGTTGCTCGAGCTAACCGTCGATGGCCGGCCACAGCCGATCCGCCGCACTGTCCAGGCAACTGGCCAGACCTATCGCGTCCAGCTGGACGACGCGGCACAGAGCGGTGAGCCTGTGCGAATCCGGCAGATCTTCCGTACCAACACGCCGGCTTGGGGCCACCGGCTGTTCTTCGAGCTGCCACAACCTGCACGAAACATGTCGCTAGCGGTGGACTACACCGACACATCCATCGCCGACATCCGTGTCAGCGACACCGTTGCTACCTTCCAGCCTTCACAACTCGTCCACACGCCTGAGGCAGCCGTTGGCAAGGTCGTTTCCCTCAACGCTCGTGGCTGGCTCCTACCCAAGACCGGCTTCGCAGTGACTTGGACGCTCGAATCAGAGCTGCCCCACGACGCCGAGCACCGTGAGGCAGCCTGATGGATTGCAGTCACTCTCCGCCGCTCATCGGGCTCACCTCCCCACCGCTCGGTATGCGTCTCGACCTTGATGCTACTCATCAGTCTGTAGACCTTCAAGTAGCAGGTGGCCAGGCTGAGAGATGTGGCTGTTGGTGATCTCCAGAAGACGGTGGGCAGGAACCTGCGTGCCTACCGGCTGGAGAGAGGCCTGAGCCAAGAAGCCTTCGCAGACGTTCTTGGCGTCCACCGCACCTACATGGGCGGAGTGGAACGAGGTGAACGCAACCTCACCCTCAAGAGCCTGGAGAAGATGGCGGAGCAGATTGGGGTGGAGCCTCTGACGCTCCTGCAGAAGTAGTGCAGGGTGCCAACGCCGTTTCTGGTCACGGGTGATGCCAGCGTATACTTTTGTATGTGTATAGCTACATCGTAAAGCCAGGAGCCAACGAACCATGGAATAGTGTCACACTAGCTCAAGACTTCTTCTGGCTGCCGCCCAACACTCCGTTTGGTAACCTTACGACCAAAATTGTCTCTGTCGGGCAACGACTTGCCCACGCCAACGTGCGACTCCAAGAATGCTGTACCTGCTGGCAAAATACAATGGCAGCCGCGATGGAACACAACGCCAGTCCAGAGGATGTCGATGCACGTATTCTCAGTTATGGTAATAACTATATTCAGCATCAATATGCCGGTGAGGAGGCGGTCGCCGCCATTCGTCGATGTGCTGACGAACTTGTTACGCTCATCTGGTACTTGACTCAATACGACGAGACCGGACAGTTTCCTGAGAAGATCAAGGTCGACATGATTGACTCGTTCCTCCCAAAAAGCCAGGAACTACTTAATAACAAGCATGACGCCTTCCTGGAAGATCTGCGACGACTATCCAACGCCCACAAACATTCATTTGCACAGTCTGACGCGCACATTATCGGGGCAGATGAACCCTGTGTCTACCTTCTTTCCTATCCTCGAAATAATAGAACTAAGGACTGTGAGTTCGTTGTTGTCCCCATACGTCAACTCGTCGATGAGTTCAACGCCTTTCTAGTAGATTGCTTTGACCGAGTGCGAAAACTAGGCGAAGATATCCAAGTCAGACAGTATGATGAGACTGTCTGAGGTGAGGCCGTAAGGCGCTCCATTCGCTACCTACACGGCCTCAGCCCAGACACATGTATTCAGATGTACTTGCGCAACCACTCAGGCATGCTCGGGTCATCTACAGACCATGAATCGACCTCTTTCTCTTCCTGATCCCAGGTGTTCTCGTCTCCATCGAAGAACTTTTGGCGATGGCACTTGTACTTCGTGACCGTGTCGCCCTCGAGTCGATATTCATTCCAGTAGTAATTCTGCTTGCCGTGGCCTTTCCACTCGTTGGTGGTGTAGATCGTTGGCATTATCAGTCTCTCTTTCTGAGGTTTATCTGCTGACGCGCAGCTCGACTGTGCGCTTGAAGGGTGAGGAAATAGCGAGGCGCGTTCGACTTTGAGTAATAGCACGGCACTGTGCATTACGAAGTGGCTCCTGGACCGCTCAGAAGACGACGTTGCTGCGGCTCTTCTGGATGCGTAGTCTCGAGGCTGCGTGGTCGAACGTTATTTGCTGGGTATTATGCGTGGCTGAGTGACAGGAGTTTTGCCTCGGAGATGTGGGTGGTTATTGTCCACATTTTTGCAGTCCTGTGGGTGCGTACATCGCTAATCATGATCGGCTTCACCTCGTTCCAGCCGTAAGGGATGCGTGCGCTGGAATCGCCACGGGGGATGCTGTGACGAACCTGTGACGTAAGCCTGCCAAGCAGTCGGGAGGCCGACAAGTCGGTTTGGCTTGTTTCTCGGGTATCGCCAACGAGAGGACTGGGTGTCTGTCTGTGTCGCACAGATTTCGTCAGTGAGACCTATCAATGAGTAGACGAGTGTGTGGAGTTATGGAAAACTGTCGTAACTAAATTGTGATCGTTGGTGGTCGTCAGATGTCGATATTCGGGTGTATGGGCGGAGGTGTGGAGTGTGATATGCGGGCGGTACTACTTGGCTGCTGCTTTACGTCTGTTGTGGGCAGCCAGTACCAGTGTGTTGCCGAGTGTCTGGCTGGTGACGACGAGATCGGAAGAGAGTGCGCCGATGCACTTGATCTCGAAGCAAGGCCAGACCTCGCCGAACCAGGAGACACGCAGTTCTATCGGTTCGCTGCCTGATGACGGCAGAATTATGGGACTAACTAGGTGCTGACGAACCCAAAGATCGTCGGGCAGTGGGGCTGCTGGTTCGCTGACGGCACTGATGTCGGTTTGGGTAGCTGTGGTGGTGCTGGTCTGGTGATCCTCAGTAACCAAGGCGGGCTGAGGATACCACGGTTCTGGTTGGCTACTAGCGACTCGGCGCTGGAAACGTAGTGGCTTCATGTCGACGAAGCGCTGGCGTTGGGTGTAAGCCATGACAGCAAGGCTGTTGTCGGCTTGCTGTGTCAGGTTGACTGAGAGAATGGGCGTAGTTTGAACGATCCAGTTTGAGCAGATCAGCGCAGCCAGCTGCCGGATTCCTCTGTCTGAGTGGCGGCGTGCTTGACGGGCTTCATAGCCGCGTTCTACTCCGAAGGCATTGAGTCGTTCTAGATGGGTGCGTCCACTGCTTGCCAATCCAAGTGAGAAGGCTGCTGCTTCGATCGGCGTGACGTCGTCGGCTAGTTCGATGCGCTCAAGCACTCCATCCTGTAGCCGTGTGAATGCTACTAGGGGATCGCCGTCCCCAAGGAGCGCCATGATGGTGGGACACCCTGCCATAGCGTGCGGAGAGAGCCCTTCGGATGTCTTGCGTACAGCCAATAGTTCTGACAGAACGGCCTCCTCAAGAGTTGGCCGTTCGACTGCCTTGCCTGGTGTAGAAGGCGCTTTTTCCTGGCTCGATGTGTCCGTGTCGTCCATGTGATCACCGTAGTCGCGCGCCCATAGCGACGTTGGCAACCCTGGGATGTCACTTCTGTGTCACGACACCGCCACTGGCGGCGGGTTCTCCTAGATGTGCCAGGTCAACCGGACGCTTGCACCGAGGTCGCCTCTGGGCGGTGCAGCAGGCAGATGGCGTGATTTGGGCGGCCACAGGGCCGCATGTGTCATCCCAGGCGGTGGCAGCGGAACCGCTCCAGTGTGAGCGCTTCCCTAGCCGTCGTCTTCTCTCTTCCTTCCTCTCTTCTCGAAAGGACTCCTCATGGCTTCTACCAATCTCAGTCTCTTCTCGCCCCAGCGCACCCGGATGGGGGTGGTGCTGGGCAATGGTCAGGCCCGGGTAACCAGGCGGGAGATCGAGCAGGTCGCCGCTCAGGCAGAAGTAGCTGCTCAGGCCGAGCAGGCCCGGGCCTTCCTGACCTCCCAGGTGCTGACCAATATCGCCACGCTGGTGACCCAGGCCGAGGCTCAGACCCGCATCGCCCCCGGCGGCGCTCAGTTCTACGAAGCGATCATCACGGGGTATGCGCTGGGCGCTGGACAGCGGATCGGGCAGTTGTAGCCCCAGGGACGGCGCGACGTCTCCTTACGCTCTTCTCGTCGTTTCCTTCTCTTCTTCTCTCATCTCTTCTCATCTTCGGAGGTTTCATCATGACGGTCATAATCGGGATTCTGGCCCTCATCGGTCTGGCGGTGGTGGGCGCAATCAGCTGGGAATTCGTCCACGGGGTGTGCGATGGCCTGGCAGCGTGGCGGGAGGCGCCGCCGGGCGGAACGAGCCAGCCGGTGCCCGTCGGCGCACCGCCGCTGTCGCTCTCTGCCGCACTGCCGAGCAGCTACCAGGCCGGCCAGCTGGCCGGTGAGGTGGCAGCCAGCTGGCACTCCGCACACCGGGCGGCCAGAGCGGGGAGCGCGGCGGGCATACCGGCCAGCTCATCCTGGGCAGCCGCCCTGGCCTTGGGCAGCGAGTTGAGCCAGCAGCGCCAAGAAGCCGGCCGAGCCATGCAAGCAGCTATGGCCCAGGTGCTGCAGGACAACGAGCAGGCGGTGCGGGACGCAGCGGCGGCTGGTGGGGCCAGTGGGGGGAGCGACGCCAGTAATGGTGGGAGTGGTGCCAGTAGCGGTGGCGGTGCCACTGACGAGAGCAGCGGCAACAGCGCCAGTGGTGGCGGCGTGTCTCCTGAGGCGGTGCCGGATGCACTGGACAGCAACGGCACGGCAGAGGGCATGGCCCGTCCCACCTGGCCGGCTCACGCGCCCTCGCGTCGCCCGCCGCGGCCGCGCCCCAGGCGGTGCACGCAGCAGCGACCGGCTCGGTCGGATGAGCGGCAGCCGTGAGTGTCGGGATTGAGCGGGCTCTGGCGGCCTGCACTACCCACCGGCCGGACTGTGCGCGGTAGGGCAAGACGTCCGCAGGTCGCCCTGGCTGGTCGCGTTGGCGGGGTGTGGAACGTGCGGCAGTCGTAAGCGTTCGGCTCCATTCCTCACTCGCATTCTGAGCATTTTCGCCTACTTGTTGCAAAAACTACAGCACCGACTTTCGCAGCCACTAAATGACGTGTGTGTCCATTTTGTGTGCTGGGGTGGCACCACAGAAATGACTCAAGAACGGGGCGTGTCGCGTCGCTTCGTAATCTGAATTGGGAAGCCTTGCAACATGCGAGTGTTCGTGGAATGTATGGGATAAGGGCGGCGAACGGCTGGCGCACAAGAAAGCCAGCAGCGGGCTTGCCCGGAGCAAATAGCAAATATGAAGCATAAAGGAGGGACATCATGCAGCAGACGAAACAGACAAGACAAGCGTGCGCTGGGGGAGCGGCACCACGGCAGGGTGCGGTGGCCAGGCGGGCTGGCGCAGCAGTGAGGCCCAGCGCTGGTGTGCCGCGACCGGGCGGCGCGATGTGCGATGAGGCTGGCTCGGCCGGTCGAAGTGACTCTGGGGGCGCTGCCACCAGCGCTGCGGTGCTCAGCCAAGACAGCGCAGGCAAAGCATCTGGTAGCGGCGGGAAAGCCGGCGTGCCGACTGGCGGCGTTGGCTCATCACCTACCATCCCTGGTCTGCCGCCGGGTGGCTTTGCCACCATCTTGGTCGACCCGCCATGGCCCCTTCAGGGCGGTGAGAAGCACTACCGGACGATGAGCCTGGCGCGGATCAAGGCACTGCCGGTGGGGGCACTGGCGGCGCGAGATGCCCACCTGTGGCTGTGGACGACCAATGCCTTGCTGCCAAAGGCGTACGAGGTGGCTGAGGCCTGGGGCTTTACGGTGCGCAGCCCGCTGACCTGGGTGAAATTTCGCCTTGGCCTGGGTGGCCGCTACCAGCTGCGCAATGCCACCGAGCAGCTGCTGTTCTGCACCCGAGGGAGAGCGCCCTTGGGCTCACGCTCCCAGCCGACCTGGTTCAACGCCCCCGTCACCGAGCACTCGCGCAAGCCAGCCGAGCAGTTCGCCATCATCGAGCGGGTCAGCCCTGGGCCGTACCTGGAGCTGTTTGCCCGCCGCCGGCCAGAGTCGAACCAGCCCTGGGCGGTGTGGGGCGACCAGGTGGACTCAGATATCCGCATCCCTGGCTTTGCCGTGCCGCGGTACAGCGAGTGGGCGCAGAAGGCAGACGCCGAAACAACGGCCACGGCAACGGAGCGGACGGATCCGGTGCAGACGGCGGTGGCTGGTGCGTCCCGTGGTGACGACAGAGATGACGGTAACGGTGAGGAGGTAACGCGATGAGTCGGCCGTGGCGAGACAAGTACCCAATTCGCAGTCTTCGAGGAGATGGTGATGATGAGCGATTCGAGGCGTTCGCTTGCTGGCAGCCTGCTGCGATGCGGCGTCGGCCTGCTCCTGATCGCGATGGGCCTCAGGTGGATCGTCGCCATCGTGCAAAGCAGTTGGCCCTGGCTCGTCGGGCTGCTCGCCGTGAGCGCCGCCGCCTGGCTGGCAGTGCGCTGGTGGCGGAGCCGACGGGAGTGGTGAGGGAGCCGCTCAGATACGCGCGGCAGACGGATCGGTGTCGTCAGGTGGGTCAGGCTGAGCAGTGCCCGAGTTGGCCAGTGGATGACAAGGCGCAGCGAGCACGTTCCCGTCGGCGTCGCAGTTCTCACTCCACTACTGGAGACCAACGAAAGACCGGTGGGAGGCCTCATGCCCCAAGGAGGCACTCATGATGGCTCTCTCCAGCGGTGGCCGTCCTGGTTCGTCGCGGCGGGTGCGCTTGGTACCGGTGCGGCACAGCGGCATGGATCACCGGGCGGTGGCCCGGATCGTGCTGGCACTGGCGCGGCAGATGGCGACGGAGGCAGATGAGACGGCGCAGTCGGCATCGGATGAGGCGGTTTCCTCAGGTGTTGGGGCCTGCGCGAAGCGTGAGCCTGGTACCAGCGATGGGGCGGCTGCCGGTGGTGATGCGGCGGCTCCGTGGGCTGGCGCTCATAGCGGGCAGAGTGCCCGCGGTGGCGCCTCGGTGGGGCGCTGTGCTGCGAATGAGCCCGTATCGGTATCGGCTGGGAGTGGCTTGGCAGGCAGGTGTGCTCACCAGCGTCATGACGGTGCTCACCGTTCACCTCGCGAGGATGCTGCTCCCTCCTCCACCCCGGGAGGTACCCCGTGATGGCCCGCCCTGCTCAGCCCCTGGTGTGGCATCAGCTGCGTTTTGTTCTGCCGCTCGCCCAGGATGCGGCGGTGGGGCTGGTGGAGCGCGTCTTGGCAGATAGCTCGCTTGGTCGGGTGGTGCTGGAGCTGCGGGCCTCGGGCGGTCAGGCGGCCTGGGCGGTGGGCTCACAGGCTGGTGAGCGGTTGGCGAGGGTGGTGCGTGAGCTGGTGCCGGGCTGCCGGGTGTCTCGTGGGTTCTCGCGGCGGACGGTAAGCCAGGCGGTGGTGGTGTCAGCCCGGCCGGTCGGGGCGGGACTGGCGACGGAGCGCCTCAGCGCGGTGGTGCGGGCCGTCCTGGCTGCCTTGGCATCTACGGCTGATGACGAGGAGCTGGTGGTTCAGCTGCAGGTGGGGCGGCGCTTCTCACCGCAGGCTCTCGGGCGGGTGGAGCCGCAGGGCTGGCTGGAGCTGCTTGGCCTCGTGCCGATTCCATCTCTTAGTGGTGAGCGGGGTCGGCGGATGCGGGCGCAGCTGGGGCGGCATCGAGCGGCGGCGAGTCTGCGCTTGGGGGTGCGGGCGGCTTCGCCGCTGCGCCAGCGGACGCTGCTGCAGGGGCTGCTGGGGGCGCTGCGCCTGCTGGAGGGGCCGGGGGTGCGGCTGCGGGCCCGTACGGAGCACCCCGCCAAGCTTGATTCGGTGCGGCGGCCGTGGCGGCCTGGGCTGGAGCTGGGTGCAGGAGAGATTGTGGCGATGGCTGGTTGGCCGGTGGGTGAGCTGCCATTGCCGCTGCTGGGTAGTGGGCACCCGCGCCTGGTGGCCCCGCCGCCGGAGGTGGGGTCTGGCTCGTCCCAGCGCGTCGTCGGTGCGAGCGCGGTGCCGGGTGAGACCGGGGTGGTGCGCTTGCCGATTGCCGATGCCGTCTACCACACGCATTTGCTGGGGCCGACTGGTGTGGGTAAGTCGACGGTGCTGCTGTCGTTGGCGCTGGCTGATGCGGCTGAGGGCCGGGGCCTGCTCCTGCTTGACCCCAAGGGGGATCTGGCGACGGACTTCGTCGCGCGCCTGCCCCAGGAACGGGCGGACGACGTGGTGATGCTGGATCCGACCAATCCCTGCCCGGTGGGGTTCAACCCGCTCGCCGGGCCGCCGGAGCTGGCGGTGGTGACGGCGGAGGCGGTGCTGGGGGTGCTGGCCGAGCTGTTTCGCGACAGCTGGGGCATCCGCACCGCCGATGTGCTCTCCGCTGCGCTGCTGACGTTGGCGCGTATCCCGCAGGCGACGCTGGTGTGGCTGGTGCCGCTGCTGACCAATCCGGCCTTCCGACGCCGGGTGCTGGCACTCGCTCCAGCCGATCCTTTGGGCACGGATGTCTTCTGGCAGGGATACGAGGCCAAGCCGGTGCGGACCCAGGCGGTGGAGGTCGCGCCGGTGCTCAACAAGCTGCGCCAGCTGATGCTGCGCCCAGGACTGCGGGCGATGCTGGGCCAGGCCCAGCCCCGCTTTGGGCTGGGAGATCTGCTGGAGCGCCGACGCATCGTGGTGGTCAACCTCAACCAGGGCCTGCTCGGAGCCGGAGCGGCCCGCTTGCTGGGGACGCTGCTGATGGCGCAGCTGTGGCAGCACCTGCTGGCACGCCAGGCAGAGCCAGCCGAGCGGCGGCAGATCGTGAGCGTGTATATCGATGAGGTCCAGGCCTTCTTGGCCGGGCTGCCGGGCAGCCTGGCCGACGCCCTGGCCCAGGCCCGCTCGCTCGGGGCGGCCTTTCACCTGGCGCACCAGTACCGCGGCCAGCTCAACACCGAGATGATGCAGGCGGTGGAGACCAACACGCGCTCCAAGGTGTATTTCGCGTTGTCGGCGACCGATGCGGCTGCAGCGGCTCGGCTGGCCCCGGAGCTGGAGGCAGCCGACTTCCAGCTGCTGTCCCAGTACCAGGCCTACGCCACCGTCATGCACCACGGACACCGCTCGGGCTGGTTCTCCCTGGCCACCCGGCCTGCCCCGCCAGCCGTGCGCGACCCAGCCCTGCTCTACGCCGCCAGCCACGCCCGCTACGGCATACCTGCCGAGCAGACCGAAGCCGAGCTCATCGCCCTGACCAACGGCAGCACACCGGCCATTGATGACACTGCCGACAGCAGGAGCCCGGCGGTGACGCTGACAGACGGCACTAATGTCACTGATGACGTTATTAGTGGTAAGGCTGGCGATGGGGAGATCGGTGAGCTGAAGCCTGGTGCCGCCCCGGATGAGGCTGGAGCGGATGGATCCAGCAACGGAGCTGAGGCTGATGGAATCGAGAGTGGGGCTGATTCTGGGCACCGCCGTCCCGCGATTGGCCGCAGGAGGCGACCATGACGCCACTGGTACGCAACCACACGACCTGGCACCACTGCTGCGGGCGACGTATGTGCCGTGATGGCAGCGCGGTGGGCCTGCGAACCATCCGGTGGGGGCGTCGTCTCGGTGGACGGATCGGTCGACGCACCGCTGCACCGAAGCAGTTCCGTGCGCGGCGGAACCAAGCCCTTTTGTGGTCGTTTGTGGCGGTGACTGACCCCACGTGGTGTGGTCACGTCTGGCCCGGCGGAGGCGGCCAGCGATGAACCGGTCACCCACAGACAGCACGGCCCGGTTCTCATCGCTGTTGCCTGCGCCGATTCATCCGATGCAGGCGCGCCTGCTCGCCCTGGTGGCGGCCCATCGCTTTGCCACCACCACGCAGCTCGCCCGGCTGATCGCGCTGGAGTACGCCTCGCCGGCCTCGGCTCTGCGCCAGACGCAGCGCCACCTGGCCAGTCTGGCCCAGCAGCGCCTGCTGACGAGCCTGGAGCGGCGGGTCGGTGGCTGGCAGGGCGGTTCGGCCGTGACGATCTGGGCCGCCACGACTCGGGGCCAGCGGCTTGTGGCTACAGACGAGGGTGATGAGGTGCCGCGGCGGCAGCGGCCCCGTGAGGTGTCGACCACCTTCCTGGATCACCTTTTGGCGATAACGGAGGTGCGCACCAGCATCGAGGAGAGCGTCCGCCAGCAAACGGACACCGAGACGGCGGTGGCCTTGGAGCCGGACTGCTGGCGCACTGCGCTCAGCCCCAGTGGCCAGGTGCAGGTGCTGCGCCCCGACCTGGCGGTGACTGTCACCAGCCCGAGCTATGAGGACCGCTACCTCATCGAGGTCGACCGCGCCACCGAGAACCCCGGCCGCGTCATCGCCACCTGCTGGCGCTACCAGGAACACCAAGCTGCTAGCAGCCAGGCCAGCGACGACGGCGTCTTCCCTCTGGTGGTCTGGCTGGTCCCCAACGACCGCAGACGCCACCGCCTCGAGCGAGCCATCGCCCACAGCAGCGGCCTGCTACGCGAGCTCTTCCGCGTCATCCGCCTCGACCAGCTGCCCACCCTGATCCACGGCGGCCCCGCCGCCATCCCCACCCCACAGGCCACCAACCAGGTGGGCTGACGAACCAAAAGGAGGCATATCCCTCCGAGAAAGACACCAAGTAACAGCCTGCCATTTCTAGGGTGACATGCCAAGGGTGTTGAGGCGAATACTGCGCACAGCAGACAACCACCATGTGGCGAACCGTGCGGAAACTCGCAGATTGCCGCCAGGGGTCAAGCGAAAACCAGACTGGACTTTTCCGTCCATCTGAGCGTCAATAGAAAGAGAGAAACACTAAACCAGTGAAATAGCAATATATGACGAGAGGAGGAGACAAGATGACAACACAGACAACAACGAACGCACAGGAGCAGCACCCGGCGGTGCGCTCCGCTGTACCAGCCACCGCACTGGACGGCCAGGCGGGTACTGGGCCGATCGCCATCTTCTACGGAGCGGCCCGCTACCCCTTCGAGCTGGCCCGGCAACGAGAACTGGTGGAGGACTATGCCGAAGCGATGGGTCTCAACCTGGTCACCGAGTTCCACGACCGACAGCAGCGCCAGGATGGGCTGAAGATGCTGCTCGATGCCTGCCAGCGCGGTGGGGTGGAGTACGTCATCACGGCGGGCTGGCCCACCCCCAACCTCACCACCACCGAAGCAGACGCGGTAACCGAGCAGCTCGCAGCCAGTGGCGCCCACCTGGTCTGCCTCAACGCCTGGCACCCCGGCGGCGGCACCCCACCAGCCTGGTGGAACGATGAGGAAGGCGCATGGATGCGCCAGCTCGATGAGCTGAGAAGCCACGAACGCAGGCAGCGCGAGCAGACCAGTGAACCCACCGAACCCACCAAGGAGGTGCACCATGCCTGACGCACTCGCCCCCGATCCCTTCACCGCCATGGCGGCGCAATTGACCCCCAAGCGCGCCGTCTCCTACATCCGCGTCTCCACCCGGGAGCAGGCCCAGCGTGGTGGTAGTGAGGAGGGCTTCTCTCTGCCCGCTCAGCGGGAGGCCAACAAGCGCAAGGCTCAGTCGATGGGGGCGCTGGTCGTCAAGGAGTTCGCCGACCGGGGCGAGTCCGCCCGCTCTGCTAACCGGCCTGAGCTGCAGAAAATGCTGGCATACCTCAAAGAAGACGGCGGGATTGACTACGTCATCGTCCACAAATTAGATCGCCTGGCTCGGAACCGAGCCGATGATGTGGAGATCAACCGGGCGTTCGAAGAGGCGGGTGTGCGGCTGGTGTCAACCAGCGAGAACATCGACCAGACGCCTGGTGGGATGTTGCTGCATGGCATTATGAGTAGTATTGCTGAGTTCTATTCCCGTAACTTGGCCAATGAGGTCATCAAGGGGATGGGCGAGAAAGCGAGGAATGGCGGGACGCTGGGGAAGGCGCCGCTGGGGTATGTGAATGTACGGGGACGGGATGAGCACGGGCGGGAGGTCCGGACCGTCGCCCTCGATGAGGAACGCGCCCCACTGATCCGCCTCGCCTTCTCCGAGTACGCCACTGGTAACTGGACAGTCAGTCAGCTAGCCAAGCACGTAGCAGGGCTGGGGCTGGATGTGCCAGCCACGCCGAGCAAGCCGGCCCGACCCATCACCAAGGGGCGCTTGCATACGTTGCTGCGGCACCCGTACTACAAGGGTGTGGTGCAGTTCCAGGGCGTGGAGTATGCGGGCAAGCACGAGCCGCTGGTGGATGAGGAGACGTGGCAGGCGGTGCAGGCTGTGCTGGGCTCCCATCGCAGTGGCGAGCGGGAGCGGATGCATAACCACTTCCTGAAGAGCACGGTGGTGTGTGGGCAGTGTGGTAGTCGGTTGCTGGTGCAGAATACGAAGAATGGCAAGGGGGTGCTGTACCCCTACTTCATCTGCGCCAGGCGGCAGCGGCTGCATGACTGCCCTTTCAGGGCGGTGCTCATTGAAGTGGTGGAGGAGCAGATGCAGGAGGTGTATCGGCGGCTGTATGTCAGTGAGGCAGATCGGCAGGAGATTGAGCGGTATCTACTGGCGGAGCTGGCGCGGATTGAGGGGGAGAAGGATCGAAGTGTTCGGTCGCTAACAGTGCGGCGGACGAATTTAGAGGATGAGCGGCGTCGGCTGCTGCAGGCGCACTACGGTGGAGCGGTGCCGCTGGAGCTGCTCAAGGAGGAGCAGGATCGGTTGGGGCGAGAGCTGGCGGGGATTCAGCGTCAGCTCGATGCCTACCAGGCGGATGCCAAGCTGGTGCGGGCGCATGTGGAGCAGGCACTGGATCTGCTGGAGGACTGCTACCGGCTGTACATGGCGGCACCGGATCACTTGAGGAAGCAGCTGAACCAGGTGTTCTTCGAGCGGGTGCTGGTCAATCCGGTGGTGGATGAGGACGGGCGGGTCATCCTGCCTGGCGACGGTGGTGATGGACATGGCGGCCTGCAAGATGAGGGCGACGATGGTGTGAAGAGCACTGGTGACGAGGCTGATGGTACGCATGGCCGAGATGAGCAGGAGCGCGGTGTGCGTGCGGTAGACGATGCTGGTGATGAGCCAACGCATCGGGCCGATGAGGCGACCTGCCCTATTCGCGTGGCGGACACCGGTAGCGATGTCTGCCTGGAAGCACGGCTCAACCGGCCGTTCGACCAGCTGGCCAGCGCAAGACTGCGGGCTGTGGCACGGATCGCTGCCCTACGAAAATCGCCCACCTCGGCAGGAGGTGGGCGACGGTCCTCGGCTGAGACAGCCACAGGGGCTGTTTCTCAGGGTGAGGGTTTGTATAGCGATGCTGTGGTGCGCAAGAAGGGACTCGAACCCTCACGCCCGAAGGCACCAGAACCTAAATCTGGCGCGTCTACCAGTTCCGCCACTCGCGCTGCGCGACTCACCCTACCGCCTCAAGGGCCTGCGGTGCTCGCGCGCGGTCTGCCGGCGACCCTGCCGCAGGGTCTCGCGGCCGCCTGAGCGCCTGCATACGCTGGGCGCATGGCACGCACCGACTCCCCCGCACCCGGCACCCGTACCACCGAGCTGCTTCCGGTCCTGCCCGGCGAGATCGTGGCCGCCCTGGCCGAGGCCGGGGACTCGCTCGACCTCACCCGGGCGGTCCCCGAGCCGCAGGACGCCCCGGTGCTGCGCTGGGGGATCCTGGGCGCCGGCCACATCGCCGGCTCCTTCGCCCGTGACGTGCCCGCCTACTCCTCCGGTCTCGTCACCGCCGTCGGAAGCCGTGACGCCGCCAGGGCCCGGTCCCTCATCGAGGCCCATCCGGGTGCGGGCAAGGGCGAGGCCGTTCGCGCCCACGGCTCCTACGAGGACCTCGTCTCCGACCCCGACGTCGACGCCGTCTACGTCGCCACGCCGCACGCCTTCCACGCCGACCACGCGCTCCTGGCCCTGGAGGCGGGCAAGCCCGTCCTGGTGGAGAAGGCCTTCGCCCGCAGCGCCGTCGAGGCCCGCCGCGTCCTCGGCGCCGCGCGGCACCGGGGCCTGTTCGCCATGGAGGCCATGTGGATGCGCTTCCTGCCCGGCCAGGCCCTGGTGAGCGCGCTCGCGGTCTGCGGCGCGCTGGGCGCCATCGAGCACGTGCGCGCCGACCACTTCCAGCCGCTGCTGCATGTTGAGCGCCTCACGCGTCCCGACCTCGCCGGCGGCGCCCTGCTGGACCTGGGCGTCTACCCGCTGAGCCTGGTGCACTCGGTGCTCGGGGCGCCCCTGCGAGTGGCCGCCGTCGGCCGGCTGAGCGAGGCCGGCGTGGACCTCGACGAGGTCGTCGGACTGGTCTATCCGGGGGCCACCGCCGCGGCGGCCTCCGGCATGAGCGCGGCCTCGGGCACGAGTGCGGAGATCATCGGCTCGCGAGCCAGGATCGCGCTGGCCGGGCGGTTCTACGCCCCCACCACGGTGCAGGTCGCCTGGAACGACGACGGGGGCCGCCGGGCCGCCTGGGACGGGAGGGTCCCCGGCGGCTTCCAGTTCGAGGCCGCCGAGGCCGCCCGCTGTCTGGCCGCGGGCGCGACCGAGTCGGCGACCCTGCCGTGGGCGGCGACCCTCGAGGTCATGGAGATCATGGACGAGGTGCGCCGCCAGATCGGGGTCGTCTACCCCGGGGAGTGAGGGAGGCCCCGCGATTCGGCCGACTCATCAGCCGACTCAGTCGATGCCCAGCTCCTTGCGCAGGCGCTCGACGTGACCGGTGGCCCTGACGTTGTAGCGGGCAAGCCGCACGGCGCCGTCGGGGCCCACCACGACGGTGGAGCGGATGACGCCGGTGCTGGTGCGCCCGTAGCTCTTCTTCTCGCCCCAGGCGCCCCAGGCCTCCATGACCCGGTGGTCGGTGTCGGACAGCAGCGGGAAGGACAGCGACTGCTTGCGCGCGAAACGGGCCAGCGCCTCCGGGGAGTCGGGAGAGATCCCGACGACGGCGTAGCCGGCGGCCGCCCAGGCCTCCAGGGAGTCACGGAAGTCGCAGGCCTCCTTGGTGCAGCCGGGTGTGGAGGCCCTGGGGTAGAAGTAGACGACGACGCCGTGCTCGGCGCCGTGTCTGAGGGCGGCCAGGGAGACCTCGGTGCCGGCCGCGTCGGGCAGGGCGAAGTCGGGGGCCTTGTCACCGGTGGCGAGTCGAGGCATGCGTCCTCCTCTTGCGGGCTTGACAGGCTTCCGGCGATCTTGCGGAGAGAGCGGGACCGCCCGGCGCAGCTCGGCGCGCCGGGCGGTCCCGCTCATTGCCGTGATCCGGGACCGGACTTCGATTGTGACTCTCTCAGGCCGCCGGCGCCAGTGCCTCTTGGGCGGCCTGGACGCGTTCGAGAGCGCGCTCGAAGCGCGAGGGCGACACGGCGGCAC
>ERZ773035.612-NODE-612-length-28661-cov-68.315633_pt1 | contig 28661 bp, 22 predicted proteins | sample MGYA00511487_ERZ773035 | MGnify/ENA primary metagenome ERZ773035 (study PRJEB29015, sample SAMEA2737985) | human oral metagenome | biome: human oral; feature: human-associated habitat; material: dental | place: China | collected 2024 ...
CGCGGAAGGCCTGGAAGTCGAGGTGACGCGGGTAGGCGGACCAGCCGGCGATGATCACGCGCGGGCGCTCGGCGAGGGCCGCCTCGCGGACCTTTTCAGGCTCGATGCGCATGGTCTCCCGGTCAACCTCGTAGGCAACAGCCTTGTAGTGCTTGCCCGAGAAGTTCAGACGCATACCGTGGGTCAGGTGACCGCCGTGGGCCAGGGACAGGCCCAGGATCGGGTCACCGACGTTCGCCATCGCCATGAGGGCAGCGGCATTGGCCTGCGCGCCCGCGTGGGGCTGAACGTTCACGTAGTCGCCGCCGAAGACCTGCTTCGCGCGCTCGATGGCGAGGGACTCGGCAACATCCACGAACTCGCAGCCACCGTAGTAACGGCGGCCCGGGTAGCCCTCGGCGTACTTGTTGGTGAGGACCGAGCCCTGCGCCTCAAGGACAGCGCGCGGAACAAAGTTCTCCGAGGCGATCATCTCGAGGGTGTCACGCTGGCGGCCAAGCTCGGAGTCCAGAACGGCCTGAATCTCAGGATCCAGCTGGGCCAGCGTCATGTCGTTGAGGGAATCCATGGGGTTCTCCTATTGATCATCCGATGATGGTTGGCAGTGGCCTCTAGCCCAGGCGGGCGGCTATCGATGCCGACGCGTCGCTCCCCGGTGGTGGCCCACCTATTCGCCAGTCACGACACGCTCATCAGTTTATCTCTCGGCGGATTTCTACGCATTCTGCCAAGGCGTCAGCACGCTACCAGGCGGTCACGGCGCTTTCCGATCGCACGCGCACAACTCGCCAGGTGCACGAAATCACAGCCTTTTTCGCTTGCACTTAACCCTTTGGTTAGCAACCAAGCTAACCATATGAACAGACTAGGGTTAACACCTAACGGTAACTGAGTTACACCAGGGACATTTACCTAGTACGGACAGCAGTCTAGAGTGATTTTTCCGACTCTAACCACCATGCAGTATTTTAGTTTGATGAAGTAGAAGGAATGCGCACAGATGACAACTTTGACGAAGCCCACCGCACGAGCCGCATCCACGGCTCTCACATTCGAGCACGCGTCGGATCTTGCCACCTCCACCGACGACACCATCAAACGAATGTGCGACACTTTCACAGCTCTTTTCAGCATTATCCCACTGACTCCGCTGTCGATCATCGTCGTTGCGATGGTGCGCCTGAACGACGGCGGCCCCGCTTTCTTCACTCAGGAGCGCATTGGCCTCAACGGCAAGCTTATTACCATGTTGAAGTTCCGCACCATGCGCGTGGATGCCGAAGATCTCAAGGTCTCCCTCATGGAGGCCAACGAGGCCGACTCCTCGGCGGACATTCTGTCATGTTTAAAATGGCCAACGATCCGCGCATTACGCGCATCGGAACCTTCCTGCGCAAGACGTCGATCGACGAGCTGCCCCAGCTGTTCAACATCCTGCGTGGCGACATGTCCCTCGTGGGCCCGCGCCCCGCTCCCCAGCGAGGTCGCTCAGTACGAACCCCGCGTGATGGGCAAGTTCGCCGTCCGCCCCGGCCTCGTGGACGCCCCTTTGAGCGGGCCTCAGCGGGAGAAGACGACCGTTCGGTTGCCGTTCATGAGGACGCGCCGCTCCGCGTGAAAGCGGACGGCCTGGGCGAGGACGCGGCGCTCCACATCCTGGCCGAGGGCCACCATGTCGGGCGTGGAGTCGGCGTGGGAGACGCGGGTGACGTCCTGCTCGATGATCGGACCCTCGTCCAGGTCAGCGGTCACGTAATGGGCGGTCGCTCCGATCAGCTTGACGCCGCGCTCGTGGGCCTGCGCGTAGGGGCGCGCACCCTTGAAGGAGGGCAGGAAGGAGTGGTGAATGTTGATGACGCGGCCCTTCATGGCGCGGCAGACCTCGTCGGAGAGGATCTGCATGTAGCGCGCCAGGACGACGAGCTCGACATCCTCGGAGGCGATGAGGTCGAGGAGCTGGCGCTCGGCTTGGGCCTTCGTGTCTTTCGTGACGGGGATGTTGAGGAAGGGGACGCCGTAGAACTGGGCGACGGGCGCCAGGTCCGGGTGGTTGCCGACGACCGCGATCACGTCGATGGGCAGTCCCTGCGTCTGGGCGCGGTACAGGAGGTCGGTGAGGCAGTGGCCTTCGCGCGACACCATGATGATGGTGCGCAGCTTGCGGCCCAGGTCATCGACGCGGTAGGTGGCGCCGAATTCTTCGGCAACGCGGGCCAGCCCCTCGTCGATCGGGGCGCGGCCCTTCGGAGAGTCGACCTCGACGCGCATGAAGAAGGTACCCGTGTCGGGGTCACCGAACTGCTGAGACTGGATGACGTTGCCGCCGGACTCGCCGATCACGCCGGTCACGGCGTGCACGATTCCGGGGCGGTCCGGGCAGGACAGGGTCACAACAAGCTGCGCGTTTTCAGTCATGGGAGCCAGTCTAGCCAGGTTTATACCCTGCAACGAGGCAGGGGCAGGGTTTGCGGGCGATGCCACGGGGTTGCGGGGTGGGGTTGTTGCTCGGCGGGGTTACAGCATTGTGGGCGGGGTTGTCGCCTGAGCGGGCACGATTGCCGTTTCACGTACGTTTCACGCTCGCAGCCCGCGCGCATCGGCTCAGTAGGGACATCTCAGCCCGATGGGTGGCGGCATTAACCCCATAATGCGCACGTTAACCCCTTAGGTGGCAGCCTGGGCACGCCGCCAGCACTACCACCAAGCGGGCTATCTCTCCACCTAGCGGGCCCAGGATGCCACCCATCGGGCCCTGCTACCTCACTCCACAGTATTGAACTGCAACGCCAGGAACCCGCGCAAGCATTCACTTAACACCCACGTTGTCTTGGCCTTCATCGCGGGACCAATTCTCTGGACAGGCTGCTACGATGCGAAGCAGTGAACCAGAGCAAAGGAGCCAGCATGGTCCCCGCCGACGATGAGCACACGAGCGCTAACAAGCCACAGGAGAAAACCTCGACGCCAAAGAACGTCCTCAAGTTCCGGAAGCGCCGCAACGAGGATGACCGCGAACCCACACGCCTAACACACATGCCCAACTATCTGATGCACTGGTGGACACCAGTTGCAGTCGCGCTAGTTTTGCTCGCTATCTGCACACCAATTGCCTTCTGGTGGGGCGGCCACTTCCACTGGCCCTCAGCCGACGGGATATCCGTGTGCATAACTATCGCAGGTGCAGCTCTTGCAGTTTCAACCTGGCAGCAGCGAAACGAAGACAACGCCCTCAAGGAACTAGAACGAGCACAAGCACAGCGCATAAATGAAGATGAGCGCAAGCAACACGAAAAAGAACGAAATGAGGAACAAGGACGATACGAAGACGAACGCAATAAACGCGAACAAAATCGCCTCGAACAGATTGAGCGCAACGAATACTGGAAGCGTCGCGAACACATTCTTCACACACTCGACAGCAACAATCCAGGCATCCGCCTTGCAGCGGTAAGCCTTCTGGCAGAACTTGCCGATTCAGCCGCTCATAGCAACCTACTCAATGCCACTGCACAGCAACAACTCCAACAGCACATCATCCGCACACTTTGTCTCCAATTGCGCCACGAGGGACAACTACTCAAATCAGAGGGAACCAAAGAAGACCACATTGAAATTCAGAATGAAATTCTGAAGGTAATTTTCAAGCGAATACAAGCAGCACCACAACAAGACCTTCAAGCAGATTGGTCAACAGAAGCAATAAACTTCGCGAACGTTAACTTCTACACCGACTTTAAGATGATCAACCGGAACACACACTGCACGATCGAATTAACAGGAGCAGTAGTTCACGAAGACGCAGCCTTCATCAACTGCACAATGAAGATGCTCATATGGCACGACAGTAGTTTTATGAAGCAACTCAAGTTTGAGTCAAATCGACAAGATAATACGCTTGGAACAATGGTTTGCCATGATAATTTTCCGAAGTATATTGGCTATGGACAATTCAACGGAATTGCATTCTGTAAGGAAGCGTCCATGGATGGAATTCACCATATAATCAAAGTTCGCACATCTAAGGATGAGAAAAAGTCGGGCTACGATGACAAAAACTATCTCAGTTTCTCAAAATGCACATTCGTCCACCCGATCACCACACCTCCCCAAGGCCCAACAAGCTCAGTAGCATATAGAAGAACAGGAGATGAAGCCGTACCGGACGAAATACAGCTTCCAGAAAACTACACATGGGGCACGCTCCAAATCACCCAAGCCGACGAGAAAAAACAAGCGTCCAAACGTGACACAGACGTGCATTTTACACACTGCGCATTCGAACACGTTTACGTCACTTTAGGATTAACACACTCGAATACCGAATTTACATCATGTTACTTCGGATCACAAGCAAACATTGCTATCACCACAGCGAATCGATCGACATCATTTGAGGATCTAGACCACATTATCTTCGAAGATTGCATTTTCACAATGTCCAGCGATGTTGACACACCAATCAAACTAATACATAACACCAACGACAACGGCGGTCTCATACCACGCACATTCTTTCAACTGAGAGACAATCAGATACACATTCAAAAAGAGAACGGACAACCGGATTTTCAAACACTAGAATTAACTGGCGCCACCATTGGCGAAAGATACTTAAAGATTGGCACAGCAGCAAATCATATACCTTTCGAAGAAAGAATCCCTAGCATATAACACAGACTAAGAGCTAAACGATTACACTTCACAATCACGACAGACGCCAACTCCTCCATCTTTACGTTGCCCCAACCGAGGAGCAGCAAGTTGAGCGTTCATAGATTTCAATTGAGGACGATTGAACTAATCACCTTAAGGCACAACTTTCACATTTTCAGATTTGCCCATCATATCAATCACTGCCCACTCCGACACTGTTCGTACACAATAGTATGATGCGATTACACCTCACCACATGCACTTTGATTGCACTAAACGAAGTAGACGCATCTTAAGTCCCGCATACAATATTGCTCGTCTTTCACACAAGAGGAACAGTTTGCGTGTACGATTTCGGCATGCAGATTCGAATCGCCTCTCCTGATGACCTCGAGTTCATCGAGGGCGTGTACGCGCATGCTCGGGCGTTCATGCAGGCGAATGGGAATGCGACACAGTGGCCTAAGGGGTATCCAGGCCGCATTGACGCTGAAGAAGACATCGCACGCGGACACTGTTTCCTTGTGTCCGACGATGAGGGGCCGCTTGCTGTCTTCACCCTCGCTCCAGGGCCGGACGAAACCTATGCCAAGATCGACGGCGCATGGCATTCCGATGCCGACTACCACGTCATTCACCGCATGGCCGCGGTACGAGGACAAGGTGTCGCTCGGGCGATCTTCACGTTCGCAGCAGAGCGCGCGGAATACCTACGCTGCGACACACATAAGAACAACGCACCAATGCGGCACGCACTCGAATCCTTTGGATTCCGCGAGTGCGGCACGATCACTGTAGCCAACGGTACGCAGCGCATCGCCTATGACTGGATCAAAGAGTCACGACACGACAGCACCTCAAGGCCGTAAAGCCCAGTCAGACGCAGATGCGTCCCCCACACTTTCGCATGCAATTCCCCGCCGACACAGATCGATAACACATCAGAAACCGCATGATTCCAACGGTTCGGTTTCAAATTCTGAAATGCCGTCGTGGGAATTGCATGCGATTTCGCGGTACTGCACCCCATTATGGAGCATTACACCCGATCAGTGGGCATTGCACCCGATCAGAACGGGTGCATCGTCACTGATGAGGTGCACGACCCATCGGCAACAAGCGACAGCGCGGATACACGTCAGGGACAGCTCGGCCCCCGCCAACAGGTCCGACACTACGCACCATTTCACTGACCCGCAGCCGCTCACATAGTCCTCACCAACGCGTAGTAGCCATCAGGCCGCAATGATGCTTGTTTCTAAGTGGTGTTACACCACTTAGCGGGGCATTACACCAGCTCGGAGCTAGTGCAATGCTCCCTAGCTGGTGTCATGCTCCCTCACTGGTGCAGGGCTGCCCGACATAGCTCGGCTGGAATCTCATTGGAGCAGCAATGGGGTAGGCCGCGCCGCGCATGGGCTTGTTGCTCAGTGGCATTGCACTACTTAGCGCAGCATTGCACTGGATAGTAAACAGTGCAATGCCTTGCCATCTAGTGCATTGCTGCTGCATCTAATGAATCGCTCCATCACGCGGTACTACCGCAAGTCGCCGAAGCGCTGCGACCGCGCCACACTCACAGAGGAAGCCCCAACAACCCCGCGCGCGGGCACACGCCAAGCCCACGACCGAACACACGGCCCCCATACATGCGGGCGCGCGCCCGGCCAATCAGCCGGGCGCGCGCCCTTCCCGCCAAACGCCGCGAGGGCGGTAGCCTCACTTGATGAAGCCGAGCGCCTTGACGGCGTCGTACTCTTCCTGGAGGGCCTTGATGTTGTGGTCGATTCCAGCGCGGGTCGCGTCAGAGATCTCGAGGCCGTCGACGACCTGCCACTCGCCACCGTCGGAGGTGACGGGGAAGCCGAAGTTCAGGCCTGCGGGGACGCCGTAGTGCGTGCCGTCGGACATGACACCGGCGGTGACCCACTCACCGGCGGGAGTGCCGTGGATCCAGGAGTACATGTGGTCGATCGCGGCGTTCGCGGCGGAGGCGGCCGAGGAGGCGCCACGCGCCTCGATGATGGCGGCGCCGCGCTTGGCGACGGTGGGACGGTAGTAGCTGGACAGCCACTCTTCGTCCACGAGCTCGGTCGCGGGCTTGCCGGCAACCTTCGCGAAGGAGACGTCCGGGTACTGGTCGGCCGAGTGGTTACCCCACACGAGGACGTCCTTAATGTCGGCGTTCGCGGCGCCGGTCTTGTGGGCGAGCTGCGCGATCGCACGGTTGTGGTCCAGGCGCATCATCGCGGTGAAGCGCGACGCCGGGACATCCGGCGCAGCGTTCTGGGCGATGGTGGCGTTGGTGTTCGCGGGGTTGCCCACGACGAGGACGCGCACGTCATCGGCGGCACCGTCGTTGATGGCCTTGCCCTGGGGGCCGAAGATGCCCGCGTTGGCCTCGAGCAGGTCGGCGCGCTCCATGCCGGCGCGGCGCGGCATGGCACCCACCAGGTAGGCAACGTTGGTGCCCTGGAACGCACGGTTCACGTCGTCGAAGATCTCGACGCCGGCCAGGGTTGGGAACGCGCAGTCGTCGAGCTCCATGGCCGTACCCTCGGCGGCCTTGACGGCCTGCGGGATCTCCAGCAGGTTCAGCTTGACGGGCACGTCCGGGCCGAACAGCTGGCCGGAAGCAATGCGGAACAGGAGAGCGTAGCCGATGTTGCCGGCTGCGCCAGTGACGGTGACGATACGAGGTTCTGCCATGATGTGGCACTCCTTTACAGTCCTATGGGCGTGTGCCCTTCAGTCGCGGGGTTCCCCGCGCTCTGCCTCCTAGGATACGTCGTCCGTCACACTGCGACCCGGGCACCCAGTCCCAAGAAGAGACAGCCGAACAGTGATCTGCAACATACATGTTAGGTTAGGCTCTCCCGCGCTCATGCCACCACGCCGTAGAGTAGGGCATATGTCCGACAGCAACCCCACCGCCTCGCACGAACCCGCTCCCTCCCGGGAATCAGCCCCTGCCTCGTCCCACGTCGACGAGGCCGTGGCCCACTCCCACAATCACGTGCACTCTCCGGGCACCGAGCACGGCGCGCACTCGCACGATCACTCCCATTCGTCGGCGTCTGCGGCGCGCCTGGGGTGGGCGCTCGCGGTCACGGGTGCCGTCGTTGTCGCCGAGCTGGTCGGTGCTTTCTGGTCGGGCTCCCTGTCGCTGGCGGCAGACGCGGGGCACATGGTCGTGGACGCCTCCGGCCTCGTTATCGCGCTGGTCGCTGCACGCCTCATGCGGCGCCCGCGCGACGAGAAGCACACGTGGGGGTGGGCGCGCTCCGAGGTCTTGGCCGCCGCCCTGCAGGCCGGCATGCTCCTCGTCATCTGCGTCATGGTCGCGTGGGAGGGCGCGTGGCGCCTGGTATCCCCGCCCGAGGTCGAGGCCGGCCCCATGCTCCTCGTCGGCGTCATCGGCCTGGTCGCGAACGTCGCGTCGTTGGTGATCCTCGCGGGCGGGCGCAAGGCGAGCCTCAACATGCGCGCTGCGTTCCTGGAGGTCGCGAACGACGCGCTCGGGTCCCTCGCGGTCATCGTCGCGGCCGGCGCCGAGTGGGCCTTCGGGTGGACCCGCGCCGACGCGATCGCATCACTCCTGATCGCCGTCCTCATGGCACCGCGAGCGCTCACGCTTCTGCGCCGCTCCGTTGCGATCCTCATGGAGCAGGCACCCGCCAGCGTGGACGTGGCCAAGCTGCGCTCGCACATGATGGGCGTCGACGGCGTCCTCGACGTGCACGACCTGCACGTGGCCGCAGTCTCCTCGCACCTGGTCACCGTCACGGCGCACGTGACCGTCACCGCGGACTCGGACGGCCCCTGCCGCGACCGCATCGTCCACGAGCTCGGCGAATGCGCGTGCCACCACTTCCCTATCGCGCACTCCACGTTCCAGCTCGAATGCCCCGAGCACGCGCGCCACGAGCACATCGAGCACTAAGCGACACTTCACCTCCATACACAAACGGTGAGGCGGCGGGAGCTTAACGCTCCCACCGCCTCACCACAGGCACAACTCTCGGCCACGCCTTGTGGGGTTTGAATCAGCCCTCGCGGAACATGATGCCGAAGCTACCGCGCGGGTAGTGCCACTTGAGCACACCCTTCGGTGCCACGGCCAGGCAGGTGCCGCACTCGAGGCACGCCGCGTACTCAACGCCGACGGTGCCGTCGGCCTCGACCGAGTACACCTTTGCCGGGCAGACACGCTCGAGCAGAGCGCCAGCGCCAGTGGCGCGAGCGAGTTCCTGATTGACCTCGATGTGGGATTCTTCCTCATCCAGGTAGTAGGTGTTCCCAGCCAGGCGGGCGGGGACACTCTCGATGATGAATTGAGCCATTGCTCGTCCTCCTTTCAGAAATCTCGTCACAGGGCGCGGATGCCCACGAGGACATCGCCCATGATCTGCGTCAGCTTCAGGCCCGACGCCTTGAGGGCGTCGAGTCCGACCTTGCGGATGTGGCGCCTCGGCGTCAGGTCATGGTTGAAGATGCCATAGAACACCTCGGCGGCGAGCTTGCCGTAGTCCTTGTACATGCGCGGGCGCTCCAGGAAGGCCGGGGCCTTCGCATAGGTCGCCATGTCCTTGCCGACAAAGCTGCTGTCGAGCAGGACGCGGTACTGGTCCATCGACTGCTGGCCAAAGTCCATGGTCTGGAAGGCCTTCTCGATGGCTTCGGCAGCCGCCAGCGCGGAGCCAGCCGCCAGGTCCATGCCGCGGATGGTCAGGCCCGTGTTGAGGGTGAAGCCCGCGGCGTCGCCGATGATCATGAGACCCGGGCGGGTCAGATCGTGCGCCACTATGGCGGGACCGTCCTCAATCGTGAGGTGGCATCCGTACTCGAGGCAATCAGCGCCTTACCCAACGGGTCCTCAAAGACGTACTGCAGGTAGACGGGGTGTAGATGATGGAACTGCCGATGGAGACCAGAACGAGCAGAAAGAAGCGATGGGAAGGCGTCAGATCATTCGCGTGACGCTCCTGAGTGAGCATGCTCAGCACTGCGACCACCTTTCATGAATTCAAGGGGCTGGAATATCAGGTTGTTGACATCGCCCCACAGCCGTCATTCGATCTTCATCGATGAATGGATAATCTTCGATTTTGTCGACATTGAGCCACTATTCTGATCACCGTTAACCATGAAGCGTGGTCACCAGCAGCACTCGCGGGACCTTGTACTGTCAATGTTATTGACAAGGCTTGCACCCTGTCCTGACCTTGGTCCCAAATTATTTCTCAGAATTCCGGACCTCACTCGTCCAAAATCGACCTATATCAATACTGGCGCGGAACGCGTTAACGTCGCCTATATTGCAGACGATCTGGGTCCAATTGTTTGCTCATTTTGCATTCTAAGATCACTGAGACGTGGCTCTCAAAGCGCAAAACAGTCGTCTGACGACTAAACAGAGGCGCGCCTAAAGTTCGCATTACAATTTTGTTCCAATTAGTATCAGACAACTCTTTTGGATAGTTACTACAAATTCCCTTTGATGCGCATACGCGTACCTTCAACCCTGCACTGCCACCTTCACCGCATTGATTATCTGACATACTTTCTTCAACATGCGTGGGGCTATTCAATCGACAAACATGATGAATTATCCGACGCTCATCGTCGGTAATAACACGGTGTGCTATGAAGCCGGATTCTTCAGGCACCACAGGTGCGAGACAATGGACCACCAGACGGCACGAGACAAACTATCCCTACGCAGCCCACGACAGCTTCGCCAGTTACGATCGCCATCACCACAAACCGCTACCGCCCCACAGATCTTGCTAACACGCGATGACCCGCGCACGCTCGACTCGGCGCAACCGCATGTTCCTCAGTCGCGCTCGCCCGATACCCTCGCACAGTTCGCTGCCCACAGCCCCGTCAGGGCAGCCGAGTCCGACCACGGGAACGCCAAGTAGTCACCCGCCAGAATCACCGAGCCACCGCGCTCGCTGCGGTAGCACCCAACCTGAGTGGATCGGCCGACCCGACAGGTCGGCATCGCCGCGGGGATCCTCACGACGCGACTCGCTTCCCGGTCAACCGCGTTCTCCAGGGAGGGTGCGAGCTCGCACAGCGCCGCGACCGCCCGAGTCATCACCTCGCCGTCGGGTTCCCCCACGGCGATCGAGCGCTCGGCGACCCGCCCGTCGAACATGACGGTCAAGGCGTCTGAGCCGGGCGCCGCGTGCCCCGCGCGGCTCGCCACGCACAGCGCCGCGATCGGACCGTCCTGGCTGGGCGACGAGAGCAGGCCGTAGGCGCCCCCCAGCTCCCGTTCCTCGAGACGACGCCTGCACGCGAGGACCGCCAGCAGCCCGGAACTATAGGGGGTGGACAGGAGACTCCCTTCGAGCGGGGAGGGATCCGCGAGGAGGATCCTCGCAGCGGGAGCCGACACCGCCAGGACAACCCGGTCCGCCTCGATCGTTGTCCCGTTGGAAAGAACCACAGCCGCGCCGGCCTCGTCGCGTTCGACGCGAGCAACGCGAGCGTCGTAGTGAACGGTCAGGCCCGAGGCGAGCGCCTGGGGTATCGCTTCAAGCCCGGGATCCGCGGTGAGCGTCACGAAGGGACGCGCACCGTAGGAGACCATGGCGAGCGCCGCGGAGGCCGAGGTGTCGGCGAGATCTTGGAAGTAGTAGCCCCGAAACGAGGAACCAATGACCGCATGCGTGAAGGCCTGACCAAAGCGAGCGGAACACCATTCATCGGCGGGCACGTCGATGTCGCGCCACTGGGCGGGGTCAGCCGGGTTTGCTTTAGCGAGGCGCGGTAACTGACGGACCAGCTGCCAGCCCGCCCGGGCGGCGTCGCCCCAGCCGATCACTCCGGCGCGCACCATCGAATAAGCGGAGGGAGCGTAGGTGAGCGCCGCCGAGTCAACGATGAGTCCTGCGCGCGAACGAATGGGACGCAGCGGCACCCCCAGGCGCTGCGCAATCCGCGGCATGACGCGATAGGTTGACGACAGGAAGTTCGCACCGACCTCAACCCGACAATCGGCGACCGTCGCCGTTTCAATGCGGCCACCCGCTCGCCCGCTCGCCTCGTAGACCTCCACGTCCGCGCCGCTCCGAGCGAGCGCGTCCGCGCACGCGAGCCCGGAAATCCCAGCGCCGACGACCACAGTTTTCATAGCTCCATGATAATCAAGACGATAAGGGATGGCGCCGTGCCCCGGACAATGCCCCGGAAATCGTGCGTGGGCGGGTACCGACGGCAACGAGTGTCGGCTTTCACTCGCCCCCTTGACAGCGACGTAGGGTCACAGTGTTCCATGGGTCCCATGAGAGTCAAAGAGCTGGCTGACCTGGCGGGGACGACGACGCGGACGGTGCGCTACTACCACCGCCTCGGTCTGCTCGCCGTTCCCCCAATCGTTCGAGGACTCCGCGACTACGGAATCGAGCACTTGGCCCGCCTGCTGCGAATTCGATGGCTGGCCGAATCTGGCGTCCCCCTGGCCAAGATCGCCCAGATGCTCCCCGAACACCCCACCGGGGGGAGCACCGACATCGAGGCAGACCTGCTGGCGACCCGCGCCCAGATCGATGCCCGCATCGAGGTCTTGAAGGATCAGCGCAGCAGGATTGACCAACTCGTCGCCAGGGTGCGCTCCGGCGAGGTGTTCTCTCCCCTCCCGGTCGTCCTCGAACGTTTCTACGATCGCATCGAGGTCCTCGTTGAGGACCCGGCCACCCTGCCCATCGTGCACACGGACCGGCGCATGGTCTTGGTGCTGGCGATCTCGGGACTCATTCCGGCCTCGCTGGGTCCTTTCATTGACGGACTCAGCGACGAGGACCACCGAGCGGTGGCGAGCATGTTGACCGTCTTCGCCAAGCTCGACCGCAACCGCTACCCCAATGCTTATGACGACGAGGAGAGGGAGCGCGTCATCAAGGAACTTGAGGAGACCGAGTGGGCAGTCCTTGAGCGCAACAGGTCGACCGCCCTGGCAATGCTACGCGACCTGCCCAGTGGCGGGCCAGGACACCTCTTATGGAAACGGGTGGCCCGTCTGTCCAAGATTGGCTACCCCGAGCCGGATCAGAGACGAGTCATCGAGCTGTTGCTTCGTCGCGTTCGCGAAGACCCAGAGTTCGGTCCGGTACTTGAGGAAAGAACAGGAAAGGACTGGGACATTGTCTGATCTCATCGAGGCTAAGGGCCTCATCAAGAGCTTCGGGAGGGTCAAGGCCTTGGACGGCCTCAACCTGGGGGTCGCGAAGGGCCAGATCCACGGTTTCCTCGGCCCCAACGGCGCGGGGAAGTCAACGACGATCCGCGTACTGCTCGGCATGTATCGGGCTGACGGCGGCCGTGCCCGGGTTATGGGGATGGACCCCGCCCACAGTGCCTCCGAGATCAACCGGCGCCTCGCCTACGTTCCAGGGTCGGTGAACCTGTGGCCAACCCTCACCGGCGGGCAGGTGCTGGACACCCTTGCCGGACTGCGCGGCTCACGCGACCGGGCACGCGAGGATCAGCTGATCGAGCGCTTCGACCTGGATCCCACCAAGCGAGTGCGCACCTACTCCAAGGGCAACGCCCAGAAGGTCGCGCTCGTGGCGGCCCTGTCGGCCCCCGTCGACCTCCTCATCCTCGACGAGCCGACATCGGGGCTTGACCCTCTCATGGAGCGAGTCTTTACCGAGACCATCAGGGAGGCCACAGACGAGGGCAAGAGCGTCCTGCTGTCGAGCCACATCCTGGCCGAGGTCCAGGAACTGTGCACCCACGTCACCATCATCAAGGACGGTCGCACCGTAGAAAGCGGCGATCTTGCGCGCCTGCGCTCCCTCGCCCAGACCTCCATCCGCGTTGGAATCGCGCGGGGCGATGAGCGGCGCTTGAACCTGGAGGCGAGACTGTCCACCCTTAATTCCCCCGTGCGCACGACCAGCACCCGCTTGGAGACCCACGTTGCCTCGTCCCAAGTACCCCAGGTCCTTGCCGCGATCGCGGGGCTGGGAATCACGGACATCCAGGTGGAACCGACAAGCTTGGAGGACCTGTTCATGAGCCACTACTGCGATCACTCGGGAGCCCCGCAATGAGTACCGTCACAGGACTCACGCGCTATCTGTCCCTGGCAAACAGGCGCTACAGGTGGCAGGCAATCGCCTGGATGTTGCCCCTGTGGGCATTCCTCCTGTTGCACCCGATTGCCCTGGAGCGTTTCTACCCCTCTTCCGCTGAGCGCAGCGCGCTCCTTGCCCAGATGCGCAACGCGCCCGGCGTTAGCCTCCTCTTTGGTCCCGTTCCCAACAGCGCGGAGCTCGGCAGCTTCGTCAGCTGGCTCGACGGCGCTTACATCCTGTACCTGGTAGCCATCATGGCGATCATGCTCACAACCGCGCTGGCCAGGCGCGACGAGCAGGAGGGACTCGTCGAGGTGGCGCTCGGAGCGGGCGCCGGGCGCTGGACGCCCTTCGCATCGGCGGCACTGTGGCTCCTGGGCGTCATGACGCTCACGGGGGCAGGTATGACGGTGTCTCTGGTGGGCGTGAACAGCGCCGCCGGGCAGACTCCCCTGCCCGGTTCCATCGCGTTCGGAGGAGTTGTCGCCGCGCAGGGCCTAGCCTTCTGCGCGATCTCATTGATCCTCTGCCAGCTGGTTCCGGACGTCTCCACGGCCCGAGGCCTGGGACTGGCAATATTCGGGGCATCGTTCGCTCTTCGCGTCCTGGCAGACAAGACCGGGCTCGCGTGGGTTCGTTGGCTCAGCCCAACGGCCTGGCGCGACATCGTCAATCCCTTCGACGGCCTGCACGCGTGGGCCTTCGCGGTCTTCGCCGCTGCGATCGGGGCTGCGGTGGCGCTAGCGGCGTTCCTTCACTCCCGCCGTGAACTCCTGGCTGGAATACTCACGGGAAGGTCTGCGTCGCGCCGAAGGTGGCGCTTGCGAGGGGCGGCCGACCTCGCCGCTCGCCTCGGCGCCCGCAGGCTGGCCGCCTGGGCGCTGGCCGTCGTGCTGCTCGGCTCCCTCTTTGGTTCGATGGCCAGCGGGCTGACGAAGCTGATCGAGAGCACCCCGACCAGCGCAGCCTACCTCGACGTCGCGGTCCCGCAGGCCGAGCCGATCGTTCAGTACACGATGCTGCTCACCGTCGTGATGGCCTCCGTCGTGGCGGTCGCAACGGTGCAACGTATCCTGGCCCTCTTCACCTCAGAGGAGCATGGCCTCGCCGAGATCACCATCGCGTGCGGCGTCTCACGCACGCGTATCTTCCTCACAGCGCTCGCGGAGGCGATAGCGGTCGGCTTCCTGCTGTTGCTCGCCTCGGGGGCGGCGATGGCCGCGTCCACGGCGCTGCAGTTGAGCGACGAGCACGCTCCCGGCCGAGCGTTCGTCTTCGCCGTGAGTCACCTTCCCGGCCTCTCGGCTGCGATTGGTTTCACCGCCGGCCTGGTGGGAGCAGCCCCGCGGTGGCGCTCCCTGGCGTGGGCGCTCATCGCATGGAGTTCTTTCGCTCGCATCTTCGGAGGCTTCATGGACCTGCCAAAGTGGGCGCAGGACCTCTCCATTCTCGGGCACGTGGCCGATCCGTGGGGAACGACCCACTGGCTGCCCATGGCCGTCCAGCTTGGGGTTGGAATCGCTTGCTGCGCTGGAGGACTGATCGCCTACCGCGTGCGCGACATTCCCGCGTGAGCGACCTGCCTTCCCTGTCCTCGCGCCGCGCCCTCACGAGGCCTTGGCGCCCTCACGAGGTCTCGGAGGCTCGGCGGACCGGTATATCCGCCGCACCGCCACAGCGAGTATAACGGTGACGATCAACGCCCAGGCCTGCGCGGCGATCACGCTCAGCAACCCGACCTGGTACAGGGCTGCACCGACGTCTGCCAGGGCGTGGGCGAGGATCGCCCCGAAGATCCACCAGCGGCGGATACGCGCGGTGAACGCCATCCACACCAGGACCGACAGGGTGATGTGCAAGGCGATGGCGATGGCGCGTTCGCCAATGCTGAGCAGGTAGAACGGCGCGGGGGTACTGATCAGCGATTCGAGTTGATGGGCAACCGCGTCGCGCTGGGATTCGGGTAGGCGGGAGAGGAAGGCGTCGCTGGCTCCCGCGTTGATGATGCTCACGGAGGTCACGATGCTGGAGATCATCGCGACGCCCACGAGCGCCATCGCCTCGATGCCTCCGTGCCCGATGCCCGCCCCGATGGGGCGCCCAACGTCGTCGGGTCCGCGGCCGCTCCTGCGCAGCACGGCAAAGCCACAGACCCTCCCAAGTTCCTCGAACACTCCCGCGGCGAGCGATCCGTAGAGCACGTAGAGGGCGCGATTGCTTCGCAGGATCGGCGCGGCAGCGAAAACGAGCGAGTGCGTCGCCGATTCGAGGATCAGGACCGCGACGACGAAGACAAGCGCGCCGACCGCGCACGACCACAGCGAGAAGTGCCACCTGCGGCGGCCGAGGATGACGACGACGACGGGTAGGACGACAGCAGCCAGGGCCGTCAAGCCCATGCACACCAGGGACAGCGTTGACACCATGACAACCTCGATTCAGCGTCGTTCAAGCGCGGCCGCGGCGGTACACCCAGGCTAGCGCCCCGGCCTAGCGGCACTACCGCGTCTTTGTTTGTTGTCCCCCAAGGATCTACCATTTGTGACATCCATCTCAACGGTGATGAAGTAGATTCAATGATGAAACCCCTCTCGCTCGCCATCGCGGCACTCCTATCCCTGTCCCTCTGCTTCGCGTCGGCCGACCCCGCCTTCGCCGACTCAGTCCAGCCGGTCACGCCCGATTCCCTCACGGTCGCCACCTTCAACGCCAGCCTCAACCGAGAGGCACCCGGTGAGCTCATCAACGACCTTGCCACCCCACACAACGCCCAGGCATCCAACGTCGCGGAAACCATCCAGCGTGTAGATCCCGATATCCTGCTCATCAACGAGTTCGACTACGATGCCAGCGGCACGGCAGTCGACCTGTTTCGCTCGAACTACCTTGAGGTCCCGCACAACGGCGCGCAACCGGTGTCCTACCCCTATGCTTGGTCGGGCCCAGTGAACACGGGCGAGCCCAGCGGCTTCGACCTGGACGGGGACGGGACCACGACCGGCCCCGCCGACGCATGGGGTTTCGGAAAGTTCCCGGGCCAGTATGGCTTCGTCGTCTATTCCAAGTACCCCATCAAAGCGGAGCAGGTTCGCACCTTCCAGCACTTCCTGTGGAGGGATATGCCGGGCGCGCTGCTGCCCTCCAACGCCGACGGCACCGGCTGGTACTCCGAGGAGGTTCTTCAGCGTTTCCCCCTGTCGTCCAAGACACACGCGGATCTGCCAGTGGACGTTAACGGCACGACGATCCACGTCCTGGCCGCGCACCCGACCCCGCCGTCGTTCGACGGAGCCGAGCAGCGCAACAAGAGACGCAACTTCGACGAGATCCGGCTGTGGGCCGACTACGTGGCGAACCGGGCCGACTACCTGTACGACGATGCCGGGGTGAGGGGTAGCCTGTCCACCGATGCCAACTTCGTGATCCTCGGGGACTACAACTCTGACCCCCTCGACGGCGACTCGTATCCGGGGGCCATCGATCAGCTTCTGGACAGCCCCCGGGTGGTCGACACGCTGCCGAGCTCGCTCGGAGGTGCCCAGGAGTCGGAGATTCAGGGAGGGGCGAACCTGACTCACAAGACGGATCCGAAGTACGACACGGGCGACTTCGGCGACGTCCCGCGGCCCGGCAACCTGCGAATCGACTACGTCCTGCCGAACGTCGGCACTCAGGTCGATGAGGCGAGGGTCTTCTGGCCGACGCGAGAGGAAGAGACGTTCCGCCTTACCGGACTCTACCCTTTCCCGACCTCCGATCATCGCCTGGTGTGGACGAGGCTGCGCTTCCCGATCGCCCCCCACCTAGCGCGTCCCCCTCCCCGCGGCAGGACACCGCGTCCCCCTCCGCATCGGGCGAGGAATCCAGGCTGGCCAATTCGGGCACGCACGCCGACCTTGTTCTTGGGGTTGGCCTCGCCTCGGGCGCGGCGGGCGTGCTCCTTCTGTGCGGGCGTCGCGCCCGCCGTCGGCACCGCGCGTAGGCGCCTTGACGCTCGCCTCGGGACGATGGGCGCGTCCCGGGGATCCCGCCACGAGGTGACTGCCGCAGCACCGGGGTCGCACGCGCCACGCAGCGTTGCCGAGGGGCAGCCCGCGCCCCAACACAGCCACGTCGAGTGTCACACATCACACTCAAGCCCCTGCGGCCTTCTTCGAAGAAGCGGATAATTCATATATACATGTTTTGCATGTTATATCTGATCCGACAAGGAGGCTGACAACATGACCCCGCGAAACCCCTCACTGAGCGGCCCCGGCGGACGCGGATTCTTCGGAACCGTCACCGTTGGCACCCGAGGACAAGTCTCCATCCCCGCCCAAGCGCGCAAGGCCCTCGGCCTCGAGCCCGGCGACCAGCTGGTCGTCCTCACCGACCCCGCCCAGGGGCTCGCCCTCATCCCACTCTCCTTCCTCCTCGCCCAGCACGCGGACACCAACCCCATCGCCGCCCTCGTGCGCACAACCATGGCGGGCGGCACGCCCCCCGAGGCGGACAACGATCCCGAAGACGAGACCACCGCCTCGTAACCACCCCCTCCACACCCTCAGGAGAAGTCATGACCACCCCAGCAATCCGCGCATCGGACGTCACCAAGCGCTACGGTGACCTCACTGCCGTCGACTCCGTGTCACTGGAGGTCCTGCCCGGCGAGATCTTCGGAATCATCGGCCCCAACGGCGCGGGAAAGACGACCTTCATGGAATGCCTCGAGGGCCTGCGCCGACCCACGAGCGGCGACATCAGCGTCCTCGGAGAGGATCCCTCCCACCCGACCAGGCAATGGCACGAACGCATCGGCGTCCAGCTGCAGACCGCCGCCCTGCCGCCCAAGATCACCGTCAACGAGGCGATGGCCCTCTTCGCCTCCATGTACACCGACCCCGCCGACCCCGGCAAGCTCCTCGAAGAGCTAGGCATCGCCGCCAAGGGCCGTTCCTACGTCGACAAGCTCTCGGGAGGACAGCGCCAACGGGTATTCATCGCGCTCGCACTCCTGGGCAAACCCGAACTTGTCTTCCTCGACGAACTAACCACCGCCCTCGACCCCCAGGCGCGCCTGGCCATGTGGGACGTCGTGCGCTCCATCCGCCAGGGCGGCGCCACGGTGGTCATGACCACCCACTACATGGAGGAGGCCGAGGCCCTGTGCGACCGAGTCGCCGTCATCGACTCCGGAAGGCTCATCGCACTCGACACCGTGCCGGGGCTCATCGCCTCCATCGCGCAGGGCACCAAGGTCCAGCTGCGAACATCCCGTCAGATCGCCCCCAACGTCCTGGAGGGCATCGACGGCATCAGCGACGTCACGATCGCCGGAACCTCCGTCTCGATGCTGTGGTCGGGCACGGGCATCCCTCAGGCTGCCGTTGAGGCCATCGAGGCCACCGACACCACGGTCGCCAACATCCAGACAAGCTCCCCCGGCCTGGAGGACGTGTTCCTCGCCCTCACCGGCCGCGACATGCGTCAGGAGGCATGAGCCATGACCACCTTCATCCAACTGTGCCGCGTCACCGCTCTGCGCACGCTCCGCGAACCCGTCTCCGTCATCTTCATGGTCCTCTTCGCCCCCGCGTTCATCGGGTGCATGGGACTCATCTTCGGCAACGACCCGGTTCCCGAGTTCGGCGGGAAAGGATTCCTTGAGGCGAACTTCACGGCGTTCCCCGGAATCGTCATCGCGATCACCGCTCTCATCATCGTCCCCGTCGACCTGGTGACCCAGCGGGGAGCTGGCGTACTGCGGCGCTTCCGCGCAACCCCACTCAACCCCGCCCTCTACCTGGCGGCCGACATCATCTCGCGGCTGGTCCTCGGCCTGGTGTCCTTCGCCGCCATGTACGCCATCGCGATCCTCGGCTTCGGGGTCCGACCCGCATCGGTCGGCGCTTTCATCTCCGCGCTGGCTGCGACGATGCTGGGATTGGCGGCGTTCCTGGCCGTGGGATACCTCATCGCCGGGCGCTTCCGCAACGTAGGCGCCGCCCAGGGGCTCGGCAACATCCTCATGTACCCGCTGATCTTCACCTCGGGCGCCGCGGTTCCCCTCGCGATGCTGCCTCCCGGAATCCTCTCCATCGCGAAGTACTCGCCGATGACCCAGCTCACCTACCTTACGCAGGGCCTGTGGGCGGGCGACGGGTGGGGCCAGCACTGGGCGGCCGCTCTCGTCCTGGTCGTCTTCGGCGCCGTATGCGCCGCGGCCGCGGCGCGCTTCTTCCGCTGGGAGTGACGCATGCGCGCTCGGACGGGGCAAGACCCCACCACGGGGCTTCCACCCCAGCGTTGGGCGAGAATCGCCTGCTGGACGGCCCTCATCAGTGCCCTCGCGCCCGTGGCGTGGAGGATCGCGATGCTCTGCGGCGTGGACCTCGGCTTCTCCCAGGCAGAGTTCTTCAGGTCCAACGCCTCGGCCATCGCCTACGTCCTGGGTCTCGAGGCCATCCAGGTCCTCGCTGGGACCCTGGGTCTGGGCCTTATCTACCCCTGGGGCGAACGCGTTCCCCTCTGGTTTCCCTTCCTCGGTGGACGCGAGATCCCCAGGGGATTGCCCCTCGTGATCGGAGGGGTTGGCAACGCCCTGCTCTACTACATCAACGCCACCCTCCTGATCAGGGTCGGCTCCGTCTGGCTGGGCCTGGCCGAGGGAGCGACACCCTCGGATGGCATGAACGGCTGGCAGCTTGCAGTCTTGGTCGGAGCCTACGCGCCCATGCTGACCCTGTGGGCGCCCGCGCTAACGGTCGGCCTGATCGGCTACTGGCGTCGGCGCACAACCCGATAACACAGAGGGGACCGTGCCACACACGGGACGGCCCCCCGAGTATCGCTCAGGCGAGACTACTTCGTGCGGTTCGCACAGTAGTACTCAATGAGAGCTCGAGTCGACTGATCCTGCGCACACCGGCAAGCACCCAGGTTACATACCAAGACAAATCCTTTGGATGGCAGACCGAACTAGCTTGTCACACAGGAGCGATGAGCCTACAATGACACAGCATGACAGACAACATATCCCCCGCCGTTGGAGAGCAAGAACTCGCAGCCCCCTCCCCAACAGTTCTCGACATTTACGTCGTCTGGCATCCTCGCGACCATGCCGGTAAGGACGTGTTCAACGAGCTGGTCACGCACTACCACTCTGAGCACTTCTCTGGTCTAGCCGGCAGCGCAATCGAGGTTTTCTCTCGGTCCTTTCCCCTAACCCCCGAGACCGAGACCCCCTGTCCCATTGCAACGCGCGACAGACAAGTCGGTAACGGGATCGACAGCACAGACATTTCTGACCGGCGCACGCCAGCCAACACCGCCTCTCCATTCACGGTCATCATTCCAGTCATCGGCCGCCACATGATCAGCGCGGCACACGACAACAACAGCGACTGGGCTTCCTACCTGAGGAGTCTGTGCACGGTTCGCGACGACGCATTGGCCTCTCACTCACCCCATCTGCTCGTAGTGCCCATCATCGACACTAAGGGCCTCAATACATCCGGCGAAGTCATCAGCTCCCTCACGGATCGGCAGGGCATGGTCCTTCACGACGATGCATACGCTGCCGGAGCGCTGACTCGCGATGTCGGACAAGCCATCGTCCAACGCCTTCTATGGAAGCAGACGGGAATGCTGTCCTCATCGGAAAGTCCTCGCCTCCGAGTATTCATCTCGCATGCCCGTGGGGACATCCCCGCCAATGACCTCACGGGCAACACCCCACAGGGAGTCATCGCCAAGGTGAAGGCCATCGCACAACAGACTCGGCTAGATGCTTTTTTCGACGTATACGACATCCAAGCGGACAGTGAGTGGAACTCCTCAATACGAGAACGAGCCCGCACGAGTGCGCTCCTCATGGTGCGCACGGATAGCTACTCAAGCCGCGAGTGGACACAACGGGAAGTATTCGAGGCAAAACAAGCGGGTATGCCCATCGTCTGCCTCTCAGCACTGAACGCTGGAGAGTCGCGCGGGTCCTTCCTGCTCGATCACGTCCCGACGGTCGCATATCCGCAGATTCTTGAAGGGCAGAACCCCACAGAGGGAAATCAGACAGCAGATGCTACTGACAACGCCATCATCTCTGCTCTGAATCGTCTCGTTGACGAGACCCTCAAATTTGCCCTCTGGCGCTGCCAGGAAATCCCCGCAGCAGTGTACGCTGCCACCAATAGTACAACCGAACCCAAATCCGCGAATCACCCCGGCTTCGATAGCGCACCCCCTTCCCCGCCCGAGCCTGCGATACTGCTGAAGGTCATCCAGGAGCACCGGGACAAGTTTAAAGACGATCATCACCTGTGGCTCATCCACCCCGATCCACCGCTTCTTCCCGCTGAGCAAGAATTCTTGGTCGCCCTCTGTGAGCAGGCAGGTTACGACAATGGGCAGGTGCATTTGTTGACACCGCGCTCATTCTTCGCTGCAGGTGGCACGTTTGGCCGCTGTGAACCCACTTTAACAACCCCGATCCTCTCGCGAGATCGCCCGCTCATAGGCAAGAAACTCGGAATCTCAATGGCCTTGTCTGAAGATCTGGACCGCATTGGCCTGAGCCCCACACATCTTGAGAGCGCAGTCGCTGAGGTAGCACAAATGGTGCTGATCGGCGGGGGAAGCATCCTCTACGCCGGCGCTCCGGGGACACACGTTCCGGATCTAACAAACGCGATCATGGATACCGTCGCAAGCTACACCACTTCCGTGAAGGCCTACGCACGCCACAGCACCACTCCTTCGCAGGTAGAGCGCCTCCTCCACTACGAAAAAATGTTTAGTCTCACCGTCCCGCATGTCGTTCTGCGAGACACGGCCTCCATCGAGAGACTCGACCGCGCAGCCAATCATTTCGCTCCATACGCATCGATCAGCGTCCTCGACAAAGAGGGCAACATGAACGACGACCTCAAGGCTTTCAACCCGTGGGAAGGGACAGCTGAAGAAACCAAGCGCGCACTGACGCGCATCAGGGAGGCTCTCCCCCATTTCTGCAACGCTCGCCTGTTGATCGGCGGAAAGACTCTACGGCAGTCGCCGGAAAACCCGAACGGATACATTGGCGACTATCCGGGAATCATCGAGGAAGCACTACATACGCTTCGGAAAGGTCAGCCCCTGTTTGTCGCGGGAGGATTCGGTGGTGCGGCTGCTCTTCTGGCACGCGAGCTCGGTCTCGGACCTGATCTGCCAATTGCAGATGCCGCCCTGACGGAGACGAGGCAGTGCAAGAACTATCGGAGCTCACTTGAGGAGATCAAAGAGAGATTTGATCCGTCGCGCACCGGGCTGTCCGAGGATGACCTACGGCTCCTCGCAACCACGCAGCGAGCATCCGAGCTTGGCACCTTGCTCGCAAAGGGGCTCGCTTCGTCACCTGCGCACTGCCACAACGCGGACCACTGACACCATCAGGAGAGCACATGCAAGCGTTCCTGAGCTACCACGAAGACGAACAAGGCGACGCCTACGCGTCGGCTCTTCAAGGCGAACTGAGAATCCTGGGCATCGACGCAACCATGGCCAGACACTCAATCCGTCCAGGCGCAGATTGGGCATTGACGATCCGCGAACACCTTGAAGCTAGTTCTGCTCTTCTATGCATCGGCACGACTGGCTACACGAAGAGCGCGTGGTGCCAACAGGAGATTGGATGGGCAATCGGACGGAATCTACCGGTCCTGTGGATACGGTATGACGGCGAGGAAAGATCCGTTGGCTTCCTCGCGGCCCGGCAGGACCTCGAGGTTCTCGACACCGAATCCTCAGAACGGACTGCACAGATGGTGGCTTCTTGGCTGTTATCTGAGACTCAGACACGCGAAGAAACGAAGACATCGCTTCTTGATGCGTTGGTGCATTCCTCCTCGTTCCGAAACACGCGATGCATTGCCAACGTCATCGCGTCTCTCGGTGCGCTCAGCGATGAGGAGTGGTACCGAATCGAACAAGCCTCTGCGAAAAATCCCCAAGTCGCTAATGCTATGCATTACAAAATCCCCGTAGTGACCTGGTTGAGAAAGAAACTACGCGCGTCGACATAGCATCACGGATACTTTACTAAGTTCGCACCGTTTCTCTTTTCCCCAAATGCTCGTCGGGGGGGCCGTGCCACACACGGCACGGCCCCCCGAGTATCGCTCAGATGAGACTACTTCGTGCGATTCGCGCGGTAGTACTCGATGAGAGCGCGGGTGGACTGATCCTGCGCGTCCAGGGCCTCGGACGAGCCCTCGATCGCGGGGAGGATCTGCTTGGCCAGGACCTTGCCCAGCTCAACGCCCCACTGGTCGAAGGAGTCAATGCCCCACACGGCACCCTCCACGAAGGTGATGTGCTCGTAGAGGGCGATCAGCTGGCCCAGGACCGAGGGGGTCAGGGCGGGGGCCATGATCGACGTCGTGGGACGGTTGCCGGTGAACACGCGGGCGGAGACGATGGCCTCGGGCGTGCCCTCGGCGCGTACCTCTTCGCTGGTCTTACCGAAGGCCAGGGCCTTGGTCTGGGCGAAGAAGTTCGACAGGAACAGCTCGTGCATGTCGGCGTCGCCGTCGCCCAGCGCCCACGTCGGGTTCGCGAAAGCAATGAAGTCGGCGGGGACCATGCGAGTGCCCTGGTGGATCAGCTGGTAGAAGGCGTGCTGGCCGTTGGTGCCGGGCTCGCCCCAGAAGACCTCGCCGGTCTCGTAGGTGACGGGGCTGCCGTCGCGGCGCACGGACTTGCCGTTGGACTCCATGGTCAGCTGCTGCAGGTACGCGGGGAAGCGGTGCAGGTACTGGGAGTAGGGCAGGACGGCGTGCGTGTCGGCACCCAGGAAGTTCGAGTACCACACGTTGAGCAGGCCCATGAGCAGGGGCACGTTCTTCTCGGGCGCGGTCTCGGCGAAGTGACGGTCCATCGCGTTAAAGCCGGCGAGGAAGTCGGCGAAGCCCTCGGGGCCGATCGCGACGGCCAGGGAGGTGCCCACGGCGGAATCCACGGAGTAGCGGCCGCCGACCCAGCTCCAGAAGCCGAAGGCGTTGGCAGGGTCGATGCCGAACTCGGCAACCTTGTCCAGGGCGGTGGACACGGCGACGAAGTGCTTGGCGATCGCCTCCTTCTCCGAAGCCTCGTCGGTGACGATGCCGCGTTCACGCAGACCGTCCAGCAGCCAGGCGCGCACGACCTTCGCGTTCGTGATGGTCTCGAGCGTCGTGAAGGTCTTGGAGGCAACGATCACGAGGGTCGTCTCGGGGTCCAGGTCCTTCGTGGTCTCACCCGCGTCGGTGGGGTCAATGTTGGAGATGAAGCGGCACTCCAGGCCCTCCTGCACGTAGGGCTTGAGAGCCTCGTACGCCATGACGGGACCCAGATCGGAGCCGCCGATGCCGACGTTGACGACGGTCTTGACGGGCTTGCCGGTGATGCCCACCCACTCGCCGGAGCGGACGCGGCGGGCGAAGGCGTAGACCTTCTCCAGCACCTCGTGCACGTCGGCGATCGCGTCCTGGCCGTCGACCGTCAGCGAGTCGGTCGCGGGGCGGCGCAGCGCGGTGTGCAGGACGGCGCGATCCTCGGTGACGTTGATGTGCTCGCCCGCGAACATGCGGTCGCGCAGCTCCAGGACGCCCGTCTGCTCGGCGAGGGCGAGGAGGTGGCCCACCAGCGTGGGGCACACGAGGTTCTTCGACAGGTCGACGTGCAGGTCGGCCGCGTCGAACGTGAAGGTCTGGGTGCGGTTGGGGTCATCCGCGAAAAGCTTGCGCAGATCAGGTTCAAAGTTGTCGGCCAGCTGGTCGAGCGTGTCCCACGCGGGGGTCATCGTCGGGTCGATCACGGGGATATCACTCATGGGGTCTCCTGACAGTAGAGATAGGTTCGCACTTTAGTTTAGCGGGGACTTGGCCCCTGGTCACCCCCGCTTCGCTCTCCTGACACGACGAGGCCGTGGCCCGCGAGCGCTCACGGAAACACGGCCTCATACGCCGTGCGAATTCGACGGGGTCAGGCGACCGGATCGTCGATGGGGATGGGCGTGGCCTCGATGCCCGGGTTCTGCAGCGACACGATGCGCTGGACGGGCACGAGGTCAAGCCACCACTGGTGGAAGGGACGACGATTCACCAGGTCAAGGTCGTCGAACATGTTCTTCACCGGACGCGCCTCCATCGCGGCACCGACCTGGCCGATGTAGTAGGCGCCGCGGTCGCCGCGCTCGAACTGGTCCACCAGCTGCTCGAAAGCACGTGCCACGAGGCGCGTGGCGAGCAGGCGGTCGTACGGCGAGGGCGAGCCGCCCTGCTGCATGTGGCCGAGGGCCTGGTGGCGCACGTCGTAGATTCCTTCGGACTCGGCGTTGAACACGTCGGCCAGGAACTCGCGGTCGTAGTACTGGGACGCCGACTCGTTGAGGAGCGTGAGGAACAGGCGTCGGCCGGACTTGAAGGAGGCGACCATCCGCTCGGCGTCCGCGGCGATCTGCTCGAGGGAGGGGGACTCCTCGTTGATGTACATGTACTCCGCGCCGCTGGACAGGGCGCTCATGAGGGTCAGGTAGCCGCAGCGCCGTCCCATCGTCTCGGCGATGAAGCAGCGCTTGGAGGCCGCCGCGCTCTCCTTGATGCGGTCGATCGCCCACGTCGCGTTGTTGATCGCCGTGTCCGTGCCGATCGCGAGCTCGCAGCCGGGCAGGTTGTTGTCGATCGAGGCGGGGATGAGCAGAATCGGGATCTGGAACGCCGGGTAGCGGTCCTTCTCCGAGGTGATCGCGTGAACGCCCAGGTAGGCGTTCATACCGCCGATGACGAGGAGCGCGTCGATCTGGTTGCGCTCGATGGCGCGTCCCAGCGCGTAGAACTGCTCGACCGGCGGGATGTCGCGCTTCGTACCGAGCTCGGCGCCGCCCTTGAAGGCCCATCCTTCCACGTCGGACCAGCTCAGTTCACGCACCTGATCATCGGCCAGGCCGCTCCACGAACCCTCCACGCCGAGCATCGTCCAGCCGCGGGCGATACCCAGGCGCACGGCCACGCGGGCCGCCGTGTTCATGCCGGGGGCCAGGCCGCCCGCGTGCAGGATCGCGACGCGCTGGGACTCGCCCGTCGGCTCGGGGGTGAGCTGCGGGGGCGTGGACAGGATCTGGTTGATGCCCACCATCGAGGAGAAGGACGAGCCTCGCGAGGCCTGGGCGGCCGCGTAGTCGCCGGCCGCGATCAGGTCCTTGACCGCGCGCGTGTCGTGGACGGCCTTCATGAGGGGGACACGCGTGATGCGGTTGCGGCGCACGCCCAGGATGACGGGCTCGTCCTCGGCCGTGGAGGCGAGGATCTCCTGGACCGCGGCGTAGCCCAGCAGCGTGGACATCCAACGGTCGTACGCCGAGGGGGTACCGCCGCGCTGCACGTGGCCGAGGATCGTCACGCGCGCGTCCTCACCGGTGCGCTCCTGGATCGTGTCGGCGATCAGCTGGGTCGACAGCTCGTTGCCGTCGCGGTCGTGCGCGCCCTCTGCCACCAGGACGATGGACTCGCGGCGGCCGGCCTCACGGCCGAGGCGCAGGTGCTCAGCCAGGTCGTCCTGCCAGCCCGGACCCGCCGGGTCCTCGGGCGTAAACACGTAGTCGGCGCCGCCTGCGACAGCCGCCATCAGGGGCAGGTAGCCGCAGTGGCGTCCCATGACCTCGACGACGAACGTGCGCTGGTGCGAGGCCGCCGTGCTGGTCAGCTGGTCGATGGCATCCAGGATGCGGTGCAGCGCAGTGTCCGCACCAATCGTCATATCCGTGCCCACCATATCGTTATCGATCGAGCCGACGAGGCCGACGATGATGAGGGCGGGGTGGGCGGCCGCGGTCTCGGCCGAGATGACGCCCTCGGCGGCCAGCTCGGCGACATGCTGCGCCCACTCGCCGCGGAACTCGTTCGTACCCGACAGGGAACCGTCGCCACCGATCACCACGAGGTGATCGATGCCGTGCTCAAGCAGGTTCGCGGCCGCGCGGTGGCGACCCTCGTACGTGCGGAAGTCCGCGCTGCGGGCCGTGCCGATCACCGTGCCACCCTCGGCAAGGATCGAGGAGACGTCCGACCACTCCATCTTCTTAATGGAATCGCCGCCTGCGCAGGCTCCCTGCCAGCCTTCATAGATCGCGTAGGGCTGCGCGCCGCGCGCCACCGCCGTGCGCACAACGGCGCGAACGGCCGCGTTCATTCCCTGGGCGTCACCGCCCGACGTGAGGACACCGATACGAACTGTGCTCATTTTTCTGCCATCTTTCGTTGACGGAGCGGGCCGCGAAGCCCGGTGTGCCTATCGTGTCCCATTCTACGTGACTTGCGCCTCCACCACTAGGGCCTAACTCCCATTTACCGAGGAAACGACAAGCGCGCGCCCGCCGAAAGCGGCGTCAATTTTCATCTGCAGCAGTCGCGCGCGCGAGCACATGGGCCGGAAACTAGGCGACCGTTTCGCTGCTATTGCGTGCAGCCGACTCCGCCAGCTCCTCGGGACTCACAACGCCCTCGACGGACACGCGGTCCAGGTAGACCATGCCGTCAAACGCCAACTCGCGAGCGTTCTCCGGGTCGCCCTCGTTGCCGATCGAACCGTGGGCCATACGGTCGACGATGAGCGCGATCGCACCATCGCCCGTCACGTTCGTGGCGGTGCCGAAGGAGTCCAGAGCAATGTAGGTGGCGATCATCAGCGCGACCTGCGCGTCGTTGAAGCCCAGCATCGAGCTCAGCAGGCCCGTGGCCGCCATGATGGCGCCGCCGGGGACGCCGGGGGCCGCGACCATCGTGATGCCCAGCATGAAGATGAAGCCCACCCACTGCAGGGAGGAAACCGTCAGGCCCTGCGTCAACACAATGGCGAACGCGAAAGAGAAGATCTTCGAGGTCGAGCCAGCCAGGTGGATCGTCGCGCACAGCGGAATCG
>ERZ773035.613-NODE-613-length-28641-cov-8.245470_pt1 | contig 28641 bp, 28 predicted proteins | sample MGYA00511487_ERZ773035 | MGnify/ENA primary metagenome ERZ773035 (study PRJEB29015, sample SAMEA2737985) | human oral metagenome | biome: human oral; feature: human-associated habitat; material: dental | place: China | collected 2024 ...
TGTAAGGGCGGCGCACAATGTCCACGAAGTGGACGTTTGTGCGTGTAGTTTACAGTGAGGAGAATAAGGAACACTATGATGATTGACGGAGAAGTTTGAAGGGAAGAAGGAAGTTTTTTGCTGGGGATTCATCGAAGAGAAATCAATATGCTTGAAGGTTCGCTGTGGGACAAGATTATCGTCTTTGCCCTGCCCATCGCTTTGACGGGCATTTTGGAGCAGATGTTCAATGCGGCGGACGTCGCGGTGCTCGGGCGCTTCGTCGGGACGGAGGCGATGGCGGCAGTCGGCAACAACGTGCCCATTGTCGGACTCATTGTGACGCTCTTCCTCGGACTTTCGCTCGGCGCCAATGTCGTCATCGCACAGTACATCGGCGCACGTCGCCTCAAGGAGGCGAGCCGTGCCGTCCATACGGCTCTTGCACTTTCGATCCTTGCAGGCATAGGCGTGACCTTGCTGGGCGAGCTTTTCGCTGCGCCATTGCTTTCCCTGCTCGATGTACCCGATGCAGTCATGCCGCTGGCAGAACTTTACCTGCGCGTATTCCTGCTGGGAATGCCCTTTATGAGCGTCTATAATTTTGCTTCGGCGATTCTCCGAAGTCATGGCGATACGGGCACGCCGCTCATCGCGCTCTTGGCGGCGAGCGCTCTCAACGTCGTCCTTGACCTGGGCTTCGTGCTCGTCTTGGGGTTGGGTGCTGACGGCGTGGCGTGGGGCACGGTGCTCTCGTATCTCGTAGCGGCTTCCCTGCTCATCCGCGCCTTGCGCCGCGAAGAGGGTGTCCTGCGGCTCGACTTCCGGCTCCTGCGCGTGCGCCGTCACCATGCGAAGCGCATTTTCGTCATCGGTATGCCCGCTGCCGTGCAGGGCATGGTCTTTTGCTTTGCGAACCTCGTCATTCAGGCGGCTTTGAACAGTCTCGGCGCGGAGGTCATGGCGGCGTCTGCGGCGGCATTCACAATCGAGATCAACATGTACTGCGTGATTGCGGCCTTTCAGCAGGCGTGCACGACGTTTGTCAGCCAGAACTACGGTGCGGGAAATCTGCCGCGCTGCCGCGAGGTCACGCGCTGGAGCCTTCGCCTGAACATCGTCGCCATGCTCGTTCTCGGCGCAATCATCCTTCTCTTCATGCGCCCGCTGCTGCGAATTTTCAACGGCGACCCTGCCGTCGTCGAGATCGGCGTCATACGCATCATCTACGTCGTCGTGCCCGAGATCTTTTCCGTATTCATCGACATCTTCTCCGGCTCGATGCGCGGCTACGGCTACTCGTTGATGCCGGCTCTTGTCACGCTCGTTTGCATCTGCGGTGTGCGCCTCTCGTGGGTCTGGCTCGTATTCCCACATCATCCAACATTTGAGACGCTCATGATCATCTATCCGATCAGTTGGATGGTGACGTCGCTGTTTCTCTATCTTTTGTACCGTTTCTACTTGAAGCATCTGAAGGTGATGCGCCTGACGTAGAGAAAGAAAACATGATCCCCTGCACAAAAAAACTCGGTCGAAGGCGAAATTCGACCGAGTTTTTTCGCGTTTTTCGTTTTGTCGGAAACAACGTCAGACGTGGAAGCGACCGACGGTCTCCTTCAGCTCGTGGGCGAGCTGCGACAGTGTCTGGCTCGCTGCAGCGATTTCCTGCGTTGATGCGGCCTGCTCCTCAGAGACAGCAGAGACATTCTCGGCCTCCTTGCGCACATCGTTCGAGGCGTTCTTGATTTCCTGTACGGAGGAGACGGTCTGTGCGCTGCCCTGGCGCACGCGCTGCGCCAACGTCTCGATGCTCGTGACGCGCTCGGACAGTTCTTGTACGAGTTCGGCGATGCGGTCAAATTTCTTGCCCGCTTCATTAACTTGCGTGACGCCCTCGCCGACGCGCTCCTTTTGCTGCTGCATGATGGAGAAGGTGCGCTCGATTTGAGAGGAGTTTTCCGTGATGAGCGTCGTGATTTGCTGCGCTGCTGTTTCCGACTGCTCGGCGAGCTTTCGCACCTCTTCAGCGACGACGGCGAAACCCTTGCCCGATTCGCCGGCGCGTGCAGCTTCGATGGCAGCGTTTAGGGCGAGGAGGTTCGTCTGGCTGGCAATTTGGGTGATCATCTCGACGATCTCGGATATGCGCTTCGAGCCTTCATAGAGAGAGTTGACAGCATCGGCAACCTCTTTCGTGCTGCCGTTGATGGTCTCCATGCCCTCGACGGCGACATGAAGGCCGCTCTGGCCTTCCGTCGTAGCCTTGTGCGTCTCGGCGGCGGAGGCGGCGACATCGTGAATAACATTGACGACCTTGCCCATTTCATCGGACATTGTGTTAACAGAGTCGATGGAGCGGTCGACGATGTCATTTTGCTGCTGTGCGCTCTGGGCGATGTGGGTTACAGCTTCCGCCGCGCTCTGCGAAGCGTTGGCGGATTGGCCAGCCGATGAGGTCAATTCTTCGGAGGATACGGCGAGCTGATCGGCAGCTTTGAGGGAGCGCTGCACGAGGTCGTGCAGGTTCTTGGACATCTTGGCGAAGCTCTGATGCAGTCGTCCGATCTCATCCTGACGATCGGTGTCGCTGAACTTGTGCGACAGATTGCCTTCTGCCACCTGTTCGGCGATCTTGCCGAGTTCCGTGATTGGTGTTGCAATCGAGCGCGTGATGTAGAGGATGATGGCGATGAGCATGGCGATCGAAAGGAGGATGACGACGGCGACGATCGCGCCCATCTTCATGATCGGAGCGAGGATTTCCGACTTCGGCACTTCGAGCACGAGCACCCAGCCCGTATCGCCGACCGGAGCGGAAGCGAAGAGCATCGTCGTGCCGTCCTCGCTCCATGAGGCGATGGTCGGTTTGCCTTTGAAGAAGGCTTTGATCGCGTCAGCGTGTTCCTTCTGATCGAGAATCGTGTCGTCGATTGTCTTCGACTTGTGCGAGATGAAGTTGCCGTCCTCGTTGAGGAGGAAGGCGCCGCCCGTTTCTCCGACCTTGATGGCGGAGACGAAATCTTTCACGGCCTCGAGCGATAGGTCGAAGCCCGCGACGCCTGCGACCTGACCGTTTTGGCGAAACGCCGAGCTGAAGCTCACGACGGGCTTGTGATCGGTCTTGGTCAGGTAGATCTTCGAGATCATGACGTCCTGAGAGCCTGCTGCATCCTTGTACCAGGCGCGTCCCGTCGCATCGAAGGTGGGATCCGATGTCTTGTCCGCGCCGTCAATGAAGGGCTGGTTTGGAAAGCCGATGAAGAAATCCCCGATGCCGTTTTTGTTGGCAAAATAGTTCGCCGTCGTCTGCATGTCCTCGTATGAGGGAAGCTTCGCATCCCAAGCGCGCGTCACGGCGGCGAGCATTTCTTTCTTGCCGATTAGCTTGCCGTTGATGTCGCTCGCGTGATGGGTTGCCATTTCTGTCATTTCCTGTTCCATGGAATCCATGAGGATCTCATAGACGATGCCGGCCATGACGATGAAGACCAAGAGGACAGGCGTGCCAATCAGGGCGATCATCCTTGTTTTCAAATTCATGATAGTGACTCCTTTCTTTTCCTTTGCTGCGTCTTGGATATCGGCAAAAGGATTATCTTTCGTTCGACTTTCCAAGTGTTCATGGCAGACTCGTCATGATGAATACGATAGAATATAAGGAAATTGACTCGTATTCTCTTGTATCCTTATTACGAGATTAGATTCTGTTTTCCTGCCGACGATATATAAAATACGAGGAATCTCCCATAGAAAGAATTTGTTGGGTTTTTTGGCAAAAAGAAGGAGGAAAAATTACCATCAAGGCGATAAGTCAAGTCGAAGGTATGACGGATGGCTTGGGTTTCTATATGACCAGCCACAATATTCTTAAAGCGGACATTTGTGCGCGCGGTTTTTGTAGAAGATAACACTTGGCTTTTTTGCTGTTTTGCGTTATCATTAGGATTGAAAAGAGATATGCAATGCTGAAGAAAGCTGGCAGGAAAGTGCGCCTTCATCCTGTTTCGGGATGGAGGCTTTTTTATAGGAGGGAAAATCTTGCTGTACAAGAAGGTAGACACGACGTTGAATTTTGTTGAGCGCGAGAAGGAGGTCGAAGACTTCTGGAAATCACACGACATTGCGCAGAAGGCGATTGACCAGCGCGCAGGCAAGGAGAACTTCACGTTCTACGACGGGCCGCCGACGGCGAACGGCAAGCCGCACATCGGCCATGTGCTGACGCGCGTCATCAAGGACATGCTGCCGCGCTACCAGTCGATGAAGGGAAAGCGCGTCCTTAGAAAAGCGGGCTGGGACACGCACGGCCTGCCTGTGGAGCTTGAGGTGGAGAAGGAGCTCGGACTCGACGGCAAGGATCAGATCGAGAAGTACGGCATGGAGCCTTTCATCAAGAAGTGCCGCGAATCCGTCTGGAAGTACAAGGGCATGTGGGAGGAGTTCTCCGATGTCGTCGGCTTCTGGGCCGATATGGAGCATCCGTACATCACCTACGAGAACGACTTCATCGAGTCGGAGTGGTGGGCCTTGAAGGAGATCTGGAAGCGCGGCCTGCTCTACAAGGGCTACAAGGTCGTGCCGTACTGCCCGCGCTGCGGCACGCCGCTTTCCTCGCACGAGGTCGCGCAGGGCTACAAGGACGTCAAAGAGCGCTCCGCCATGGTCAAGTTCAAGGCGAAGGGGGAGGACGCGTACTTCCTCGCCTGGACGACGACGCCGTGGACGCTGCCGTCGAACCTCGGTCTCTGCGTCAATCCCGATGTGACCTACGTGAAGCTGCGCGTCGGTGATACCGTCTACTATCTCGCGGAAGCGCTCGTCGATGCGGTCTTCGAGGGCGTCGAGGGCGAGCGCGAGGTTCTCGCGCGCATGAAGGGCAAGGAGCTTGAGTATCGCGATTATGAGCCGCTCTATCCGTATGCCGAGGGAAAAATCAAGAAGAAGGCATTCTTCGTTATATGCGACGACTATGTCACGACGTCCGACGGCACGGGCATCGTCCATACGGCGCCGGCGTTCGGCGAGGACGACAACCGCGTGTGCCGCAAGTACGACATGCCTTTCGTGCAGTTCGTTGATGCAAAGGGCGAGATGACGGCGGACACAGACTGGCCGGGCGTCTTCGTCAAGGACGCCGATCCGTTGATTTTGCAGGACTTGAAAGAAAAGGGGAGTCTCTTCAAGGCGCCTGTCTTCGAGCACAGCTATCCGCATTGCTGGCGCTGCGACACGCCGCTCGTCTACTACGCACGCGAGTCGTGGTTCATCAAGATGACGGCGGTGCGCGACGAACTGATTGCGAACAACGACACGGTCAACTGGATTCCCGAGAGTATCGGCAAGGGACGCTTCGGCGACTGGCTTGAGCATGTGCAGGACTGGGGCATCAGCCGCAACCGCTACTGGGGCACGCCGCTCAACATCTGGGAGTGCGGCTGCGGACACCAGCATTCGATCGGCTCGATCGAAGAACTGAAGTCGTTGTCAGACAACTGCCCGGAGGAGCTTGAGCTGCATCGTCCTTACGTCGACGCCGTGACGATCCGCTGCTCTGAGTGCGGCGAGGAGATGCACCGCGTGCCCGAGGTCATCGACTGCTGGTTCGATTCCGGCTCGATGCCGTTTGCACAGTGGCACTACCCGTTCGAGAACAAGGAGATTTTCGAGCGCCGCTTCCCAGCTGACTTCATCTCCGAGGCGGTCGATCAGACGCGCGGCTGGTTCTATTCGCTCATCGCCATCTCGACGCTGCTCTTTCACAAGGCGCCGTACAAGAACGTCATCGTCCTCGGTCATGTGCAGGACGAGAACGGCCGCAAGATGTCAAAGTCGAAGGGCAATGCCGTCGATCCGATGGATGCGCTGAGGAAGCACGGTGCGGATGCGATTCGCTGGTACTTCTATGAGAACAGCGCACCGTGGCTGCCGAACCGCTACCACGACGGCGCCGTGCAGGAAGGGCAGCGAAAGTTCATGGGCACGCTGTGGAATACCTATGCCTTCTATGTGCTTTATGCCAATATCGACAATTTCAATCCGCTCGATCATGCGCTCGACTACGAGAAGCTCGCCGTCATGGACAAGTGGATTCTGTCGCGCCTCAACACGATGGTCAAGGCGGTCGACGAAAACCTCGCCGCCTACAAGGTCACGGAAGCGGCGAAGGCCCTGCAGAGTTTCGTCGATGAACTGAGCAACTGGTATGTGCGCCGCAGCCGCGAGCGCTTCTGGGCGAAGGGCGAGGGCGAGGATAAGGTCAATGCCTACATGACGCTCTACACGGCGCTCGTGACGACGGCGAAGGCTGCCGCGCCGATGATCCCTTTCATGACGGAAGCCATTTATCAGAACATCGTCTGCAGCATCGACAAGGAGGCGCCCGAGAGCATCCATCTTTGCGATTTCCCTGCCGTGCATGAAGAGTATATCGACGCATCGCTGGAAGACAACATGGAGATCGTTCTAGAGATCGTCGTCCTGGGACGTGCGGCGCGAAACGCTGTGAACATCAAGAACCGCCAGCCCATCGGCAAGATGTTCGTCAAGGCGGCGCACGCGCTCGACGACTTCTTCCGCGAGATCGTCGAGAACGAGCTGAACGTCAAGGAAGTCGTCTTCAAGGACGACATGGAAGAGTTCCTGAGTTACAGCTTCAAACCGCAGTTCAAGGTGTTGGGGCCGAAGGTCGGCAAGAGGATCGGCGAGGTCAAGGCGGCTCTCGCAAAGGTCAACGGACACGAGGCAAAGGATGAGCTTGACCGCACGGGCAAGCTGAAGCTCGCGCTCCCCTCGGGTGAAGTCACGTTGGAGGCCGAAGACGTCGAGGTGTCGATGGCACAGACGGAAGGCTTCGTCACGGAGCGCTACGGCGCAGTCACGATCGCCCTGGAGACGACCTTGAGCCCTGCGCTCATCGAGGAGGGATTCGTGCGCGAGATCGTCAGCAAGGTGCAGACGATGCGTAAGGAGAACGGCTTCGAGGTCACCGACCACATCAAGATCACGGCGGGAGGCAACGAGAAGATCGCAGCGCTCATGGCGAAGAACGAGGAGTACATCAAGCGCATCACGCTCGCCGACGCAATCTCCTATGAAAAGGAGGCAGAGGGCAAGGCGTGGAACATCAACGGCGAGAAATTGACGCTCAAGGTCGAGTGAAGCGAGGGGAGGCAGCTGGATGGAGTTGCAGCGCATCGGCGTGGTGCACAGTCCCTACAAGAGTTTGCAGCAGATACCGCGCCAGGGATTTTTCAGCGAGGAGGAGGCCGTCATCGAAATTGACGGGGCGTATGCGTCCGCCTTGGAGTATGTCGAAGAGAGCGAATGGCTCACGGTGCTCTACTGGGCGCATCTTGCTGAGCGCGACCGCCTCGTGACGACGCCGCCGAGCGGCACGCGTTCCTGCGGCGTCTTCGCATGCCGCTCGCCGCATCGCCCGAATCCCCTGTCACTCTGCGCCGTGAAACTTCTGTGGCGCGAGGGAAGGAGGCTCTTCGTGCGCCATCTCGACGCCTTGGACGGCAGCGCTGTCGTTGACATCAAGCCGTATGTCGATGCGGTCGGTCTGGCAAGCGGCAAAAGCGGCGGCATGTGACTTGGACGCGTGGAATGGTTGATTGGAAGCGTTGGCGAAAGGAGGATGTTTCTTGAAAGAAGAGACGTGCAGGGCGGCGGGCATCGACTATGCCAAAGGTTTGGAGCGTTTCATGGGAAACAAGGCGCTTTATCTTGAATTCCTGTCGAAGTTCCTCTATGACGGCTCTTTTCAGGAATTCTGGGCAGGTATCGAAATGGGCGACATCTCCATGGCGGAGAAGGCCATCGATACGTTGAAGGGGACGGCAGCGAATCTCAGTCTCGTCAAACTCTCGGCGCTGGCGGATGCGATCGGCAAAGAGCTTCGCTCGGGCAAGGAGGTGGAGGAAATCCGGCCTTTGATTTACGAGGTGCGTGAAATCCACGAAAAGGTGTGCGACGCGATTCGGCAGAATGGGTAAAAAGTCGGTTCTTACAAAAAGGAAAGAATTTCCCAGTACGATAAAGGATTTCCGACTTTTGTAGAGAATTAAGCATAGAGAAAGTATTCGGATGAATTCCGAATCGATTCATGTACGGAAGAAACGCGACTATGGGAATCACGGATAAATTCAGCTGTCCATCTTCACACATCTGTGCTGTCCTCTCGTCGTCGACAAATCCTCAACGTAGCTGTTGCTACGCCTGCGGTTTGTCTCCTAGACAGAACGAGCACATCTGTGCAAATCTGGACGACTTCATTTTATCAGCGCTTCCCATGATATATGCCGTTTCCCAAAGGAGGAGTTTGCTTTGAAAGCCGTATCCATCGAGGATCTGCATCCTGGAATGACCTTGGCGCGCACCATCGTCAACGACAACATGATCGTTGTGCTCTCGGAGAACACTGTTTTGACGAAGGCGCATATCACGCGTTTGGGATTCTTGAATATACCGGCCGTCTATGTCAAAGATGATTTCGAACTGACGACGACGCCTGTCGTCGGTGAGCCGCTGACGCGCAGCCATGCTTTCGTCGCTGAATACAAGGAAGTCGTCTCCGAAGCGCAGGACATCTTCAAATCTGTCGCCAAGGACAACGAGGTGCCCGTCGAGCGCACGACGGCGATGGTGCAGCGAGATCTCGCGCCCATGTCGAAGCAGAGCGGCGCCATCGACTATTTGTATGAACTCAACCACCTCGCGAGCGACGTCTACAACCATTCGCTGCGCGTCTCCATCCTCGCGGGCGTCATCGCCAAGTGGATGCGCATTCCGCAGAAGAAGACGCATGACATCATCATGGCGGGCTTCATGCACGACATCGGCAAGACGAAGTTTACGGAGCGCCTCTTGGAAAAGAACATCCAGACGCTCAAGGGCGAAGATCTCGAAGCGTACCGCAATCATGCACGCGACGGCTTCAATATCCTCAGTGCCAACAAGGACGTTTCCGAAGGCGTGCGTCTTGCCGCGCTGCAGCATCACGAGCGCATGGACGGCTCGGGCTTCCCGTCGGGACTTACGGGCAAGGACATCCATGAGTATGCGCGCATCATTGCCGTTGCGGATATCTACGACAACATCACGACAGAGCGCGAAGGTTATGTGAAACAGACGCCGTTCAGCGCTATCGCGCAGATTTCCGAGGACATGTTCAGCAAGCTCGATCCTGCTGTCTGCATGCCGTTCCTCAACAACATCAAGCACGTGTTCCTCGGCTCGACCGTCACCTTGAGCAACGGTCTCCAAGGCATCCTCGTGGGCTATCCCGAGGACTTTGCGGCGCATCCGCTCATTCGCATCACGCAGGATCAGGTCGTCGATTTGAACGAGCACAAGAATATCAAGATCATCGAGTACAATCCGAAATAAGAAAAATAAAGAGAATATGAATCCACTGGGGGAGCATTTGCTGAGAGGTTCGCGCATGACGGAGCCGACCCTTGGAACCTGTTGGGGTAATACCTGCGTAGGGAAGTGGTGGTTTTCCGGGAATCTTGAGGGAGCTGCCGCACTTTGCGGGCAGCTCCTTTTTGCTGTTGCTCTGCTGTGGATTCGCCGAGAGAAAATAGTTTTGTGCAATTTGCAAGGAGGAATATTATGGCAACTCAGATGCAGCATGCAAGAGAGGGCAAGATCACCGACGCCATGCGGCAGGTGGCGGAGGCGGAGCAGTTGACGGCGGAGACGATTCGCGAGCGCGTGGCAAGGGGAGCGGTCGCCATCTGTGCTAACGTCAATCACGCGGGACTGAAGCCGGCGGGCGTTGGCGAGGGACTGCGCACGAAGGTCAATGCGAACATCGGCACATCGAGCACGTTCCCCGACATTGAGCCGGAATTGGAAAAGCTCGATGAAGCCGTGCGTTCGGGAGCGGATGCCGTCATGGATCTCTCGACGGGCGACAATATCGACGAGTCGAGGCGGCGCATCATTGCTCATTCGCCCGTCATGGTCGGTACGGTGCCGCTCTACGAGGCGACGGTCACGGCGATCAAGCGGCACGGCGCCGTGGTTGAGATGACGGCGGACGACATCTTGCAGACGATCGAGCGGCAGGCGAAGGATGGAGCGGATTTTATGACGCTGCATTGCGGTCTGACACTTGAAGCCGTGCGCAATTTGCGCGAAGAGGGGCGTGTCATGGATGTCGTGAGCCGCGGCGGCTCCTTCATCACGGGATGGATGCTCTACAATGAGAAGGAAAACCCTCTCTACACGCATTTCGATGATATTCTCGATATTTGCGAGAAGTATGATTCGACGATTAGCTTGGGTGACGGCCTGCGTCCCGGCTGTCTTGCCGATGCGACGGATCGTGCACAGATCACGGAACTCATCAACCTCGGCGCACTCGTTGACCGCGCGTGGAAGCGCGGCGTGCAGGTCATGGTGGAAGGTCCGGGGCACATGCCGTTCGATCAGATTGCAGCGAACATGAAGCTCGAAAAGAGGCTGTGCCACAATGCGCCGTTTTACGTCCTTGGCCCCTTGGTGACGGACGTCGCGCCGGGCTATGACCACATCACGGCGGCAATCGGCGGCACGCTCGCCGCCGTGAGCGGCGCTGACTTTCTCTGCTATGTGACTCCCGCCGAGCACCTTTGCCTGCCGACGTTGGAGGATGTACACGACGGTGTGATCACGAGCCGCATCGCCGCGCATGCAGCGGACATCGTCAAGGGCATACCGGGTGCAGCGGAGTGGGATCGGAAGATGGCAGAGGCGCGAAAGGCGCTCGACTGGGAGGCACAGCTCGCGCTCGCCATTGATCCAGCGCGTGCGCGGGCACGTCGCGAGGCGAGAAACGACGCGGGCGAAGGCGCCTGTTCCATGTGCGGTGACTACTGCGCGGTGGAGATCATCCAGAAGTATTTCGACAAGCCTGCCGGAGGCCGCTGCGATTGAGGATAGGAAAAGAGCCTGCCGCATTTTGCGGCAGGCTGTTGTTTTCTGAAGAAATGTCTTATAATGTAGGAAGTGAACAAATGAACAAGGTTAAGGGAGCGGATTGGGATGCCGGAAATTAGTCGCTTTATGGGCATGGTCATTAAAATGTTGTTTCTTGACAATGACCAACATCATAAACCTCACGTTCATGTGATTTATGGTGATTTCAAGGCGTCGGTCGGAATCGACGGTGAAATGCTTGCAGGTTCATTGCCTGCAAAGCAGTTGAAGATTCTTACAGCATGGCTGTGTATTCATGAAGACGAATTGTATGCTGCATGGAACAAAGCTGTTCGCGGCTTACATTTTGACAAGATCGAACCTTTGCGATAGGAGGGGTGCTTTGTGTATATTATCAATGGAATTGTTTATGCCGGAGAAATGAAGGAAGGAATCTATGTCAGGAATTTCCGAATACTGCAGAATCTTTATATGCTCGTGACGTTTTCCACTGGGGAGGTACGCATTTTCGATGCGGCTGAACTTTTGCAATACCCTGTCTATGCCCCTTTGGCTGATAATGCAGTGTTTCGGAGTGCGAAAGTGGAAGACGGTATTCTTGTTTGGCAGAATGGTGAGATCGATATAGCGCCGGAGGCTCTTTATGAAAGGAGTTATCCGTATAGCTCCTCTCAAATTATCTAGAAGTCTCATATATCTCCCTCACGCTGCCGGCCAAATTCCTGCTGATCGCGATAGATGTCGGCGATTACGAGCTTTACGATGACGATGAAGGGGACGGCGAGGAACATGCCGGCGGGCCCGAGGATCTCACCGCCGAAGATGACACCTAGGATGATGGCGACAGGATGGAGATTTAGGGATTTGCCAATGAGAAGAGGGTAGACAAAATTGTGGTTGATCTGCGTGAGCACGATGTAAAATAGGACGGTCTGCAGCACGAGGGTGCTCGACTCGGTAGCGGTCAAAAAGACACCGAACGCCGAGGCGGCAGTCGGGCCGAGTACGGGGACGAACTCGCCCGCCCCGGAAAGGAACGCGAAGACAGAGGCGTAGGGAAGCCCGGCGAACTCGAAGTAGAGGAAGACGACCGTGCCCGTGATGGCACACATGACAATCTGGCTGAAGATATAGACGCGCAATGCTCGAAGGATGTCATTGAAGAGATTCAGCACGCGTTTCCTTGAGGCTTGCGGGAAGAGTCCTGCAAGCCAGATTTTTATGCTCTTGCCGTCCTTAAGAAGGTAGAAGGTCACGAATATGATGATGACGAACGCCATGAATTTGCCGAAGATTTCCAAGAGGAAGGACAGAGAGGATTTTAACAGATCCGTGCTAAGACTGCGAAGATTGGCGAGAACGTCGCTGAGTTCGCTGCGCAGGAATTCGGACTCCGATACGAAAGGAATGTTCTGCAGGCTCAGGGTGATGGTTGGCAAGTCGGTGACAAAGTTGCGGAAGGTAGGAACGAAGGAGAGCGAGAGCAGGACGATCATTCCTGTGAGAAGTGCGATGAAGGCAATGACGACAAGGCCAGCCGCGAGTGTGCGCGGCACCCTCTTGCGCTGCAGGAAATCGACGGGCGGCTGCAGGAGGAGCTGCAGGAGGAGCGAGAGGAAGATGATGAAGGCGAGATCGGGGAAAAACCAGAAGGCGGAGAGCAGAAGCGTAAAGGTGACGCCTAGGATGATGGATGTGCGGTAGTTTGCCAGATGCATGGGGAAGCCTCCTTTTCCATTTATATATTATAGAGAATGGAGAATTTTCCTGCACGAGAAGATGGGACGGGAAATTTTTTGTCGTCGTTCCCTAGGTCTTTAGGGGGGCTTTGGAGGATAATTCTTGACAGGACATGGGAAACAGCATACAATAGGAAAGTATAGTTTTTAGCCACATACGAAAAACATATCATAGAAGGAAGAGTCGAAGAAGAGTTTTGGCGAATCCTGAACGACCTAGGAGGTGTTAGTTATCATTGAGATAGTTTTGGCGGTCATCCTCTCGTTGGTCGCCGGCGTGGGCGGCGGTTATCTGCTGCGCAAGAGAGCTGCGGAGGCGCAGATCGGCTCTGCCGAAGATGAGGCGAGGCGAATCGTTGCCGAGGCGGAGGCCAAGGGCGAGTCCAAGAAGAAAGAGGCTTTGCTTGAGGCGAAGGAGGATATTCATCGGCTCCGCCAGGAGCTTGATCGCGATACAAAGGATCGGCGCAGTGAGCTGCAGCGGCAGGAACGCCGCATCGTGCAGAAGGAAGAGAATCTCGACCGCAAGCTCGATTCCTTGGAGAAGAAGGAAGAAGTCCTCTTGAGCAAGGAAGCGAAGATCGACCGCACGCGCGCGTCCATCAATGAGCTTCGCGACAAGCAGAAGGAAGAGCTGGAGCGCATTTCGAGCCTGACGGCGGAGGAAGCGCGCACGATGCTCCTGACGGAGGCAGAAGAAGAGCTCAAGCACGAGAAGGCTCTGATGATCAAGGATTACGAGCAGCAGGCGAAGGATGAGGCGGACAAGCGTGCGCGCGACATCGTTTCGCTCGCCATCCAGCGCTGTGCTGCGGATCAGGTGGCGGAGACGACGGTTTCCGTGGTCTCGTTGCCGAACGATGAGATGAAAGGTCGCATCATCGGACGCGAGGGGCGCAACATCCGCACGCTTGAGACGCTGACAGGAATCGACTTTATCATCGACGATACGCCCGAGGCTGTCATCCTTTCGGGTTTCGACCCGGTGCGCCGCGAAGTGGCTCGCATCGCACTGGAGAAGCTCGTGACGGATGGGCGCATCCATCCGGCGCGCATCGAGGAGATGGTCGAGAAGGCAAAGCGTGAGGTTGACCAACGCATCAAGGAAGCGGGCGAGCAGGCGACGTTTGAAACGGGCGTACACGGGCTTCATCCCGAGCTTGTGAAGCTCCTCGGACGTCTGCGCTATCGCACGAGCTACGGACAGAACGTGCTCAACCACTCGATCGAGGTCGCTCATCTCGCTGGCGTCATGGCATCGGAGATCGGCGCTGACGTGATGCTCGCAAAGCGCAGCGGCCTGCTGCACGATGTGGGCAAGGCGGTTGATCACGAGGTCGAGGGATCGCATGTGACGATCGGCGCCGATCTTGCGAAGAAGTACCGCGAGCACAAGGACGTGATCAACGCCATCCATGCGCATCACGGCGATGTGGAGCCGACGACGGTCGAAGCCGTGCTTGTCGCGGCGGCGGACGCCGTATCGGCGGCAAGGCCGGGCGCGCGCCGCGAGAGTCTGGAAGCGTATCTGAAGCGCCTGACACGTCTCGAAGAGATTGCCGAGTCGTTTGACGGCGTCGACAGTTGCTTCGCCATCCAGGCGGGGCGCGAAGTGCGTGTGATGGTCAAGCCCGAGAAGGTCGACGATACGGCATCGGTCGCGCTCGCGCACGACATCGTGAAGAAGATCGAGTCGGAGCTTGAATATCCGGGTCAGATCAAGGCGACGATCATTCGTGAAACGCGCGTTGTTGATTACGCCAAATAGTTGTATAATAGGGGTGTTGGGAGGATGCTTCTCAGCACCCTTGGTTTTTAGAAAGCGCGGCGCAAGGCGTACCGCGAGTATTCTGGCTGTGATTAGGGAAACGAGGTGTTTGCTTTGGGCAGATTCATGACAAGTGCGAAGAAGCCGAACAAGGATGGGATCAATCTGTTGGTGTCCATTCTCGTCTGTTATCCGGAGATCGGCATGGTGAGCTATGAACCGGAAAAGGAGGCTCTGTACTTCTCCTTCACCCTGACGAAGGTTCCTCCTCGGCAGGAATTCGAGGAGACGGCGGCTTTTCTTGAAGAGAGCATTCTCACATACCACGACCTTGAAGGATTGATTCCGGGGGAGATCGATTTTTCCCTCGAAGGACAGGGGAATACGGCGTTCTTTCGTGTCCTGCGCGATGTCCGCACGCTTTCTCGCGGCGAGATCGCCCTTCTGGCAGACCTCATGTACGAACGCTTCGGCGACGCACTCGTTTCCGACGAGACGCGCGACGGCTACGAGGAGGACAACTTCCTGCGTGAGGAGGCGATCGACCATATCATCGGCAGCCTCAAGGGCAGCCGCATGTCTGATCGCATGATCGGCATCCGTGAGGAAGGCCGCGTCATGGTGTTCAATAAGTAAGCCGTCCGGCAAAAAGAAAATATGACGCAAGCGGCAGGAGTGCCGCTTGTCGTTTGTTGAAGGCGCGTGAGTACGAGAACGTGTCCACAAGATTCGTGCCCGTGGGGAAGACCTCGGGCGCACGAGAGGTGGTTATGTTTTGAGAGTCATGCTGGTTGGAGATGTTTGCGGCAGAGCGGGCAGGGAGGCGTTTGGTCGCTTCACACCGGGAATCCGCAAGGAAAAGGCGGTGGACATCGTCATCGTCAACGGGGAAAATTCTGCGGGGGGCAAGGGGTTTACGCGCAAGTCGCTCGATGCGCTCTACCATGGGGGCGCCGACGTCGTGACGTCGGGCAATCATGTCTGGGACAAGAAGGACGTTTTGGAGTTCATCGACGACGAGCCTTTTCTCATCCGACCTGCCAATTACCCAGACGGAGCGCCGGGGAAAGGCTATTGCATCTATCCTCATCGCGCGAAGAACATCGCCGTCATCAATATGTCCGGCCGCGTCTTCATGCCCGATATGGATTGTCCGTTTCAAAAGATCGAGAGAATCCTGCGCGAGATTCGTGACGAGGCGGACGTCATCTTTCTCGATTTCCATGCGGAGGCGACTTCGGAGAAGGCTGCGATGGGCTGGTATCTCGACGGACGCGTCAATGCCGTCGTCGGCACACATACGCATGTGCAGACGGCGGACGAGCGCCTTCTGCCGGGCGGTACCGCCTATATCACGGATCTCGGCATGACGGGGCCGTGGGACTCGGTGCTCGGCGTGCGCGTCGACCGCGTGCTGGAGAAGTTTACGACGTGCCGCCCCGTGCGCTTTGAGGTGGCGGAAGGCTCTGTCGTCTACAGTGCCGTGATCGTCGAGGTGGACGATGCGACGAATCGGACGCTATCCATCGAGCGCATCATGAAGAAGGGCTAGAAAAGCGCGGATAAAATGAAGATGGGCGGCTGAATTTACGGGCTGAATTTATCCGTGCTTCCTTGTCAGCAGGATTTTTCTTTTTTGTATAGAATACATGGAGAGATAAGTTGTACGGTTCTTCTGATAATGAATGAAAAATCTGAATCGGCAGAAAGACGCTGCAGGGATTTTGGGAGGGAAGGCGATCATGGAAGTCTTGAAGGTTTCAGCGAGGTCGAATCCGAACGCTGTCGCGGGGGCTTTGGCCGGAGTCATTCGGGAATCAGGCGCGGCCGAGATGCAGGCGGTCGGCGCAGGCGCCCTGAATCAGGCCGTCAAGGCAATCGCCATCGCGCGCGGCTTTGTCGCGCCGCACGGCATCGATCTCGTTTGTGTTCCTGCTTTCGCCGATATCGAGATCGACGGCGAGGAGCGCACGGCGATCAAGCTCATCGTGGAGCCGCGTTGAGGGCTTTGCATGGGTTCAGCAAGGGAGTGAGGTTCCAGTGTCCAGCGATCTGCATACGCATACGTCATATTCCGACGGAAAGATGACGCCCGAGGAACTTGTGGCGGCGGCGAAGGAAGCGGGGCTTCGCTACATCGCAATCACGGATCATGATACCGTGGACGGCGTCACGCATCTTTATGAGGAAGGGCTTTTGCCTGCGAAGGGCATCGGCATCATACCGGGCATTGAGTTCAGCGCCCATCATGAAAAACGGGAAATCCATATCCTCGGCTACAATGTCGACATCTATCGCCGCGATCTCCTCGACCGTCTGAACGATGTGGGAGAGGCGCGTTGGAGTCGCTTCGCTGAGATGGTGGAGAAGCTGCAGGAGCTTGGCTACGGCATTACGGAAACGGACGTGCTGAAGGTAGCAGGCACGAGCAAATCCATCAGCCGCTCGCACATCGGACGGGCGCTCGTGCTCAAGGGCTGTTTTTCCAGCGTGCGCGAGGCGTTTGACGCCGTGCTTTCCAAAGGTCGTCCCGCTTATGTCTCACACTATCGCTTAGAGCCGGAAGAAATCGTCGCGCTGATCAAGAATGCGGGCGGTACGCCCGTCCTCGCTCATCCGAAACTTGTCGGCGACGATGCGCTCGTAGAGCATGTGCTCGACCTCGGCATCGAGGGCATCGAGGCATTTTATCCGCAGCACGATACGGTCGATACGCAGCGCTATCTCGGTATGGCAGAGCGCCGTCATCTGCTCGTGACGGGCGGCTCGGACTTCCACGGCTTTGCTTCGCGCTATCCGCAGGAACTCGGCATCTTCACGGTGGAGGATTCGTTCGCGGAGAAGCTGTATAAGCCGAGAATGAACCTTTAGAGAGGTCGACTTTCCTTTTTGTAAGGATTTCGCAGGAAATTCCCTCGCTTTAGTTTCTTAAAGAAGCAGGAGAGAAAGATATGGACGTCATAGCATTCGTAGGCCCGAGCGGCACAGGCAAGAGCCACCGCGCCTTGCTCGTGGCGCATCAGCATCAGGCGGACGCCATCATTGATGACGGCATCCTGATCAAGGACGGCAAGATCGTCGCCGGTTCTTCCGCCAAGATGGAGAAGAGCAAAATCATGGCGGTGCGCCGCGCCATTTTCGTTCTGCCCGGACATGCGGAAGAAGTGCGTTCTGCTATCGCCGAGTGCAGGCCGCATCGCATCCTCATCCTTGGGACTTCCGAGAACATGGTCTATAAGATCGCGCGCATACTGAAACTGCCGACGATCGAACAGATCATCCACATCGAAGACATCGCGACGCAGCGTGAGATGCAAAAAGCGCGGGACAGCCGACTGAAGCAGGGCAAGCACATCATACCCGTTCCGACGATCGAGCTGAAGCCTCATGCTTCGGGCTTCCTCATCGATCCCATCCAGTCCTTTTTCCGCCGCAACCGCACGCGTCGCCGCAAACTCGGCGAGAAGTCCATCGTGCGCCCGGTGTTCAGCTATTATGGCAAGCTCATCATCGACGATCTGGCAATTCGCGAGATGGTCGTGCGCATCGTGCATGAGAAGGAATACATCTCGAAGGTCGGTTCTGTGCGCGTGCGCCACGTCTGGAAGGGCGACGAGGATCGCGGCCTTGAGATTTCCTGTTCTGTCGTGCTGACCTACGGCAGCCATATTCCGACACTCATCAAGGAGACGCAGCAGCGCGTGAGAACGAAGGTCGAATACATGACAGGGCTTTTCGTGCGCGAGGTCGATATCATGGTGCAGGCGCTTTATATCGAAGCGTAAGCTGTACGCGCAGACGTTCACTTTGTGTACGTCGTGCGCCCTCTCATCGAAAAGAAAAGGCGCTCCCCTTACTCTTCGAGGGGGAGCGCCTTTTTCCATGCTTTTGCGAGATCGTCGAAGCGCCAGCGCGCGTTGGCGGCGCTCGTCGAGGGCAGTGCATGAAAGGTGAGATCGTTGCGTTTCAGGAGCGACCTGTTGGCACGGCGGAAAGTATCGGCGGATTTGCCGCCGTTCAGGCAGAAGGTGGAGAGGCGCGGATAATGCGCGAGGAGCGCGGTGAAGTCGTTGGGCTTTGCCGCGCGAATCGCTGAGTCCAAGCTGCCTTCGCGCTCGCATGAGGCGATGGAGTCCCAAAGCGCGATCCGGTGGCGGAGCAGCATCTGAAGCCGCGCCGTATAGTCCTGCGGCGGCTCACCGCCCTCCAACAGATACGCCATGAGCCGCCAGAAGCGATTCTGCGGGTAGGCGTAGTATTGCTGCGCCCTGAGCGACGCCGCGCCCGGCATCGAGCCGAGAATGATATGCGTGCAGTTTGCGTCGATGCTCGGAGGAAAGCCGACGCAGGTGAAGGGAGAAGCGGGCATGAGCAGGACTCCTTTGTAGTGAAATTTGACGAATCCGCCTTTACGTCGTATAATGAGCGTAGAAAGGGTGCTACTGGTAACGGTCAGCCCGAGACAGTTTTAAAGGATTGAGAATCCCCGCCTAACTTTTGTCGGAGCAGGCGGGGATTCTTACGCTTTTAACGCTACGATGCAAATCGTAACGAGAAACACCAACGATAAAAAATCGTACAGGGTCATAAGCAGCGCCCTGCTGAGCCGTCCAAGAAGCAAGTCCAAAGGGCGCGGCTGATTGGCAAACGGCTCGTATGCGAAAACGTCCCAAGAATGCAAGCGCAAAGCGCGCCGCATGATTGGCTGACGTTGACCGCCAAGGAGGGCTAAGAATCGACCGCCACCGTTGTAGTAGTACCGTCTGCATTATAGCACACTTCCAATCTTCATGGGAAGCTTCCCGAAAGGGAAGCGCCTTAAGGAATTCTCCGATTCTTTCGACATAGAAATTGGAGGTGTTTTCTATGAACATGATCGAGAAACTTGGCGGACATGGCCTCGCATCTGCTGTAGGCGCGATGCACAAGAAGAAGTTCGAGGCGGCACAGGATGCTTTTTCCGCCATCCTGCGGCAGATGGAAACGGGCGGCGGTGCGCCTCGCGGCGAAAATTCTGGCGATAAGAACGAGGAAGAAACGACGACCGTGACGAAGGTGATGGCAGACGGTTCCGTGCTCGTCACCGTCTATCGTGGGACGGAAATCATTTCGGAAAACAAGACGAAGGCAACGACTGCCGAGAAGGATCCAACGGTCATCAGCACGAGGACAGAGCACATTGGGGGCGCGAAAGAAGCTGAGTTGAACGGTCGAACTGGTGCTGCGAGCGGAGCGAGCGCAGCGATGCTTCTGCAGTCATTGGGCTGAGCATAGATTTCATAGAAGACGAAGCGAAGGGGGCTGCCTTTTGGCAGCCCCTTGTCGTTCTCGCCGAAGTGCATTGACAAGCCATAAGTTTTGCGGTAGCATAGGCGGTGAATCAGTGTATTCATAATTTCATGAAGGACAGCGGAAAATCTCCGCTGTGGAGCAGGTACCTGCAAGGGTCTAAGAGAAAATCCGGTTATGCCGGAGCGGTCCCGCCACTGTGAGGGGAGCGAAGCTGCAAGGATGTCACTGGGGCATTGCCCTGGGAAGGCGCAGCCGAGCGATGAACCGAGCCAGGAGAACTGCCTGCTTGACGATCACCGTTTGACCTGCGAGCGATGGGAAGGGGATTCTTTTTTGCATTCGTGCGCCTTTGCGCCGCTGCATAAGGGAGCTTTTCTCTTCGAGAGGGAAAGGCTCTTTTTTATGGATGCTTTTCTCGCAGAAAGTTGAACTTCACTGCTATCTAAGCTTTGTCGCAGGAGGCGGTAAAAGGAGGAAAAAGGTTGAAGAAAAGTTTCTTTGCCATAGTCCTAGTCGTTGTCTGCCTGCTGCTGACGGCGTGCCGTATCGCGCCGGAGGCGGCGCACGGCGGCACAGGAAGCTATACGGTCACGGACAGCCAAGGTACGGTCGTCACCGTGCCTGCGCGGCCGCATCGCATTGTCACGCTTTCGATGAGCACGGACGAGGTCATGCTCGGTCTCGTGCCGCCCGAGGATATGGCGGCGGTAAACGGCCTCCTCGACGATCCTGTAAGCTCGAATGTTGTGGATCTTGCGAAGAAGGTGGAAAAGCGCGTCGGCAATCCGACAGTTGAAGAACTCGTCGCACTCTCGCCCGATCTCGTCATCGTGCCTGACTGGGGCGACCTGGCCATCGTGCCGTCGCTTCGTGAAGCGGGGCTTACCGTCGTCGTCTGCAAGGGCGCGAGGAATCTCGCCGAGATCAAGGAGACGATCGTGCTTCTCGCACAGGCGGCAGGCGTGCCCGAGCGCGGGGAGAAGCTCCTTGCGATGATGGACGAGCATCTCAAAGGCATAGAGAAGAAGGTCAGCGCCATCCCCGAGAGCGAGCGCAAGACCGTCGTCTTGATTTCCTTGATGTCGGGTTATGGCGGCATCGGCTCCAGCTTTGACGACGCCTGCCGCTATGCGGGCGTGAAGAACGGCAGGTCGGCGCTCGGCATCCGCGACGGCCAGGTCATGACGAAGGAGCAGCTCGTTGAGATCAATCCCGACATCCTCTTCGTGCCGACGTACAACGACCATGGGAAATTCGACGTCGACAAGTTTCGCAAGGAATACTTCGACGATCCGTCCCTGCAGACGGTCAAGGCCATCCGCGAGCATCGCCTCGAAGAGCCGACGGAAGCCTACATCTACAACTGCTCGCAGGACTTCGTGCTCGGCGTGCAGGAAATCGCCTATCGCGCATACGGAGGTGCTTTCGCCCAAGGGCGTGAAGAGCATCTCTCGGCGGTGGAATAGAAGAGTACTTTTATGTAATTTCAGGAGGATTTTTTCATGGACGCAATTATGACAGGCATAGAGTTTTTCCACAAGGGCGGCTCCATCATGTATGTGCTGCTCCTTTGCTCGATCTTCGTCGTGACGATCGGCATCGAGCGTGCGATGTACTTTTCGCGCATGGACACAGGACGCGCCTTTACGCGGGAGTTTTATCAGTGCATGGCGAACGATGATTTTGCGGGGGCGAGGAAACTTGCCGAAGATCATCGCGGCGCACTCGCCAACATCCTTTTCGGGGCGATGAAGCTCGTAAAGAAGGATTCATCGCGCGTCTCCTCTTACATGGAAATTCAGTCGGGCATCGCGCTGTCGAAGCTTAGGAAACGGCTCTATTATTTGAGCGTCATCGTGACGATGGCGCCGCTTCTGGGACTTCTCGGCACGATCAGCGGCATGATCTCGGCATTTTCCGTGTTCAACCTTCAGTCGGGGCAGGCGACGGCGATCACGGGCGGCGTCGGAGAGGCCCTGATCGCGACCGCCATGGGGCTTTGTGTCGCCATCATCGCCCTTGCCGTGCATGCGTACTTCACGCAGCGCATCGAAAGCATCGTGACGGATATGGAGCAGTGCTTCTCACTTGTCGAGGGTGCGAAGGATGCGCTTTCTTCCAATGAGGGGGCGGCGCGATGAGGCTCAGGGACAGGAGGGGCTTCGACAAGCCCGAGATCATCATCATCCCGATGATTGACATCATGTTCTTCCTTCTCGTCTTCTTCATGCTCAGCACGCTCTACATGGTGAATATCAAGACTGTCGATGTCAATATGCCGAAGGCGGCAAACGTGGAAACGCAGATGCGCGTGACTTATGTCGTCACGATGAAGAAGGACGGCAGCCTTTTCCTTGAGGATCAGCCCATCGCGGAAAAGACGCTTCTTGAGCGCGCCAAGGCGGAGAATGCGAGGAACGGCAACTTCTCCCTCGTGCTGCGCGCTGACCAGGACATCGACTATGGCATGGTCTATGCGCTCCTCGACAAGTTCAAGGGCGCGGGCATCACGCGTTTCGGACTTGCCGGCGAAAGTGCAGGGGGCAAGTGACGTATGGAGAATACGAGAGATAAGTACAAGGCTCTCCTCGCGTCTCTCGGTGTGCATCTCATCATCTTTTTTATCGCGGCGGCTGTTGGGGTCTTTTCCATGGCGACGCTGAAAGAGAAGAGCGATAACGTCGAGGTCGTCATCTATGATGAGGCGCAGGATGAGGGAAGCGAAGGCGGCGGCTCGCCGCCGCAGGTAGAAGCGGCGCCGGCCGTCGACGAGGTCGTGATACCCGACAAGACTTTGCCTCCAATCGAACAGAAGCCTCCCGAAGAGTCGGATAAGCCGAGTCAGAAGCGAGAAGCGCGTGCGGGCAATCCCCTGGGACAAGGCGGTGAAGGAAAAGGCGTCGGCACGGGCATCGGCGATAGCAAGGGGCCGGGCACGGGCGGCAAGGGGACGGGAGTCAGCCAATCTGAGCCACCGCCTGAGCCGCCGCCCCCGCCACCTCCTCCGCCGCCCAAGGAGCGCATCGAGGCGAGCCTTCGCTCGGAGGCGCGACCTGACTATCCTCCTGATCTCATCGAGGAAGATGTCGAAGGCAGCGTCACGATCAAGATCTTCGTTGCGTCCGACGGCTCGATCGAAGATGTCGCCGTCATCTCGTCCTCGGGCTACGCCGAGATGGACAGTGCGGCGGTAGCGGCAGGCTACCGCTTCACGTTCAATCCCGGTGACGGCGGTGCGCGCGGCGTCTGGACGAAGACGTTTCATTTCCGTTTGAACTGAATTTATGAAAGAAGGATATATTTTGCAAAGCGAGAAAAAGAAGATGCTCACACTCGCCATCGCGGCTGCATTTATGGCGACATCCGCCCCCGCTTGGGCGGCGCAAATGCCGCAGCAGACGAGTGAGGCAGCAAAGGAAGAGTCTTCTGCTGCGCCAGTGGCAGCGGCAGAAGACGATCATGCGCTCGAAGATACCGTCGTGACGGCGACGCGCCGTGAAAAGCGCGACATTGACGTGCCGGCGGCAACCGTGGTCATCACAGGCGAGGCCATCAAGGAGAGCGGCGCCGCCGATGCGGCGGACGCGCTCGCCAAGGTCAACGGCTTCACTTACAAATCCTTCGGCCCTTCCGGCGCTTCGATGGGAACGATGAACAACGAGCTGAATGTGCGCGGCTTCAAGAGCGGCACGCTCGTACTCATGAATGGCAGTCCCATCTCATGGCGCGGCAAGTACAACCTCGACCAGATCCCTGCCGACCAAATCGAGCGCATCGAGGTCGTCAAAGGCTCGGGATCCGTCCTCTACGGCAGCGAAGCGATGAGCGGCATCGTGAACATCATCACGAAGAAGGGCGCGAGCAATGCGGCGCATGTTGGCTTCGGCAATTTCGGACAGCGCCAGTACGGCGTGAGCGCAGGCGACGAGCGCTTCGGCGTCTACTACAATTACGACAAGTGGGGGCATCTGAACGGCCTTGCCGAGACAGATGTCATATCTGCGAAGTTCAACGGCTCGACGCGCACCGACTTGCGCGATGTGGAGAAGACGAGCGCGGGATTGACATATCATATCAATCCTCAGCTTGATTTCCTCTTCGGCTATTACAAGACGGAAGCGACCTATCTGCGCTTCGTCGACCGCGTGGATCGAACCTCCTCGGGCGTGCGCCTCGGCGACCCGTTCCATGCACGCACCTACACGACGGAGCAATACGTGAGTCAGCTCAATTACCACGATCATGCATGGAAGGGCAGCCTCTACTTCAATACGGGGACGGTGGAAGCGAAGGGGCCGACAGAGATTTCGCGTACGGGTGCGAAAACGCCCGGCGATTGGTACAACACGCGTGAGCGAAATACGACGTACGGCGTCGATCTGCAGCGCACATGGAAGCTCGATCCGAAGGCGACTGCCGTACTCGGATTCAGCTTGGAACACGAACTCTACAAGGCGCTCCCTGCGCCGTCGACGAAGAACCCTGCGAGCTACATGCGCAATAACTGGGGCGTGTTTGCCCAATGGGAGCAGAAGTTCACAGAGCGCGACACGGGCATCTTCGGTATGCGCGAGACGTGGACGACAGCGGCGATGCGCGATGAGAACTATCATAATTTCAGCGCTTCCGGTCAGTGGCTGCACAAGCTCGACCACGAAAACAGCCTCTATCTTTCCGTCAGCCAGTCCTTCGTCATGCCGAAATTCGCGCAGATGTACGGCGCGAGCAGCCGCCTCGTGCCCGCACCGGATTTGAAGCCGCAGACGGGCGTTACCTACGAAATTGGCTGGAAGGCGAAGCACGCAGGACATACGTGGAAGGCGGCGCTCTTTCACATGGACGTCAAGGACAACATCACGGCGACTTGGAAACCGCGGGAGGACAGGTACCAATACACGAATGAAGATTTTCGCAACACGGGACTGGAACTTTCGTGTGAGACGCAAGGAAAGCACGGCTTTTCGTGGAACTGGGGAGTCACATGGCAGAATCCCGAGACGAAGGGCAGCAAGGGCGCAGACTGGCAGCGCACCTTCGGCAAGCTGCAGCTTACGGGCGGCGTGCTTTACAAGAAGGGCAAGTGGAGCTCGTCGCTCACAGGATCCTACCTCGCAGGCCGTGTGCAGTCGCCTTCGAGCGAGCCGGCCTATGCGTGCAAGCCGTACTTCCTCACGAGTTGGAGTACGGCGTACCATCCCGACGAAAGAAGCGAGATTCGCCTGAGCGTGGAAAACGTGCTCGACCGCGCGGATGTGACATCACATACGGGTGCGAACTACCGCGTTGCGCCGACGAACTTCATGCTGAGCTGCAACTATACATTTTGAGAAATTAACGATGAGAGGGCGGCACGGAGCATCCGCATTCTTCGATGCTTTCGGACAGGGGGAAGAGATGTGCAGGAGCTTTTGAACATCTCGGATCATGCGTGCGATACGCTGGGTGTCCTTGACGATGATCCGTCGCTCCTTGCTGCACTTTTGCAGCAGGGCGGCCTTTCAGGCATCGAGTTGATGGTCACGGGCTATGGCGATCCGGCTTTCTTCCCTACGGAAACGGTTCACGGCGTGCATCTGCGCTTCTGGCCAAACTGGCTCGATTTCTGGCTGGGCAACGAAGAGGAACTGCACAAGGAGTTTGGTAGCAGAGAGAACGTCGCTGCCGTCTTTGGGGAGAATCGTGCGGCGTGGCTCGCGCTTTGGCGCGAGAACATGCGCACGGCGGCGCGTGTCGGGGCACGCTATGTCGTCTTTCATGTAGCGAATGCGCGCAGCTGGGAGATGAAGTGCCGCCATTTCGCTTATGGATCGGTGCAGGTCATTGACGCTGCAGCGGAAGTGGTGAACGCCATCTCGGATGTTCTTCCTGAGGAGTGTTTGCTGCTCTATGAAAACCTCTGGTGGCCGGGATTGACGCTGACCGAGCCGAAGCTCGCCACGCGTCTGCTCGAAAAAACGCATCATGAACGCACAGGATTCGTGCTCGACACGGGCCACATGATGAATACGAATACGAGTCTGACGAATGAGGAGGAAGCTGTCCGATATATTCTGCAAAAGGTGGAAAATCTCGGCTCTTTGCGAGAAAGGATCTTTGCCATGCATCTGCACCGATCACTTTCGGGCGATTTCGTGCAAAGGAGCATGGTTGAGGCGCAGAAGGAGGAGATGCGGACACTGTCCTTTGAGGAGGGGTATCGTTACGTCTCGGCAGTTGATCGCCACGAGCCATTCGAGACTGCAGCTGTGCGCCGCCTGGTTGAGGCGGTTGCGCCCGAGTTCCTCGTGCATGAGTTTCTGATTTCCTCGTGGGAGGAGTGGCAGAAGAAGGTGAAGAAGCAGAAAAACAGTCTTTGGGGAGGTGATGCATCGGAATAAAGAGAGATGTAAGTTTGCTGTTTATCTAGGAGAAGGAGTGCATTTTTATGAAGTTGAAGAAAATTGCTGCAAGCCTGCTGCTGGGCGCAACTCTCGCCGCTGGAAGTGCCGTATGCGGTGCGGAAGGGCTTGATTGGATCACGCCGCAGGATATGTCGCTTGGCGGCGTGGAGCCGGGAATGTCACTTGACTATGTGGAGAGCATTTACGGACCGATGAAAGATGTGCAGTCGCATTACGTCGAGCATCTCTTCGGCTACGGCGACACCGTGAAGATCGTGCCATCGGCGGATGGTATGAGTGTGAAGTCCGTCCTCGTCAAGGGAAACAATGGCTGGGCGACGCCTGCAGGTGTGACTGTCGGCATGGATGCTTCGATCTTGCAAAAAATCTATGGCACGGGTGCAGTCGACTCGACGAAGCATAAGAAACACCGTATGCCAGGCTACGACTACTACACGTATTGGCAGACAGACAATCCGTTTCACTATCTGACCTTCGGTGTCAAGAACGGCAAGATCGCCTTCATCAAGGTCGGTTTGATGCAGAAATAAGATATGGAAATCCGTGTAGAAGATCTCGAAAAATCGCTTGATGGTCGCAAGATCATCGAGCGCATCAATCTCGCAGTCAAGGACAAAGAAACTGTTGGCATCATCGGACCGAACGGCAGTGGCAAGAGCACGCTCTTGAAATGCATCTACCGCGTGCTGGAGCCAGAGCTCGGCAAGGTGTTCTTGGGCGGCGATGAGCTGCGTGATCTTTCGGTGCGTGAATCGGCGATGCGGCAGGCCGTACTTGCGCAGCATCACAGCACGGGATTTGACTTCACGGTGCTCGAAGTCGTGCTTATGGGCAGAAGCCCCTACAAGGGCATATTAGAGCGATACAACGAGGATGATTTCGCGCTCGCTCATAAGTATCTCGCATTCACGGGCATGGAAAGGTTCGCCAAAAACTCGTTCGCGACGCTCTCGGGCGGTGAGCAGCAGCGCGTGATGCTCGCGCGTGCGCTCACGCAGTCGACGCCGTGTCTCATCCTCGATGAGCCGACGAATCATTTGGACATCCGCTATCAGTTGCAGGTCATGGAAAACGTGCGGCAGATGAACCTCACGGTCATCGCCGCCATCCACGACCTCAATATTGCCGCCGCTTACTGCGATCGTCTGATTGCCATGCGGCGAGGTCATATCATTCAGGAGGGAGTGCCGAGGGAGTTGCTGACGGAAGAGTTTATCTATGAGCTTTACGAGGTTCATGCGCGCGTCGTAGAACTCGATGACGGCGCCGTCGTTATTTCGTATCGTTTGTAAGGAGAGGAATCCACTATGATGGAAAAGGAATGGCTGCTGAACAATCCACATCTGACGGCGGAAAAGATGAGCCCGATTGAGGAGCGCATCCCTGCGGCTCGCGCGGAGGTGCATGAAGGACTTTCGCGTGCGAAGAGCATCCTCGGGGAAGAGGGCTACAAGAAGTACCTCGCGCCGCTGCAGAATCTCGCGAAGAGCGGCACGACGCTCCTCGTCACGGTGCGCACAGCGCGTGAGCGCACGATGCTCGTGAAGGAGTGCCTGCCTGCTTTGAAGGAAGCCTTCGGTGCAAACGTCGTCAAGGTCGTTGCCGTCTGATATGGGCGATGAGGAAATGCACACGCAGCAGTTGACGCAGGAAGAGCGCGAGCGGTATTCGCGCCAGATGCTGCTTGCGGGCGTTGGCGAGGCGGGGCAGCGGAAGCTTCTCGCCTCGAAGGTTTTGATTGTAGGCGCGGGCGGGCTTGGCTCGCCTGCGGCGATGTATCTCGCGGCATCGGGCGTCGGCGAGATCGGCGTTGTCGACGATGATGACGTCGACATCTCCAATTTGCAGCGCCAGATAGCGCATCGGTCAGCGGATGTTGGCAGGAAGAAGGCGGATTCGATGGCGAGAGCGCTTGCCGCGCTCAATCCTGAGGTGCGCGTTAACGTCTATCGGGAGAGACTTTCTGAGGACAATGCCGAGGATATTCTCTGTGATCGCAGCTATGATTTTGTTCTCGACTGCACAGACAATTTCCCTGCGAAGTTTCTCATCAATGATGCCTGCGTGCGTCTGCATAAGCCTTTTTCTTATGCGGGAATCACGGGATTCAGCGGGCAGATCATGACCGTCCTGCCAAGAGAAAGCCCGTGCTATCGCTGCATTTTTGAGGATGTGCCCAAAGAGGGGACAGTGCCGACGAGTCGCGAAATCGGCGTTCTGGGCGCAGCGGTAGGCGTCATGGGATCTTTGCAGGCGGTCGAGGCTGTCAAGTATATTCTGGGCATCGGGGATCTTCTTGTCGGGCGATTGCTGATTTACGACGCGCTGACGATGAGGTTTCGTGAGGTGGAGTTGCCAAAGCGGAATGAGAGCTGTGCCGCTTGTAATGAGGAGGTGATGTCGTAAGAGTTTTGATGCGACGCGTATACGGTGAAATCATATTACAAGGGAAGGAATCAAAATCAAGATGTACAAAAGGATTAGAAAGAACAAGGAGAAATTTTTGGCATTTGCCGTTTCCTGTATGGTA
>ERZ773035.614-NODE-614-length-28586-cov-9.739056_pt1 | contig 28586 bp, 27 predicted proteins | sample MGYA00511487_ERZ773035 | MGnify/ENA primary metagenome ERZ773035 (study PRJEB29015, sample SAMEA2737985) | human oral metagenome | biome: human oral; feature: human-associated habitat; material: dental | place: China | collected 2024 ...
TTGTCGACCGAAAGAGTCGCTTTGCCATTGGCGGCAAGGCGGACAAGAAGAACGCACGTGAAGTCAGCCGTGCATCATATGTGCGCTCCGAGGGCTTCCCGTAAAAACCATCACGACGGATCGTGGGATGGAATTTGCCCGTCATGCTGAGGTAACATCCGCTCTGCAAGTACCATTCTATTTCCCGAAAGGACAGGATCTTACGGATATTTCGCAGGAGCGCATCCAAGAGGTTGTTGATGAACTAAACATACGTCCGCGTAAATGCCTTGGCTATCGTACGCCCTATGAGGTCTTCTATAAGAAACGGTTGCACTTGACTTGACAATTCACCGCAAAATAAATAACCACAAAAATAGAGATTCCAAAGCACTAGCTGCCGAATGGAATCTCTTTTTTCCTAGGGACTTCATCCTCCAACACCAATCTCAATCCCGCCCTTGAAAACTACAACTGCCTGCCCGCCCTCCTTAACCACAATGTGATCGAGCAGTCCGCCCCACATCTCTTCATCAAACACAACCTGCTCCCCGTTGATACCGCAGAGCGTGTGAATCATGCCCTCCAAGGTCTTTCTCTTACTCTCCCTCTTGGCAATTTGCTTGTTCAACTTTTCCAAATACCCCTTCTTTTCCAGATAGCGTGCACGAATCTCATTTTCCTGTTTCAGATACGCCGTCTGATCCTGTGACACCCGTGCATTCTCGCAAATCAGTGTTTCAAGGCGTTCTACCAAAACACGAAATTCCTGCTCTACTCTACCGCGCTCCTCCATCTGGCAAACACTGTCGATCAGGGAGCGGAGTTCCGCGATTACATTCTCTTTGACTTCCACCAAGTGACGATAACCCGTTCAATCTCATCCTCTGTCAGATGCCTTACACATGAAGTACGCCAAGGATCACCGAGTGGACATACAAGTCATCTATATCGGGGGCAATTCAAAACTATAGGATTCGTCAAATCATGAGGCCACTATCATGATAACGCGCGTTGTGAGAGTATGTGGACACGCATGAAGTCGGAGCTGCTCTATGGATGCTATGACACAAAGAAGATGACAACCGAAGAATTGAAGCATCTTGTTTGGCGATACTTCATGAGCTATTGGAGTCTGTGAAGAAAAGTCTGTAAATCGGATCTTCTATGATGTGTGCAAGTGTTAATCAGGCAATCTGTTAGGATACATAATCGCCAGTTCGCCTCGGATTTTACCCCAGTTCTTTATCGGCATCGTCCATTTCTTAGTGGCTTCAAACGTCGTCAAATAAAGAACCTTTAATAACGCTTGTGCACTAGGAAATACGCTCCGTTGTCGATTTAATCTGCGGTATGATGCATTAAGACTCTCTATGATATTCGTGGTATAAAATGCGGTGCGAACACCCATAGAGAACTTGAATATCGGTGTTATGACGTCCCAATGATCATACCATCTCCGCATGTCCGCTGGATAATGGGAACTCCATTTTTTATCTGCCTCTTCCAGTCTTTTGAGGGCGGTCTTTTCATCAGGAGCCGTGTATATGCTGCGAAGATCCTTGGCAAAGAATTTCATGTCCTTATGCGCCACATATTTCAGGGTATTGCGTACCATATGTACGATGCAGCGCTGATGCTCCGTTTCCGGAAAGGCCGCCTCTACCGCTTCCTTGAGCCCGTCAGAGCAAAGGATAAGAACATCTTGAACCCCTCGATTTTTTAGGCTGTTAAGAACGCCAAGCCAATATTTGCTGCTCTCATTTTCTCCAATTTCAATGGTTAAGACTTCTTTTCGCCCGGCATCGTTAATCCCTACAACGACGTAGGCCGCAAGTTTGCTTACGATGCTGTCCTGACGCACGGAAAAATGGATGGCATCAATGAAAACGATCGGGTAAACGCTGACAAGGCAGCGGTTCTGCCATTCCTCAATGTGGGGCAGAATCTTATCAGTTACGTCGGATACAAATCCTTCCGATGCCTCAAAACCGTAGATGTCATTGATCGTTTCGGAAATCTGTCTCGTAGTCATTCCCTTGGCATACATGGATATAGTTTTCTGATCAATCGCAGAGATATCCTTCTGCCGCTTTTTTACCACCTGTGGTTCAAAAGAAGACTGTCGGTCTTGGGAGACTTCAATCCGAACGCTCCCATAGCTGCTGTTTAATGTCTTGGATTTGTACCCATTGCGAGCGTTCTCATTAGCGGAGCGTTGGGATTTTTCGTAGCCTAAATGGCTGTCCATTTCCACCTCCATCATTTCCTTGATGGTTCCGCCCAGCAGGTCTTTTAGTGCGTCTTGGATGTCGGATGTGCTCTCAATGTCATACTCTTGAAAGAGCTGCTGAATGATCGCTCTTTTCCCATCGGTCATTTTGACTTTGTGAACTTCTTTTTGTTGTTTTGCCATAAACAAAGACCTCCCATGATTTGATTTTACCATAGAAGCCCTTATTCCTTTGAGTCGGAAGTTTTTACAGAATTTCTTTCACACACTCGCGCAACACGGAGTATCACAACTTCCCTATGACGCCCTTAGGTTGGAAGTCTCCTCGTGAGGCTCTTTCGCTTCTTCTCTCTCGTGTAACATATGTTTGACAAACCTATAGTTTTCTTTATGTCCAAGAGACGTATACGTAAACACGGGAACTCTTATTCCTATAGCTTCGACATCTCGAAATATATAGATGCCGTATTCTTGTCCTATCTTCGTTCTCTCAAATTAAAACAAGCGAAAAATGAGATCCGTCTTGGTGATGCGTATAAAATCACCTACGAGGACACCAAGAATGATCGTGGGCTCATCATTCTTCCAAAAAGGATTCCTTGTCCTGTTGGGTGTATACGTCGTACATTACTTTGTATACAGTCACATGGGATTCCACTCCATCACAACATCATTATGAGGATGCTGCATGACCTTCGGATCAACGCACATAGTTTTAGGCATACGCATGCAATGCAGCTGATTTCTGTTAGGGCTAAACCCGTTGCTGTTGCAGCACGTCTGGGACATGCTGATGCAGCCATCACGCAAAACCTCTATACACATAACACCGAAGAGATGAAACAGGAGATTGTATGTCTCTTTGATGAAATTGTACGCAAATGATTTTGTAGACAAATCGTCTGGAGTAAAGTCATTTCCCTTGATACTAAAAGAGCTATGGCAGTGCTGTGTATTTTGTGCTATAATACAGCACTGCCATTTTAATTGTAAATAGATTTTTTCAAGGAGGAATCAGAATGATAAAAGACGCCATTAAAAAAGTCGTGGACAAGCAAGATCTCAGTTATGATGAAGCCTATACTGTTATGAATGAAATTATGTCGGGAAAGACTTCTGCTGTGGAAAATGCTGCCTATCTTGCCGCACTATCGACCAAGAGCAGCGGCATGGAAACCATCGACGAGATTTCAGGTTCTGCCGCAGCAATGCGTGCACATGCAGAGACTGTTGCTCATGATATGGACGTCATCGACATCGTTGGTACAGGCGGCGACCATTCGGGGAGCATCAATGTTTCAACAACTGCCTCATTCATTGCAGCAGCTGCCGGTCTGAAGGTCTGCAAACATGGCAACCGCGCCGCCTCTTCCCAAAGTGGCACCGCAGATTGTCTGGAGGCACTCGGGGTGAACATCGATCAACCGCCTGAAAAGGTGCGTGAGGAGCTGCATTCCATTGGTCTTGCCTTCCTCTTTGCACAGCGTTACCATCAGTCCATGCGCCATGTCGGATCAATTCGCCGCGAACTCGGCATCCGCACGGTATTCAATATTCTTGGTCCGCTTACGAATCCATCACGCCCCTCTTATATGCTGCTCGGTGTCTATGGCGAGCATCTCCTGCGCCCGCTTGCAAAGGTACTCCCGACACTTGGCATAAAACGCGCCCTAATTGTGCACGGTACAGACGGTATGGATGAAATCTCTGTCGGTGCACCGACCAAAGTACATGAAGTCCGAGATGGGAAAGAACACACCTATGAAATACGTCCAGAGGATTTTGGTTTCTCTCCTGCCTCAAAAGATGCAATTCGCGGCGGTACGCCTGAAGAAAATGCACAGGTAACACGAGGAATTCTCAGCGGTGATATTACCGATGCACGAGCAAATATCTGCTTGATAAATGCAGGTGCTGCAATCTATATCGGCGGTACAGCTGCCTCGATTGCAGATGGCATCGCGGCAGCCCGCCAAACAATCGCAAATAAAAGCGCCCTCAGAAAATTGGAAGATTTTATCAAAATCTCTCAAAAATAAGGAGTTTTACCTATGCAGATACTCGAACAAATCAGTAATTTCGTCTCTCGTTATATGGCTGTGTTTGTCATTCTCATTGCTGGTATTTCCCTCGTCCAGCCATGGACATTTCTCTGGACAGTTCCATTCATTACCATTTTACTTGGTATTGTCATGTTTGGTATGGGAATGACCCTGCGCTTTGAAGATTTTAAGCTCGTTTTACAGCGCCCCAAGGATGTTCTCATCGGTACTCTAGCACAGTTTGGTATTATGCCTTTCCTGGCATGGGCGCTGGCACATGCTTTTTCTCTCCCGCCAGAGCTTGCCGCGGGTGTCATTCTTGTCGGTACCTGTCCGGGCGGTACATCTTCAAATGTCATGACTTATCTCGCGCGCGGCGATGTCGCGCTCTCTGTCTCTATGACAATGGCCTCCACAATCCTCGCCCCTTTCATGACTCCCCTGATGACGCTCTGGCTCGCCGGGCAGTGGATTGATATTCCCGCAGAAAAAATGATGCTCTCTATTCTTCAGGTTGTCATCGTTCCAATCATCCTCGGACTTCTCATCAATCGTTTCTTTGAACGACCTGTACAAAAGGCAATCAAAATTCTGCCTCTGATCTCCGTGATTGCTATTGTTCTCATTGTTGGCGGCGTTGTCTCAGCAAATGCCGGGCGCATCATGGAAACCGGTGCCCTTATCATGGTTGTTGTCATATGCCATAATCTCCTCGGCTATACACTCGGATTCATTGTTAGTAAACTCCTAGGCATGGACATTGCCAAGGTCAAAGCTGTCTCCATCGAGGTCGGTATGCAGAACTCAGGGCTTGCCACCTCACTTGCACTGCTCCACTTCGGTCCGGCAGCTGCCATTCCGGGCGCACTCTTTAGCGTCTGGCACAACATCTCTGGATCTCTTGCTGCAAACTATCTTTCAAGGCGTATAAAAAAACAATCTTAATCATCATATGCATATGATCCGGGAATAAGACGACCTCCCCATTTCTCCCCTTTCTTATAAGCATAGCTGCTTGAAAACAAAATACGCTCCTTAAAAACAGCGATACTGTATAATACAGTATCGCTGTTAAATTCTCACAAATAATCTAAACCACTAAATAGTGTTGATTTCTTTGGTTTTCATTGCTGCTGCGGTATCTTTTTCCTGTGGGCGACGCTCTTTTGCGACGGCAAGCATGAGTTTTAATCTATTGAGTTGGTTGACTTCACTTGAACCTGCATCACAGTCTATTGCTATGATATTGGCACCATGATATGCCTTGCGCAGTTCGTGCATGACTCCTTTTCCTGTAATATGGTTCGGCAAACAACCAAATGGCTGAAGACAGACAACATTGGGTACACCCTCCTCGATGAGCTTGACCATCTCACCGGTGAGAAACCACCCCTCTCCTGCCATGTTGCCGAGGCTGACATGGCGCGTGGCAAGTTCTGCTGTGTGGTCGATGTACTGCGGTGCGCGGAAATGGTGGCTCTCCATGAGAGCCTTGCGCATCGGCGCACGGAAGAACTCAAGCACTTTGATAAACATCCGCCCAAAGAGACGATCTTTATATGATCCAGAAAGCAGTTTATGCTGTGCAATTGGATCGTATGCCGAGTAAAGGAAAAAATCAATGAAGTCCGGCATGACAACCTCTGCGCCCTCGTTCATCAGCACCGTCTCAATATCGTTGTTCGCGACCGGATGATACTTGACTAAAATCTCACCAACGATACCAACCTTCGGTTTCCAAAGGGTCTCATCAATCGGAATATGATCAAAGTCACGTACAATATCTTTAATCATGCGACGGAATTTGAACATGTTTCCATGCTGCAATTCATCCTTGACGCGCGTCATCCACTTTTCGAACGCTGCCTGTGTCGCGCCCTGAACGAGTTCGTACGGCATCATGCGATTGCGTACATTCATGAGAAGATCGCCATATACCGCAGCCTTAATCGCATCGATCATCATCTCGCGATTAAAAGCAAATGAATCTGTTTCCTCTGGCAGACCACGTACAGCAAAGACGGCTACATTGGGAAATCCTGCATCACGCAATGCTTTGCGCAGAACACCGAGATAGTTTGTCGCACGACAGGCACCGCAGGTTTGAAAGAGCGCTATGCTCGTGTGATCCGCGTCGCACATACCAGCTTTCAGCGCGGCAAGCAGCTGACCAATGACGACGATTGCAGGATAACACATGTCATTATGAACATAGCGCAGCCCCATATCAATCGCTGCCTTATCCGGCATGGGTGGAATAACGACGTTGTACCCATGCTTTTTCATGGTCGTCTGGAATAACGCGAAGTGAATCGGTGCCATTTGCGGTGCGAGAATCGTATGCGTCTTTTTACAGTCCTCAGTAAAGCGTGGGCGCTCAATGACGGGCGCCTCATGATAGGCAGGAGTCTCCCTACGCGCAAGTGTCGCAATGAGGGAGCGGAGACGAATCCGTGCTGCGCCAAGATTTGACACCTCGTCAAGTTTTATCATCGTATAGATACGCTGATGCGACTCCAATATTTCACGCACTTCCGTGGTCGTAAGCGCATCCAGACCGCAGCCGAAGGAGCTGAGTTGGATAAGGGTCACATTCGGATGCTCTGCGACAAACTGAGCAGCATGATAAAGGCGGGCATGATAACTCCATTGGTTGACAACCTGCAACTGGTGTTTTTGGACAGGTACGTGATAAACAGCATCCTCAGAAAGTATCGGCAGTTTGTAAGACTGGATCATCTCCGGGATGCCATGGTTAATCTCCGGATCAATATGATATGGCCGCCCTGCAAGGAGGATTGCATGCTCGCCGGTCTTTGCAATACGCTCGAGAATTTCCTGACCATAGTCGCGTACATCCTGCCGATAGTGCTCAATCTCAGCATAGCCTGCATCAACAGCAGCCGCAATCTCTTTTTTGCTGATCCCCTCCACTTTCCCGAACTCCTCAACGAGGCGCTCGATCATGCGTTTTCTGTCGTTGATAGGCAGGAATGGCTGCAGAAAACGAATGTGCTTTTCGCGCAGGATGTCCATATTGATCCGAATATTCTCAGCATAGGAGGCAACAATCGGACAGTTGAAATTATTTGCTGATGAACCGGGCTTGTCATTCATGTTGTGCGGCTCGCAGGGATAGAAAATCGTGTCAACGCTCTTCTCAACGAGATCGACGATATGCCCATGTGCCAGTTTCGCAGGATAACAGAGTGAGTCTGAGGGAATCGTTGCCATTCCTTTGTAAAAGAGCTGCGGCGAAGACTTTCCTGAAAGTACGACGCCATAACCGAGGGTATCAAAGAATGTGAACCAAAATGGGTAGTCCTCATACATGTTGAGCGTTCGTGGAATACCGATACGCCCGCGCCGTGGTTCTGCAGGGGATTTATAGTGTTTGAACACGCGCCTGTACTTGAACTTATAAATGTTCGGTGTATCGTCCTCATGTTTCTCACCGCCGATGCCGCGCTCGCAGCGATTGCCGGTAAAATAGCGCTCGCCATTCGGAAACTGCTGCATGGTGATGAGGCATTTATTACCACATTTTCCGCAGCGGTAGGAGCTGGTCTTTGTCTCAAAGGTAAAGAGCTGATCCGCTCCAAGCAGTGTTGACTGCTTGGTTCCCGTCTCAAGTGCTAAAATCGCCGCACCATACGCCCCCATGAGGCCCGCAATATCAGGACGAATAACCTCCTTGCCAATCAAATTTTCAAGTGCACGCAGCACAGCATCGTTGTAGAATGTCCCGCCTTGTACGACAATGTGATCGCCGAGCGCCGCAACATCCTTCAGCTGCATCACCTTAAACAATGCATTCTTAACCACCGAGAGCGCAATGCCTGCCGAAATATCGGCAACCTCTGCCCCTTCTTTCTGCGCCTGCTTGACCTTTGAATTCATAAAGACCGTACAGCGTGTGCCGAGATCAACAGGCGCCTTCGCATCAATCGCTTTGCCTGCGAATTCTGCCGGCGTTAGGTGCAATCCCTCTGCAAAGTTCTGGATAAATGAGCCGCACCCCGCCGAACAAGCCTCATTCAATGTAATATTGCCGACAGCACCATCCTGAACGAAGAAACACTTCATATCCTGCCCGCCGATGTCGAGGACGAATGTGACCTCAGGGCAAAATTCCTGCGCTGCACGCAAATGGGCAAAGGTCTCCACCTCACCGCCATCCGCACGCAGAGCAGCCTTGACGATCGCCTCGCCATAGCCCGTTGTCATTGCTCCCGCGATATATGCTTCCTCCGGCATCTCGGCATAGAATGCCCGCAGTGCCTCAATGACAGACTGAAGCGGCGATCCATTGTTGCTTCCGTAAGATGTATAAAGCAGCTCTTTATCTCTGCCGACAGCAACGAGTTTTGTCGTTGTCGATCCAGCATCAATCCCAATACAGATAGCACCGCGATAAGAGGCAAGATCACCACGTTTCACGCGACTGCGGTCATGCCTCTCTTTGAATGCAGCATACTCCGCCGCATCCTTAAACAGTATAAAATCTGCTGTTCGCGTCTCTGCTGCCGCAGCCTCCTCAGCGCGCGCAATACAAGCCTCCATCTCCCGCATATCAATTTCATGGGCATCATCAGAAAGCGCCGCACCGAGTGCGACGAAATAATTGCCGTAATCCACATCGACGACATCTGCGTCGTCGAGCTTCAATGTCTCGATAAAACGCTTTTTTAGTTCCGGGAGAAAGTGCAGCGGCCCGCCGAGAAACGCGACCTTTCCGTCAATCGGCCGTCCCTGTGCAAGATTTCCGATGGTTTGGTTGACCACTGCCTGCAGAACAGAGAGTGCAATATCCGCCTTCTCCACACCATCGTTCATGAGTGCCTGAACATCTGTCTTTGCGAATACACCGCAGCGCGAGGCAATCGCATAGACACGCTTCCCTTTTTCTGCAAGGGAATTTAGACCCACCGGATCGGTCGAAAGGAGCGATGCCATATGGTCGATAAAAGAACCTGTTCCACCTGCACAGACGCCGTTCATGCGCTGTTCAGGTGCATCACCAAAGTATGTGATCTTTGCATCTTCACCGCCAAGTTCGACTGCCGTTGTCGTTTCCGGGATAAGACGACGCACAGCTGAAGCGCAGGCCATCACCTCCTGCACAAAGGGAAGCCCTATACGCTGAGCAATACCCATGCCCGCTGAGCCTGTAAGGGCGAACGAGAATTTTGATGTGCCGACAATTTCCCTCAACTGTGTTAAGTTCTCCTGCAGAGCTTTGCCTATCTCTGAGAAATGCCGTGCATAATTTTTATAGAGGATCTTATGTTCCTCTCCGAGCACCACGAGTTTAATCGTTGTTGAGCCAACATCTACACCAACACGAAATGGGGATTCCAATATAACACCACCTATCATACTGATTCATGAAAGAGTAAGGGATTTCTTCCATTGATACATATTAAATAGGAAAGCCTTTTTAAGGCTTCCCTATTTTAGCGTATTTCACTGTGCTATGCAAGTGCATAACACACAGTAAAAATGGATTATGTTGGATATAAAAAACACTATATGTTGTATGGTGCCGCAAGTTTCTTAAAATAGTTGCGTGCTTTTTGCATCGTGCGGATAATTGGCTCCATGAGCTTTGGCTGACGTACAACCGTGCGGATAATTGCCTTGCGTATCTGACGGTATTCTGCATCGAAATCACGCATGACATCCTCCATCTCCGCCTCAACGGAAACTGCCGGGATATTCGACGGAATAAGCACCGAACTGCGCCCTTGTATGGTCACAGCATCGCCAAGAAACGGTGCGTAGACTTCGAGTCCAAGTTCCTCCTGTATCCGCTCCTTGAGCGCCTCCTGCGCATGTCCCTCCCCATGCACAAGAAACACCTTTGCGGGACGAGGCATAGTAATCGACCGCATCCACTCAACAATCTGCATGGCATCTGCATGCGCGGAAAAGCCTTCCAGCATCTGTATCTGAGCCTTGACCGCAATCTCCTCGCCGAGGACGCGCACGCGCTTGATCCCGTCAACGAGCCGCCGGCCAAGGCTCCCCTCTGCCTGGTAGCCGACAAACAGGATGGTGGATTCCGGCCGCCAGAGATTGTGTTTCAGATGGTGCAGGATACGCCCTGCATCTGCCATCCCTGAGGCGGAAAGAATGACCGCAGAGCCCTCAGATGAATTCAGCGCACGTGACTCTGCTGCGGTTTCTGCAATGCGCACCTGCGGAAATGACGGAATGGTTCCGTTCTCCCCAAAAAATGCAATTGTCTCCTCGTCAAAGTCCTCATAGTTTTTGAGAAACACGCGGGTCGCCTGGATCGCAAGCGGGCTGTCGATAATGATTGGAATATCACCATCGAGGCGCCCCTCCTTCCAGAGATTGTAAAAATAATAGAGCAATGTCTGCGTACGCCCAACAGCAAACGAGGGGATGATGACATTGCCACCGCGATCCATCGTATCGCGAATCACCTCAAGCAACGCTGTCTCCTTGTCATAATCGCGATGTATGCGGTCTCCATAGGTGGACTCTACGAGCAGGAAATCTGCCCCCTCAACCACCTCTGGATCGCGCAGAATGGGTTGATTCGGCTGACCGAGATCTCCCGAAAAAACGATCTTTGTCTGCTGCTCATTTTCCTCCACGGTGACTTCAAGAACTGCGGACCCAAGGATATGCCCAGCATCACGGAATACGATATGCAGACTATCCACATGAAGTTCTGTCTGATAGCATACGGGTTCAAAATGTTCGAGTGCTGCGAATGCATCTGCCTGCGTATAGAGAGGGATGATAGGAGCCTCGCTGCGGCGCGCATTCTTACGGTTCATGATTTCCGCATCGCTCTCTTGAATATGTGCAGAATCCGGCAGCATGATACGGACAAGATCGCAGGTTGCCTTTGTCGCATAGATTTTTCCTTGAAATCCCTCGCGTACGAGGCGCGGAATACGACCACAGTGGTCAATATGTGCATGTGTCAAAAAAACTGCATCGATCTCAGCAGGATTGAACGGAAAGGCCTCATAATTCATCTCCCGCAGCCGGCGCGTTCCTTGATACATACCACAGTCCACAAGATACCTGTGATCTCCAACATGAAGCAGATAGCATGAACCTGTAACAACATGCGCAGCTCCGACAAATTCCAAACGCATGGCAAATCCTCCTTTATACCATATTCATTTCATGATTCAACGATATGTATATAAATAAAAATTCTAAATCAAATGAAAAAATCCTGCAATCATACAGGATTTTATGGACATATCATTTCTATCCTGTTACACTAGGCACAGAATCATTGGTCAATATAAGGCACTGGAGGGAGCACAATGAAAAGAATCGGATTTATTGGACTTGGCATCATGGGTACAGCAATGGCAGGGCATTTGATGGATGCCGGCTACGAACTCACCGTCTATAACCGCACGCGTAAAAAGGCAGATGCACTCGTTGCACGCGGAGCACAATATGCCGACAGCCCCGGCGCATGTGCCAAAGGACAGGATGCTGTCATCACCATTGTCGGTTACCCAAAGGATGTGGAGGAGATTTACCTGGGTGCGAATGGAATCCTCGCAAATCTCTCAGCTGGTGCATACACAGCAGACATGACAACCTCCTCGCCCACTCTTGCCGAACGCATCTATGAGAAAGCAAAAAAGCATGGTATTCACGCGCTGGATGCACCTGTCACGGGCGGAGATATAGGCGCTCGAAATGCCACGCTGAACATCCTGGTCGGAGGCGATGAGGACGCCTATCATGTGATGCATCCTGTCTTTTCAGCAATGGGCACAAATATCATCTATGAGGGCACGGCAGGCGCTGGACAGAAGACCAAGGCCGCGAACCAAATCGCCATTGCCGGCGCGCTTGCAGGCGCTTGTGAGGCATTTGCCTATGCACGTGCCGCGGGGCTGGACGCGGAAAAGGTCTATGCCTCCATATCAGGTGGAGCAGCGGCAAGCTTCCAGATGTCCAATATACTGCGCATGGCACTTGATGGGAATTTTGAGCCTGGATTTATGATCAAGCACTTTGTCAAGGATATGACAATTGGTGTGGATACAGGAAAAGATTATGGCATCACGCTGCCCATTCTGGAGCAGGTGCTTCATGAGGCACGCACAATCGAAGATCGCGGCGGCGGTGCAGACGGTACGCAGCGTCTCCTGCACTATTACGAATGAGCGCCTCTGAAAGCATTCAGTCCATCATCCCCCAGAGCTGAACCATTTCTTTAGCCGCTGCATAGGGATGCAGCGCCCCCGCGACAGCGCTGACAACGAAAAATCCTGCAACACGGCTCGCACGCAGTGCGGGTATATCTGCCGCCTTCACCCCGCCGCCCACAACAATGGGCAAAGCGCTCACGCGCTGCAGCTGCGCAAGTTCCTCAAGACCGTGTGTCACAATATGCCCATCTGCATCAAGCCCTGCATCTGGTTTCGTCGCCGTTGCATGGAGAGGGCCCGCACCGAAATAGTCAATGGCAGACATATCACCATGCTCCACATATTCCAATAATTCCCTTGTATGTGCAGACAGACCGATGACGGCATCCACCCCAAGATACTTACGACAGATTTCGGGCGGAATATCACTCTGCCCAACGTGCACCCCATCCACCTTGATTCCTTGCTCTCGCGCCGCAAGTGCAACATCGAGACGATCATTAACAACAAGTGTGACCTCATCAGATTTTCCATGTGCCGCGATCACATCTGCCGCAGCTCGTGTGAGTGCAATGATTTCGCGTGCCTCAGCAACCTTGGAGCGAATCTGAACGAAAGTGAACCCTGCCTGCACTGCCTCTGAGACCACACGTGCCACAGGACGTCCGTTCGTATTCTCGGGTCCTATGACGAGATAGGCAGACAGATCAATTTTTTTTCGCATAATAGCATTCCCCTACAAAAAATCCCCGCCGTTTGGCGGGGTTTTTTCTATCACAGCCACGCCGCTCAGGCGAAACTCAATAGTTCTGCGCAACCTGTTGGAAGAAAGACTGCGGGTGGTCACAAACCGGGCACTTCATCGGTGCCTTCGGGCTCTCACAGACATATCCGCAATTGAGGCACTGCCAGATGATCTTTTCATCGCGCTGGAACACCGCGCCCTCATCCACCTTTTGCAGGAGGAGTTTATAACGGGCATCATGCTCCTTCTCGATCTTGCCAACGGCATCGAAAAGACGGGCGATCTTGTCAAACCCTTCCTCACGTGCCACACGTGCGAACTCGGGATACATGCTCGTCCATTCCTCGTTCTCTCCTGCGGCAGCAGCAGCAAGGTTTTCCTTCGTGTCACCAATTCCGTTCACGAGTTTGAACCAAATCTTTGCGTGCTCCTTCTCATTGCCCGCCGTCTCAGTGAAAATGTTCGAGATCTGGACATAGCCGTCCTTCTTCGCCTGCGACGCATAGTAAAGATACTTCATATGCGCCTGCGATTCACCGGCAAATGCTGCCCATAGGTTCTTTTCAGTCTGTGATCCCTTGAGGTCCATGATACTCTCCTTTTCTAAAATAAATACACAAAAATATATCAATCGGCGGGAACAGCGCTCGTCTATACCTTGCTCAAGGGCACAGGCGACATCCATCAGCCGTGATTGATCAGGGATGTACTGATAGTTTCAGCATCTTGGCACATTCCTTTCACCCTGTCTGGAGAACACGTTCTCCATATAGCAGAGTGCTTATTTCTTTGGCAGGACAAAATTCTGTACCAATCTAACATGCTTCATTTTATCAGCGATTCCCTAGAATATCAACAACCTCATCGATATTCTTCTTGCCGAAGAAGAGTTCTTCCCCAACAATCATGCAGGGAACGCTCATCACGCTGTACTTCTCCTTCAGCTCAGGGAAGTAACGAATGTCATAGATGTCAGCGCGCACATCCTTACGCGCTGCTGCAATGCGCTGCACCGCAGCAACCACATCGGGACACATCGTGCAGGAGAGCGACATGAGCACCTTGACATCTGCGGGCACAGAAATCTGTTCAAGTTTCTCGATTGTCTCAGGGCGCAGCTCCTGCCCGGGACCCGCCACATTGTAAAGTGCAAGAATGAATGAGTTGAACTCATGCCCACCCGGAACGGCGTGGAAGGTAATGCCGCTCGACGTGCCATCAGCGCACAGAATCTCGATGCCCGGCTCGCCGTTTGCATCATCCCGTTCCTCATAGGTAATTTTATCCGTGAGAGCCGCAAACTCATCCATAAAGCCACGCAGCTCACGCGAAAGGTCGCCGTCATCATAGTGCCCGATAATCTTTACGGATGACTCGAATTTATCGAATACCGCAGTGAGCTGCGTGCGAATCTCAGTAGAGATAAAATTCGTCTCATTCCCCGCTGCCGCTTCCTTTTCGATGGATGTCTTGCGCTGCTCAAAACGCTTTGCATCCACCTCTGGACGAGTAAATACAGGCAGCTTCATACGGTCGTGCAGCTCTGCTGCATGGCGCTCTGCCGCAACAGCACTAATCGCCCCATCGGAAACTGCCGTAACGACCTGTCTCAGCGTCTTGATACAGACATCACCTGCTGCAAAGACGCCCTTAACGTTCGTCTCTTTTTCCTCATTCGTAATCACATACCCATACTCGTCCAATACGATCTGCTCACGAAAAAGTCCGGTGTTTGGCACATAGCCTGCAAAGACAAAGACGCCGAACGTCTCTCCATCCTTTGCCATATAGTGTTCGAGTTCACCTGTTGCGTCATTGCGAAAATCTGCATAAGAGAGCATCGTTTCACCGCCGACCCGCTCGACAACAGTATTGAACCGAACTTTGATGTTCGGATAGTTTGAGAGCGCGTCCACGGCCGTCTGCGGCGCCCGAAACTTATCGCTGCGCACGAGAATGGTCACAGACTTACCATAGCGTGAGAGGAACATACTCTCCTCCACTGCGGCAAGCCCACCGCCGATGACGAAGATGTCCATTCCTGTGAAAAATTCTGCGTCACAGGTCGCACAGTAAGCAACGCCGCGCCCTTGGAACTTCTTCTCCCCATAAAATCCAACCTTGCGCGGATTTGCTCCCGTTGCGAGGATAATACTGAGCGCCTCGACTGTGCCCGCCGTCGTTTCGACTTCCTTGATGTCCTGATCCAGCTTCAGTCCTATGACTTCCGCCGTAATGAACTCCGCGCCAAAACCGCGTGCCTGTTCTTCCATCTGCGCCGCCAGCTCTGTACCGCTGATCTTTCCCGTGCCGGGATAGTTCACAACATCAGCCGTAATGGTAATCTGACCGCCAATCTTTTCCTTTTCGATGACGAGCACTTTGCATTTGGCGCGCGCCAGATAAATGGCAGCTGAAAGTCCGGCCGGCCCGCCGCCAACAATCACGGCATCATACATTTTATCCATCAAAGCACCCCTATTTTCACAAACAAGAAAAAGCACTTTACGAGCGCCCTCGTAAAGTGCCCTGTTATCTCTTAGAGTTTTCCGACAAGATCAAAGCTCGGCTTCAGTGTCTTTTCGCCCGGCTTCCAACGTGCGGGGCAAACCTCATCGCCGTGCTCCGCGACAAACTGGAGCGCCTGCACCTTGCGAAGAAGCTCCTGTGCATTGCGTCCGACATTGCCTGCACTCACTTCATAGGAAACGATCTTGCCCTCAGGGTTCACGACAAACGTGCCGCGCTCAGAGCGACCGTCATCCTCGATGTAGACCTCAAAGTCGCGCGCGAGCTTTGCTGTTGGATCTGCAAGCATCGGATAGGTAAGCTTTCCGACAAGATCGGAGCTCTCATGCCATGCCTTGTGAACGAAGTGGGAGTCACAGGAGACGCCGAAAATCTCGCAGCCAAGTTTCTGAAACTCGCCGTACTGCTCCTGAAGGTCTGCAAGCTCCGTCGGGCAAACAAACGTGAAGTCTGCCGGATAGAAGAAGAACACACTCCATTTACCCTTGAGATCCGCCTTTGTGTACTGTACGAACTCACCGTGCGCTGCGCCTGCCTTCTTCTGGAAGGCATCTACCTTAAAATCGCTGATTTCCTTGTTGATGAGTGACATTAAATATCCTCCTTTTGATAAAACCAATTGCTCTCATTTCGAGCGATTGCATATGTCCTTTGTGTGAGTTAATCATAGCACAGGAAATTTTTCTTGTCAATAGAAATTTATATTTTTTAATAATAATTTTTAGTTAAATATTCATCACAGCAAAAAGTCCTGTAAAATAAACATTGTCACAGTAAAGAAAAGCACCTCCGATACAGCAGTTCCCTCTCTCGTCAAAGCCGCATCTTAAAGTCATCATACCCGAATTCCCGCACAATCTCCCATGCACCACTTGGCGGGACAGCAATGATCTGCGGCAGCGGCATGCCATTGAACGTATTATTCTTCACCATCGTATAGATTGCCATATCGCCGAACACAACACGGTCACCGACCGCGAGCGGTGCATCAAAAGAATATGTGCCAATCGTATCACCCGCGAGACAGGTCGGCCCTGCAAGTATGTAGGTATGTGCCTTCTCTCCCGCCTCACCTGCACCGATGACGGGTGGACGATAGGGCATCTCAATGACATCCGGCATATGACAGGCAGCAGAGGTATTGAGAATAATATTCCCGCTTTCCTGCACATCGAGTACAGAGGCAACAAGGAATCCTGCATTTAGGGCAACCGCCTCGCCAGGCTCAAGATAAACTATGACATTGTATGTCTCCTGTACATGATAGATCAGTTTCTTGAGCAGAGAAATATCGTAGCCCTCGCGCGTGATGTGATGGCCGCCGCCAAAGTTCAGCCACTTCATTCCGCGGAGATATTTGCCGAACTTTTCCTCAAATGCCGCGAGTGTCATGGCAAGTGCATCTGCTCCCTGCTCACAGAGCGTATGAAAGTGCAGACCGTCCAATCCCTCAAGCAAATCTGCGCGGAAGTCCGCTATCTTCACGCCGAGACGTGAACCGGGCGCACACGGATCATAGATTGCATGCTCCTGCGTCGAGCACTCCGGATTGATGCGTATGCCGCAGGAAGCCCCCGCCGCACGCGCCGCCGCACCGAATCGTTCCCACTGTGCGAAGGAGTTAAAGATGATATGGTCGCAGATTGCCGCAAGCTGAATTATTTCTTCAGCCTCATAGGCCGGCTTAAAGACATGGTTCTCCTTGCCCATCTCCTCCTGCGAGAGACGAGCCTCATAGATGCCGCTTGCCGTCGTACCCGAGAGATAGCGCCCAATCAGCGGATAGTAATGATACATGGAGAAACATTTCTGCGCGAGGAGTATCTTTGCCCCCGTATCCTCTGCAATTTCCGCGAGGATTTTGAGGTTCTTCTCCAGCAGCTCCTCGTAGACAAGATAGGACGGCGTAGGAACCGCCCCCCACTCCGTCCGCCATTCTGCACGCGCCGCCATCAGTCCACCAGAACCGGGTTATGGCTTTCCTGCCACGGCAGCCCCCAGACATTCAGCGCGTCCATGAACGGATCGGGGTCGAACTCCTCGACGTTGAACACGCCGGGACGACGCCACTTGCCCGTCATCACCATCATCGCCCCAATCATTGCTGGCACGCCCGTCGTATAGGCGACTGCCTGCGAACCGACCTCGGCGTAGCATTTCTCATGGTCACAGACATTGTAGAGATAGTAGTTCTTATCCCTGCCATCCTTCTTCCCACGGAAGATACAACCGATGTTTGTCTTGCCCTTCGTGCGCGGGCCAAGACTTGCGGGATCCGGCAGCACAGCCTTTAGAAACTGGAGGGGGATGATCTTCTTTCCCTCGAAGTCGATTGGCTCAATCGAGGTCATGCCAACATTTTCCAGACAGCGCAGATGTGTCAGATAGCTTTCGCTGAACGTCATAAAGAAGCGAATCCGCTTGATCCCTTTGATATTCTTTGCAAGTGATTCCAGTTCCTCGTGGTGCAGGAGATACATATCCTTCTGCCCGACCTCGGCGAAATCATAGACACGCTTGATCTCCATCGGCTCCGTCTCGACCCACGCACCGTTTTCCCAATAGCTCCCATTTGCCGAAACCTCGCGGATATTGATCTCCGGATTAAAATTCGTCGCAAATGGATAGCCGTGATCGCCGCCGTTGCAGTCAAGAATATCAATGTAGTTGATCTCATCGAATTCATGTTTCATCGCATACGCGCTGAATACGCCCGTCACCCCAGGATCAAATCCAGAACCAAGGAGTGCTGTCAGCCCCGCATCACGGAAACGGTCTGTATATGCCCACTGCCATTTATACTCGAACTTCGCTGTATCCTTCGGCTCATAGTTTGCCGTATCCACATAGTGTACGCCCGCTGCAAGACATGCGTCCATAATGTGCAGATCCTGATATGGAAGCGCAAGGTTCAGCACCACCTCCGGCTGAAATGAGCGGATGAGCGCAGTCAGCGCCGGAACATCGTCCGCATCGATTGCCGCCGTCTCTATCTTTGTCCTGCCCCCTGCGAGCTTCTCCTTCAGCATATCGCATTTCGATTTTGTACGCGAGGCGATGAGGATCTCCTCAAACACCTCCGGATTCTGACAGCATTTATGCACGGCGACACTCGCCACGCCGCCCGCACCGATAATCATCGCTTTTCCCATAACAACGCCTCCTTCATATACCCCTATCATACAACAGTAAAAGAGCCACCGCAAGCGGCAGCTCTTCAATATCATATGCTTTCATACCACATCAATGATACCCGCCAAGACGAACAGGTTCTTGCTTTGGAAGTGCGGATATATCAATTTCTTTTGCTGCAATAAAAGCACTGCTGAGATCCAGTTCCGTAAATGTATCATCATGTTCCAGCGCCATTTCATCGGCTTCTTCATCTGTCAGCGGAAGCATCGTCATGCGCACAGAACGCAGCGCCTTTTTCTCGGGATCAACTGCCACAACCAAATGCAGATGTTTGTGATCCGGATGATCATAAACATAGCAGGTATCATCATCCAAAAGCCGCGCAGCAGTCTTGCCGAATGTTCTAAAAATATAACTGCTTGTTGCACCATAGCGAATATTTTTACGCAGATGGTATCTATCACCGGTCAAGGAAATATCAACCACTTTTCCACTTGCAGCAGAAATCCCCACAACAACATTCTCATAGGTACAAAATTTAACCTGAATCCCCCAGACTGAGCGGATTTTATCAAAGGATGGTGCTCCCCATTTTTCATACAGTATCTGCTGTGTATCACCTAACATAACCCCCTGATAAGAAAAATCCTCTGTATATACCCTGCCTGCTGCGTCCCCACGGGAAAAAACAATAAATGAACATAAAAATACCATCGCCATAAAAATTATATGGAGATAACGATGTCGATATACCATAGCTGCTTCCTCCACGATCAAAAAGAAAAGTTGCCATTTTTTATAATCTCTATGATCTTTCCTGTCCGCGTTCGCCCAGTAACGGATAAATCGGCTGTCCCAATCATGAAATCTTCATGTACAAGTGAATGGTTGACCCCATGCCGGCGCAGTTCATCTTCTGTCATTGCTTCTCCTCCCTTGAGACAGGTCGGATAAGCTTTTCCGAGGGCAAGATGGCAGGAGGCATTTTCATCGAAAAGCGTATTGTAAAACAGGATGCCACTCTTTGAAATAGGAGAGTTATGCGGAACGAGCGCGACTTCTCCAAGATAGGAGGCTCCATCATCTGTAGCAAAAAGTTCTCTTAGCTGCTCTATGCCACTTTCTGCTGAGAACGCAACGACTTTTCCCGCACGGAAGGTAAACTGAAAGCCTTGGATGAGACTTCCATGAAAGTGGAGCGGCTTTGATGCAACGACAGTACCATCCACCCCATTGCGCAGAGGAAGCGTAAATATTTCCTCCGTAGGGAGATTTGCCGCGAAAAGTACGCCGTCTGCACTCTCCTCTGCACCGCCCAACCAGATATGCCCTGGAGGCAGTTGGATACGAAGATCTGTACCAAGTCCGTTCAAATAATGCAGTTCCTCTAAATCCTGCTCATTGAGGAACTCTGCTGTCTGCTGCAGTAATGCAATGTGTTTCTGCCACGCTGTCACTGGATCCTGTCCTCCGGTAATCCGGACAGCCGCTAGAATCTCATGCCAAAGATTCTCCATAGCATCATGTGCGCTGCACTGCGGAAACACTTTGCACGCCCAAGCCTCTGTTGGGATAGAGACGACACACCATGTATTCTGATTGCTCATCAGCCTGCCGCGATAATGCTTAAGTGCTGCGCCCGATGCCTGATTCGCTGCTGTCAATTTTCTCGGATCAATGTCCGAGAAAATATCTGGGTTCTGCGCTGCAATCGATATGAACGCTGCCCCTCGTGCTGCACAGTCATCATAAAACTGCTTACGCCATTCTGGAAACTCATGAAATCGCTCCATTGGCGCATGTGTATACCGAATATGTGCAAACGTCTCATCATTCCAATTCACGATAACATCATGTGCACCTGCAGAAAATGCCTCAGCAGAAAGTGCATGAACAAAATCCGCACAACCAATTGGTGCATGGATCACAAGAAGCTGATCGCTTTGCAGATTGACCCCGATACGAATGACCAGCTCTGCATATTGTTTCAGGACATCCTCTTTCATCTTACACCTCATCTGTATCAAAAATTAATGTAACCGGCCCATCATTGACAGAAGATACCTGCATATGCGCCCCAAAAACGCCATGTTCTACATGTATGCTATAAGATGCAAGGTTTTTCAAAAAACATTCATAAAGTATCTCTGCATGCTCCGGCTTTGCCGCATGTGAGAATCCAGGACGTCTTTTTTTAAGATCTGCAAACAATGTAAACTGTGAAATAACAAGTACCGCTCCTCCCACCTCTGCTAGTGTATGATTCATCTTGCCGGAGGCATCAGAAAACACGCGCAAATGGACAATCTTTTCCACAAGATGTGCAGCTTCTGCTTCCGTATCATGCGGTGCAATCCCAAGGAGAACCAGATACCCCCTATCAATTTTACCGCAGACTGCACCATCAATATAAACCGCCGCTTCTGTCACACGTGTAAGTACAGCACGCAGAATAATCCCCTCTCTTTCCCTGTCAATATGAAAAGAATGAATGCATCAAATGGGTCAGTGCTAATTGATCGCAGCGCCCCATCGTCTCACGTGAAGAGTGCATGCCTAAAATAGGCACACCTATATCCATCGTACGCATTGGAATGACTGTAGAGAAAATAGAGCCAAGGGTAGCACCTCCCACAGCATCAGAATGGTTTGTAAACACTTGATAGGGAATCTTCTCTCGTTCACAAAGCGCTCGAATCACTGCAAAAGACTGCGGATCTCCTGCATAGGATTGATTTGCAGCGACCTTCAGCACAACGCCGTCTCCAACCCGTGGACGATTGGTTGGGTCGGCTTTTTCTGGTGCGTTAGGATGCAGACCGTGCGCAACATCTGCAGAAAGACAAAAGCCGGAACAGACTGCCTGTAAGTACTCATCCCTGGAAAAACCAAGCGCCGAATATACGCGCTCTAAAATCACGGATAAGATTGCTGAAGCAGCCCCCTGCTTTGTTCTGCTCCCTACCTCCTCATTATCAAACAGAGCAGCAACACGGATGCCATGATGCCCCTTCCAGCTATGAATCACATCTAAACAGGCCTTAACAGAGGACAGATTATCAAGCCGTGGCGCAGAGATAAACTCCTCATGAACCCCAAGCAGGCATCCTTCCTCTACAGGATAGACATTCAGCGCATAGGAAAGAATATCCTCCGCCGAAACATCCAGCCAATCTGCCAGAAGGTCAAGTAATATCCCCTCATCATCTGCACGTGCCCCCATTCCATCCGTCAAAAAAAATAAAGGCAGGAGATCTTTTTGCGGCTTCAGCTCAATTCCCTCATTGACCTTACGATTCATATGAATCGCGAGATTAGGAATAATCATGAGCGGCCGGCGAAAATCCACAAGACGAAGACTTGGAGAAAAAGGATCCTCTGTACGTGTTGCCACTGCCCCTGCTATGGATAGAGGTCGGTCCATCCATGTATTGCGAATCATACCTCCGTATACTTCAACATTGAGTTTCCCGTACCCATGTTCTGTAATAACAGGATTTGGTTTGATGCGAAGACATGGAAAATCTGTATGAGCACAGACCATGCGAAGCGGCCCCCTCGGATCTTCGCCAATGGAAATGATCACAGCGCCTGTATCAAATAACGGAAAATGAACTGTCTGTCCTGACGTGATACCGCTTTCGATAGGGGCATGAACAGACAACAATACATCTTGGTCATTTCTCCTAGCTGCATGGTAGGGAGATGTCGTGACATGAATAAAGTCCATCAATTCTTTTGCACAAAGTTTTTCATCTATCATCATTTTGATCTCCCTCAATATCCCCAATCACAGCTATCCAGAAACAGAAAAAGACCCGCCCATAGGCTGGTCTTCATTCTCCTGTAAAATGGTCGGGATGACAGGATTCGAACCTGCGGCCTCATCGTCCCGAACGATGCGCGCTACCAAACTGCGCTACATCCCGACAACATCCAGCATTTTAGCATAAATATATGTTTAGAGCAATAAAATTCTGTGTTTTATAATCAAAATATAATCTTATAAACTTCTTATGATCTATCATGATTTTTCAAATAACCGAACTATCTCAGATAACGTTCAAGACTCCTAAGAAGTCCCGCATCTGCCTCAAACCAGCGAACTGTATAGAGCTCCTTTCGTCCAAGCCATCGTCCTTCGGAATGAACGCGAAGCTGCGGCTCTCCCGCACGATGCCGACAAAGATAAAGCCTCATATTCATATGAAATTCTGGGTAGTCATGCACAAGCGTTCCAAGAAGTCCTTCTATGTCAATTTCTATCTGAAGTTCTTCACGGATTTCACGAAGGAGCGCCTCCTCATCTGTCTCACCTGCTTCAACTTTTCCGCCCGAGAACTCCCATGTGCCCGCATATGCACCATAATTACGACAAGCACTATATACCTTCCCATCTCGCAGAATCGCTCCCGCGACGACGTCGATATGTTTTTTCGTCTTCATGTCCCCTAGTCTTTCTCTCCCTTCGTTGCACGCAAAAACAGCTGCATCAGCTGATTACGTGGCTCTGCTCCTTTTACGACGATCTCATAAACCGTCTCTGAAATGGGCAAATCAACCTGATATTCCTTTGATAAAGACATTAAGGCCTTTACTGTATAAACCCCTTCTGCAATACTATGGAATTCATCCACCGTCCCACGCACAACAGCCTCTCCATAACGACGATTATTGCTGTGCTGCGAAAATAGTGTGGCCTCATAGTCGCCAAGGTGCGAAAGGCCGTAGATCGTCTCTCCGTCGCCCCCCATCGCTCGTACAAGTCTGGAGATCTCCCGTGTTCCACGCGCCATGAGTGCTCCTTTTAGACTTCCATAAGAAAATCCATCAAGCATACCTGCCGCAAGACCAATGACATTTTTAGCTGCTGCTCCAACCTCTGTTCCAAGAAGATCTTCTCCATAATAAAACCGAATGAGAGGGCTTGAGAGTATTTCTACAAGGTTCCGCAGTTCCTCTTTATCCCTTCCTGCAATCACCATGCAGTTTGGAACACCACGTACAAAGTCCTGTACATGTCCAGGTCCTACCCAAACGACAGGGTGCACTGCATCTCCCAGTTCTTCGCGGACAACTGTGGTAAGACGTTTTCCTGTATTGATTTCAAGTCCCTTCATGCAAAGGATGAGCCGCTTGCCCAAAAGATTTTTCAAGAGTCTCTGTGCACATAGTTCCTTTAAGAAACTGCGCAATGCCTGTGCATGAATGGAAACAATCACGATCTCCGCAAAATGCAACACCTCAGAAATATCATCTATCAAGCGTATATCTTTAGGTAGCGTCAGAAATTCATTTGCTCTCCTCTCGCGTAACTGTGCAAGATGAGGAGAGCTTTTACGTCCCCATAGCATTACTTCATGCCCAATACGGGCAGCATACCATGCATGAAATGTTCCCCAACGTCCACACCCAATCACCGCAATTTTCATGCTGATACCTCCACGCGAACACCCACAATATCGCGGATGACCTCGCCTGCCATAATCATCCCCACAACCGGAGGAACAAATGATATACTCCCAGGATGCGATGTATTTCGGGCATCAGCATGTGGGCGCTCACGAGAGCAAACTACCTTCAATCGAGGAATTTTATGTTCTTTTAATTTCTTTCGCATAATGCGTGCAAGGGGATCCGCCTTTGTTTTATAAATATCAATCACCTCAAATAAAGTGGGATCGAGCTTATTGGCTGCTCCCATACTGGAAATGATCGGAATACCACGTTCATAGCACTGGATGGCAAGGTGAATCTTTGCTGAGACGGTGTCCACTGCATCCACCACATAATCATATTTTAAGCGAAAAAACTGAGCTGCATGTTCCGCCTGGTAGAACGCCATCATACTTACGACCTCACATGCAGGGTTGATCGCTTGAATCCGCTGTTTCATGACCTCTGTTTTGGCTTGTCCGATTGTATGGGTCAGCGCATGAATCTGTCGATTGATATTCGTTTCGTCGATACGATCATGGTCAATAAGAGTCATCTTTCCAACACCTGAACGAGCCAGAGCCTCAGCAGCATAAGAGCCTACGCCGCCTATGCCAAAAACAGCAACGGAACTGTTTGCAAGTCTTACAAGACCATCTGCACCAATCAGAAGTTCTGTTCGTACAAAGCGATCAAAACCATCCATAAGACAACCTTCCTCTAGAAACATTGAGCCTCAGCCCTACAAAAAGTGCATGATACCCCGCCACAAATGCGGCGGGGTATCATGCACTCAGCAATATGAGTTACTTAACCACCATAACGGGACACTTTGCCTGTTCTACAACATACTGACTGACACTGCCAAGAAGAACGCCTTTAACAACGCCAAGTCCACGGCTCCCCATGACAATAAGATCAATGTTGTTTGACTCTGCAAAGTCAAGAACGACCACAGCAGGAGCGCCCGTATCTGAGAAGGATTCCTTCAAGATGCCTTCCGGCACCATCTCCATTGCACGTTCCAGGATGACATTGCCTGCTTTGGTTACAGAATCAAGGATCGCGTCTGATAGAACCGCATTGATCGCAAGTTGATTGATATTTGCGACATAAAGAAAATTGATTTTTGCATCACACATCTTTGCAATCATGATGGCCTGTTCAATAGCGCGGTCAGCGCCCTCTGATCCATCTACCGGAACTAAAACATTTTTAATCATGGTACTGCCTCCTCATCTTAAAAATTATCTTTACATAGATCATTGTACCCAACCACAATCACACGCGTTTGTGCGTGCTCAATGATGGTCTGTACAACACTTCCAAGCAGAAAGCCACTCACGCGCGAAGACTTCCGTCTCCCTACAACAATGAGTGCATTTTGATGTTCATTGGCAAATCGTACGATCTCTGAAGCAGCACCCCCTACACGCTGGTATGTCATATAGGGAATATGAGCTGGAAGCATTGCAGCAGCTTTTGTGAAGATCTCCTGTCCCCGCTGAACTGCCGATCCTGCAATACTCTCCGGCAGCCAAGCAACATCTCCTTCGTCCGTACTTTCATCAAATGGAGACACATAGAGAAAATCTACAGCACCATTCATCAAGGATGCGATTTCCCCCGCAAAGCGTACCGCTCCAAAAGATGCTTCTGACCCATCCACAGGGACAAGGATATGGGCTCCATCCAAGCCATCCTCCATGCACGCACCTCCGGCTTTCACCATCTATTGTCGTATTTATTCGCTAAATTCTGTCAAACTCCTTCGTACCTTTATAGATTCGTGAAAATAAATTGACGCGCCCCATTGAAAATGATAGACTTATTCTGAATGAAACTGCATTTCTATTAGGAGGAAACACGTTACATGGAAGAAGAACAACACATGCTGACAGATGATGATGCAATCGTCTCGGCTACTGGGATCTCAGATATTTATCGCGCAGCAAAACAGCTGGAGGGCACGGTTCGAAAAACCCCTCTGATATATAGCGACTTCTTCTCCGGAATATCCGGCAACACAACCTATCTGAAGCTCGAAAATCTCCAAACAACTGGCGCTTTCAAACTGCGCGGTGCTTACAATAAAATCAGCATGCTCAATAAAGAGGAACAGGCACGTGGTGTCATCACAGCCTCCGCAGGAAATCACGCACAAGGTGTCGCCTATGCTTCACAAAAACTCGGTGTAAAAGCGGTCATCTGTATGCCTGCCACAACACCAATACTTAAGATTGAAGCTACCCGTGCACTCGGTGCATCTGTGGTTCTCCATGGCAATGGATTTGACGATGCTTATGCGCACAGTCTGCGCCTTCAAAAGGAAAAGGGCTATGTTTACATCCACCCATTCAACGACCGCGATGTAATCGTTGGACAGGGTACGATTGCGCTCGAACTCATTGACGCACTCAAGGATGTGGACGCGATTCTCGTCCCTGTGGGCGGTGGCGGACTTGCCTCAGGCGTAGCACTGGGAACGAAACTCGTAAATCCGCAAGTAAAAGTTATTGGAGTTGAACCAGAAAATGCCTCCTGTATGAAAGCAGCACTCTCCTATGGGCGCGCTATCACACTCCCCTCTGCGGATACCGTTGCCGATGGCTGCGCCGTTAGGACCGCTGGAGAACTTACACTTTCCTTTTGCCGCCGCTATCTCGACGAAATCATCACTGTATCAGAGATGGACATTATGAGTGCTCTGCTCTCACTCATCGAAAAGCATAAACTCATCGCTGAGGGGGCAGGCGTTCTTCCTCTCGCGGCACTGCAAAAACTCCATCTAAAAAACAAAAAAATTGCCGTATTAGTTAGCGGCGGCAATATCGATATTTCCACAATCTCTGCACTGATCTCAAAAGCACTGATCTCCCGCGGTCGCGTCTTCCGATTTTCTGTACAACTCCCTGATAAGCCTGGACAACTTCTTAATGTCGCCCAGATTCTCACAGAGCAAGACGCCAACGTCATTCGTCTTGACCATGACCAAACCATGGTTACGGACAGTTTTCAAAAAGTACAGCTCACGGTTACTGTGGAAACACATGGACAAGATCACATTGAACGTATCGTCCGCGCACTTGCAGAAAATGGTTTTGAGATTACCAAGATTTATTGAGAAAGGATATCCACCGGAATGACTTCTTCTGCTCCGATTAAGGGCATTGACCAAGATACCGCACAGCAGCTTGCCGATCTTTTCAAGACACTCGGCGATCCCACGCGTCTGAAAATCCTCTCTCTGCTTGCAGCAGAGCAGGAACTCCGCGTGTATGACATCGCCGATGGCCTTACGATGGGACAATCTGCAATTTCCCATCAGCTCCGCGTTCTTCGTACTTCCCGTCTCGTCAAATTTCGACGAGAGGGAAAAGAAGTGCTCTATGCTCTCGACGATGACCATGTATTAAAACTGCTCGGACAGGGCCTTGAACATGTCCAACATGAATAAAGCCCCATAGATACCAACGAAAGGAGCAACCTCGATGAACCGCGTATCACGTTTTTTCATTTTTGCTGGACTTTCTTTTTCCCTTATGACAGCGGCAGCTTTTGCATCTCCTACTTTACGTGAGGGTTCTCATGGACACGACGTGCTCGTTCTGCAGCAGGCATTGCAAAGGGCCGGATATAACATTAAAAATACAGATGGTGTCTTTGACAAAGATACAGAACGTGCTGTTGCTGAATTTCAGCGCGATCAAAAGATAAAAATTACAGGTATCGTCAATCACGCAACATGGCGTGCACTTAAAAATGCACCTTCTGCAGATTCTCGTCCATGGGGCGCGGAGGTATCTCCTCTTCCCACAAAAGTCTTCCCCGTCTGGAACGGTGCGCCGATTCTCCCCGCAAGCAAGGTATCTGATGTCATAAACACAGCAAAGTCTTATCTTGGAACCCCATATGTCTTTGGTGGAACCACTCCAAGAGGATTTGACTGTTCCGGCTATCTCCAATATGTATTTCAAACGCAGGGAATTGCGATCCCCCGCACAGCTGATGAACAATATAAATTAGGCCTGCAATCAAAAAATGCAAAAGATCTTGTTCCAGGTGATCTCGTTTTCTTTGAAACCTATGAGAGCGGCGCATCCCACTGTGGAATCTATCTTGGTAAAGGAGAATTTATCCACGCATCTTCAAGCAATGGAGTTCGCATTGACGAGCTGTCTAACAGTTATTGGAAACCGCGTTTCATTGGTGGAAAACATATTGTGAAATAAAAATTGACTTTTCCTCCATCTCTCATTATAATAGGGCAGTATCGGGATGTAGCGCAGTTTGGTAGCGCGCTTGCTTTGGGAGCAAGATGTCGC
>ERZ773035.615-NODE-615-length-28567-cov-5.242459_pt1 | contig 28567 bp, 38 predicted proteins | sample MGYA00511487_ERZ773035 | MGnify/ENA primary metagenome ERZ773035 (study PRJEB29015, sample SAMEA2737985) | human oral metagenome | biome: human oral; feature: human-associated habitat; material: dental | place: China | collected 2024 ...
AGTCTGTTTTAAAGCGTTCAGTAAACTCTAAGAGGCTTTGTCCTTTAAATAATTCTATAACACATTGATTTTCAGAGTATAAATATATGAAAATATTTTGACGTCTCAATAAAAAATTATTCATTTGATTGAACTTCAAATAATTAAATGTAATGAACAACTTGAAGCAAAGTTACAAAAAAATCTTGAAGTATTATCAAATCTCTTTGGAAATAAATCTCTACCTTACCAAAGAAAGAACTTAAAAATATTTGATTTAGAGGCGCTTAGTTTAGCTCTAACAGCAGAAAATTTAAGCTCTGCCTCTGAATGTCAGCTTTTTAGACAGGTTTCTTAATACATTAAGCACAAGATTGAAAAGGAGCGTTTTTAGTTGTACAAAAAAATGATCAGAACTAAAAACTAACTACTGAAAACTAAAAACTTTTTCGTATTTTTGCACCCGCCAATTATAAAAAATCATTGTAATATTTTGATATTCAAATATTTATATTTAATTTTGCGCCGTGGTTGTGTCAAACTTGTGTCACACATTCAATAGGTATTATTCAGGACTATTTTCATAGCCCTAAATAAAAAAATGCCTGAAAATCAAAAACATACTTCCATTATACCCATGGTGGCATTTAAGCCTGCCGAACTTCGTATAGGTACTGATTGGCTGATTGTGTATTATGCAAAAGATCCTCAATCAGACAAATTAGTTCGGTTTCGCAATAGGGTTCCCAAGATAAATAATAAGAAAGAGCGTATGCGCTTTGCTCAAAAGATGATAGACACACTTAATGAGCAACTGTATTCGGGTTGGTCTCCTTATATGGAGAGCTTAACAGAAGTAAAAACTATTGATTACTGTTTTGATTATTACCAAAAAACACTCTCAAAAGAACTCTCCGATGGGATAAAAAGAAAATCTACTTACAACAATTACAAGTATTTTATTGCTGCCTTCTCTGAATATTTATCCATATACCATAAGAGAGTTAAGTTTATCTCTGACATTTCTACACTTATATGTGATCATTTCTTGGATAGAATCTATATAGAGAAAGAAAAAAGCGCAAGAACCTACAACTTCTACCTTATGTGTATGCGTACTTTCTTTAATTTTTGTCTGTCAAAGGGATTTATAAAGGAAAGCCCTGTGAAAAACACAAAATCAAAGACTATAAAAGAAAAAATAAGAGTAGTACTCAATGAGAAAGAAAAGAAGCAGCTACAACTTCTAAGAGAAGACAATTTTCATTTTTATGTATTCTGTATGACAACCTATTATTGTTTTATTCGCCCCAATGAGCTTAAAAAACTAAAGGTGGAGCATGTAAATATAGAAAAAAGCTATATAACCATACCCAATAACATTTCTAAAAACCGAAAGACGGAGAATGTTACCATTCCTAATATATTTGTAGAGCTTCTGAAAGAGCATATAGGTAAAGCTCCCAAGGACTTATTTTTGTTTGGACAAAAATTTGCCCCTCATAAATCACCTCTTGTCAATTTGACTTATCAATGGGATAAAGTGCGTAAAAAATATGGTTTTAGAAAGGAGGTTCAGTTTTATTCACTTAAGGACACAGGTATAACAGACATGCTTAACGCTGGTGTTCCTGCTATTAAAGTGCGTGATCAAGCTCGCCATTCGGATCTGAGGATAACGGAGATATACACTGCTCGCAACAATTCTGCTGATGAAGTAGTCAAAAATATTCATTACTCATAATGCTACGCAATGAGAGCGGGGCGGAGTAGCCGTTTTTTTGGAAACTTTGGAAACTTATAAAACAAATATTGATTTTCAATAAGTTACAAAATATCCTTTAAATCAAATTAAAGATTTTTTTGATTGTAAAACCTTTATTTTCATACAGTTACAATGTATTTAGAAAGGTTTCTAAATTTATATTCATTTTGGAAACCTAGAGAGGAAATATTTGGAAACCGTGCCTATTTTTGGAAACCGAGCCTAAAAAAATCCCCTGCGAGTTCCGTTCAGAGGAGGAATAGGAATATAAAAAATCCCTAACCTTACGGGGATAGGGATTTGTGCTCAAGGGTTAGCGCTTACGAGTTTCCTTCGTAGTTGCTTTCTTCGCTTTCACAATACGTCCGTTCTCGTTGTAACGGAAACCTTTCTTGAGCCGTCCATTGGCTTTCAAGCCGACTTTCTTTGTTGCCATAAAATTAAATATTTAATTAAAATCTGTTGTTTTTGATTCTTCCTCGTAAAGAGCTAATCTTTTTTCTAAGATATTAGCGTAAGCCGTCATCGTGTCATACTGCATTCTTAGTAAATAGGCTTGTGTCGTGTCTATTTGTTTAATTTTCTCACTTTTCAAGAAATCTTTTAACTTACCTATTTTTTCTCTAAGTTCGTCCTTTTCTACACGAACTCTCTCAAACGCTTGTTGTTTTTCCTTGTTCATAACTTATTTTTTATAATTGTTTTACGTTTCTTGAAAGAAAATGTTGTACAGTATTGCGTACAGCGCTTTTCTTTGACATATTCTTTCCTTTTTTGGAATGAGAGGCACTTTCTTTTGTGCTTTCTATAAATATGTGTTCGTGAATTATAGGAAATCCTAACACATCTACACCTATTCTATAAGAGATTATTTCTACTTTCATATTATAATACTTCAAAATTTAGTTCTTTGCTTTCTGTAGGCTCATAGTGAGCGGGTAGGGCGGGCACTTCGGGAACCGTGGCGAGCATGCGTTGTTCGTATATGCTATATTGTAGCTCGGTGGCGGGCCGCTTGTTGTAGCGGTTTTTGTCCGGATATACATAGTTCTCGCGGTAATCGGGAAAGGTCTCTGTAAAGAGAATAATATCGCCGTCAAACTGGCTCTTGCTACCTCCTCGCATTTTGCCGTCTGCCGTTTGCTGGAAAATCACTAAAAACAGCTTGCCGTCATACTTCTTGCGCAAGTCCTTGTCAATCTCAAAATGGGGTGCCAGCTCACGCATTTTCTGAAAGGAATCTATCACTATTACTTCGTTGGTGCGAATCATCGTGTCCAGTTCCGCCAAGGAACGCACATCCTGTGCTGTGATATGCTCTAAGGCTGTATCGTTTAGGTACTGATAGGCTTTTTCCTCATACAGCACGCTTTCAGGATGCTCCTCGATAGAGGCATGTCCTACACGATAGCGCTGCGCCAGGGCATTCATAAACTGAAAGGCAAAGCGTGTTTTTCCGCTACCTTGTTTGCCAGTAAGGGTGATTACAAGGCTGTCCTTTGTCTTTTTCTCCAAGGCCCCAAGGAAAAGGCTCATTTGCTCGTCGGCCACTAAGAAACTTTCTCTAACTTCAGGGCTTTTTGCCAATTGCTGGGCGAGGGTTTGCCTTGGAGCAGGCAAGGAGGTTACAGGGGCTTCAGTAGCTTTGAGACCAAAATTTTCGTCTTTTTTCTTGCGGGATAAAGATTTTTTCGTAACTTTGTCCTCAGAAAGCGAGCTATCTCTTAGGCTTTCAGTTACCCACGGGGCTGGAATAGAGGTAGCTTGCTTTTTCTTTTTAGGATTAGCACCTACTTCAAAGGTTTTAAACCTAAACTTTCTATCTCTATCAACTGCAATAGAAATACGTACGTGCCGTTTCTCTCCATCAATAGTAACTTTCGCTTTAAAATTTAGGTAACCTATGATATTAGGCGGGCTACTTTCTTTTCTATTTCCCCAATTATTGTAAGTAGAATTTTTAATAAGCGATTCTAAATGCTCCAAAACAGCTACTTTTTCTTTGTAAATAGGTTTTTGTAGCTTTTTTCCTGCTGTATTAAAAAACTCTATATGGATATCCTCTTCTTTAAAGAATTTTTTGGAAAGGCTCTTTCCTCCATAATTTTCAAGATAATATTCCAATGTATATTCCCTTAACTCAGGTACAGACATCTGCTTAAACCTTTCAGTAGAGACTTCGGGAACAAAAGGAGCGTTTAAGCCATATTTTTTATTTATTTTTTTGATATCTCCCCTTACTTTTTTCCCTTCTTTAATTAAAAAAGAATCTATTTCAGAGATAATATTGTATCCTAAATCAGTTAAATTGTAACGCCTAAGTGTTTCATAATTTTCTAAACGAGTGAATAGTTCATTTTTGTTTGAGAAATATTTATCAAAAACTTTTAGCTGAGTTTCATTATAAGGATTTGTTTCATCTATTGTAAAGAATTTAGTAGGTTTTTCTCCAAAATTGAAAGCCCAATAAAATATTTCTACTGCTTTATAATTCTTAAAATATTTTTTGTATTTCTGGGATAGAGATTTAAAAAAATCTTTTAAATTATCTTGTAATTGTATATTTTCTTCAAAACCTTTTCGTTTTCTTTTCTCATTTTGTTCAAAAGCTCGGCTATTCAATTCATCAGAAGCAACCTTATATTCATAAGCAAATTCCCTTTCTAAAGGGTGATATTTTCCTTTTGGGTCAATAATCCCGTAATCTTGGAAGTACCAACCTTTTTTAAGTTTCCCTTTTTCTGTAAGGGCCTCCTTGAGAATACCTTCGTGGCGAGGGGCATTGAGCCCTAAAGCACCAAAAAGCCCTTGGAAATTATCAACGCCTGATAGTCCTTTTTCCTCCTTGCGGTTTTGAGTGAAATGCAATTGGATAGGGGCGATTCTTAGCGGGCTTATCACTTCTACAGAATTAGGACGGTCATCAACATATACCGGAATTGTTATTGCGGTATTCCCATTATCTGTTTCTATATTTAAACTTTTATTCTCTAACTTATTGGTGTATAGTCTTATCTTCTTAGCTCCATTGCTCTGTAGGACTTGTAAGTTATTTAATAGGTATTTCAGATTGTAATATCCATCTCCTACATTAGAGGTAATCTTAACTACATATACTCTTTTCCAATCATAGATTTTTCTTATTGCCTCAAGCCCTGATTTCAAATGTTGTACAATAGGCTCTATAGCCACCCAATCGGAAGTATATACAGGGTTTTCGGTCAATACTGCTTTATAATTAGGATAACCTCGTTCTATATCCCTGTAATATTCCTGCTTCGAACAGCCTCCTATCTTGGTACATTTGTAATTAGGATTATACAAAGCTCCTGTTTTCAGTCCGTCATTCTTAGGACGATTCAAAAGGATTATATTATTAGCGTCTGTGGCCACATAGTGATTGGCTTCTATAAGTACACATTCCAAAGCGGGACGAAGATCATCTTTTGCAACAATCGTTTTAAGGCTATCAATACCTGTAATTTTTGAAATAGTAGGCTTCACGGGGAAATCTTCTGTATTTATAAAGCCACGAGGTTCCTCCCTAAGATTTTGTTTCTTCAAGTCCTTTAGTACCTTCTTTAAAAAATCAGTTCCTACAGCCCCCTGCTTGTCGGCAGACTTCTTATAATAAGTTTCGTTTTCCTCGTCTTCAAACTTAAGAAAAACCTTAGTTGGCTCCTGCAATAGGGTGAAATTAGCCACATTTTGGCCATTTTCTTCTCTTGATTTTACAGGCTTTGTCGCCTTAGTGGGGGCTTTTTCTACCTCTTTTTTAGACGAATCTTGGACATTTTCCTTTTTGGCATAGGCTTTTCTATCCTCCAAGAAATTAGAAAGTTTGTGTATCCCTGCAATATAGCCAAGGTCATAAGTCTTTTTTATACGTTCTACCCCTTTGTGGAATTTCTCCAATAGCTCATACCCACGAGGGGTAAGCTCATAGGCACGCATTTTAGCAGAGGGATTCTGTAAACGAGTAAGGAGCGGGTGTTTTTTATATTGTAACACTACTTCTGTAGGCTTCTTCCCTGGTGTATTCCAAAAGCGAAAGACTGTTTTTCCTTCTTCAAAAGCGTCTGTAAAATTGTAGAGAAAGTCCAAGACTTCACTTTTAGGAATATCAGCATTTTCAGCAAGTAGTTGTGTCTGCAAATAATCAAAGGCTTCAAAATCTTTTACCTTGGGCCCTGATACTTCCTTAGTGGGTTCTTCCTTCTGCGGTGCTTTCTCCTTCTTTGGTTTGGCTTCCTTTTTAGGCTTTTCTACCAATGAAATAGCCTCGTCTCTATCTCCGTCTTTTTCGTTTCTAAAATAGATAAAGTCTTTTCCTTCTGTATATTTTTTCTCAATCTGTTTTTTAGCCTTTTCAAAAGGATAAAAGCCTATACCAAAAGTGTAATTTCTAAGCCCCTCTTCCGTAGTTTCATAATATTTTCCTTCACTATTTTTCCAAAAACGTTCACTTAATTCTTCTATATTAGGATTTGTATAAGAGAATACTGCTATTACGCGGCTGGGGAGAGCGTCTGTTATAACAACAAACTTATACTTTTTTTCTTTTTTAGTTTCCTTCTGTGGTGCTTTCTCCTTCTTTGGTTTGGCTTCCTTTTTAGGCTTTTCCTCTACCTTCACCACGTTGCCCTTGACGAACTTCCAGCCCTTGCGTAGGCGACCACAATCGTCCAAGGCTTCGCGGTAGTCGCCTGTATGCTGTACACCTGAAAGCCCTTGTTTTTTTAGTATTCCTGTAGCTAATAGGTTATGTTCTACGTCCCAAATAGCATTTGGTGTAAGTGTGCGTTGCCAAGCCTTTACAGAGGGTGCCCATTTAAAGGCATGTTTCTTGAGTTTTTCCCTTACATCTTTGTCGGGAATGCCGTCAAAAAATATCTGTAAGCGTTGTGTAGCTCCATTTTTTACAATCTTCCCTCCTTCAATGAGTATCTCTTCTTCCCCTTTGCTTTGATTTTTTTCAAGGCCTGTGATTCGTTCTCTTATTCTTCGTATTTCGGCATTGATATTCGCAGGACTACTATAAAGAGCATACCCATATCTATTTATTTCATCAAGCATTTCTTCTACATCTTCCTTTTTGATGTCATATTTTTCAAATACAGAACTGTCTTTTGATTTCTTATATTCTTTTTCTGCTTTTTGCTGTCTGTATATATATTCTTTTTTTTCTTCTAACTGCTTGATTTTGTCCTGTAGCTTAGCAATAGCATTTACATCAACACTTTTTACAACTTCTCCAGTTTCATATTGATCAGCAGGAGTGTTTTTAGCTATTTTAGCGAGCTTATTTTTTAGTTTTTCTACTTCTTGATTGTGTGTTTTTAGTTTTTCATATTCTCGTTGTATAAGGCTTTCATTACTGGCGATCTTACGAGCTGTTATCCCTGCTCCTCCAGTAACGCCTGTGCTAAAGGTGCGAGCACGAATACTTATCATTTCTTTATAGTTTTTCAAAAGCGAGGCGTATCCTTTTTCAAAAGCTGCGTTATAAGCCTCCAATGCTCCCGTTTGCTGAGCTTGTTCTGCATGGCTATTGTAGAGCTGTTCCATACTATCAGCCCAATCTTGTTGTTCTCTTTTGGCTCGTTTTTCAGGATCAAAAGAAATCCAAGCATAAGAACGTTCCAAGGCGTCATAGCTTAGATCATCTTTGAACCTTTCAGTATGTAAGAGAGTAACCGTATTTTCTATGTTTTTTCGCTCCTTCTGTGCTGCTTTCTCCTTCTTTGGTTTGGCTTCCTTTTTAGGCTTTTCCTCTACCTTCACCACGTTGCCCTTGACGAACTTCCAGCCCTTGCGTAGGCGTCCACAATCGTCCAAGGCTTCGCGGTAGTCGCCTGTATGCTGCACACCTGAAAGCCCCGCAGCGCTATCATATTGAGTAATGGTAATCTCAAAATGAGTAGCTTCGGGGCTGTTGTTAAGGGCTTGACTAAGGCGATAGATAATAGCTGTGTTGTTTTCAGCTTTGGCTTGGGTCAAGACTTGTTCTACTTCCTTGCGAGAAACTTCTCGGTTATTGAGGGCGTTAAAGGCTTCAAGAGCTGTCATAGTTATTTTGTTTTCTTAGGGTTATTTTCCTTTTCTTGTCAATAGAAAGATACCTCCCCCTACTACCAATAGCACGAGGAGGATATTGGTAGGGGTAAAAAGGTCATTTTTAGGCTTTCCCTCCTCTTTGGGAGCAGGTTTGTTTTCCTTTTGGGTAGCCTTATCTTGCTGGGTGCTTGTGTCAGTTTTGGGACTGCCTCCGGCTTGGGTATTGGTATTTCCTGCTGATTGGGAGCTGCTTCCTGCTGGAGTAGTGTCCGTATTTGTAGGCACTACCGCTGGGGGCATAATTGGGTTGGACTCCTGTTGTGTAGCGGGAGGAGTTTCAGGCTTCCTGTCGGCAGGTTTTTCAGAAGGAATGACTTTGTTTTTCTTTAATTCCGATTCATAATTATCCAAAAGAGACTTCATGTCGGATATAAGCGAATTTATACCAGCATATAAAGCAGGGAAGACATCAATTACCCAATCTTCCATTTCTTTATTTTTTATAGTATTCAATTCTGCTAATATCTTACTGTAATAATCTATCCCAAGTGTATAAGCAAGGGCAACATCATTACTCATAACAAAAGGGGGAATTTTCTTTATAAACTTATCTAATGTTTCTCTCTCTTTAGTTACCTTATGCCAGAGCTCATTAAAACCTTTTGTGGTTGCATATATAGAGGCCATATTTTACTGTTTAGAATTTTGTTTTTCGTGTTTTACTGCTAAATAGACTTGGAATCCTGCCAAGAGGACTGCCATAGCAGAGAGGGCAAGGGCGATTTTGTCCTTGAGGTGAAAATTTTCGTTTAGATCTGTACCTTTTTGAGTTGTTTTCTTTCGAGCCATAGTTTGGGTTTATAGTACTGTAAAAGGCAAAAGCTCGCCCCTGCTAAAAGGGCAAAACTCAAGAGGCCTATACGTTTTTTTTTTCGATTGGAGGGCTGTAAGAAGTGCTTCCCATAAGCCTATAGGCTTCCTCGTAAGCGCTGTTGGGAATAAACTTCTTGGCTATATGAGGATAATTCTCTTTTTCGGCTACTGCTTTGGCTAACTTAATAAAGAAATCCTTATCCAACACTTTAAAGGGCTGTTCAGCGGGGATCCCTGTTTGCTTAGAAACATAAGCGATATAACTTTCTGTAGGATTATTATCACTGGGAGGCGCCCACCGTGAAATGAGCTTTCTAATGGTATTATCACCTCTTTTGATCCAGGTATAAGCATTTTTCATCAAGGCGCGTAGGCCATATTCTACAGAAATAAATTGTTCAAACTCCATTTTACCGGTTTTACTATTTCTGTCCGTATTCTGAGAAAGTGGTACCTTTCCTTGCCAGGCTGTTTCTCCTATACGGATATTTCCAGGATTGTTATTCTTGATTCCTCTGATATCTGTAGGAGCTTTTCTTAAATCAGTCATAGTGTCAGTTTTAAAAGTTATTTTTTCTTTCCTTTGGGTTTGGCATAGTAGCTATAGATCAAGTATCCTCCTGTACCCAAGGCAACAGCTAAGCCACCCCATAGGAGCCAATTAGTAGCGTTTCCATTTCCAGAAGGAGCAGGAGCGGGAGCGGGTGTATAGCCATCTTGGTTCAAGTTATAGGTGCCACCTCCTGTGTCGGTATAGCCTCCATTATTAGGGGCGGGGTTGGAAGGCTTAGTAGGTGCGGGCGTACTAGGTTTTGTAGGCGCAGGCGTACTAGGTTTTATAGGCGCAGGCGTACTGGGTTTTGTAGGCGCAGGCGTACTAGGATTAGTAGGCGCAGGCGTACTAGGATTAGTAGGAGCGGGCGTACTAGGCTTGGCTGGCAGAGGGATAATTGGCTTAGCAGGAGCAGGCAATACAGGGTTACCACCACTGGTCATATTGGTTCCCATAAGAGCAAAAGCCGTTTCGTAAGCCTCTGCGGGGATTAGGCTTTCCGCAGCACCCATTTCTATAGATGCTACAATCTTGGCCATCTTTATATAGAAATCCTTGGTAAAAGCGGTAATTCTTTTGTGGTTATCTATTCCAAACGCCTTGGTTAGGGTATTTTCATACAGTAGATATTTCTTGGTACTTAAAGCTGGATAAAAGCGACGAGAAAAATCGGCTATGGTATTTTTTCCGCCTTTGTCCATGATCGTACGTATATTGATCATCAAAGCTCTTAACCCATATTCTATAGTAAGAAATTCTTCATACTTAGCATTACCCTTACGTTGGGCCTTTAGTACCTTTCCTCCCCAGTCTTCTCCCTTGTTGGGTAGGTTACCAGGATTGTTTTGGTAGAGGGGGCTGTTTTTGTATTCTTCAGTTCTGAAAGTCTTCATTGGCACTGTTTTTATGTTATGAAAAAGATTGTTTTAGAGTGTATATTTGTCCAAAGGCGTCAATATCTATCTCAAAAGAGAGTTTGTTAATAAGGTTCATATATTTAGACCAGTCTTTTTTGTTCTCCTTTACCATGTCCCAAATCTCACTGGCTACCGAAAAAGCACTAATTTCTATATAAACATTCTCTATAATAGCTGTGGCACCCGCTCGTAAGTCTAACTGATAAAAATTGGGCAAAGAAGCATAACCAATAGGAACTCCTTTGAGATAAACCCGCATGACCTTGAGCTGTATAGACCCATTGGTATTGATATAGAAGTCTTCCGCTGTAGGGTTGGTCAGGGCAAAGTCCAAGAGTAGCCATATTTTGTTCTGTAAGAGCTTAGCCCCTGCATCTTTGTACTGATGAAAGGAAAACATTACCTTTTCAAACAATCGTTTGGCTTGTTCTGTCTTCGCTTTTGCTATTCCATAGATAGCAACACCTATTGCACAGATTCCCATTATAACGATAATTGCTTTTGTTTTCATATACTAATGTTATAACCATTTATTTTTTAGTTTTCTAATTCCTAAAACTCCCCCTAATAATATAGAAAACGCCCCTATACATGATAGAAATTTCACAAACTTAGGAATATAGGTCTCCTTTACTATCTTTATATGCTCTGTTTCCTTTATATTGGACAAATCTTGCTTTTTATCTCTATAAATATTTTGTAAAGGAGGTGTATTTTGGTATATTACTAAACTATTTTTATAGTTATCATAGTAAATTCCTTGTGATTGTGAGCCTTGTGACTTATGTGTTTTTATAATTTGTAAGAGTTTTCTTACTTCCTTTTGACAAAGACTATCACATTCTTTATTCATGGTTGAGATAGAGGGAACTTGTACAAAGATTGTATCGTGAAAATCGTAATAATGTTCTACAAATACACTATCAGTAGATATTAGTTGCGTTTTTTCATGATTTTTGTCCGTCTGTGTAACCGATTTGCAGCCCAATACAAGGAAAGCCAATAAAAGGGATAATATAAAATTCTTCATTTGGATAGCTCATTAATGCGTTCTTCTAATTTTCTGATTTTCTCTTTCAATTTCTCGTTTTCATTGAGAAGATCTGTAATTTTTTGGTTGTAATCTTCAAGGAATTTCTTATAGATAATTTGTATTCTATCTACAACCTCGGCTTCAATAGCATCGGTTTCTACTTTACGTTTTTTTCGCTCAAAGAGCATTCCCAAGACACCTCCACCTACCAGGGTAGAGAGCAGGGTTAAAATACTTTCTAACATCATAGAATTGTTTAGTTTTAGAAATATAATAGAGAGGTATCTCCTATGAATTTATATTTAATAGAGGTTGGCTTGCTTTCATAATCTCCACTGCTAGTTCCGTCATACTCAAATATCCATTCTCCTTGAGGCTCTATCCCTATACTACTATACTTAAGCGGTGCATGAGGAACATCTCTCAAATTATCTAAGGTAGTTTGTTTTGTCATATCAGTTCGATTGACATGGGCTGTTGGAGACTTCTGAGTATTTTGTGTTGTTGTAACTCCTAATTTATCACACATGATATAGAGTGCTTTAATCTTAGACAATCCAGCATAACCATAAGGCAATTCTATTTCTACTTCTTTTTCTTCTCCGTCAAGAGATATATTTTTGATTAATACTTGTGTATATGCAGCAACTCCAGTAGGTGATCTGGGTACAAGCAGAGCAACAAACCCAAAATTAGCAGAAAACTTTTGTTTTGGAGTAGGATTTGGATTACTACTTCCACTACTATTATTACAGTTACAAATCATTTTGAAAGGAATACCTATCATCTTTTCTTTATTTATTGGTTATTTTATATAGCTACCTTTTTTACGCTCTTTTTATATTGAGAGTTATCTAAGGAAAAAAGGAGTAACCCAAAAAGTAATGAAGCGCCACCTACAAGCAGTAATTTTGAAGTTTTGAGCGTATCATTATAGCTTTTTTTCTTAGTTACTATAGTTTGTGGATTATAAAACCTCCTTATTGGGTTTTCTTGATTTTCTTTTTCTTCCTTTTTTGGTGTTTCTTTTATTGTTTTGTTATTTTTGGGAGGTGTTACAACAACTTCATCAAGTTCTTCGGCAAATTCTTTTAAAACTACATTGAAAGCAGCTGTATCTTTTTGTATAGGAGGTGATATTTTGGTCTCCCTACCTATAAAAGAGAAAACTAATTGACTACCTATAGGTGCATTGATTTTGTAATTACCATTGACATCTGTTGTAGTACCTTTTGTAGTGCCTTTGATGAGGATATTGACACCCAAAATAGGTTTGTTGTGCTCATTGGTAACCCGACCTATAATATATCTTTTTTCTGTTTCCATAGCTTAAAAGAGTTTAGGGTATCGGTCTCTTATCTGTTTGTATTGGTCTTCGCTCAACTCTTCTTTGAACCATTCTTTTAGGTTAAGCATTTTGCCTTTTTCTGTAGCAATTTTTCCAAAAAGGCGATTGTAATAGGCACGCCTACCAAAGCGGTCATACACAATCTTCATTTGTACCTCATCTAAATTGCTCATTACCTCAAGAATCTTATTAAAATCAGTTCCTGCGTCCTTCATAGCATTATGCAAGTCTTGAGCGTACTGCGAAACCAGCTCTCTGTTATTGGCAAAATCAGCGATAAGAGCCTTGTACTCCTGCTCGGATATTCCGTTATAGTACTTCCCATATTTGCCATTGGGTACCTCTGATTCTTTATCTTTCTTGAGTAATAGTGCCACAATAACGCTAAGTACTCCAGCACCACATATTCCCCATAGTATGTATTCTTTTTTCATAGTTTTTTTGTTTTTAGAAAAAGGCGTTACCTACTTGTGCTCTCAGGGAAGCTAATTTCTCCCCACTGAACTGATCTTGTAACCATTGGCTTAAATCCATATCATTTTTATTCCCCATGGAAAAACTGGTGGCGGGGGTACGCTTGCCAAAAGCGTTATATATAGCCACATAGTTGTTGTGTCCCATACCTCTAAGGGCATTATATACATGGGTATAGTTGGCTCCCATACCATGCATAGCACGATAGAGTGTTTCTGCTTTACTTTTGGCAAGCCCCGCACTGATAGAAGCAGGTTTTTGATTAGGATCATAAGACATTTTCCTAAAACGATGTTTCCAATAAAGGTTATAGAACAAAGCCCCACCAATGCCTAAAACACTCACCCCAAAGATGATAAGTCCTACATTGACGGCTGTTCTTGCCTTGCGCCCTGCGTATTCTATTGCTTCGGGGTGCTTGTCTAAGTATTTTCCTACAGAAGTAGCCGCTACGGTAGCTGCTACCCCACTAAGAGGTGTTTGTTTCTTTCGTGACATGTTATACGAATTTTCTTAGGAGTTTCTCATTGGCTACGAACTTTTTACGAAATTTTTCGTTGGTAGCGATCTCGTGGAAAAGAGCTAATGTCTTATCGTCCAAAAGAGCTATGGCTTGTAGCTTGGTTTGGCGCGCTTGTGCGTCTATCGGATTGGTACTGTTAATTTTTATTGTAATGTCCATTTTTATTCAGTTTTTAGGATTGCTTACTGACTAATTCGCTGAGTTCTTTATAGAACTCTTGCTTTTCAAAAATCAGGTGTAATACCTTGAGCATAAAGGCGTCCACCTCAGCGGAGGTTTGGGCGAAGGCTTGAAAAAGCGCTGTCTTTCCTTCGGGTAGTTGGGGGATCTCTCCTTCGGCTCCTTGTAGGCCTGTCGAGGGAGCTCCCTTGAACAAGCCCCAAAGAGCAGGTAGGTTTTGTACGATCCCCAAGAGCATTTCATTATTACCCTTGGCTTTAGCCTCGCTAAACTTGTCCGCTAAGCGTTCTTCCTTGAGCGATGCCATTTCTTGTTCTAATCTTTCGTTTTTCTCTTTCAGAAACTTATTCTCCGTTTCCAATCGGGCTTGGTCATGTGCTCGTACATGTAAGTCCATGATCTGTGGAAATCCTAACCCAGGCATACCCATAAGGCCTTGTTGCATAGGAGAGGGAGCAACCATAGGAGCAGGGGCAACTATAGGCGTGGGGGCGGCAACCTCTTCTTGTGCTTGCACTTCCTCCTTGGGGCCAAGGGTGAAACTCTTAGGCGTAGAAAAGCTACGAGTTGTGTTGCCCAGCTTGCGCCTTTCCTCCACAATGATCTGACGAATCCCCTGGCCAAGTAAGCCGTTGAAAAAGCTCTCTACACTGCCATACTGATCCGCCATGCGTGCCGCTGATACGGAACGTACCAAGGGCTGCCCTGTTTCCTGGTTGATAACCGTGAGTAGGACACTGGGGGAGCTTTTGAATCTGTTAATAATATCAATGAGTTCTTGTTTCATTCTATGTTACATTTTTGCAGGGCACGATAGTCCAAAATAGCTTCTCCATGTCCGCCCTCAAAGGCAATCTCAAAGTCTATATCGGTAGCCGTGCCATCTCCGTCAAACTGGTAGTAATCTCCTTTCTCCAATGTCCTTTCTCTGAAAGACACCTTACTATTGGCTGCATTGTACAGTGTAAGTGAGGTAACTCCTTTCAGCAGAAAGGCCGTATCGGAGAAAATCCTTTGGGTAATCCATTTGGTTTTACGCATTTTCACAAGTATTAAAGCGTGTGTCTTCGTAGATCAGTATGAGCTGTCCTTTGAAATCTTTGCCAGCGACAGGCTCATCTGCGATAATCTCTAAGGTGTAAGTTTTGCCTTGTGTTTGGAAATCCACTGGCTTACAACCTGTAAAGTAACAACTCTCACGGGAACGATAGTTCTTGATGTGTTGCATTTTGGAAATGTAGGTGCCGTCATCGGCTTTTACTCCTACATTGGCCACAAAGTCATCTCCCATATTGTGATATAGGAGCAAGCCAATCACACGCCCTGATACAGGGGTGAAAAAGACATTGTTACCCGTTTGGCCTACAGGGATTTTTATGTTATATACTTCTTCTTTGGTGTGCATGATTTTTTCTTTTGTCAAGTGAAAAACAAATTATCAAAAAAGCCCTGCCTTACAAGGGCAAGGCTTTGACATTGATAATTATTAAGAGAAAAAAAATTAGTTCGTAAAGAACTCAAAACCACGCAATTCTATACGTACGAATTGGGTTTGTGTCGCAGGAACGCTGGCCCCTTGAGGGAATTGCCAAGAGATATTGATTTCTTTTTCAGGCACAATTACAGGAGCGGAAGCAATGCTGCGGAAACCGTTATCTTCGCCTGAACCATTTTGTGCATACACTAAATCAGAAACAGGAAGGATTAGCAAATCTTCGTCCTGCGCAATCTTGAGTTCGGAGTTCAAGATAGCCGCATGGGCTTCGCTTTTCCACTTAGCTTCTTGCAATGAGGTTGCTGTATCCTCAGTCAGTACACGAATGCCATCAATAACGAAATAGCGTCCCTTATTGAGTTTGTTAGCGTCAAAGGAGGTTTCTCCCACGAGCTTTTTGGTGTTGCTATCAATGAGCAATACCACTGAACTTTTCCCTTTTCCGTCAAAGGTGAGGTACTGAGTTCTATCCATTACTTTTGCATTGCGGGTATCTACCCCCATTGCGGTAAGAACGTGATTGGAACGTTCTAACTGAACTTGTCTGTTGTCCATTGTTTAAAATTTTAAATTTAAAATTAATACTTCATTAGAGCTTACACATAGGTTTCTCTTGGTGTGAAACCTGTAAGCGGGTTGCGGGCTTGTTTCTCCTCTAGGATTTCTTCGTAAGGAGTGTAGTAGCTATCCTCATAGACTGGGGTATAGTCAAACCATTCAGGTTCGCCAAGTCCTTCCCTTTCTTGGCAAGGGCAACCAAGGCCAAGGGCATGTTTTACGGTGTCGCCAGCCTTGCTGGTATCGGTAAACTCACGTGCTAAGGCTATTCCCTGCGCTCCTGCCATACCAATTAAGGCACCACGTACAGCTGTAGCAGCCGTATCATTTCCGTCTACACAAGCAAGTCCTACCAGAGCCACTGCTACAGCACCTCCTTTGACCAATTTACGCTTGGTTTCGTCCTTTTTGCTATCGGCAGAAGGTTTCTTTGTAAGCTCTGCCACGAGCAGGTTAGAGGCCGCTGCTCCAGCCACTGCGGAACCTCCCATGACAAGGGCTCCTGTCAGATTCTCTGTTTTGGGTTTCTTAAAATTCATATCAAACCTTTTTAGTATTAGAGGAGGCAAGGCAATAACCTGCTACAAAAGCAAGGCCTACATGCCACCATTTTAATTTGTTGTCTGTTGTTTGTTTTTCAGTTAAGTTGTTGTTATCACTTATAGGCACTTCCCTTATGTATATCACTTGGGGGGTGTCTTTTACCGCGGGTAACTCTACTTGTTCTACTCGTTTTTGCGGTGTGGGACGAGGCATACATGGGTGCATAGTTTCTATTTTTTAGTTATAAAACAGGTAAATTCTTGATCTTCACATCTGAAAACTTATCTATCCAAGGGGCAATGTCCAAATGATTGGTAGGGGCTTGTTGCTCGTAATAACGTGTCTTCTGTACTAAGGCATTAAACACTCGGCTATCGCCTGAGAGGATTCCCAAATCGCTTTGTGCAACTTGAAACACATTATTGACAGCCTTGTGGAGTGGCTCCAAGAGTTTAAGGCCTTCGCGTATCTCCTCATCGGTAATTACAGGTAGTTGTAACAGAGCTGTCTTTGGATAGGCAAAACGGTCTAATCGCTCCTGAAAGCTCCCCTGAGTGGTAAGCAATTTGTTGCGCCCGAAATAATCACATACAGGCGATTGCTTTACGCTCTTATCCACACTGGCGGGGACATTCACAGTCCAACCAGTCATCACCAAGGGCTTAGCAAAGAAATTCCAAAGCCTTGCTATAACACATTCTTCGCAGAGCGTATAGAAATCCTTTTTGGAAAAGAAAAAGTAATTTTGGGCTGCTCCTGTTCGTTTTAGGGGCTGATTGGCGGCAATCTGTTGCTCATTTAGAACAAAATAGTGTGAGAATATTTCCCCTAATCGCTCTTGGCGAGTTTGGTAAGGATTATCCTTTCCCACTCCTTGTTGTACCAGTGCTTCGTCCTTTGTCTTTCCCCTATAATACACACATGTCTCTATTCGTGGAAAACGAATAGGGTTGCTGTTATCCAGCTTGATTTTCTTGGCAAACTTCATAGGAGCAATCATAAGACTGTTATTCCCTGTAAAGGGTTTAGCCCCATAGAAATCAACGAACTCAGGACGACTACCATAGGCGTAAAGTCTCCCTTTCTGAATCCTATGTAGGAAGGGGTACAGTAGCGCATAGAGCAAAGCATGTCCTAAGTAACTACGTGTGTTTTTGGCATCTACAAAGCCCCTTGTGTAGGAGTTTGCCCCTTGTCTATCAAAGAGGATTCCCCAGTAATAACCATTGAAAAAAGCAAAAGAACTTATTTGGTTGGCTACCTTTTTGAGCAATATGGTTTCTGCTATAGGCTTAAAAGCATCGGCCTTGATCATAGCTTGTTCCACCGCAGGGGGGAGCTTGCCTGTTTGCTGAGCTTCTCGTGCAATAGCCTGCAAGTCGCCAAACTTCTGACACTGCAAGAAAAAGGCATTGTTGTAGGAGTTCATCGCGGTATGTACATTCTTGATTAACTCTTTTAGCCTTGGGGTAAATTCGTACTTGAGGTACTGAAAATCTCCTTGAAATTCTATATTAATATTTGCCATTTTTCCTATCGTTTTCATTAATTACATACAGACCCGCTCCTGCCACTAAGAGCCATAGCCACCATAGGCTTTGCTTCTTAGGCTTCTTCTTTTGCACAGCAGGCTGTGTAGGTGTCTGTTGGCTTGTTCCCTGGTTGGGTACTGTGGGTGCCAGTTGGCTTGTTCCTTGGTTTGGCACTGTAGGTGTCGGCTGGCTTGGTACACTTGGTGTAAGCGCTTCTCCTCCTTGGGGCCTTGTGGGGGCTGGTGTATAAGGACTATAAGGGTTTTCATCGGTATAGCCATTGGGGTTTATCAAACCTCCATTCTGTGAGAATTGAGAGGGAGATTGTCCGTTAGGATCCGTAGGCGAAGGAAACAACTCCCTTTTGAGGTAGTTGAAATTATCGTCATAGTCATTGATATTCATTCCCATACCCTTAAAAGCATCTATCACCTTAGGGTTGGTACGCAATAGTTGCTGACAATCTGGGGCTACTGTACCTCTACCACGTGTGTTATACTTATCGTGGCGGATTTTGGCCGCTTTGAGCAACTTGATTAGATCTTGTGGCTTGGCATTGTGATAAGGGTGTTCTTTTCTGAGAAAAGCACTCATCACCAAACTCATATTCACACACTGACTGTTAGCAAAATTCTCTTCTGTCTTACTCGTTGTCTTAGGGTTCCAAGGAGTGTCCCAGTTGTGTAGGTAAGCCGCCTTGTCATAAGCGTCAGCGGAGTTCAACCAGTTCATGGCATTGTAATAATCCGCTTCGTCAGAGGTCAGATAGCCCTCTAAGGCTAATGTTTTTATAATCGTTTCTCCAAACTTGAACATCTCCTTACGGCCTTTCTCATCGGCAAATTCTTTTTCAAAGAACGTAGCTTTAGGGCTTGCAGCGTCATTGAAATCAGAAAAGGTAAGCCCTGCCCCTATATATTCTTTCTTACGCTTGAGTTGTATGGCATAGAGTTCAAAAGTAATGTCCTTTCTTTGGTCTCTTCCTAAACCTATAGGTTCAGGTTCCAGCCCCATACTAAGATAATCTTCATCAAAAATGCCGTCAGCCAAGGAAACGTTTATCTTTGTCCAAGTAATATCATAAACCCTTTCGTAACTCTTTATCTTGCCTAAGAAGTTGTTTTTTAGGTCTCTTGTGAGCCGAGCCAACTGTTCTGTATTCTTTTTACTGGTATCACTTTTCCAACTTTTAGCAGCTTCTTTGGCAAAGGAAGCCTCATAGATCGTAAGCCCCTTGAGCGCACTATTGATAATAGTCTGTACCAACTCGTCTTGGATAGTTGTAGCCGAAGCCATAGTGGCCAATCCTCCTGAGAATACAGGCCTCCCATTCTCTACCTTTCCTGTACGCTGTCCCAAAACACTTGCCTCGTAATAGTGGCTGATCTTGTCCCAGGCCTTGCCTGTTCGCTCTCCGTCCCAAGCGGCTTTGTCCTTGAAAAGTCCTATCTGAGAGGCCAATCCTATAATTGCAGCCACGCCTGCCAAGATCCAGCCGACAGGGTTCCAAGCATTGGAAAGAGCCCCCATAGCTATAAGTCCCAGTATAACCCCCGAAAGTTTCTCATGAACCGAGAGGGAAAGCTGTGCGTGTTTTTGCAGGTTGCTTTCGTATTCCTCATAGGTCATGTTGATTATAGGGTCATAATTCACGTCCTTTATCTCAGCGGCTCCGATAGCCCCTTGTAATTTTCCCTCTTCTGAGGTATCAGGAATAAGATAAGCTCCTTTCATAGGGTTTTACTTTTTGTTCATCATCATTACTACTACTAAAAGGCCAACTACAGCTACACCTCCTATAACATAGATCATGGTGTTGTCTTTGTTTTGTCCGCTGGGGTTAGGCTGTTGAGGGTAGTAAGGATTAGGATTTTGGTTTTGTTGTTGCCTACGGACATCTTCTCGTTCTCGCTCTATTTGTTCCTGCTGCCTGCGTAGGCTATCCTGTAGTGCTTTCATCTCGGCTTGTGCTTGCTGTATCTGAGCATCTGCGGCATTCCTTTTTCTTAGTTCTTGCAGCTCCGCCAACTTCCTTTCATACTCAAGTTTGATATTGGTATTATCTACAGAAGGGGAAGTACCTGGTACAGGATTAGGGCGATTGTTGTTTCCATTGAAAAGATCATAACCTTGTTTTCCTATTCTGGCAAGGTCTAAGAGGTCATTGGCTCCCTCTTTTACTCCGTCTACAATTCGTTTTGTTCTTGTATCTGAATAGGATTTTCCTGTCCCTGTTGTGCTACCAGCACCAGCAGCAGCATTTCCGTCGGCTCGGTCTCCGAGTCCCTTGGATCGTCTAAAGTCATATAGCGCATTCTGTGCGCCGTTAAGTCCTATATGTTTCATAGCTGTTACTATTTCATCTGCTTTTTCGGAATATATGGCCTCACGTGTGGTAGATACTGTTCCGTCAATCACATAATAGCCTTTACGCAAATCATTGTCCTTTTGAGAAATAGGCACAATCAGATATACATGAGTATATTGGTCGGGGTAAGAGCTGTAAGGCTGCTTGATCTGTCTTACATAGCTGTTATACCCTAAAGCCTTGATAATTGCTCCTGCCAATATGGTATAGCTCTTGCAGTCAATCCCTATAAAGCGTTGTGCCCAGGAGCAAGCGGGGGAGCGTAATTGCTGTTCCTCACTATCGGCCTTATATTGGAAATGATGATAAAGAAACTGATGTATATTCCTACAAGTAGCCTGTAAGGTGTCCCCCTTGAGGAGCTTGGCAATTCTGCGGCACTGAGTGTAATAGGTGTCAATAGCAATTACAATCTGTTTCACCGAAAAGAACGTATCGCCGTCCCCTAATTCGGTTCGCTTACAAGCTGCTTTGGGGAATATATCCGAGGGATAATCCGAGCGCACCTCGCGATAATGAACATTGTTTAGGGAAGCATACATAAATGATTTTAGTGTTACTTAATTTTTGAGCCACAAAGATAAAACAGCCCTCAAGGAAAAAGGCAGGATTGGGCACTTTCAGGCAGGATTGGGAAGTCTTGGGTAGTCTTTGTGTTAATATATTATCAATACACTAAGGAGAAGATATAAAAAACCTCCCCTGTACATGCTGCACAGAGGAGGAAAAAAATTGCCTGAGTTTATACGTTCCTATACCAAAAGGTATAGATAAGCCAGCCAAAGAGGTAATAACGAGTTTCAGTATATCGCAGCTCTCCAGCTATGTCTAAGTGATAGTATTTTACTGTTTTCATAGGTTAGTTTTTTAAAGGTACAACAACAAATTCATCACCTGCTAAGGCGTTTAGAAGGTCTTCCTTGGAGGAAAAAAGCTCTTTTTCATCAACATTAAAGGCTGCAAAAAACTTATCTCTAACTAAATAACGGGTTTCGGAATGATCTATTCCTCCTCGATCAGATACTGTGAGGTATATTTCCTTTATCTCAACTTCTTCTATTACTCCCAATTGTGTAAAAAACACACGTTGTCCTACAAAATATAATGTTCTCAAGTCCATAGCTTACAGATTTTTATTAGTGAAATAGGGATTAAGCGCCTCGGAAAGACCATTGAGGTAATCATATGCTTTTAGCACTTCCTCGGAGAGTTCGCCTGAGGCTGTGTCGCAATAGCGCAGGTGCAGGCGGGTAGTTTCGTAGATTAGTATACGCATATAGCGGGTAAATTCCCGTACGTGGATCTCCTCGGCGAAGAATTGATTGACCGCTTCCACGTCAAAGCAGTAAGTGCTGGGGCTACTATTATTCACCACAGCGGGGTTGGTTTCTTGTTGGAACATAGTATATAAAAATAAGGTATCCGTGAGTGGGTGTTGTTCCAACAAGAGCTTACGCATTTGTTTGTATAGCATTACTGCTATACGACACCTTCACGGATATATCGTAAATAATATATTTGCAACTTTAAACAAGTGTTGCTCTTGTTGGAACGTTGCAAAGGTACAACTAATTTTGGAATAAACAAGGGAAAAACAAAAAAACTTTCACGTGAGGGGTGAAAGTTTTTTGTAAAATATTGTGTATGAATATTTTATTTTTTTTCTTTGGAAAAATTGTAAGCTGGTAGTATAAAAGGAGGAATACCTGCGTTGATAGTAAATGTAGAGAGAAAAGAACGCATAAACGGAAACGCTATTGCTAAGGAATTCACCTCTACAAGGTCAGAGGTTTTAAACTCTTCATCAATAGGCGCTTCTGTACCAAAAACAGCTACAAATTGCAAGCTCAAATCAAACAAACTATTTTCAAATTTTCCATCAAACATAACCATATAAACCTGCTCCTGCTCATCATCAAAATTTACATAAGGAGAAATATTTACTTCTGTTTCTAATGTTGGCTCATTACTATGCTTACGCTTAAAGGAAAGATTTTGTACAAAGGTCTCTTTTAAAGATATTTTAAGTTGTCGCTTCATAATTTACGCTGCTTTTATAGTATTTTTAAGTTCTACTTGTGTGTTATTTTTAAATTCTACTTGTGTATTATTGTTGTTGTTATAAGTATAATTTATTTCTTGGGCACAAGTAATAGCCTTAGCATTAGGAAAATTATCTGCCAATATAAGTAAATTATCTGCTAATGTAAGTACTGAATTTGAATTATTAAAAAAGACAGGTTTAGGAACTGCATTACCTGTAATAACTGTATCAGAAAAGCAAATTTTTCCCTCCATCAAGTCCAAAAATTCGCCTACAGTTAGCTCATTTTCATCTTGTGGCTCTGTTTCTATATCTGTAAGAAGTTTTAAAAATTCTTCTCTGTCTATATTTTTTAAACTTTCTTTGAAAGCCTGTAAATGATTATTATGTGTCATAACTGTATATTTTTCTTGAACCAAAATCTATTTTATTTTTAAAAAAGTAAAAATAAACACCTCCTAAGTAGGTAAAATTGTCTTTAACTGAGGTAAATTTAAATGCTTCTTGTCTTTTTCTTGAAGAAAACTCATCTTTGACCTTTATTGTTTTGTAGTTAAAAGTGATTTTGCTTCTGTATATTACCTCGAAGATCTTACTTAAAGGTAATTTCCTCAGATTTACACCAAACTTTGTTTGTATCTCTTCTATCATTTCATAAAGCGCTTTCTGCCCCTCTCTTTCATTTAAGTTTAAAATATCCTCCTCCTCTATATCACATTCAAATTCAACAACAAAGTAAGAGTTTTTATAATGTACTTCTCCCCAGTGCTTTGCTTGTTCTATATCATCTTCCCAAAGATAATATCCAGTACCTAAGAATTGATATTTTCTATTTTGTGGGTTATCCTTAGCCAAAAAAGGAGTGTTTTCTCTTACAAAATCCTCTCCATTTTCTCGGCTACAAGTATGATGTAACACCACTTTTTTCATATTTAATCAAACAAAGCTATTATATTTTGGGGACAAAGATACAAATTATTTTCCATATCACAATACAAAAATTGTACCAAAGCGCAATAGTTGTTAATAGGTATTGCAATAGGGGTTAATAGTTGTTAGAATAAGGAGGGGGCTTCGGCAATAGCTTTCTTATCTATTGTTTTAAGTAATCTTCCAAGTCTTTTGTTTTCTTGCTTTAGTTCTAACATTCTTAGATAGTTATCATTTTTTTGTAATTCTTTTTCTATCCGATTTATCTCTAAGAGAGTATCCGACTGATTTTTCAGTATTTTCTTTCTTCCTATAATAGCTCCATTAAAGTAATTGAATAGAATGTCATAACACTTAATGCGATATTGCTTTAGCTCTTCCGATTTTGACCGCAAGGAAAAAATCCAACCATAAATAAATTTTTCAGGAAGGCAAACCATCTCTTGAAGTCTATTTGACTTATCGTGTATTGTCTGTTTAGACAATACACCATTCAACAATTCGTCTTTTGTAAGGTTTTTGTAAGCTCTGATGTAATCAACATTTAGTGCTTCACATATAGGCTTGATAGCTATCCAATATTCATTTTGATTTTCTTTAAAATAGATAGCCTTTCCATTGAATGATAAAAAATATTCTTGTTTCATTGATTTACACTTTTAGGTTTCTTGTCTTTATCTCGTTTTGGAGTTCTTCTGAGAGGGTGTAGCCATTGGGCAAGCCGTAGAGTTCAACAAAGGTCAGAAACTCCTGACGGCTTACGTTCTTACAGTAGGCATTGGCTTTGGGTCTGTACTGCTGGATAATATCGTTGATATAGGCGCGTATGTTCTTCTCACTGTACTGGGAGAGGTACAGGGAGAAGAGGTCTTTTTTGGTTTTTATGGGTTTGAGAATTTTCATTTAGTTTTATTGTTTTGAGCGTGCAAGTTAGTCATTTTCTGATAGATATGCAAGGCCAATTCGTAAATTTTCAAATACACTTCCTCGTTGGTATAATATTGTTTGCCTCGTTGTATCTTACCATGATCATTGACCTCCACATACACCAAATTACGCATGCCTTCTATAGCCCCCGCATAGATAAGCACACCGCTTGAGATACAAAAGCGATGTGCCTTTAGGTAAAGTTCAATATTGCGATCAAACTCGGCTTTCTTGAGCATATTGGTCAAATATTGCGGGGTTATCGTACCTAAAAATCTATTTCTTGACTTAGGTTATCGGTTATATGCGGGGCGGGAGAGGGCGAAGGTTGCGTAGGCTCTTCTATGGCGGGTATATCCCCCAGCTGCTTACTATCTATATAAAAATGCTCTAAGGAATTGCCATTTTCGGTTTTGCGCTTAGCCTTCTGTAACTCCCATTTATGGATATTACAATACTCTTGTAGCTTCTTATACACTTGGAAAGGAGTGTATTTGTTACCCAGCTCGCCGATTGCCTCTCGCACAAATTCAGGTTTGTTAATCCAGTGATTGAGTTTTGCCTCATCGGTGAAATAATCATTGAAGAAATTCAAACAATTATCCCCAATAGAGAGCAACGCACGCCTGTTCTGTAAGGCTTCTAAAGGAGCCATAATAGGCTGGTCGCAGGATAGGTAAAACTGCAAGCAGTTGAACAGAAAATTATAATCCACGTTCCACTCCTCCGCACTGTAATCACTATTCATTATATCACGCCCGCCAAAGTCATCGGAAATCTTTCGTGAAAAGAGGTAATCATTCTTAGGGGTTTTGGCGTGGTAATAGTCGCCATTTTGGTAGAACAACAAGCGGCGCACCAAGGAACTTTCCTCAAAGTCGGGAACGTAGTTAGTTGTAGCTGCCATTTTAGGACTTCGCTCAAAAGGAATGTAATAGATCTTTCCTCCCTTGTGGTTGGCTTCAAAGTCTCCTGTTACTTTGTTGTAGAAATCTCGGAAGTCCTGATTGAAATTCATATCGTCCAAGAAAACCAAACGTGTTTTTTCGGTTACCTTATCGTAAGGGAACTTGTTATTGCCGAGTGTTTTCCCGTCAATGTATTTGCTATTTAGCATTTTGCGAATACCATTGACCAAAAAAGACTTTCCCGTACCTCCGTAGGATCCCTTTACGCTGTTTCCTCCCTTGTAGTCAGTGCCTATTACGATAAAGCTCTCTGATTCTCGCTTGTGCTGGTGCAGCATATAGCCCACACAGTAGATTTTATTCATCAGGTGCAATTCTTGTTCGTAGTTTTCTGCTTCGCTAAGGTTTTCGCTGGCTATCCCAAAAGGGTTTAAGTCCTTATGTTCTTCGTTAGCATCCTTCTCCCAATAGATACGACTGGAATTAATCAATACTTTGAAATAATTGCTATCCTTATTCAGTATCTTGATACGTGTACGTCCCTGCTCATCGGTGTATTTCTCGAAAAAGGGCGTTAGTAGGGATATGTTATGGTTGATGATCTCATCTTTCCAAAATTGCACCTTGAGCGCTCCCGAATATTTGTAGGAAGCAATGCTATCCTTCTGTATCTTTATGGCTTCGTTGGCAAAGAAATACCACTGATACGAACGCCCATAGTTGGTAATATCTTTGTCAAACATAGGAAGCATTTTAAGGTGAGAAGGTTGGAAAGCGGCTGCCGAAAACACTCGGTTGCGCACCTGCTCATTATATACCTTGTTGTCAATCCATTCCAATACATATTTCTTAATATTTGTACTGAGTATTTTTTCCAATTTGCCCTGCTTGAGGCTGACAAATTCGCATTCGTCCTCCTTTTGCTCAGAATAGTTGGAAGCAAAGGTATAAAAGCCCTTGAGGTGTAGAAAGTGAATGATTTTAGTAGGATTGAACTGTACAGTACCCTTGTCAGAGAACGTCCAAAAACGGAAGTTAAGCGCCTGATTGAGCATTTTGGCGAAGATAGCTTGAAGAATCTCCTTGCCTGCATTCTTCTCACGGCGCAACCAGTCGGCAAAGTCTTTTTTCTTGGAGTATTTCAGATCCTTGGGCAGCCAAACCAGCTTTATATCTAAGAAGCTATCGGCTATCTGTACCGCTTGCTTAACGCCTGTTTCGTCCAAATCGGGTATGTAATAGATATTTTTGGCTATTTGGGAAAGCTCGTAATACTCTTGGCTATTGATTACCTCTGTTTCAGAATTGAACCAAATCACATCATACCCCAATGAGGCAATATTAATGCCGTCCGTACCTCCTGTGGCGATGATTACTGTTTCTAACTTTAGTTTGTCCAATTCGTCCGATAATTCTTTTTTGGTAGCTATGCTTATTGCTGTCTTTATATCCTTGATGAGTTGCTTTATTTTTTCATAATCAACCTTTTCAAAGAGCCGATCCCAGCCATATATGATACGTTTGCCGCTTTTATCCCCAACAAACGAATGTTTGTGTATAAAAGCGTCTCCTTTAGGGGCATAAGGTTGGTATATCTTTACATAATCCCCTTTGTCATAACCAAAAATAGGAAAATCAGCATTGGCAATAGTTGTTTTTTTGTATTTGTTACCTTTTTCATTAACTCCAACAGTCTGGTAGCTCTCTATTTCCTTGAAAACATATTCCTTTAAAAGCTCCTCTGTATAGAAAGGGAACAAGCGTTGTAGTAGTTTCTTGTTTTTGTAAGAAGAAGAAAAATTGACCTTCCAAAAACCTTCGTCCTCCTCCACATTAGAGGAAAATTCCACCGTGGGAGTTACCTTATTACCCTCAGGAAGTGGCACCCCATATTGGCTACATAGTTTTTTTAGTGCCTCCCAGAAGGTACAATGATCACGCTTTACCACGTAATCAATTGCATTCATCCCCTGATTATCGACCCCAAAATCTGTAAAGGTATAAGGAGAAGGGCCTTTATCACTTGTTTTTTGGTGGATATGACAGGAACCTGTTTTATCCTCAGTACGTACGGCAAAACCTTTGAGGCGCCCACGATTGCGCGCTATTTCAGAGGCAAATTCGTCTTCAAAAAACTGACGGCCATAATCGGTTGCATTCCAAAGTTCCTGCTTAAGTTGTTCTAAGTTAATGTCCATTGCTACCCGTTTTTATTAGCCACTGAAAAAGAAAGCCGTGTCTATATTGCGCAGAAGAACACGGCTTTTCAGTAGCTAATGGATTAGTGTTTATTGCAAAATATATTTATAAAATCATCTATGAAAAAAGCGGCTTTCACCAGTTGTTGAAACTCAAAATAACGCTCCAAGTAAGACAGCTCGTAAGAGAGGTAACACAGCTTGCATTCTCCTAAGAGATCTATACGCCACTCATTGGGCATAGCCTTGTCCAAGAGGTTAAAGACTTGATACGAATCGAAGAAGAAAGAAAAGCATACTTTCCCCTGCTCCACACGGTGAGTAACATAAGTTATTCCCTCTGTTGTGGTGAGTATTTCCACCAATTCGTTTATATATTGTTCCATAATTAACAGCGTTCAATATTGATTAATTGGTCTATAGGAAGCTGTAATAATTCACTCAAAGCCAGTAAAAAGGAATAATGAGTAAGTTTTTCACTATCTTTTTTGAGCCAATCCTTTATTGTGCGATACTTTTCACTTGTTTTTAGGGACAAATTGGTGATAACAATATCATTAATCTTTGCCTTTATAGAAGGCTTTAGGGTAACTATTACTTTCTGCGATTTTATCATTTTCAATATTATTTAATAATTTTTGTTTAGAAAAAATATACTCAACTCCAGTATTTAATGGTGATTGAGTAGGAAAATTTTCAGCATTATATAATGAAAATTCGGTATTTGTTGAACTTGATTGAATTATTAATTTTCCATTTTCTTCAATTAAAGTAATTTTTTCATCAGAAATTTGCTTCAAAAATTCTTCAATTAATTTGTGTTTTATAACTATTTTCCCATCTTCTTCCACCTGTGCCTCTATTTCTGTATTTATGGTCAATTCCAAGTCAGTTCCTCTTAAAATTGCCTTTTCATCCTTTGTTTCAATATAAATTCCAGAAAGAACTTCTCTTATTTTATTTTCACTTACTGCATTTTCTACTATAGTTATAGCTTTTAATAATGATTTTCTGTTTACAATTATGTGTAACATATTTCACCTCTCCTTTTTTATAGTATATCCTTGTACTCTTCCAAATGTTCCTTTAATTTTGTGATAGCTTTTTTCTCAATCTGTCTGACTCTTTCACGTGTAATCCCCATCTGCTCACCGATTTCCTTTAATGTGTGAATCTTATTATCATATAGTCCGTAACGATATTCAAGAATCTTTCTTTCACGCTCATTTAGAATCCTTTCCAGTAATTCTCTCATTTCGAGCAATTGATCTTCTTTTATAATTTTATCCTCTACGTCATCATTTTTTCCAATAACGTCTTCCAGATAAATATTATCTCCTATCGTTTCATTTAATGACATTA
>ERZ773035.618-NODE-618-length-28462-cov-4.684761_pt1 | contig 28462 bp, 21 predicted proteins | sample MGYA00511487_ERZ773035 | MGnify/ENA primary metagenome ERZ773035 (study PRJEB29015, sample SAMEA2737985) | human oral metagenome | biome: human oral; feature: human-associated habitat; material: dental | place: China | collected 2024 ...
GTGGTTAATACTGGTAAGGATAAAGAAAAAACCGCTATGGAAAAACAGGGAAAAATAACAAAATCTAATGGTGATCCCCTAGCTAGACGCTCGATTAGCAATTCACAGAAATCTGAGGCAAAAGCTCCAAAGCGTTCAATTTTTCACAAAAAAGATCAAAAAATGAATCTATACTCATCCCTCATTTACCGTTCTCGTGCTAAAAAAGAAGCAAAAGCCCGCAAAGCCGCTGAAGAGCTAGCAAAGCTTCCTAAAGATCCAGTCAAGCGCTTCTTTGCTAGACTTCATCCTAAACGTGTTTTTCGTTTCATTTTCTCAAAAAAAGGTCTTTTCTTCTTCCTCAAATCTGCTGCCGTTCTTTTTCTGATTTCTGTTATTGCTATTGGTGGTCTCTTTCTCTACTACAAAAAAGATCTTGATGAAATTCGTCTTGATCAGATGAAGGTTTCTGGTACCGTTAATACTTATCTTGATCGCAATGGCCAAGTTCTCTGGGAAGATAAAGGTGATGGTGATTATCGTCTTGTTGCCGATGGCGAAAACATCGCCACTTACATGCGCCAGGCCACTGTTGCTATCGAGGATCGTGAATTTTATAATCACCCAGGTGTTAATTTCTTCGCTCTAATACGTGCCGCCATCTCTACGGTCACCGGTCATGGTGTGCAGGGTGGCTCGACCTTGACCCAACAGCTAATCAAACAAGTCTATTTTTCTGATGAAGCCAGTAACCGTACTGTTTCTGGTCTTCCTCGTAAAATCAAAGAGATGATCCTCGCCCTTGAGCTCGAAAAAATGTACTCTAAGGAACAAATCATTACGATGTATCTCAACGAATCTCCATATGGTGGTCGTCGTAATGGTGTCGAAAGTGCTGCTCAGGCCTACTTTAAAAAATCTGCAAAAGAGCTCACTCTTGCTGAGTCCGCTCTTCTCGCTTCCATCCCTAACAATCCTTCCTATCTCAGTCCATATAATACCGCCGCTAATAATGCTCTTATTGCCAGGCAACATAAAACCCTCGATGTTATGGTTAAAATGGGTTATATCACTGAAGATCAGGCCAATGAGGCTAAGAAAGTCAATATTCTTGACGAAATTCAGCCCGAAGTTAGTCGCTATACAAATATTAAAGCTCCTCATTTCGTCCTTGAAGTTAAGAAGCAGCTTGAAGCAAAATATGGCGTCAAAACCATGCGTGCTGGTGGTTTTACTATCAAGACCTCTCTCGACCTTCGCGCCCAAGAATACGCCGAAGCTGCTGTTGCTAACGGCGCTAAATTAATGAAACGTAACGGTAGTGATAATATTTCACTTTCCTCAGTTGATGTTGAAACCGGACAGATTATTGCCATGGTCGGATCCGCTGATTGGCATAAACCAGTCTATGGCGAAGTTAATGCTGCTACTGCTCTCCTCGAGCCAGGCTCAACCATCAAGCCAATTCTCGATTATGCTCCACTTTTTGCTCAGCGTGAAGGTATTAACTATGGTGCTGGCTCTATTCTTAAGGATGAAAATATTGATAAATATTACTGTGCAGGTTCTACTGGCAATTGTATGCTTCGTAACTACTCGGGCGCTTTCTATGGAAACATTCCAATTCGCAAAGCCCTCGCCAACTCTCTAAATATTCCAGCCGTCAAGGCTCTCTATATTAACGGTATTGAGAATAGTCTCAAAGTCGCTCATGACCTCGGTGATCTTTCTTACTGTACTGATGCTTCCTCTGGCCTCTCTATCGCTATCGGTTCCGGCTGTAACGTTCGTCCGATCGAGCATGCCAATGCTTATGCTTCTCTTGCTCGTGGTGGTATCTATAAGCCACTCACCTACATTCTAGAAGTTAAAAACTCCTCTGGCGATGTGGTTGAAAAATGGGAAGATACCGCTGGTAAACGTGCTCTTGACGCACAGGCCGCCTATATGGTTACAGATATTCTTGGTGACGCTAATGCTCGTACTATGGTCTGGGGTTCTCTTGCCCGTGCTAAAGGCTTTGTCGTACCAGGTGTTTGGACCGCCACTAAAACTGGTACTACTACTACCGCCAACTCTGCCATTACTAAAGACTCACTTATGGCTTCCTACTCCTCCGCTGTTTCTACGGTAGTTTGGAATGGTAATCACGACGGTTCTGGTCTCTGGAATAGCTCAAACGATATTGTTCGCACCGTAATCAGTGATTATATGGCTCCAGTTCACACCCAGGTTTACGCTGCCGACGGTAAATGGAAAACTGGCGACAAGCCAGTTCAGCCTGCCGGTATGCAAACACTCACCGTCAACGGTATTACTGACATTTGGCCAAGCTGGTTTAACAGCAAAAACAACGGTATCCAAAAGGAAACTATTAAATTTAACAAGTTCACCAAGAAGAAAGCTAGCAGTTGTACTCTTCCTGCTCTCACTGTTGATGTTGAAATTACTTACTCAATCGACCCAATTTCTAAGAATAAAACCTATGCCACTGATCCAAACGGCTATGATCCAAACACCGAAGATGACTGTTCTTATACTCCACCATCCGTCTCCTTCAGTACCCGTACCATTGCTTCGTCTACACAATTGAAGTTTACGGTCACTGCTGGTTCTGCTTCTTCTATGAGGTACACAATCTCAGTGGATGGTACTGTTGTTAAAAATGGTTCTGCCTCTTCCGGTCTCAATGATCCAAGTTACACTATGACCGGTACCGAATCTACTATCACCGTTACCCTAACTGATGATAAGGGGTATGAGACTACCGATACGATCACACGCCCGTAGTCTTTGGTGTCTCTCAATATAAAAATAACCAACAGAGTTAAAATTTGAAACCGCGCTCTCTGTGCTACAATAAGGATATGAAATTATCCGAAGAATTAGCTTGGCGCGGTTTTGTCGCCGAAAACACAATTAAAAATTCTGCAGAAATCGATCAGCGAGAACATAAAAAATTCTATTTCGGCGCTGATCCTTCTGCCGACTCTCTCACTATTGGTAATCTTGCTGCGCTTATGATGTGCGCCTGCTTTGTTCGTCACGGATATCAGCCTTATCTTCTTGTTGGTGGTGCAACCGGTCAAATCGGTGATCCTAAAGAAAATGGTGAACGCGATCTCAAGACGATCGAGGAAATTGAACACAACAAGGATTGCATTAAGAAGCAGATGGAGTTCATCATCAGCCCAGATGGTGCAGCTAATACTTTAGGTGATGGTGATCCTACTAATGATCACTATGAACTTACCATGGTTGACAATCTTGATTGGTTTAAAAATATCAACTATCTAGATTTTCTCCGTTCTATTGGTAAAAATTTCTCCATGACCCAACTTCTTGACCGTAAATTTATCCAAAATCGCATCGGTGAAGGTGGTTCCGGTATCTCTTATGCTGAATTTTCTTACACTCTTATCCAAGGTTATGATTTTCTTTATCTTTACCGTACTCACGGCATTGATCTTCAACTCTGTGGTGCTGATCAATTTGGCAACGCCTCTACTGGTGTCCACTTAATCAAGCGTCTCGAGGGTGGTCATGCTGATGTTTGGTCAACTCCACTCATTATTGATCCGGTCTCTGGCCGTAAGTTTGGTAAATCTGAAGGTAACGCTGTTTGGCTCGCTGGTTCTGATAATGGTTTTAGCAACTTCACTTCCGTCTTTGACTTTTATCAATTTTGGCTCAATCAAGCCGATGAAGCTGTCGAATATCTAATTAAGATTTATTCCGTACTTGATAAATCGGTCATCGATCAGATCCTTTCTGAACATCGTGCTCATCCTGAACAGCGCATTGCTCAAAAAGCTCTGGCCAAAAGCGTTACCGAAGTCGTTCATGGCAAAAAATCTGCAGCTGCCGCCATCCTTCTCACTGAACTTCTCTTTGGTGATCGTCGTTTAGAAACCTTTTCCGAATCTGAAGTTGAATCAATTTCTATTTTGCTCCCTACTATAAAACTCGCTGATAAATCTGGCTCCGTCTTGCTTCTAGACGCGCTCACTGAAACTGGTCTTTGTTCTTCTCGCTCCGAGGCAAAGCAGTTAGTTTCTGGTAATGCTATTTCAGTTAACAGTATTAAGGTTACGGATTTAAATTTTGAAATTAACACTCTCTCCGTCTTAAAGCGTGGTAAGAACAAGTTTGCCCTTATAAAATAGCTATCTTCTAGTAGTCTAGAGGAAATTTACGTCTCTTTTGTTTTATTAATTTCTTTCTTGAGATAGCATTTTCGCCTTTGTGAACAAAAACTTTTCCTCATGCTTGAAAAAACTACGAGTTCGGTTATACTTGAAATAAGAGAGCGAGGTAAGGATTATCTATTCTTCTGTAGAGAGAAAGATCGCAATTATATTGCCGGTCAAATTAATTAATTCTAAATAAAGGACAAATTATGGCAAAAGAACCAAAAGAAACCAAAGAAAATTCTGTACAAGATGGCAAATCTGAAGCATTGAAACTTGCTATTGCTCAGATCACCAAACAATTTGGTGATGGTTCCATCATGAAGCTTGGTGAAAATCATAACGTGAATATTGAGTTAATTCATTCCGGCTCACTTTCATTAGACCTTGCCCTCGGTGGTGGCTATCCAAAGGGTCGTATTATTGAAATTTATGGTCCTGAGTCTTCCGGTAAGACTACCCTTGCTTTGCATGCTATTGCTGAAGTTCAAAAAACTGGTGGTCAGGCTGCCTTCATCGATGCCGAGCATGCCCTCGATCCATCTTATGCTGAAAAAATTGGTGTCCAGATTGACAATCTCTTGATTTCTCAGCCAGATAACGGGGAACAGGCTCTTGAAATCTGTGAAACCCTTGTTCGTTCCAATGCTGTTGATCTGATTGTTGTTGACTCCGTTGCTGCGCTTACTCCAAAAGCTGAAATTGATGGTGATATGGGAGATGCCCAGATGGGCCTACAAGCACGTCTTATGTCTCAGGCTATGCGTAAACTTACAGCCATTATTTCAAAATCCAAAGCCACCGTTATCTTTATCAACCAGATTCGCATGAAACTTGGTGTAATGTTCGGTAACCCAGAAACTACCACCGGTGGTAACGCACTTAAGTTCTATGCTTCGGTTCGTGTCGACATTCGCCGCATTGGTCAAATCAAAAATGGTGAAGATATCATTGGTAACCGCACTAAAATCAAGGTAGTCAAAAATAAGATTGCTGCACCGTTTCGTACTGCTGAATTCGACATTATGTATAATGAAGGAATTTCAAAAACTGGTGATGTGCTTGATCTCGCTGTCCAATATGGTGTTCTCGACAAGGCCGGTGCCTTCCTGAAGTATAACGGTGAGACTATTGGCCAAGGACGTGAAGCTGTTAAACGTCTCTTTAAAGAGAATCCTGAGCTTTTCGCTGAAATCGAAGAAAAAGTTCGTGCCAAAGCTGAGGAAGGCCAAAAATAATCTTCATTAAAAGATATGCCAACTGTTACTAGTTTGCGTGGTGCCATTCGTGATACCCATCGTGTCAATGTTTTTATTGATGGTAAGTTTAGTTTTTCATTAACTCTTACTGAGCTTTCTGCCTCAAAACTTCATCAAGGTCAGGTTTTGACCGAAGCCGAAATTGAAAAATTATGTAATCTTTCTGGACTTGGCAAACTCTATCAAAGTGCTCTTGAATATTGTTTTTCGCGTCCTCATTCCAAAAAAGAGATTATTGATTATCTCAAGCGTAAAAAGGTTCGTCGTGATTTGGATTGGAAGCGCTTTGAGGAATACCAAATCAAATTACAGAACGATACCGAATATGCTTCTAAAGTCAAAGAGATTCGCCAACACGCCAAAGAGCAAAATCGGAAAATTCGTGAAATTGATTTTACGGAAAATAATACTTATGAATATCGCGGTTCTAAGAGGACTAATCTCCCCACAAAACCAGCCGATCGTATCAGTGTAGAGATGATCCAGGAAGTTGTTTCAAGTCTTGAATCTCAAAACTACATCAATGATCAGGAATTTGCTCGCTATTTTGTCGAAAATCGCCATCAAAATAAGGGGATCAGTACAAAACGTCTTATTCAGGAGTTGAAAACTAAGGGAATTAGTGATGAAAATATCGAGCATGCCATGTTTAATAGTGAAACTGGTAGTTTTCTTAGAGATGAAGAAGCTGAACTTGAAAAAATGATCAAAAAACAGCTCAGAAAAACTTCGGACCGCCAAAAAATCATCGCATACCTTGCGCGTCAAGGTTTTTCATATGATTTAATCAAAAGTAAACTTGATCAATTTCTTAATTCTGGAGACGAACATTTCTAAATAAATCCTTCTTATTTACGAATAGAAGTATTATTTCCTCGCGCAATATATTTCCCATCCTTAAACGGATTCACGAAATTAGGTACAAAGTCCAAAGTTCCTGACTTTTTCATAATTGTACTCTCCTCGCTTTTGACAATAATTTCGTTATCGTTGATCTCATGTATCTCCGAGCGACCAATCACTAATTCCGGATCAATCAGTGCTTTATAGATAGGTCTCCTAACAATTAGTTGCATAACCTGAAAACCATCAGTCGTCACCATAAAATCTTCCACTCGGCCCAGCATTGTTTTCTTTTTGGTAACCACTTTCATGTTTTCCAGGGTAAAACCAAGTTCAATAGTTTCTTTTAGCTTTATTATGTCATTTTGTTCGATAAATTCTTCATCCGAATCCACAATCATACCAATTTTAGAAAATTCTCGCACACTAGTTACATCTAAAAATAAGCGCTGTTTTGACGATACTGCACTAATCTCAAAGGCGACTATCTTCAAAAAATTAGGATCAACCACCAAAGCTTTCACTTCCGCAATTCTAGAAGCCGTATGTAAACTCAGAATAGGATAATTTAAAAGTTTTGAGCCTTCGATTAACATAAGCTAATTATATCATATCACTATAAAACACCAAGAATTCCACGTAACGCGTACTCGGTGTCTTCGTGATTTCGTACCGTGATCGTCTCAATTCCCATTTCAAGTACTGGATAATCATTGCCACCTGGTTGCGTCATGTCTCCAAAATACAGAATATCCTCACGAAGAACCCCCAGTTCTTCCATTAAATGTGTCATTCCAAAGGCCTTATTCATGCCAGGCTTTACCGCATTAATACTAGTAGTTCCGCCAATCTCAAACATAAAATTTGGAGCCAGTTCCTTAGCTCTTGCCACAATTTTCTCACGCTTCCTACAATCTGGATCCCAGGCATATTTTTCTTCCGTACCAGCCATCTGCCCTAATGCTGAAAAGGTTACTTGTGATAAACGGTTTTCAATAATTTCATCTCCAGGTTTTAATTTATCACCCTCCCAGAATCCAAGTTCTTTAGCTGCTTGCTCAATCGCCCTCGAAATCAAACTAATTTCTTCATCATTTAATGGATAGTTATAGATTAACTCCCAATTTTTTGGATCATATTTACTACCATCGTTACCGTTTGCAAACGGCGAGTATTTATAATATTGCGTACCTTGAGCCACAAACAGATGCAGATGCTGAAGTTGTGCTGGAGTTACTTCGGCTACCTCAACCAATCGATCGACAATCTGGATTAAAAATTGATCGAACTTTTGTCCAGAAATTGGGCAAATCTCGAAATTATTCAAACACTCCGTCAGCAGTACCGCAATCTCCTCTGGGATCGGTGTTTTTGCGATATTTAAAGTTTGATCAATGTCAAATGCGAGAACTTTTTTCATTTTTACTCCTTTAATGTCATCATAACCGACAAAAAACCAAAAGTAAATCTAAAAATGCTATAATAAACTTATGAAAACATACGTGATGGGCAACTGGAAAATGAACTTAACAGTCGGAGATTCTTCAATTTACCTTCAACGACTTCTTAAAAAGATTAAACCTTCGCGTGGTCTTGAAATTATTATCGCTCCAAGCGCCATCTCTCTTGCCTCTTTATCTCTTCAGCTTGAACGTAACAAGTCCAAGATCAAATTAGCCGCCCAAAACTTTTATCAAAAAGATTTTGGGGCTTATACCGGCGAGATTTCAATTGCTCAGCTTCGCGGTGTCGTTTCTTATGCCCTAGTCGGTCATTCCGAACGTCGTTTTATTTTTGGCGAAACCAATAAAGATATCAGTCAAAAAGTTGCCGCCGCGATCCGTAGTGGTATCACTCCCGTGCTCTGTATTGGTGAAACCGAAAATCAGCGCAATTTCGGCGAAACCAAGGATGTTTTAAGAGATGAATTACTTGGTGGTTTATCCGAAATTGACACCGAAGATGTTAAAAAATGTCTCATCGCCTACGAGCCAGTCTGGGCTATTTCCAGCACCAAACAAGCTCGTCCAGCCACCCCTGATGAAATTGCCACCTCTATTCAATTGATTGAAGAACAGCTCGTTGATATCTATGGGCAGGAAACTGCAGGGCAGATCCCGCTCCTCTATGGGGGAAGTGTTAATCCGAATAACGCCGGTGCTTATCTTACTATCCCCGGTATTAACGGTGTTCTTGTCGGCGAATCTAGTCTAATTTCCGACAATTTTAACGAGATTATTGAAACTGCTAAGCGTGTTCGTGAATAAACTTAAGCCATTTGTGAAAAATATTAAAAATCGAGTATAATATATAAGAATATAGATAAAAACTTATGCAAGACGAATCAAGAACTCCAATCAAGCTTTCACAGCCAAGGTCGGCACAGTCAAGAATGACAAAATCTCCAGCTTCTTACAGACGCATGGATTTTGCGCCCGTCCGTACTACCTCTCGCTCTGCTTCTGCACTCCCTACTGATCGCGATCTTGAGCGCCATCGTATTGCTAAACAAGAAATGCAACGTCGTGAAGCAATTAGGCAACAGATTGAGGAACAAAATCGTCTTAAAAGTCTTAATCAGCGCCGTATTGAAGCTGCCAGACAAGAGCTTTCTGAATATCAGGCTGCCGAAGAACAGAGAAACCGTGTTCTTGAAGCTGAACGTCAGCGGGCTATTGAATCACAAAAAATCGCGCAAAGAGAAGCCGTAGAACAGATGGCAGCTCGCCGTAAGGCCATAGAGCAGGAAGCTCGTCGTCGTCAGATTGAAGAGAAAAATCGTAAACTTTGCGCTATGCAAGAAATGCAGCGTCAAAAAGAAGCTTCAAAAATCAATATCTCTCGTCGTATTTCTGTTGCTCCTATTCAAACTTCTCCGTTTAGGAAAAATGCTGAGTCCGCAGTTACTACTCCACTCCATTCTACAAAAATCCAGCCTAAAGCCATCCCCCTAGTAGCGGAATCACAGGTAAAACCCACACTTCGTTCTGCTGGAGATACCAAAGTTCTGCCAGCTTCACCCATCCAGGTGGTCGCCTCCCCAAATCGTAAACTTTTTGGTCGTATTCGACCTGCCGGCCCCTCTCGCCAGATCCCTCAAGATGATCAAGATCCATTAGTACAGGCTTCTCTTAACTCACGTACTAACTCAGTCACTCCAGAGAATGACCTAGAGGGGCTTCTCTATGACGCTTTTGAGGATTCTACTGCTGATAGTCCTGAGAAATTATTGAAAAAAACTCACAATCAAAAACAAATTTCCGAATCTGTTCAGGATACTTCCGAAAATAACATGAATTATATCTTAGGCGGTCGTTCCCCCTTTATTAATACTGATAAAATTGTTAAGCGTCCTCTTTCCGATTCTCGTAAGGATAATTCTAAGACCAGCGCTTCTTTTGATGCCTCTTCGATGCTAAAGAATAACGAAGAGTCTCCCTCGGCTTCTAAAACTCGCAAAAATGTTTATGCCAAACGTGAAAATATCAAAAATACAGCCAAAAAAGGCACCATGATCGTTGAAGACCGCCCCAAAGGCGTCGGTATTTCGCTCGCCATTGCTATAACCTTTATGATTATCCTCGGCACCGTTGTTGGCGCCCTAGTCTATTTTGCTTTCTTTCAATAAATGCCTTTAGCGGCTCAATTATTATAGTTCACATTCTTTTTAATCGATCTATAATTGAATAAAACAATTCTAAACGAAATCTATTTCCAAGGGCTCTATTTTGTCTATCATAATTTCTAAAGTCTGGATTAATTATTAATTTCTCTCCACCTCTTTATCCACCGATAAATAGTACTTCTATTTCTCCCGAAGTGTCTTGCTACTTGCGTAACGCTTCTGTCTTCGAGCTAATTTCCTTTAGTGCTTTACTGCATTGAATTTCTATAGACTTGGCTATGCTATATGCCATAGGTAGATCTCCTATTTAGATTTGTTTACTCTTAAGTATGGATCTATCTATTTTTATTGGTAATAATTTCGCTAATATTTGTTGCAAAGGTGATGGACCTTAACGAAAAATTTGCAAAAAAACAAATTTTGTTATACCACGAACAAATCAGTCTAATTTTAGATTAGTACTTTTACAAGAAAGGAGGTGATAGAAATGAAGAAGAAGCGTCGTTTTCGTGTCAGGATCGGAAAAGGTAGTTGTTGTCGTTGTGAGTAACAAGTAAATCCACCACTAGGCGGGACGGAGTAATGTCGTTCCGCCATTTCTTAAAAGGAGAAATCAATATGCATTACAGTGATGAAGAAATAAAATTTCTAGAAGTTGAAACAGAATCTGCAATATATGATATTGAGTTAGGTCCTATTCAAATTGAAATCACTGGACGCTGCAATATGAATTGCGTCCATTGTAGAGCAAGCGAAATGCTAAAAAAAGATATGCCAATTGAGGAGATATTAAAAATCGTAAGATTTGCGAGAATATATAGCCCCAATTACAAAGAAATTACAATCTCTGGTGGTGAACCATTGCTCCATAAAGACTTCCGCAAAGTAATTAGTGAAATTCGTAAGAGCGGTGGTGATTATTTGACTATAACAACCAACGGATCGTTAATAACGGATGATTTACTTGATTTCTTTGAGTCATTGAATTTCGAAAGACTGATGTTGTCGATTAGTGTCGACTCGACAAAACCCGATGATCATGACACTTTTCGTAAACACAAGGGTGCTTTTACGAAAGCTACGAGTGCTTTAAAGATGATAGCGTCTAGGGAAAGTAAAAAACTTATTCCTTCTATGAAAACCGTTGTCATGCCAGACACTATTGATGAAATGTCAGCACAGGCTGCTTTAGCAGATCAATTGGGATGTAAACGGGTCAGCTTTACATCAGTAATCTATTCCGGTAAAGCAAAAATCAATAACGGAATGTGGATGACAAGTAATCAAAAGAGACATTTTCTCGAAAATATCTATCGTCTCAAAAAAGAATATCCTCATATCAATGTTACTACAAACGATCCTCTAAAGTGTTTAATAAGAGGAACAAGTGATGAACCCACATCAGAATCGGAAATAGTAATGGATGGCTGCCCAGCCGCAACCGTTTCATTTAATGTAAATTCTGATGGAATGATGACACCGTGCTCGCTTTTAGATATCCCGATGATGAATACGTTTGATCTCACAGTTGAAGAAATCGCTGAAAAATATCAAAATAATGAAATAACAAAAGCTTTTCTTGATATGAATCTTCGTGGAAAATGTTCAAATTGTGTAAAAAAGTACTCATGCTGTGGGTGTCGTGCTAGAGCACTATCTTACAGTGGTGATATTATGGGCGAAGACCCTGAATGTTGGATATAAAAAACCGACCTCGGATTTTAATTTCCGGGGTCTTTTTATTGTATAATACATCATATGAATCCAGAATTAAAACAATTCGTAATACAATATTTTCCTAACAATGGTAAAGCTTTAGATTTAGGCTGTGGGGATGGAGTCGATGTTGAGGGGCTAAAAAAACTTGGATGGGAGTGTGACGGTGTAGATATTATAACCGGAACAGATTTAAATAATTTTTATCTGTCAAAAAATGCGCCATATGATTTGGTGTATTCCAATTATGTAATTCAAAAGTTACAATATCCAGAAGCTTTAGTTAATACTATAGAAAATAATCTAAAGAACAGTGGTAGATTCTTTCTGCATACATTTGACGAAACTGACAAGATTGCTAAAAATAAATATACGCCAGAAAAAATTAGAAAAATCTTTAATAACACAACACTAAAAATAGAGTCCTGTGAGGTATTTCAAGTTTTAGATGATGAGCCAGGACATCAACATTATCATCAAATTCTACAGATAAGTGGCGTAAAAAACAGTGTGAACGATTCTTGTAATAATTAATATCAGCAACAAAAGTTTAATAACGGCATTTTAAGAGTATATTTTAACGGCTTTTGATCCGCATCTCTTCTCAATATATGAAAATGTCTCCTAAGAGATCGTTAATACTTGTGCGAGTAATCCTGTTTCGCGGTCTTTCTTGTATAGGTAAACATAAAAATAAAGAGTACAAATACTCTTTCTTCTTATGTTCTGGTGCGAGTGGAGAGAATCGAACTCTCGTCCCAAGTTTGGAAAACTTGTATACTGACCGTTGTACTACACTCGCAAAATCTTACAATTAATTTTATCCCAACCACGTTTACTTGTCAAAAGATAAAAACTGAATTCTAAATTCAATAATAAAACATGGGGTGGGAAATCGGAATTGAACCGACGACCTTCTGGACCACAATCAGACGCTCTAACCAACTGAGCTATTCCCACCAAATTGTAAAAATTCACTAGACTATAGATCCAGCACAGTTATTATACCAGATCTAAAATCGCCTTACAAGGAGATCTACCGCTATTTTCTTGACGAATTGAATCCTACTAATAATCTCAAGCTCTATTTTCCGTCAGATCCAAATTTCATTCCAAAATCTGGTTTGAAGCTTTTTGCGATACTACTTCCGCCATATCCACTCCCACCACGCGATCCACTCACACCATATCGACCGTTTTGCCCTGAACCAGTTCCATTTCCACCATAGCCCCTCTCATATTCCCTACTATATCCGCCCCCACTCCCGATAATACTCCCATCTCTCGATTGTCTTTGACTAAAATCTTGCTTAGCAGCTGCGGTATAATCCCGATAGCTAGTTATTCCAGCAGATCCATTTGCCATTCCTTCTCGTGAAGTCGCTCCCTGCACCGCTTCTTGTCTTCGCGCCAAATCTTCATGATATCGATATCCTCCGGTCTCTCCAGTATTTTTCGTACTAGTATCCATAGAACGCCCAGTACCCCTCTCTCCAAGCCGTCTCTCGCTCCCATCGGCAGACTGCGCGTCATTATTCCCTAGAACATCTCCAGCCGTCGTGCGTTCACGGTCAAACATTCCTCTTGTTCGCTCTCGTGTGATCGAAATCTGGGAATTTAATCCCGCATTTTCATAACCTCGCACAAAACGACGACTCTCATTCAGGTCTTGTCGCTCCGCCACTGTTTTTCCCAAAGAAGCCGCTCCAATTTTTCCCGAATTTTGTGCATCAGCATAGCCAGAAGAATGAAAAAACTCATCGCGATTATTGTCTCGCAACGAAAAAGATCGCGCGAGCTCTTGGTCATTTAATGCAAAGTCGTATCCCATATCTTTATCTTATCATAACCATAAAGAAAAATCTTCAAATCATTGCTCTTGACAAGTCTAAATTACCAGAGGTATAAACCATAATACGCTATTGACAAAAAGCTTATATTATAGTATTATAATCACGTCTACTAAATAGTTTAGTAGAAGCTCTAATAAAGAGTTTTTGGAAATATTTGGGCGCAATAGCGCCAGAAAGGGGGCAATATGTCCAAAAAGAAAAAAGAAATAGGGTGGGGAGATATCCTCGGCAGTTTGAAGCAGAATGTCTTCGGCTTCAATGAAGACCTCGATGATGAGGACTTTGAAGAGGTTGAGGAGCGCGAAGCTCCAAAACCAAAGAAGCCAACCCAGAAAGGTGACGAAGACAAGCCGGCTCAGGTCGCAACTCAGAATCCTTCTGAGGAATCTGAAGAGGCGGAGTCTGAGGCCTTGGCGGCCTACAGTGGTTCGCTACAGGCCGGTCAGGATCTTGACAGGTTCTTCCATACTGGAGTGGCCTCTGATCGTTTGCTTCAACTTCTGGAGGAAGGATTCGCCAAGAACCCCGACTTACTGGCCAGCACGACCAACAACCTTGCCGACCGTGGAGCTGAGGAACGAGTACATCCTGGTTACTTTGTATCCTTTGAGGGGATGGACACAATGTTTGTCTCCCAGGAGGAAGCATTGAGCTTCATCCTGGCAAGACCAGGATCTGTGGTTAGAGAAGCAGTCTTTGTTTCAAAGGTAAAAGATGGTAAGACCATCTCTACCCGCGAGGCAACCGAAACGGAAAGGAAGCTCTTTAATGAGCAGAAATCCTCTAAAGACACCTCGGCTCAGGCTCAGTAGCTTCTTTTTATCTCTTGCCCCCTCGTTTTGAGGGGGATTTTTCACGCCAAAAACTCCATAAAACCCTAACCCACCGCTGTATTTTTACTCATTTTTACCACCTCTTTTCACGCAACTTGCAAGCATAAGCACTCTTATTGTATAACCATTGACATTTTATAGAATATATAGTATAATCACAGCAGTCTGAGGAACGGCTTAACCCCCGTTACCAATAATGACGACCATTAAAAACCGAATCATCCCAGGTTCAAATAAGAACCTGTTTATATAGATGTAACTGACGCCTAGGCGCCTCAACCTGTTTTAGGGAGGCGTCGTGTCCTCCTTAAAATCCAACCGCACAAAGCGGAAGATCCCAAGGAGGGAATATGAATATATTTTTTTTATTTATTTACATGTTTATTGGTCTATTTGCAGCCAGACAGCTGCAGATAGGCCTTTTCAGAAATGCCAGAGAGAGTGGAGCTAAAGCAGCCCCGCTCAGGAGCAAGAAATTCCACAGACTTGTAATAATTATGGTTTTCTTGTTCACTGGCCTACCATATCTGGTTGCCAGGTTTATTCCTGGTAGCCAGTGGTTCTCGGCGGTAGTGTATTGTGTCGGGATTACTATCCTAACATATATATTAGCCATTTCGCCCAGTCAGCCACAACTCGGCTGGTCGATGGTGAGTTATGCAGCTGCAACTGCTCTCAGCAGTTATTTTGCATACTCACCAGCAAGATCTGGATTTTCCAGTCTTGTTTTGGCGGTTATCGCTTGCTGTCTTCTCATCGTTGGAATATTGCATTTCCTTCGAGGGAAGGCAGTTGAAGACGAAGATGAAGATGAAGATATAGAAACTGCAGCTAATAGCGCCATGCTTGAAGCTGCAAAAGCAGTCATCACTCCTTCGAGAGTTTTGACTGTGATACTTATCGTCGCTTGTCTGGTTGCTGGTAATTTTTTGCTTAAGCAGCTAGGCATCATGTAGAAATCTCCCTTTTGAGGGGAAAAGGAGAAGAATATGAATAAAAAAAGAAAGGGCGTCAGCCCGTTAAACAAAATTTTGATAGCCATGGCAGTGATCATGGCTGTCATGGGCATAGTAGTATGGGCGAAAAATACTTATTTCGTTCAAAATACTAGGGAAGCGATCGCTTCCGACAGCCTCACGGAAGAAGAACTTAATGCGGCCAAGGCCGACCTCACCGTCGACCTCGACTCAGAGATTCTTCAGGCTGCGTTTCCAAACGTCAGCCGAGAATTTCTGAGAAGCAGCATGCCTAGCGAAAATAAAGCTAGGGTAGCTGCGGCTGGCTTTAGCTCCGCCATCACCTATCCTTTTTCTGGCGCCAGCCAGAAAGACGATCAGTCCTATTCGGACGAAGTTGTCAAAGGATGGTGGGAGACAGAACTTACGGAAGAGTTGCTCCGTAACCCGGTTTATGGTGTTGCGGTAGCAAGAGCACTAGCAGAGTCTAAGTTCTCTGACGGCTCAACTCTTCTGGAACTCAACCCATGGTTAGGTGAATTCGTACAAAAGTACGATGCAGCCTTCCAGGACGGTGGTCTTGGTAACGGTTATTTCCTTACCAAGGAAACCGCAGACGGTCCTATCCTTGTAACAGAGGAGTATAGGAAATATGCGGTAGGAACCAGATGGCTCCTAGACCGTTTTATGGTCAGAGGTGTAAGTAGACTCTATGCTGAGAAGCATTGGGGTTTGCGTCCCGCCAATGATCTGCAGCCAAGCAGAATCAAGGCGGAGATCTTTGAAGAGCCAGAAGATAGGGATGCTCTGATCGTTTCTTTCTTGACTAAGTCAGGAAAGGATGTTCTTATCATTGGATTTAACGTCCATGATAAGAGGCCAGAGATACCTGGCAAGAGGCCGAAGCCGGTGCCTGAGGAAACTCCACAAGAGACTCCACAGGAAACAACTCCGACTCCTAAGAAGCCTGGCAAAGATCCGGAGCCAACAACTCCGACTCCGACACCAGAAACAACACCGACTCCGACACCGACCAAGCCGAATCCGGAACCTACTAAACCAGGTCCGGAGCCGACCAAACCTACTCCTACTCCTACTCCGGAAACAAAGAAGGAGAGGAGCAAAGACCCCGTGAATAACGGTGGTGCAAAGGTTGGTGGTGGTTCCACTGTAATTGGTACTGACGCTTACGAGCCGAACGATCCAATTACAGAAACCGGTAAGGGTCACGGAGATCCTGCAAAGGAAACTCCGGCAACCCCTACTCAGGATCAGTCTCATCAGAATGTGACAGTCGACCATGTAGATCAGAACAAGATGAACTATGAGACGATTCCCGAGACTCAGTCTTCCTGGAAGACTGATCAGGGACAGAACCTGATTACGGGAACTCAGGAGAATCAGGGTTCAGGCAGCCAAGGATCCGGAAACTCCGGCAACTCAGCTGGAAATTCTAGTTCTGCAACAGAAGGTGCTCCGTTGACCGGATACGGACAGGAGTTCACTCCGGAAGATTAATCTCGAACGGAGATCCAGCTGGCTTATACGGGTAACTCGCTACAAGCTCAGGCCGTAAGGTCTGGGCAAGTGGCAACATCTATAGTACTTTTTCCGGTGGCCCTACAAAGGGCTGCCGGATATCCATGAAATGATTTTGAATTTGAGATGATTCGGTTTTGCGTGGTAAGACGAAAATTAAAAATTCGGCTAGTAAACTTTGTGGGAATGTTTATTAAACCAATACCCAGCAAAACCAATACAAAATTAAAGTGAAAATAATTAATCTATAAGAAAGGAGCTTTTATGAAAAAAGCACTCAAAATTGTATCTGTAGCTGCTATTTCTGTAGCTGCTGGTATCGCCGCCGTCTCGACCGTTTACGGTTGGGGCGATAACGCTGGCGGCCGTCCAACTTACACCATCGCTGATATCAACGCTGGTAAGCTTGGCGACAAAATCGTTATGAACTCTATCAAAGATAATGACTCTTCTCTTACTGAAGCTGAGAGAAAAGCTGGTATCACCACACCTCTTACCGACGAACGTTCATTCATTGGTATTCGTGATGAAGCTACCGGCAATCAAGGTAAGAAAAACGTCTGGAATATTGGTAATGTCAACATTGAAGAAGGTAAAACCTATATCATTCGTATGTACATCCACAACAACAACCCGAAGGGTGTAAATGCTATAGCTAAAGATGTTACAGCACAGATTGATCTTCCAAACATGATCGCAAAAGAAGCTCGCGTCACTGGCTATATCAACGCCAGCAACGCTACTCCATCTCGCTACTGGGATTCTCTAAATCTTAAGAGTGCTGATGGTCGTGCTTTCTATCTCGATTATATTGAAGGTTCTGCTCTTTTTGAAAACAATGTCTTCAAGAGCGGTACTACTCTTTCTGACAATCTAGTTAAAAACGGTGTCAAACTTGGTTATGACAAGCTTGATGGTAATATGCCAGGTTGTTATGAATATGCTGGTTATGTCACACTCAAAGTTAAACCAGTTTTCGAAAATACTTCAATCATGAAGCAAGTTCGTAAGCAAGGTGAGAAGGGCTGGAAAGAATCTGTTGATGCTAATGTTGGTGACACTGTTGAGTATCAGATTCACTACAAAAACCTTAACGCTTCTAAAGTTAACAACGTGATGGTTAAGGACTCTCTTCCAACTAACATGGAATATGTTAAGGGTACCACTAAACTTATTCGTTCTGACATCCCTAAGGGTGCTACCAATAACGAAGATAGTTTAATGACTACTGGTGTTAATATTGGTAACTACGACCTTCGCGGTGACGGTTATGTTCGATTCCTCGCTAAGGTTGTTGATAAAAACCTTTCTTGTGGTAACAACCGTCTTATTAACTGGGCTAAAGCTACTGCTAACGGTTTTTCAATCCAAGACAGTGCTGATGTCTATGTAAACAAGAAGTGTGAACCAACCCCAACCCCAACTCCTACACCAACCCCAACCCCAACTCCTACACCAACCCCAACCCCAACTCCTACACCTACTCCAAAGGAGTTACCAAAAACCGGTCCTGAAACAATCGCCACTGGCGTTATTGGACTTGGTTCTGTAGTTACCACTGCTGGATACTACATTGCTAGCCGTAAACAACTTCGATAATTGACCGCTCCGAAGTATAAAACTCTCGGACGTCAAAACGAAGTCCATGAATTCTAGGTAAACCCTACGAATTAAACAAAAAAGAACTAGAGAAAATCTGGTTCTTTTTTGTTGTCAATCCAAAACTAATTCATACTAAGCGAAGCTGACTTATTACAGCCAACTAGTATGAGAGATTCAATTTTTTGTTGCAAATTTTTTAATATTTGTATTAATATGAGGAAAATGATTAAGTAGCTGTTTGAAGAAAACAGGAGTAGTTCCTTTATTTGCAAAATCATAAAATCATTATTCTTATGCTTGCAAAATATAAAAATATATAGTATAATCACACCAACTAATCAACAAAAGACTAGAGTACATTAACTCTGGTCAAATTTTTTCATAAAGGGGGTAAAAAACTATGAAAAAAAAGTTAAATGTTATATTGATGGTACTCGTACTCGCGGTAGTAGTATTTACTTCCGCATGTGGAGGCAACAGCAGTAAAAGTATCAAGTCCAAGAAGATAGATGCCTATCTTACTAATGTAGATAGAAATGCAGAAAGATTTACTGCAGACTTTGATCTTAAACAGTATTTAACAGATTATGGGGCTGAGTCCTTTGAGCGATATGAGTTATATCGATCGGATGGACTATATGACTTAGCAGTGATGGTAAAGTTTAAAAACGGCATCACTATGGAGTTTCACTTTTATCTTGATGAGGATGATATGCACGGTTATGGACATCTTAATGCTATAGATATATATGCGTCAAGCAAAGATTATGTCTATGATAACGGTGGAGGAATTTGCTCAACCTGGATGAGGGAGTTTGCTGATGCATTTGACATGCTTCCTCTAAACAATGATTTTAATAATCTTGGTTCAAAAAAATACATGATTATTCCCGCGGATATTTTTTATATGGAAAACCATGCAGAAAAAAATTGCACAGTTTATGTACCAGATTATTTCGATGTGGGGTTCAAAAACTCCATAGTTCCTTATCTAAAACTGGAAAACGTATCGTTTAGAGAAGATCCATTCAAAGATTCTCAAACGATAGGCGGAACCTCTGATAATGGATAACTACTTAAAGACTCTCTCTGAGGGTCTTTTTTTGTATAATTCAATCATAAATATTATGCTTATGCTATAATAAAAATAAGATGGATCCTGAAAAAAATCATTCTACAGTCTATACGGAAAATAACTTATTTTCTATGGAACAGCTCGACCCCACGCTAGGATATAATTTTACTTCACAGAATCAAAAAAATAAAAGAAAACCTTTTTTTATCATTATTGGTGTGGTTTTCTTAATGACTATATTAATAGCTATGTTTATAATTTTAAAAAATATAAATCACGCATCAAAGAATCCGAGTGATTTAATTAATTTTGTAAAAATCTATCAATACGGAGATCAGAACGATAAGAAAAAAGCCAATTTAAATATTCCAGCTAATTATACATATGCATATGATATTGCCCTTGGCACTGCATCATCGGAAAAACAGTATAATTACGCAGCTGAATTATATAATGCTTATCTTAAATATGATGATAATAAAAATCTTATCGAACAGCTCTTTTATTACAAGTCACTTATGCAATTGTCACAACAATTACCAAGTATCAGAAAAGCCTACATTAAAGATGGTGAATCATCCGCAAATAATTTAATTTCACTTTACCTTAAAGATTATAGTAAAATTACTAATGAATCAATCAAAGAAAAACTATCCCATATTGAAGAATATTATAGGAATCAAGTTAATTATCTTAATTATGCTAATAAGGCAGGATGTATTAAAACCGAAGGCTTAGACAATGAATGTTTAGATCGATTAGGTAGTGACGCTCAAAACCATGTTGATTATCTTGAAGTGGCAACAAAAATTACTAATTTTGATATAACTATACGATCAAATTTTCAGGATCTATTGGTGAATATTGATAATTCGATTAAAGTGCTATACAAAGAAAAAATAATAACATGGATATCAAAGCATGAAGATAAAAAGTAATAAAATAAGACAAAAGTTCATCGCTGGTTTTTTTATAGCATCAATAATTGCTCTAGTTTTTCTATCGATCACCAGTATATTTAGGACAAGTATTCATCAAAATGTTTACGCAGATGGATTGTCGCCAGAAGATGCTCTTCTCGCAAAAACACTAAGACATTCGATCTATAAATGTATCATGAATAATGTTTTAAAACCAAAAAATACAGTCACTGTAAAAACTAATGATGCTTCGTATGACGTCCTATTTGATTCCGCTAATCAATATTTTAAAGATGAAAAAGCTGTAAATATCCTTTACAAGTATGGTGCTGGTAACACCGTTGAGGATGGAAATATCTCATGCCATCAATTATTATACGGATACAATAATAGTAAAGAGAGTAATTCCTTTGCACCATTTCCTAAAATGGGTGGTAAATTTCCGGATACTAGTAAAACCGCTGAGATGAATACTTTCTTAGAGAGTCTTGGTTATACAGAAGTAAAAAATGGCTCATCGGATGTATATTGTGCGACGATAGTTTATCGCGTAACAATAAATAGCGTAGGTCAAGATAAACAGACTGTTCCAATTTGTATTAGTGTTCGCAATGGTGTTATTACTGGTGAAGATGGAACATCTGCAACAGTTCCAAAAATATATCTACAAAAAAATAATAGTGGCGATTATGTCCAGTTTGTCACGGACGTAGTAAATGGTCCAACTCCTGGCTCGTTTGGTATTGCTATCAATACCCCGCAAAAAGCAAATTCTTGTAAGATAAATCCAATCCCAGTGCAAGTTGATTCCGGTTATCTAAACACAAATCTTGCCATGCCACAATATAATGCAAAAGACTTCTTTAGATCTTTCATCAAAAAGGTAGCGAGTGTAGATCTTGGTGCTATTCCAATTAATAACGGTGTCTGTGAACATAAGACTCTTGCGCAGGCTATCGCTGACGATAATAGTACTAATGGTGCAAGAATAGACCCTTCGAATGTTACTGTGAAAGTTGATGAAACCAAGTCGTATGAAGCGACTGATGATTTGAATGGAACAAGGAGCACTAAGAACGACGAAGTTCGTACTTATAAAAATACTGGTTCTCCAGATTTGAATAAGATCATGGATTTTCTTTTACCAAGCTATTCAAAACTTCAAAGGTCAAACATTTATGAGACAACACTTAATGCTTATAACTGGTATCATATTCTTAAAGATACCTTCGGTGTAATTTCAGTCGATGGAAATATTGGATGTAAAACTGAAAAACCAAAAACAGGAGTTTATCTTCCATACTATCGTGAATCTAAAACTGAACCAGGGAAGAATGAATTGGTCTATTGTCCACTTGATGAGATGACTCTTGATAGCAAGAATGGTGCACATGTGATGACTGATGCTCCTCTTGGCGTCGTTAATGGTGTTGCCGAAGATGGGTTTAATATTGAACAACTTACCGCTCGCAAGGCTTTGGAATATCTTAATAAGGTAGACCTTCCAGCTATTTGTGCCGCAGACTCAAGTTTCCCGCTCTGTAATGCAACTCCAATCGACTGTAAAACTGATCCAAATAAAGAAGGTTGTAAAGACCTTGCCGGTAGCAATGCTTCTGAGGAAGAAGACAGTGCCAACGGGGAATCAGCCGCTTGTTTTGCAAACGCTGGCGCCCTTGGTTGGATAATCTGTCCGTTGATCTACACACTTCGCGATGCGGCACAGGGGATTTTCTCCGGCTTCATCGAGCCACTTCTTCGTGTCCACGATTCAATTATTGGCGAACTCACAAAAAATAATGAATCATCCACAATGTATCAAGCTTGGTCTTTCTTCCGAAATGTCGGTAACATCCTCTTCGTGATCGCTCTTTTGTTTGTTATTTTCTCGCAGGTTACCGGTTTTGGAATTGATAACTACGGCATTAAAAAAATCTTGCCAAAACTCATTGTAACGGCTATCATCGTGAACTTTTCATATATCATCTGTGGTGTTTTAGTGGATATTTCAAATATCCTAGGAAATAGTATAAAAAATATCTTTGAGAGTGTTGGTGGTAGTTTAACTGCTGGTAGTAAGAGTGGTGATGGTTTGGGGCCAGTTGGTTATATCACCTCGATAGTCGCAATTATTGGTACAATTGTAGCTGCCGGGGCTGGCGTTGCAGTAGCTGGTAGTATAATCAGTAGCGGTGGACTTCTAACTATTCTTGTTCCTATCCTTACTTTCCTTGCAAGCGCTGTTATTGCTGGTTTCTTTGCCATGTTGATGCTCGGCATCCGTCAAGCACTCGTGATTATTATGATTGTAATTTCACCAATTGCATTTGTTCTTTATGCTATACCAAATACTAATGCAATCTTTAGACGATGGTTCACATTGTTCCGTGGTCTTCTCACTCTTTATCCGGTCTATTGTCTTATGGTAGGCGGTGGTTTTATGGCTGCCAATCTGATTGTTCATGGGTCGAATGAATTCTATCTTCAACTTGTTGCCGGTCTAATTAGTATTGCTCCATATTTTGCCGTACCGACTATGACAAAAAATGCAATGAAAGGATTTGACGCGGCTATTGGTGGTATTGCCACGCTCCGCAGTCGTGCTAGTAGTGGACTTCAATATGCTAATAAAAAGGTTACTGGTTCAGATAGCTATAAAGCATCTGTTGCCAATCGTGAATTTGGTAAGCAGTCGAAGTTCGCTAAAAAGTATGAAGGATATACTCAAGAACAGTTGTCTAATATGAAACCAGCTCAACGAAGGCGTCTCATGAATGCTATTGGCGTCTTAGGTAAAGATGCACAACAGGCTGCTACTCTTGGTGCTGCAATGTCTCAATATAAATATAATACTGATACAGAAAGTATGAAGAGAGCCAGTTATGATGCCATGACTGCTGAAGACGAAAATCAAGTAAAATCCTTACAGTCTCAGTATGCTAGTAAAAATCTCTCCATATTTGATACAATAAGTCAATTAGAGAAGGCTCAGTCGCATGATTATAGTAGTGGTACGGTAGAAGAAAATCGTCAAAACGACTTAAATCTTCGTGCCCTTCAACGTCATTTACTATCTACTAAAGAAGGACAAAAAACATATAACGACTATTTGGCTGGTATGGATGTATATGAAGATTACAGAATAGGTGAAGATGGCAAAAAAGTAGGTATAGGAGAAAAAATCTCAGCACAGAAATCATCAAATCGCGCGAGAGCTGTGCTATCTAGGGATTTTGTATCTAATAATTCTAATCTCAAAGATAGTTTTGGTGCTACTTACACACAGATGCAGCTAATGCAGGGGAGCGGTAATATCGAGAGTATGAAAGATAATGCAACTGCGAGTATGGCTATATCAAACAGTCGTGCCAGTGCAATAGATAAGTATGTTGGTAACATGGACTCTAAAGATATGCAAAATCTCAGTAAGGCTGATGCTAGGGAGCTAACCAGATTATATACTGAGACAACAACTGATGCAGACGGCAATACCGTAAAAGTCTTAAGTCCTACATCATCGGATAAAATCAAGCAACTTTCTAATCAAATAGTTAATATTGTATCTAACGATCCTACGAAGCTTGGTGATTACAATGATAACCTTCGTGGACTCGTTTCTACCGCTTCAGGTACAGATATTAATAATCTTGGCAATCGCACTATGGAGATTCGAGATTCCAGTGGTAATGTTACTCATAAGATTGTATGGGAAAGGCCAGGTCAAGGAGGTCAAGGCAGTGGTGATCAAGGAGATCAAGGTGGCCAAGGTGGCCAAGGTGGCCAAGGTGGCCAAGGCGGTCAAGGTGGTAGTTAAAATAATTATCTTATATAATTCATTAGACACCGCTTAATTTTTCTAGATAATACAATCTCCCCTATCTAGCAATAGATAATCTTAGACAAGATATAAAAATATGGAACTTCACAAAGCTCCATATTCTTATAGTTGATAAAACTATTTTTCCCGCCCAGCGGCTGCTAACACATTTTCAAATAATACTCCGACCGTCAAAGGTCCGACGCCACCGATCTTCGGTGTAATCGCTGAAATATCCGATCTCTCGCGAATCTCGTCGGAAATATCTCCCACCAATTTTCCACCTTCACTTGCGGTTCCAGCATCAACAATCACTGCTCCACTTCGTACCATTTCGTCTGTGATTAGATCTGGCGCCCCTGTCGCCGTTACGATTACATCAAAATCATGCAATTTCGAAAAATCCGATCCGCGGTGAAAAACCTCAACCAAAAGGCCAGACTTTTCCCACATTGAAGCTAGTGGTCTCCCAACCAGTCTTCCTCGCCCCACAATTGCAATTTGTTTTTGACTGAGATCGATATTATATCCAGTTAGTAGCCAGTTGATCGCTGTAGCAGTTGCACTATCAAAATTACCCTTTCCGGACAGTCCGTCTACATCTTTTTCTGACGCAATCTCTTTTAAAACTTCTTCCGTAATCTCGGCATCAATCAGTGGTAATTGTACAATAATTCCAGAAACCGACTTGTCTTCATTTGCCTCTTTGATCGCTTTTTTTAATGCTGCACTTGTTGGCTCAACCTTTAAGTCGATCACTTCGACCCCAATATCTTCACCATATCGGCATTTCAGGCCAACATATTTCGTAATTACAGGATTATCCGAATCTCGTATAATTACTAGTTTTGCGCGCTTTTTGTTGCTCCTCAGTATCTGCACAAGATGTGCTTGTCTTTCCTTTACGAAGCCCACTAGCTCTCGGCCATTTAATTCTTTTACCATTTTTTAGCTCCTATGCTTCAATTTCGTCTGGCTCTTGCTCAATCTTAAAACCAAATTTTTCAAAGATAATTTTAGCAATCTCTTCGCGTGCAGCCGCAAGGTCGGCGTAGGATTTTGCTGACTCATTGATCAGAATTAATGCCGCCTTATCACTTACTTTCATTCCATGAAAAACTTTGCCTTTGAGTCCAGCCTCCTCAATTAACCAGCCAGAGTTAACCAAGTTCGTTCGCTTTTCTGGTGAATCTGGTCCAACTTCCTTCGCATTTCGCCAAACCTGAATACCTCTCGTCTCCGCTTCGTCAGCCTCTTCGTCTGTCAAGTACACATTTTTAAAGAAGCTTCCAGCACTGGCAATTTTCTCTGGATCTGGTAATTTACTATTACGCACTTCTTTCACCATCCGTGCAATATTCAGTGGTGAAAAATCAGTTTCCCCGTGTTCGTCTACATAAGCTTGCAAGGAGCGGTAAAAAGGCGGGTTAAGCTGACCTTTTTTCACGCGCACGGTCGTTGAATAGATAAAATATCGCCCCACGTTCTCGCCGGAGTTGAAGATTGATTTGCGGTAGCTCATCTTCATTTCGCTTGCCGGCACTATTACAAACTTTTCAAGTTTGGTATCATAGGCTTCGACTGAAACAATCACCTGTGTTACTTCTTGTCCATAAGCCCCAATATTTTGTACTGGCGCTGCTCCCGCTGTACCAGGAATGCCAGCCATCGCTTCAATTCCTGAATATCCACGTTCTGACACAAAAGTGACCAGATCATCCCATTGCTCGCCACCATAAGCTTTAAAATAAGCCACACCCTCTTTTTCTTCTTCGCCCTCAGGAGTTTCAACCTGAGAAATCCCCATAATGCGATCAAGAATGATCACACCTTCAAATCCATCATCTTTAGAAAAAGTGTTTGCTCCTCCTCCAAGTATCCAGACCGGCAAGTTGTGTTCCTTTGCAAACTTATATGCCTCTGGAATATCTTCCTTTTTGGTCACTGTGATCACAAACCTTGCTGGACCGCCAATTCGCATTGTTACGAGGTCTTTAATCATTACATTTTCTTCAATTTTTAACATTTTTTCCTTTCATAACCATGCCTAAAAAGTTGGTATTAATACCTAATTCTAGCACACAACAGAGTTACTTGACTACATACAGTTTAACTATCCTACTTTAACCCCTCAAATAATACACCTCTAGATGTTGGCTTATGACTTTCATTGACAACTCAAAAAAGAATTATATAATATAAACATAGTATTACTACGCACTTTAACTTCCGATTAAATATAGGTTCAAGAATAAGCATATCTCTAGTTGACCAAAAGCTTCATTTTTCTTGGATAGCAGTTAGGCTATTTAAAAGTAGTTTAACTTCTGTCCAAGAAAGTTTCTTGGTGAATGGTTAGAGTATGGGGAAACCTCATCGTAAGCTACGGACTCTAGTTAACCCAGAAAGGGGAATTTATGAAGTTAGAAACAACTAACATTAAGGGAATCAAATATGTGATCGACAAACAGAAAAGTCCGATCGCAATTTATACCGCTTGTGGTAAGCAAATTTATTGTGTGGGCGATCGAATATCGATTAGAGGTCATCAAAAAAAGCACGATTGTTCTTGTAAAGATTTTGCGGGATTGGATAGAACAAAGAACCCAGTTAAAATTAAAGACATTAAGGAATTAAATTTGGGTAACCTCGTTGATATTATGAATCTAGGTACAAGGCCTTATACGGACGGTGTTATCACGAAAATTAACCGAAGCGACTCTGATCTATTCTTTGTTGTCACTATGAATAATGGCAAGGAAGAGGTTCTTGGTCTAAAAAAGATCAAAAAAGTTATCAGTTGCAGCGAGTTCTTTCGTATCCGTCATAAGTTGTTCATGAAACAAAGTGAATGGCAGGTCGAAGTGGATGATATCAGAAGCACATATGGCGCTTTGGTGCAACAAAAAGCCTGGTCTACTTTGTTTATGACCGATCAGATTGTTGAGCTATATCTTAATATTTTACGCTTGAAGCAAAAGGACTATGGCCAGTGGGATCTCCCGGAGTGTCAGGATATGTATAATGGTATATATAATGACCTCGTTTGGGCGTATCATAATATGATCGCTGATCGTCATCGAGTATAATAAACCTTGTAGTTTAATAAAAATAGACCCTATTACTATTATATTTTTCGGAAATTGCCTCGGTTTTTATGCCGGGGTTTATTTTTTTGGATCAACCTGATGTAATATTAGTTAATCTGATTAGTATTGGTTAGATAATTAGTTTATTTTTGGTTAATCTGACGTAAGACTAGTCACCAATGTTAGTTTATGTTAGAATATAACGGATTAAAGAAAGGCTAATATGGCAGTTAAGAAAAAGAAGATTGTGATTTCCAAGCTTAATCGTAATAACAACCATAAGCACAGCGAGAAACGCAAACACAACAAATAAAGTTCCTCTTGGAACTTTTTTGTTTCTCATTTATGATATCCAAGATATTTATGTTGCCAAGCTTGTATCGCAATTTTTATTTTTTCGCCGTCACTTTGTAGAGATAAAAAGAGGAATATGCTTTTTCATGTTTCACATCAGGCACCTCAAATCCGTTTGAAATAAAGTATAAATCTTTCTGTAGTCTCTTTGCTTCAGATTTGATTTTTGTATAGATTTTTTTGATATCCCTTGAATCGCTAAAAGTATAAACCACGGTCGTTTCTGGCGGAAAAGGGAAGTCCAGGTAGTTTTGACAGACAACTTTAGCTTTTGGGCTTAACTTACGTAATCTGAGACGAGACAAGAAAGAAAGTACTGGATGAAGCTCGATACCGATCGCTTTTGCTCCAAATCCAGTTGCCACTTTAAGTACGATCCCGTCACCAGATCCCATATCAATCAGTAAGTCTTTTTTGGATAATGGGTAGAGTTTTTTAAACATTTTTGTTAGTTCACCCGCCAGACTTGGTACGTACGGTGCCCCGAAAAATACTGTTATACCAAATATTATTACGATGGACATGATGATTATAATTATTGTCTGTACTAAGTGAAAAAAGTCATCCATAACTCTATTGTACCCTATCCGGCGAAGAAAGTAGACTTCGTGTCGATAGTTTCGAGTCAGTTTTCTAACTTAATTTGACGTTAAGTTAATAAGTATTCTGAGTTGCTATTTTTTTGACTCCACTCTTCATGAGCAAGACATTTTCTACTAAATTGTAAAATCAACACCATTTGTGATAAACTAAGTCTAGTTGCACCCGTAGCTCAGTGGATTAGAGCATCTGTCTTCGGAACAGAGGGTCGT
>ERZ773035.627-NODE-627-length-28332-cov-16.383987_pt1 | contig 28332 bp, 21 predicted proteins | sample MGYA00511487_ERZ773035 | MGnify/ENA primary metagenome ERZ773035 (study PRJEB29015, sample SAMEA2737985) | human oral metagenome | biome: human oral; feature: human-associated habitat; material: dental | place: China | collected 2024 ...
AAGGTAAAGTCGTACAGGTCATCGGACCTGTCGTAGATATTGAGTTTCCGGCGGGGGAACTGCCGGAGATCCTAAACGCCATCAAGATCACGGGCAAGGCCGCCGACCGCGAGGTAAATCTCACGGTCGAGGTCATGCAGCATCTCGGCGACAGCATCACGCGATGCATCGCCATGAGCTCCACCGACGGTCTGATGCGCGGCATGGAGGCGGACGATACGGGCGCCCCGATCATGGTTCCCGTCGGCGAGGCGACCCTCGGACGCGTCTTCAACGTCCTCGGCGAGCCGGTTGACCACAACCCCGCTCCGGTCGGCAACAAGGAGAGCTGGCCGATCCACCGTCCCGCGCCGAAGTTCGACAACCAGGAGACATCGACGCAGATTCTCGAGACGGGCATCAAGGTCGTTGATCTGATCGCGCCGTACTCCCGCGGCGGAAAGATCGGCCTCTTCGGCGGCGCGGGCGTCGGCAAGACGGTTCTGATCATGGAGCTCATCCACAACATTGCGACCGAGCACGGCGGCTACTCCGTCTTTGCCGGCGTCGGCGAGCGTACCCGCGAGGGCAACGACCTCTGGTCCGAGATGACCGAGTCGGGCGTTATCGACAAGACGGCGCTCGTCTACGGGCAGATGAACGAGCCGCCCGGAGCGCGTATGCGCGTCGGTCTCACGGGCCTCACGATGGCGGAGTATTTCCGCGACGTGCAGGGCCAGGACGTGCTGCTCTTCATCGACAACATCTTCCGTTTCATCCAGGCGGGCTCCGAGGTCTCGGCTCTGCTCGGACGCATGCCGTCCGCCGTCGGCTATCAGCCGACGCTGACGACGGACGTCGGTGCGCTCCAGGAGCGTATCACGTCCACGAAAAAGGGCTCGATCACGTCCGTGCAGGCGGTCTACGTCCCGGCGGACGACCTCACCGACCCGGCACCGGCGGCGACGTTTACGCACCTCGACGCGACGACGGTTCTTTCCCGTCAGATCGCCGAGCTCGGCATCTATCCTGCCGTCGATCCGCTCGACTCCACCTCGCGTATCCTCGACCCGCTCGTCATCGGGCAGGAGCACTACGAGGTCGCGCGCGGCGTGCAGGCGGTGCTCCAGAAGTACAAGGAACTGCAGGACATCATCGCCATCCTCGGTATGGAGGAGCTCTCCGACGAGGATAAGCTGACCGTCTCGCGCGCGCGCAAGATCCAGCGCTTCCTCTCGCAGCCGTTTGCGGTCGCAGAGGTCTTTACGGGATCGCCCGGCAAATACGTCGCGCTCAAGGATACGATCCGCGGGTTCCGCGAGATCCTCGACGGCAAGTATGACGATCTCCCCGAGGCGGCCTTCTACATGGTCGGCGGCATCGACGAGGCGATCGAAAAGGCGAAGAAGCTCAAAGAGGAGGAATAACGGATGGCGACCATCAAGCTGGAGATTGTATCTCCCGACCGCGTGGTCTACGCCGCCGACATCGACATGCTCATCGCCCGCTCCACGGGCGGCGAGATCGGCATCCTGCCGAAGCACATCCCCCTCGTCACGGGACTTCAGCCGCATGCCATGAAGATTCATGTCGACGCCAAGGAACAGCTCATCGCTGTGGCGGGCGGCTTCATGGAGGTTACCCCCGACAAGATCACCGTACTCGCAACAGCAGCGGAGGAGCCGATCGACATCGACATCAACCGCGCCCAGCGTGCCTATGAGCGTGCGCAGGAGCGACTGCAGCGCCTGCGCGAGGATCCCGATGCACAGGCAAGCATCATCGACGAACAGCGCGCCTCCCTCGCACTGAAACGCGCCGCAGCACGCCTGCAGACCGCGAAGACAGTGAAGCCCGGTGCATGATTCACCGGGAAAAAGCCGCTCCGACCGAAATGGTCGGGGCGGCTTTTGTGTCCTGAATAAATCACCCTACGTCGGCAATGACTTCACCGTCCTCACGTGCAATCTCCCAAATGAGAGAGCTGCTGTTTTTGACAAACGCGGTCAGCTTTGCGCGTTCCTTCTCGCTGAAGACGCTGTACCTTTTAGTGGACGATGCGCCGTGAATATGCTATCATAGCTCCACACATGACTGCGAAAGGAGGCATCTATGAACCTCGCGAATCACCGTACCTCCATCATCCTTGCCATCGTCTTTGCCGCACTGCTCTCCTCCTTCTGGTTCTTTCAGGACTTCGCCTTTATCGTCTTTCTCTCGCTCCTCCTGCAGCTCCTCCTTCAGCCCGTCGTGGATGCGATGGAGCGGCGGCGCATCCCGCGCGGCCTCGCGGCGGCGGGGGCGATCCTCCTATTTCTCCTGCTCGTCCTCGTCCTCCTCTCCATCCTCTCGCGCTCTGTCGTTCCGTCGCTGCAGCGCTTCGTCACCGAGCTGCCGAGCATCGGACAGGGGATCCAGCAGATGCCGCTCCTCACGGAGATGGACCTGCAGCAGGAGATGGAGAGCTTCCTCGACAAGCTGCGCAGCGTCGGCGCGGAGCTCCTGCGCGCGTCGCTCTCCTTCCTGCTTGCTGCCGTCGGCAAAATCATGGACTTCGTCATCATCATCTTCGTTTCCTTCTACCTCCTGAAGGACGGAAAGACGATCAAACGCTGGCTTGCGGGGCTCTTTCCGTATGGATCACGCGGGCGTGTCCTGAGCCTCTTTGACCGCCTGCTCCACGCTCTGCGCATCTACGTATGCAGTCAGCTTGTCATGTGTATCATCACGGGGCTTATCGTATTCCTTTACTTTGTCCTCATGGGTCTGCCGTATGGCTCCGTCTTTGCTCTGCTCTCCGGGATCAGTGAGTTCGTTCCCGTTCTTGGCCCCACCGCCGCATCCGCACTCGGCATAATCATGACCGCCTCGGCAGCCCATGACCTGACTGTACAGACCGCACTCTTTTACCTTGCATTGACACAGATCAATCACAACATTGTCTATCCCGCCCTTGTCGGAAAGAGCCTTCACCTCCACCCCGTTGCCGTCATTCTCGGCGTCGTCTTCGGCGGCGAGATCCTCGGTGCCGCAGGAATGTTCCTCGCCGTTCCCTTCATGGTTATTGTCAAGATCGTTGTGACGGACATCTATCATGAGCAGAAAACCGAGACGACGGAGGGGGAGGAAGAAAAGCCGTGATTGAAAATTTTTTGATGAGGCATTATGATATGAACTGTGGGAATGCAGCTTTACTCACACAAATACAAACCGAAAGAAGCGACCTATCATGAAAAAAAGTCTTTCCAACATCCCCAAAATCGTGTGGTTCCAGCTTTTCCTGCTGGCCCTAGGCTATGCTTTTTACTCGGCCAACCGTTTGTCGTTCGGCGTCGGACTCAAAGCCGTCGCGGCAAGCATCTCACTGACCGCCGTTCAGCTCGGCACGATCGGCACGATATTTACTCTTGGGCAGGCACTTGTTGACATTCCTGCAGGCTATCTGGCAGACCGTTTTGGACGCAAGCGGATGCTTGTCATGGGGATGGTTGGGCTCGGCTGTATGACGGCTCTCGTGACGACCTCGGCGAGTTTCGCTGCTGCGGCGTTCTGGCGCTTTATGTTCGGTGTCGCAGAGGGCTGCTGGAACATCGTCATGTACTCCGTGGCGGGCTCGATTTTTCCTGCGGCACGTGCAATGCTCAACGGTCTCATGATGACCTTTTATTCGATCGGCGCGTATGTCGGCCCCGCCTACTACGGATGGAGCCTCGAGCGTACGGGAGAGTGGAGCGTCGGCCTTCAGCACATGGGCGTTGTGACCGTCATCTTCGGCCTTCTCCTCATCGTAGGACTGCGGGCGCGGTACACAGACACGTCCAAGGATGTCAAGCGCCTTCACCTGTGTGAGGCAGTGCGCACCGTCGGTTTCAACAAGGTCGTATGGCTCGCCGTGCTGATTCAGATTCTGAACATCATCCCATATTGGGGCTTCGCCTCGATGGGACCGTATCTCTTTATGACCTATAAGGGATTCAGTGCGACGGAGGCAGGGCAGTTCTTCGGCGCAATTTATGGGATCGGCGGACTAAGCGGCGTCCTTTTGGGATTCTTTGCCGATCGCTTCGGCCGGCGGCCGACGGTGCTCTTCCTCTCGGCACTTAACGCGCTCTGCGCCCTCATCATTTTCCACATTATGCCGCAGAACTCACCGCTCCTCTACATCGTCGGTGCGATGATGGGCATCGGGCTTCATGCTGTCTATGTTCTCGGCTACACGATCGCACAGGATGGCGTCAGTCATCAGCAGATCGGGCTTGCGACCGGCATCGTCGGTGCATCGAGCTACTTTCTCTCGTTCTTTTCCGGTCCTTTGATGGGCTTTTTGACGAGTACGCTCGGCCATGCGGCGGCACTTGATATCATTGTCATTGCCTTCGAGGCGGTGCTCGTCGTCGTTGCATTCTTTATGAAGGAGACGCAGCACAGAGGGCAGGAGGAACAATCATAGCGGATCGGATTAATGAGCGGGCATGCGGCTCAGAAATGCGCTGCACCTCGTTTCTCAACAAAAAAAGCCGCCGTGCAGCTACACGGCGGCTTTTTTTGTCGGGAAGAATATTATGCAAGCATGGAGCGGAGGAACCAAATCTGCTTTGCGTAGTTGGTGATGTGATCCTCCATGAGGTTCGCAACGCCGAAGCAGTCATGCGCATCGGCAGCCTTGCGGATCTCGAGCGCCTGATTCTGGAGGAGTTCGAGATCGGCGAGTACGATCTCAAGCACCTTCTTCTGGTCAATCTTCTCGTCCGGGAGCTCCTTGATCGTTGCGATTCCCAGGTAGCCTTTGAGGCTCGCGACCGGCTGTGCATCTGCCATCTTGAGGAGCTCCGCCGTCTCGTCGAGCACATCCGCGAAGGAATCATAGAGAGACTCAAGGTACTCGTGTACCGCCTTGAACTGCGAGCCGACGACGTTCCAGTGGAGGTTGTGCAGCTTGATGTAGCCGACGCCGATGTTGGCGATGTAGCCGTTGAGTGCGTTTGTGATTTCCTTGTTCATAGTAATTCCCCTTTCACCTTGTTGTTCTGCAGATGCCGCAGCATCTGTGTTTGTATCTCATTACATGTGCAATTATAGCGGATGGATTGCTACTTGTCAATAGTTATTATTAAATAATTTAAGAACTAAATCTCAATAAAAAATTTTCCTTGACAAATCCGATGTTTTATATATAATTCATAGCTATAAACTATGTGTTTTGAAATTTGGAAAAGGGGAATAAATATGAGCGAGAAGAACTACCGTTTTGAGACACTGCAGGTGCGTGTCGGGCAGGAGCAGGCGGATCCGGTGACGGATGCGCGTGCGGTGCCGATCTACCAGACGACCTCGTACGTGTTCCACAATGCACAGCATGCCGCCGATCGTTTCGCACTCAAAGACCCGGGCAATATCTACGGACGGCTCATGAATCCGACACAGGACGTGTTCGAGAAGCGCATCGCGGCACTCGAGGGGGGCGCGGCGGCACTCGCGTTTGCCTCTGGAGCGGCGGCGATCACGGCGACGTTCCAGGCTCTGGCTCATGTAGGTGACCACATCGTCGCGCAGCAGACCATCTACGGCGGCTCGTACAACCTGCTCGCTCACACGGTGAAGGAGTGGGGCATCGACGTGACCTTCGTCGATCCGAAGGCGGGGGCACAGGGCTTCGCGGAGGCGATCCGCCCGAATACGAAGTGCGTCTTCATCGAGACCGTCGGTAATCCGAACGCCGACCTCATCGATATCGAGGCAGTCGCACAGGCGGCGCACGCGCAGGGCGTGCCCGTCGTCATTGACAACACCTTTGCAACGCCGTACCTCCTGCGTCCCATCGAGTACGGCGCGGACATCGTTGTGCACTCGGCGACGAAGTTCCTCGGTGGACACGGCGCGAGCCTCGGCGGCGTGATCGTCGACGGTGGTACGTTCGACTGGAAGGCGTCGGGACGCTTCCCGCACCTCACCGATCCGAACCCAAGCTATCACGGCGTGAGCTTCGTCGATGCGCTCGGCTCTGTCGCATTTGTCGTCTATCTTCGTGCACTCATCCTGCGCGACACGGGCGCAGCAATCGCACCACAGAGCGCGTTCTACTTCATTCACGGGCTTGAGACGCTGTCGCTGCGCGTCGAGCGTCACGTCGAGAACGCGCTGAAGATCGTGGACTTCCTTGCAAAGCACCCGAAGGTCGCGAAGGTCAACCATCCCTCCCTGCCCAACCATCCCGATCACGAAATCTACAAGCGGTACTTCCCGCACGGCGGCATCTCCATCTTTACCTTTGATATCGTGGGCGGGCGTGAGGCGGCATTCCGCTTTATCGACAAGCTGACACTCTTCTCCCTCCTCGCAAACGTCGCGGACGTGAAGTCGCTTGTCATCCACCCCGCGACCACGACCCACTCGCAGATGAACGAAGCCGAGCTTGCCGCCTCCGGCATCGGTGAGGGGACGGTACGCCTATCCATCGGTATCGAGCACGTCGATGATCTGATTGCGGATCTTGAGGAGGCACTTGCGGCGGTGTGACGGATTGCCGTTTGCTCCGCGCCGCAGTATCCTGAAAAAATCCTTGCCAATGCGCCCCTCACTGTGCTATAATGCGTCATGTCGCGCAAGCGCATGGAGAGGTGTCCGAGTGGTCGAAGGTGCTTGACTCGAAATCAAGTGTGGTGATGAGCCACCGTGGGTTCGAATCCCACCCTCTCTGCCAGTAAAATCAAGGCTTCCGAGCATTTCGCTTGGAAGCCTTTTTCTGTTCTATTTTTATTTTTGACATCATGCCATTTATCGGCCGTACTGTTCTTCACACTTGACCGCTTGAACCATGAGATGTATAATAATCGTGGAGAAGGTGCTATCGTGTAAACGATCACACCGCATGATGAATGAGAGAACCCGATAACTTGTCAGGTGGGTTCGATGGTTTTATTCGTGTACCCTTTTTCAGGGAGGTGGCTATTGTGGCAGCAGTAATTAGAAGGTTTTCTCGCATGCTTGCACATGGTGTCAACAGCATATCTCTCAGACAGAAACGGAACTATATGCAGCACGTCTCTACGCCTATGGAAATCTCACGGAAGAGCTGGCAGCGTACAGGCGACATGCTTAGGGCATCAATGGAGCGCGTAGGAGGGGAATGTGTCGCAAGAGATCCTCGATAGGAGCGATGTTGACCTACGACAGCAGAGCGACGATACATCGGTAGAAACTCCTGATAATGGCGAAATTGCAGCTGTTTCCGTAGCTGCCGTAACCTATAAAGGTCCATTACCCCCACCTGCTATTTTGCAGGGATACAAAGAAATCAATCCCGCTTATGCGGACATGATAATGCAGGATTTTGTAAAGAACTCCGAGCATTATAGAAACGCAGAGATGGCGGAGTTGGAGGCGCAGATCAAAGAGAGCAGGATGGGGCAACGGATGGCATTCTTGCTCAGCCTTGCATTACTCTGTATTGTAGCGCTATCCGTCTGGCTCGGGAACATTACCTTTGCAGGGCTTTCAGGAGGAACTTTCATCGTCTTGTTGCTCGTCGGATTTTTGAAGAAAAATCAGCAACGATAGATAAAGGGGGCTGTTGCACGAAGACAAAAATTTGCCTTCGTACAACAGCCCCTTTCTGCGCCCTTTTTTCGGTGAAAAACAAGAATTTGGGCACATTTTGGGCACAAGAGATTTTGAACTTGTTTTTTGAGGCTGTGAAATTTGCGGTTATGTGGTGGCAGAGGAGGGGAACTGGATATAGTATTTCATGCACCCCATCATAAAAAGAGCCGCGACGTGCAGATGTCTGCAAGACGCGGCGTTTTGTACTTCGGATGGAGGGATTACTCTCCCTGGCAGAAATTGACGTAGTTGAGGATCAGCTCGGCCGCCTTTTCGAGCGGGATGCGGCTCGTGTTGATGACGAGGTCATAGTTCTGGGGATCGCCCCACGTCTTGCCCGTGTAGAAGTCGTAGTAGTCCTTGCGCTGCTTCTCGATCTCGTTGAGCTGATCGAGGCTCATGCCGCCGTAGTGGGTCTGGGCGCGCTTTGCACGGAAAGTGTCATCGGCGCAGATGAAGAAGGAGTAGACTTCGGGCTGTCCGGCGAGGATGACGTCAGCACAGCGCCCGAGGAAGACGGCGCCCTTTCCCTCCGCCGCGATGGCGCGGATGATTTTGCTCTGCTCGGTATAGAGCTGCCTATAGGCAGGTACACGGTCGAATGAAGCCGTGCTGATCGCACCGAGACTCGCTTTGGGCACCTCGTAGGATCGACTGATGACGTCCTCGATGCGGTCACCCGCACCAAGACTCTTTGCCGCCATTGTGACAACGGTCTGGTCATAGCGCTTGACCCCCATCGTCTCCGCAAGAATACGGGAGATCTGTCGACCGCCGCTGCCGAACTGTCGGCTGATTGTGATAACGGTATTGCTTTTCATGTTCATATACCTCCTTCAATATGATTATACCGCAGACAGGTACTGCGTGCAAGGAAATCGGGCATGATTGTGAGATAAAAGTGAAATATCAGTGTTTCTTGCGGAACTCTTCCATAAATGCGGCGAGCTTTTCGACGCCCGCAAGGGGCATGGCGTTGTAGATGGAGGCACGCATGCCGCCGACGCTGCGGTGTCCCTTGATGCCGCTGAGCCCCTGCTCCTTTGCGGCCGTGACGAAGTCCGCTTCGAGGCTTTCGCTCGGCAGGCGGAAGGTGACGTTCATGCGGGAGCGGCTACCCTTCTCCGCATGTCCGCGATAGAAGCCGTCGGAGCTGTCGATGGCGTCGTAGAGGAGCGCAGCCTTTTTCGCGTTCGCCTCGCCCATCGCAGCGAGTCCGCCGTGCTCCTTGATCCAGCGGACGGTCTTGCCGACGATGTAGATGGCAAAGACGGGCGGGGTGTTGTAGAGGGAGTCGTTCTTCTGGAAGGTGCTGTAGCGCAGCATGGTCGGCAGCTCGGCAGGGGTGTTCGCGAGGAGCTCCTTTTTCGCGATGTTCAGCACGACGCCGGCGGGGCCGAGGTTCTTCTGCACGCCTGCATAGATGAAGTCGTAGGAGGAGAAGTCCCACGGGCGCGAGAGCATGTCGGACGACATGTCGGCAAAGAGGGGAACGCCGTTTGTCTGCGGCGTGTAGTGGTACTCTGTGCCGTAGATGGTGTTGTTGAGGCAGATGTGGAGGTATGCCGCGCCCGGCGCGATGTTCAGCTCGTCCTGACGCGGGACGCGGACGTAGTTTTCCTCCTTGGTGGAGGCGGCGACGGTGCCGACGCCGAGTTTGACTGCCTCCTCGTATGCCTTCTGGGAGAAGGAGCCGGAGAGGGCGTAGCTGCCGGGGCGCGATTCGGCGGCGAAGTTCAGCGGGATGAGGGCGAAGGTCTGGCTGGCACCGCCGGCGGTAAAGATGATGTCATAGTCGTCGCCGAGGCCCATCAGTTCTTTGATGTCTGCCTTTGCCTGCTGGTGTACTTCGTCGTAGGCAGGGGCGCGGTGGCTGATCTCGAGGATGGACATGCCTGTGCCGTGGAAGTTGAGCAGCTCGCTCTGGACTTCTTTCAGGACGTCCTCGGGCAGGACGGCGGGGCCGGGGTTAAAGTTATAGATGCGTTCGTTCATTTTGTGTCTCCCTCTATATCCTATCATTTCCATTGGGCTCCCCCCCTCCGTCACGCTGGTGCGTGCCCCCCATTTCGACGGGGGAGGCGAAGGAAGCAGCATTCGATCAGTCGCCGTTTTCCACAGCATTTGTCCGCGTCATGCGGATCTGAGCGACACGCGCGCGATCCATCTGCAGGACCTCGAAGGTGTAGTTCTCCCATGTGCAGGTCTCTCCGGCGGCGGGGATGCGGCCGATCTGGGCGGTGATGAAACCGCCGAGGGTGTGAAAGTGATCGTGATCCTCGTCAGGCAGTTCGTCGATGCCGAATTCCTCCTTGAACTCGTCGATGGGGAACAGCCCGTCAAAGACCCAGTTCTGCGCCTCCTCTGCGCCTGTGCGCGTGCCCGTGGGCGCGTCCTCATCCGCGCTGCCGATGATCTCGCCCATGATGTCGTCCATGGTGATGAAGCCGACGACACCGCCGTACTCGTCGAGGACGACGGCCTCGTGGATGGCGCCGCTGCGGAATTTTTCGAGGACGCGCAGCCCCTCCATGGTGCGCGGGACGAAGAGCGGCTTGCGGATGTAGTCTGCGATGTCGATCTCTGTACCGGCGAGTGCCGCGTCCAGCAGTTCCTTGGCGTAGACCACCCCGCGGAAGTCATCGAGGTTCTCATAGGCGACGGGGAATACGTCATGTGCGCCTGTGCGTACGATGCGCAGCTGTTCTGTACGGGGTTCCGCGAGGTCGACCCAGGCGATCTGCGTGCGCGGGGTCATGAGTGCCGAGGCGGTCTGATCGCTCATGTGGAAGATGCGGTCGACCATGTCCTGCTCGGTTTTTTCAAAGGTACCCTCTTCCGTGCCCTGCTCCATGAGATCCTTGACCGCATCCTCCGTGGCGGAGATGCGGTTCTCGGGGTTGATGCCAAAGATCAGCAGAATGCCGCGCGACATGGAGATGAGAGCGGCACTCGGCAGCGCGGTGAGCCGCGTGAGAAGCCCGATGGTGCGGTGCTTGTGCAGGAGAACGCTCTCAGGGTTCTGGAGGGCGATCTGTTTCGGCAGGAAATCGCCGAAGAGAAGCGTGAGTGTTGTCATGACGAAGGTGCTGAGGATGAGGGCGGCGGCGTAGACCTCCATGCCCGGGAGGAGCTTTGTGAGTGCGCGCTCAAAGAGCGGCAGGGCAAAGAGTCCAATGCCGAGTCCCGTGAATAGACTCATGCAGGTGACGCCCGCTTGTGCCATGGCGATGGGACGGTCGGCGTGCTCTAGAAGGGCAAGCGACTCTGCTGCACCGGCTTCGCCGTTTTCGGCGAGACGCTCGAGGCGGCCGCGATGGGAGGAGGTGAGTGCGGTCTCAATCTGGGCAAAGCAGGCATTCGCCCGCAGGGCGAAGATGAGCAGGATGAGACAGACAAGGTCGGATAAAGGACTGTCCAAGACTTGATGCAGCTCCTTTCATGAGCAGATAATCGAGGTGTGCATTCATTTACAGCACATGGGTTGCAGGCAATATTGTGCACATTATTGTACCACAGCGGGGATGAAAAGTCATGGTGCTTCGTTCATCGGGTGCATTGTGCCGGCAGCATTGAACCAGACGGCGCGAGGGCTTTCTACGCGTATGCCGGACAAGTCAAAGTACTCCGCTGCACCGTCCCGTGTCACATCATTGTCCCAATCCTCGTAGTAGACATGACGAAGAACACGGTTTGTGGCTTCGATGGGAGGGAAGCGTACCTGTACGATGCCGCGCTGCGCCGCGTGTTTCATCTCAGTGATGCGCTGTGCATCTGCCGTATGTATTGCGTGTGTAATGAAAAGCGCTGCCGTGCCCGTATAGAGGAAGAGGAGAAGTGCTGCCGTGCAGATCGTGCGCCGCGCCGCTGCCGGCACCATCAGGCGCAGCGCAGGGGAGTTGAGGAGGGCGCAGAGTGCTGTGACGAACATCGCCGCAGAACTGAATGCCGCCCGTCCCGGGAAGGTCGGCGCGGCGAGCATGACGGCGTTGTTGCAGAGAGCCAGCCCCATGAGGACTGCTGCATAGCGGAGGGGCGGATGCGTATGCAGCAGAGTGCGGAGGGGAACGCGTGCCGCCGCCGTGCGGATGGAAGCGGCAGTCAGCCCAAGCTGCCGGCGCATACGCGCATAGAAGAGGAGAATGATCAGTCCGCAGATCGCCATTTCCTCAAATCCGTTCATGACGTTCGTGAAGAGGAAAATGGTCTTGGGGCGGTCGAAACCGAGCGGCAGCAGCACGCCGCCGATGATGGCATCGCGCAGAGCCGCCGCCGCCCATCCGCCCGTGACATACGATGCGGTGAAAAGGATGAGCACCGCCGCAAGCAGCACGGCTCCCCGGCCGGGATGCACGGGCTCGGCAGAGGGCAGCTGCGCCTGTGCGCGGCGTGCGAGGCGGAATGCTGTGAGGATGAGCAGGAGTACGGGCAGCAGGTAGAGCATCATCTCGCCCTGTCCGGCGATTTGGTTGCCGAGATGGATGAGGACCCCCTTCCCTTCGCCCTGTATCTCATATCGGACGTAGTTGCCGGGGGCGGCGACGAGCCCGATGAGCCCAATGAGCGCGCCGACGGCACCCGCGAGCATCCACGGCGCGAACGCACCGTGCCGCCGTGCATGGAACGTACAGCCGAACGCGAGGAGCGTCACGGTCACGGCGAGGTTCTCGATCGACCAGCCCGCGAGTACGCCGAGCAGGAACATCGGCAGGATCGCCCGCCTCCGACGCTCCCTCTGCCCCTCCTCCATCGCTTTCAGCGCAAGATTGTACGGCAGGAGAAAGAGAAAAGCGGGCACCGCCGACCAGAGATAGACCGTCGAGCCGCTTTTCCACACGGCGACTTCGCCGAAATGCGGCAGGGAGAGCCAGAGGAGGAGCGCCGCCGCCGCGAGCAGTGCCGGCGTGCGGGTCAGTGCGGCGGAGCGGCGCGCATGCATCATGACGAGAAAAGAGAGCGCGAGGAACATGAGCGCGTTCGCGATGTCAAACACCGGCTTTCCCAGCCAAAGGAAGAAGTCGAGGCAGAACACCGTGACCATGCGTCCGCCGTGCAGAAAATAGTGCCGAACTGCGGAGGATACAACATCTGCGGGCGATGCGATGGGGACGCCCGTCTTCCAGACCATCAGATAGTCATAGTCGTCGCGGTGGAGGGGCATCCAGTGATTGAGCGCAAGCATAAAGGCGAAAACAGCGACGGCAGCCACAGCGGTCATGCCGTATCGGGGAGTCTCTCTATTTTCCTGCGTCACAGTGATTCCTCCCTGTTGAGACGCGTGTTGTCAAATTTCTCTCCGTCCATCTCGTCGATGAGATAGCACGGCCGCCGCTTGCTCTCCGTAAAAACGCGCCCCAGATACTCGCCGATGATGCCGAGCGAGAGGAGCTGCACGCCGCCGAGAAAGAGAAGGACGGTCATGAGTGTCGGGTAGCCCGCCACGGGGTCGCCGTAGACGAGCGCATCGACGAGGACGACAACCATGTAGCAGAGCGCAAGTGCCGAGACGATAAGCCCGAGTACCGTCGTCAGACGCAGCGGTGCTGTCGTAAAGGATGTGATCCCCTCGACGGCGAGCGAGAGCAGAGCGAGATAACTCCAGGTCGTTTTTCCTGCCGCGCGCGGCTGCACCTGAAAGGGGATTTCTTTTTTCTTAAAGCCTACCCACGTGAACAGTCCCTTCGTGAACCGCTGATTCTCGCGCAGAAGCCGCAGTGCCGCGACGCAGCGATGATCGAGCAGACGAAAGTCACCCACGTCGCGCTGCAGGGTAAAGCGGCTGACCGCCTGCATGGAACGGTAGAAGAGATTCGTCATCGTGCGCTTGAGGAAGGTCTCATCCCTTCGATCCGTGCGCTTGCCGCAGACATCGTCATAGCCCGCACGCCACGCCGCAACCATCGCCGGAATGAGCGCGGGCGGGTGCTGCAGATCTGCATCCATGATGAGCACGGCGTCGCCGTCCGCAAAGTCGAGCCCTGCCATCATCGCAGGTTCCTTGCCAAAATTGCGCGTAAAGCTGATGTAACGGACGTTCTCATGCGCATCAGCGAGCGCGTGAATCGCGTCGAGCGTCCCGTCACAGCTTCCGTCGTCGATAAAGAGATAGGAAAAGGCGCAGTTCTTGACGGCAGCGGCCGCCGCCTCTACCGCATCGTAGAAACGCTGTATGACCTCCGCCTCGTTGTAGCAGGGCACGATGATGGTGATCTTGTCCATGTGCCCTCCTTATTGTGTCAGTGCCTGAAAATTGACGACCGCCGCGCCTCCCGCTGCAAGAGCCGTGCGCACCTCGGGCGCACAGGCGGCGGCAAGCTCCGCTTCGAAATCGTGCTGCCAGCGGCAGGCGCGGACGAGGATATCGCTGTCCGTGCCGGGATGGAGCATGACCTCCGTCACGCCGCCCGCGAGGTGTGCGGCGATATGCGTGAGGGCGGCGGTGTCGACCGCCTCGCCCGCGACGATGCCCGCAAAGTGGTCGGGGACGGCGATGCCGTGCCGCCGTGCCTTTGCCGCCGCGCGATGGGCGAGGACGGCAAGCCCCGCGCGCCCGACGAACTGGGCCACGCCGCCGAACTGCCCCGCAAAGAGGGGCGCATAGGGCGCGCGCATAGCAGGGATATGTGCCGCCGTGCAGAGGTCGAGCATGACATCGATGACCCCGGGCAGGACGTGCATGTGCTGGTGGCTGTCGGCGTGCGTCGGGCGGATGCCTGCCGCCGTGACGCGCTGCAGCTGTGCGGAGAGCTCTGCCCGCACCTCGTCCATGCGGACCATGCCGCGCAGAACGCGCACGGTCAGCGCTGTGTGATCGGGGGCAAATCTGCCCTCTGCCGTGACGAGCGTCGGAATCTCGGCGGGCGGCAGAACGGGCGTGCCGTCCACGAGTGTGAAGTGGATGCCGACGCCGAGCGCGGGCGTCCGCACGGCGAGTTCCGCCGCATCCGCGAACGCCGCGCCGCCTGCCATGATCGTCGCAGAGCGCAGCATGCCTTCGTGCACAGCTTTCTCGACGGCGCGGTTGATGAGCACGTGCCGCCCAAAGTCGTCCGCATTGATGATGATCTGTTTCAAGTCGGTTATCCTTGTGCTTTACCTGTTTTGCTGATCGTTCTATAAAACTCCAGTGCGACGATGCTTCACGGCAATCCCTAGCGGAGCACACGACCGTCTGCAAGCGAGGGGGCTGCCGTGAAGCACGTAAACATCACCAGCGATCCCAGCCGCCGGTGCCGATCACGATGTCGCCGTGGATGCGCGGCGCTGTGCTGCCCGCACGCCGCGGGTCGGGCACCTCGGCACAGACGAGGATATTTGTGTCCTTCAGTCCCGCCGCGGCGAGGACGGCGCGGTCCTGCAGCTCCTTATACGTCTTGCGGTCGATTTCGGCGGTCAGCTCCTCGGATGCACCCGGCGCGAGCGTATACGTCTGCAGAGCCTGTGTGAACGTCATGCCGTCCGACCAGCGCCAGATTTCGCGCCCCTTTGCGTCGAGCAGAGCGAAGTCATAGTTCTGTCCCGTCGAATGTTCGACGGCATAAGGCTCCGTACCCTCGTTGCGCACGGTCAGCTTCAGCAGGAGCCGTCCGCTCTTTTCAGCGACGGTCAATTCCTCGGAAAGACCGCCGACACGCACGCCTGCGTAGGTGTTGGAGGCTGCACGTACGGCGGGCGCATGCGAGGTCGGTATGGTGATGCCGATGCTGCCGCCGATGCCCGCCTCAGCCGCCGGGGCGAGGACAGGCGTGAGAAGTGCGGCAGCAAGGAGTGCCGCAAACAGCTTTGTGAATTTCATGGACATTCCTTCCATCATTTTGGGATAAAACTTTGGGATAAAACTGGATTTGTGCAGAAACACGCACATTGTATTATTTTCGACAAAAAAGGCGGAATTACCTTTTCTAGGCAGGATTTTTGTAGTAGAATGAATAAAATAACTAATTTTCATTGAAAAATTTCCATCAGAGGAGAATCGCATGGTTGTAGAAATTATCAGCGTGGGCACAGAGCTGCTCATGGGAAATATCGTGAATACCAATGCGCAGCACATCGCACAGAAGCTTGCGCACATGGGACTGGATGCCTACTATCAGACGGTGGTCGGGGACAATCCCGAGCGCCTGCGCGCCGCACTCGATGTGGCGTATACGCGCGGGGACTGCGTCATCACGACAGGCGGACTTGGCCCGACGAAGGACGATCTGACAAAGGAGATGCTGATCTCCTACTTTGGCTGCACGCCCGTTGAGGACGAGGAGGCGCTGCGCCGTCTGGAGGAGCGCGCAAAAAAGCGCGGCGTTCCCCTTTCAGAGAGCATGCGCAAGCAGGCAACGGTCCCCTCAGGTGCAGTGGTACTGCAGAACGACCACGGCACGGCACCCGGCGTCATCATTGAGAAGGACGGCCGCGTGTGCATCATGCTCCCCGGTCCGCCGAAGGAGATGAAGCCGATGTTTGAGACGGCGTGTGACGTCTTCCTGCGCAAGCAGAGTGACAAGGCGTTCGTCTCCATGAACATCAAGCTCTACTCCATGGCGGAGCAGGGGTTTCCCGTCGGCGAGGCGCAGGTCGCCGACCGCCTCGGCGCACTCGTCGATGGGGAGAACCCGACCGTGGCGACCTATGCAAAGGAGGATGGGTGTCTCGTCCGTGTGACGGCGGCGGCAAAGACGGCAGACGAGGCACGGACGCTCCTTGCCCCGACGCTTGCAGCGGCGAAGGCAGCGATCGGAGAAGAACATATCAGATATGTGGAAGAGGACTAAATGCAGTTTGGGATCTTACGGCGCGGCGTGGAGGCACTGCTCGCCGCATTCGTTTTGGTGAGCGCAGTGCAGACCTCTGCTGAGGTGCGGCAGGTGGAGCGCGGTACGGCACAGATGGTGCGCAGCGCGTCCGCCGCATCCAACGCGTCCGCTGCGGCGCCGCTGCCGTCCTCCGTTCTCCTGCGCTGGCAGCCTTACCCGGGGGCAGTGCGTTATGAGGTGCGTATTCTCGTGCGCACGGCGGAGGGGCGTATGGTGGAACAGCAAAAGCTCAGCCGTATCTATACGACGGGGGTTCATGTGCCGTTTACGGGCATCCTGCCGCAGGATGATCTCTGCTGGACGGTGCGTCCGCTGGGCTACGACGGAACGCCGCTGGCAGAGGCATCTGCTCCGCGTCCCGTCCGCGGAGAGCGCGCAGACCCGCCTGCGCCTGTGCTCACAGCAGAATATGACAAGATGGCGTATGCGCCGCTCTATCCCGTTTATTCGTGGGTCCCGCTCAGCGGGCAGGAGCATCACGTGGTCGAAGTTTACCGCCGCGCGAATGGGCATGATGTTTTCCTGCGCAGCATTCAGGCGGGGGAATACGATGCCTATGACGATGCCCCGCTGACGGAGCCGGGGCACTATGTCTATCGTGTCCGCGGCGTCACGATCAATGGGACCCCCATTTCCGACTGGTCAACGGGCGGCGTGCTCGATGTCGTTCCGCACACGCCGATTGCGGCGCTGGGGGACAGCATCACCCACGGGGGCGGTGCGATCAGCCTGCCCCCCTCTTACACGCTCTATGACTGGGAGACATACTGTACGGTTCCCGTCAAGAACCTCGGGCACAGCGGTGATACAACAGGGGATATGCTCGCACGTTTTGACCGGGATGTCCTGCCGTTTGCCCCGCGCGTCCTCGTCATCATGGGTGGGGTGAACGACTATCGCACGGGCATCTATGGTGCGCAGACGGTACGCAACCTTGCTGCACTGGGGGAGAAATGCCGTGCGCACGGCATCACGCCGATCTTCTTGACGGTGACGCCCATTCGTCCCGCGTGGATGACAACGCGTATGAAGATCATGACGCCGCCCTCAGACTGGATGGATCACCGCGACTATATCAACAACTGGATACGTCAGCAGGAGTTCAGCGTCGATGTCTCCTCCGTGCTCGCGGATGCGGGCGGAGAACTCGAGGCGTCGTACACGACGGACGGGCTGCACCCCGACGACGCGGGGAAGAAGTACATTGGGCAGACGGTGGATGCCTACCTGCGCAGAAATTTCGCCGATGCGGTGGGCGCGGCGGAGCGGCGTCTGCGGATCTATCAGGAGACGGGAGAGTAGGAATTAGGGCGCACGCGCTGCGCCGCTTGCTTCCCTATGGCGTATGAGATATACAGTATAAAAGATGATGAAAGGAGCCTGTGTCATGCGACACCTGCGCCGCAGCAGTGCCGCTGTACTGGCCGTGCTGCTCATATTCTGTGCATATATGGGCTTCAGATACTGGAAGGAACATACGCCCGAGGCGGCGCTCGCGCATATCGGTCATGCCGCTGCGGCGGAGGACCGCGATGGCTTCGATCAATACGTCGATACGGATGCCGTCCTTGCGGGGCTCTCTGAGGATGCGGCGGCACTGCTCGCGGAGAACATCGACGCCCTGCACGCACGGCACCCGAGCGACTGGTTCTTTCACCACGATGCCGCCTTTATGGAGCAGTATATGGCGGAGCGGCGCGCGGCGGACATCGCCTTTGTGCGCGCCGCGCTGGACTACTACTTTGACTCCTCGCGTGTACCGATCTCGCGCACGGACGGTGCGGCGCGATGGGCATCCGACGAGATGCGTGCCTTTGCCGCCGCATATACCGTGACCGTGGGAGCGGTGCGCACGGACGGTGATCGTGCAGAGGCAGATGCCGTTCTGCGCGGCAATGACAGCACCTATGGGAGGCTCCTGCCGTCGGCAGCCGTTACGTTTGAACTGGTGCGTGCGGAGGACAGGCGGTGGAAACTCGTGCGCGTACGGACGGCGGCGGATGAGCATGGCTTTTTTGCCTTCGTCGATGCGGCGGAGCGCTACTGGGCCCTCCAGGGCTGGGACTAGGAAAGCGGACAAAATCTGCGTCAGCCCTGAGGAGGGAGGCCGGCGCCCAAGAGAGACACAGACAGCAGAATTATGGAGAGAAGGGAAACGAACGATGAAGTATGAACTGACACCGGAATATTTGACCGAAATTGACATGATCGACACGGAGCACAGAAAACTTTTTGATCTTGCGAATCAGTGCTATGAACTCGTGATGGACAACGAGGCAGTCGACCGTTATGACCGCATCGTTGCGCTTCTCGACGAACTGCGGGACTATGCGGCGACGCATTTTGCTCACGAGGAGGAGTATATGGAGCGTGTGCAGTACGAGCGGCGCTTCAGCGAGCGCTATCAGCATCTGCGTTTCATCCAGAAAATGAACGAGGTAGACCTGGACAGCGTGGACGAGAACCAGCAGGAGTATTTACTCGGCATCCTCGACTTTCTCACGCGCTGGCTCTATGGACATATCAAGGGCATGGACTGCCGTATTCCGAAGGAAGCGGCCGCCGCGGCGCAGTAGGCATGTTTCTCGCACAGAAAGCGGAAGCCGTTCGGATGTCGGACGGGAGAGGGAACGATGCATCATGAAGTATGAGTTTACGGATGATTATCTGACGGGCATCACTTCGGTGGACGAGCAGCATGCGAAGCTGTTCGACCTGACGAACGAGTGCTACGATCTCGTGATGGAGAGCGCAGCAGAGGACAAATACGATAAGATCGTCGATATCCTGGAAGAGCTGGGGACGTATGCCGGCACGCATTTTGCGAGCGAGGAGGCATACGCAGAGCGTGTCGGCGACCCGCATCGTTTCAGCCATCGTGCCCTGCATCTGCGCTTTATGAAAAAAGTCGGCGAGATCGACCTTGAAAAGGTGGATGAGAACCAGCAGGCGTACCTGCTGAACATCCTTGATTTTCTTGCACGCTGGCTCTTTGACCACATCAAAGGACGAGACTGCAGGCTGCCCCATGCGGACGAGGCGCAGCAGGCATGAGCATACAAAAACACCGCGCAGTGAGCAGCTGTGCGGTGTTTTTGCTGTGTATTTGTGGGATATGCGGAGGAAGCGTGCATATCCTTAGGAGAGTGTGGAAAGTTCCTCTCATGGAGAAATCCCACTGAAAAACTGTCTGGAGTATATCAAATAAGATAATGAATTTCAATAGCAAAATGAATTTTTTATGAAATTCTCATCTTAAACAAGCAAAAACTGCAGGAAATTAGGAAAATAGTCTGTATGCAACAATAGGGAAAGATCTTATAATAGAGACAGGACAAAGGAAATGTCCAAGGAATTGCTGATGAAATACAGTCCGTCCATTCGGCGGCACTGAGTTTATCGGTGTTTCGGCAGAATACTCATAAGGAAATGAGGTGACTGTGATGGCTGTACTATCACTTGCATCCATACTCGACGATCCCGCGCGGCAGATCCCCGTTCCGCTGATTATGCGGACGGCGACACCGACGCTTGCGCAGGATGGGATTAACGTCGGCGATATTCGCTCGCAGCATTTTGCACAGCGTGAGCAGATCCGCCGTCTGGCTCATATGGATGAAGATGCGTATGCGGTCGACATTGAGTCTCTGGCGCGCTCGCTTCACTCGCTGGAAGAGGATATCCGCAAGGAGGCGTCGCGTGAGATGTTCGGGGACGCGTACGTGGTTGAACTGAGTACAAAGGCACAGCAGGCGAACACGGCGGCGGGACAGACGTACCGCGCTGCGTTTGCACAGCAGAACTGAAAGAAACAGCGGCAGGAACATGATTGTTCCTGCCGCTGTTTTTGTGCTGTGCTTCTTCCTTACCTCCTCACGTGGATTTGGTCGAGGATGAACGGATCCTTGATCTTGCCGTCCTCGGCAAAGAGGATGATCTTCGACAGGATCTCCGCCGTCTTCGGATCCTCGTCGAGGAACGGGAGGAAGAGACGCCCGCGATGCTGGCTGTGGACGGGCAGAACGCTCACCATCGCACCCGCCTTCTGCTGAATGACGCCGCTGCCGAGGTGGACGGTGTAGTCGCCGAGCTTGCCGTGGATGTGCGCGTGCACCCCCTCAAGCCGCACGTTGTCCAGTTTGAACAGCGGCAGGTTAAACTGCACGATGGCGCGGCGCATCTCGACGGTCGAGTGGCTCGCCTCGGGATCGACGCCGCCGACGTGTGCGACGGAGACGACGAGATCGACGTCGCGCATGACCTCGCTGAAGATGAGGTCGGGCACATCGTCGATCGGCAGCTTCTTGAACGTCTTACGGTCGAAGAAGTCCACCCATTCGAGTGTCGGCGCCTCGATGTCGGCAGGTGAGAACCAGTCGGCAAGCGCGTAGATGCGTGCGATGATGTTCGCCTTGTAGTAGACGCGCTGCAGTCCCTCCGTGCCGTCGATGACCCAACGGCGCGTTTTGAGCAGCGCGACGGTCTTCGCGGGCTGGATCTGGTGCCCCGCATAGCGCAGGCTCGTCTCCTTTCCGCGTTCGTCCGCCGTCTTGACATAGAGCTCACGGAATACCTGCTTAAAGGGCTGCTTGATGCCCTTCTCAAAGAGATACTTCTGATACGTTGCCCATGTGCCGCTCTCATAGAGATCGAGCGCGTGGGCGATTTTTAGTTCCGCATCCGCCGCGACCGCTGTGCGCGTGCCGTCGGGGGCAACGAGTACGCCGTCCTCGTAAAAGCCGAGTGCCGTGTCCAACTCAAAAACGAGTGTCTGCAGCAGCGGCGCAATCACGGGATTATTCTCGATGATGTTTGCGATTTCATAAGCGAAGAGCGGCGTACCGTCCTCCATCGCCTCCTCGAGCATCTTCTTCGTGCGGCGGTATTGCTCACGCAGGTGTTTCTCCGTTTTCTTCAGTTCCGCGACATAGGCGTGCTTCTTCAGTTTGGCGGGGATGGACTTGAGTGCCTTGCCGTCCTTCGCACAGACGACACTTGCCCTGCCGTCCTCTGCCACGTCAATCCAAAGCTCCACACCGTCCACCGTCTTGGGCGCAAAGTGTGCGGCGTGCTCCTGGATGAGTCCCGTCTCCGCCGTCCACACGAGGCGCGTCACGTCGGCAAAGCCGCAGGCACGCGCGAGGTTCGCGAGGGCGATCTCGACCGCTTTCGCCTCGCTCGCGCGGCGCTGTGCGCCGAACTGTTTGCTCTCCTTGCGGAAGTTTTGCAGGAATGCGTAGCGTGCGAGCATGTCCTTCTTGCGTGCACGCTTGAGGGGGATGAGACCATAGCTCATAACGAGGTCCTTGTTGCGCTTCGCCGTGATTTCCTTCTCCACGTCGGCGAGCTTCATCACACCGCGTACGGCGTCGGCGAACTTGCGCGCCCGCGTGTGCTTTGCACCGTCAGAGATGTACTTTGCCGCCTCATAGAGTGCGTCGAAATGCGCCTTGCCGAGTTCCTTGTACGCCGCATGGAACCAGTCGATATCGAATGCGCCCTCCTGCAGGTCCTCGATGGGGATCGGTGTGTATTTGGCGATGATGCTCTCCATGTCCCGAGGAACTTCGCACATATGCGCTTGGAAGTAATAACAGCCGCTCGCCATGCCGCGCCAGCCGAGATATGCCTCAAGGAGCGGGATCCACTGCGGCGCGTACATCGCGGTCTCAATGAGGCGCTGCTGTGCGATGCCCGCTCCCGTAAGCGCAGCCTTCAGATCTGCCTCTGTTTCTCCTGCGCACGGGTAGGAGACGCGCAGCAGGTGACTGAGCGTCGATGCCTTTGCCGCATTCGAACCATAGTACCAACTGCTACGGTCGAGCTTAAGTGCGCCGAGCGCCTGCAGGATGTGCACGAGCGTCGGGATGCCTTCGACGCGGCGGATGCTGCGTACGATGGAGGAGTGGCGTGTGGGCGTGTCACCGCGCCTGAGTTCAGCCGCGACAATCGTGTCGATGACATGCTGTCCCTCCTCCTTGATAAAGGCGAGCACGTTCTCTGTCTGAATTGCTTCACACGCGGGATCGGTCTTGTCGGGCAGCGTGCCGCCCCGATAGCGCTCCAAAACTCGTATGCGATCCTCTTCCACGGATCTTTGTTGGTCTGCTGCCTCCGCGCTCATGTTATCCGTCGGTGCGCCGAGGAGCATCTTGTAGAACGCGTCCTTCTCCTCCATGCCGAGGAGGTGCGCCTTGGCATGCTCGATGATGCCGACGAGTCCCGCCTCCGGCTCCTGCTCCGTGCGCAGAAGCTCTGCTTCGATGCGCTCTGTCATCCGCAGGCGCAGGGCGTAGGACTGGGCGAAATCCGTATCGTCTCGATAGAGGCGTGCGCCATGCAGGGCCGTCTGCATCAGGGGATCGTGGTGCATGATCTGGCGTGTCCGATGTATGCTCCATCGACTGTGATCTTCCTTTAGGAAGATCTTTTCGTCAAAGCATTCATAGGCACGGCTCATCAGAAGCAGCCCTGCGGCAAAGACGAACGGCTGGTTTTTATGTGCGTGCGTCACATAGAGAATGCGGATGACCTCGCGCCCCGATGTCTGACTGCCATAGCCATCGCCGAAGTAACTCAGCTTCTTTGCGGCAAGTCCGTCGGAGAGGGTGGTCCACGTACGTCCCGTGATGCGTTGCACGCCCTCCGCAAAGTGCGCGTCCTCCACCTTCGGCATACGGATTGCAACGGCAAGCTGATAGAGCGTTGCGAAATCCCTGATCTCCCGCTTGTAAAAATCCTCCCATACTTCGGCGAGCGGATAGCGGCAAAGAGGCGCGTCGATGCCGTCTGTGGGCTCCGATGCCGCCTCGTGGAAGCCCGCAGAGAGCGTCGTCTCCTCGCTGCCGTAGTTGCGCCGTCGATATTCATAGTCCTCGTGTTCGGTGTAGAGTGCACTCAGCTTTTCGATGATGGCGAGCAGCTCTTCATCCGAGCGTGGAAAAATGTCCGCAAGCGTGAGCGTGTTGACAACGCGGACGGTATGTGCCGCCGCATCGTAGCCGCCCTCCGATGCACTTTCTTTTGCGCCCGTGAGACGGTTTATCAGGCCGCGAATGACGCCCTTTTGCGCGGGATAGTGGATTTCGATGGCGAAGTCCGGTGTGTATTCCGCATCGTACAGCTTCTGCTCCTGTGCATCCGCACCTGTGCTGCTCGACAGCTCGTCGACCAGCACCTGCTCGTCCGAGGTGGGCTTTTGGATGCCATGTGCGAGGGAGAGCAGCTCCTCCTGTGCGATGCGCCCGTCCGCCTTGCAGCGCAGGAGGAGGTCGAGACCGCCGAGGCGCTTGTTCACGTCCTTCTGTGCGAGCAGCTCCGCGATGGTCGCGTACAGAGGAGCGTCCTCCTGCGTGTAGAGGAGGTCGAGCACCGCGCGGCGTGTTTGTGGATTCTTCAGACGCAGCAGGGCGGCGATGTTTGTATGATGACGCGAAATGAGCTTGTTTTTTGCGAGAATGTCCTTTGCCGTATCGGGGGCAGTGCGGAGGAGATCGACGAGCGCCGCTTCCTGCACCGCTGTTCTCGGCACGGCAAGCAGAATTTCCGCTGCCTGCGCGCCGACCCACGTGACGGAGAGAACGGGGGCGACGCGATCCGTCAGCGTACCGTCTGCGCAGAGCGCGGCGAGGATCATTGCGCCTGCAAGCGATTCCTTCCTCAGCGTCACGCCGTACCACGGGAAAATGCACGGGCGGTATTCGATCTCCTTGCGCTTCATCTGATCCATTGCGCGTTCGCAGAGATCGAAGAAGGCGGCCGCCTCCTCCGTGCTCTCAAAGTACTCCGATGGGTCGAATGTCTTGGTGAATTCCTCGGCATCCCAAATACGGAAGTTCCCCGTCACAAAGGGGAGATAGCAGGCAATGCACTTCATGTCCTCAGCATCGGGCACGGCATTTGTGATTCCCGCGAGTACGCGTTTTGCTGTGCGCCGTGCATATGCTTCGTCCTGTATCACGTTCAGATAATACGAGACGAGCAGAACGGAGTGCGGCTTGCCTCCCTCTATCATATGTTCCATACCCGCGATCAGTTCTGTGAGATCCCGGCTTCCCTTGCTCCACAGCCCGACCATTGCCTCGACATTGTCCGCACCGTCGATGAGTGCGTCCGCCTCCTGCGGATTTTGCAGCACGCGGAGCATCAGCGCGAGCTGCTTCTTGTCCACACGGTCGGCGTATGTGCCGCTGACGCCGATGGTTGTTGCAATCGCGCGGCGCACGGACGAGAAGCGGATGAGATCGTGCTCTGCAATCAGCCCCATCATGTAGGCAAAGTGTTCCTGCCGCCCGCAGTCCATCGTCTCGCAGACCGCCTGCCGCAGCCCCTCCTGCAGCTTGCCCGCAAGCAGGAGTTTTCCGACGAGTTCCACAAGCTCTGTACTGCGTGATTGGAAGATGCCGCAGAGCGCCTCGTAGGTGAGGATGTTCGTATTGTTCTCGCTGAGGAGCATATCGCGCGTGATGGCGAGCACCTCCGCATCCCTGCGGTCGAGCCGCGCGGCGATCTGCACGGACGGGAGGAAGCTGCTGCCGTACTTCGCCACATCGTACTCCCTGCGCAGGAGCTGCGGCACGGTCAGCCCGGAGATGTGCTGGCGAATCAGCCGCTGGACCAACCCCCAGATGCGAGGGGCGTGTTGATGATAGTCGCGTGAGCGGATCAGGCGGCGATGACAGCCCGTTGTATATGGGTAGTCGGCAAGACTGCTCGCGATGTCCGCCAGATCTGCGCGCAGCTCACACCCCATCATGAGGTCAAAGGCGGGGTAGAGCACGGGCGGCAGGACATCTTCTGCCGTGCAGACCTTGCCGCGGTTGCTGCGCTGAAAATTCTCCACGATGCGATCCCAGTCATAGTCGGGATCGCCGTCCTCGTCCTGATAGAAAAAGAGTGCATCGAGCAGGGCTTTGTTCTGCGCATCGAGCGACTTGCGTCCTGCTTTCAGTTTTTTCAGATAGGCGGTCATTTCCTCATCGCTCAGATAGCAGCTGATCATGCACATTTCTCCTTACGTTTACCACATACGTCCCGCGAGCATTGTCAGGCGGACAAAGGTGATCTCATCGTTTTCATGGAGCGTGACAGGCGTGTCGAGCGGCCCCTCTAGCTCCGCACCGTTCACGAAAATCCGATAGATGCCGTCGGTGAAGCACTGGTGTGCGTTCGCAATCGCCGCCGCCGCACTCTGCACCTGCCCGCGATAGTCCATGCCAAAGCCGACCTTGCCGACCGTGCTCGCATCCGCGATCTCCGCGCTCGTCAGATAGCGGAGCGCCGTCTCGCCCGTCTCCGCACGCGCGTTGAACCGCGTGACCTCCGCCGTCACAAACGCATCGATCAGTTCGCCGATATCGTGCACCGCGCCAATCTCATACGGGCGCGTCTCGATGGCATCCCTGCGCTTGCCGATGTGCTTTACATTCACCTGTACCTGCATAACCCTGCCTTTCGTATCGAAAAGATACAATAACTTATCTCACATTATAGTATAGTTGAAGGATTCATACAATAAGAAGAACATTTGTTGTCAATGCGTCATGGCAGATGATGGATATCATCAATAAAAATTGATTTTGGATTAAGGGGGGGCGATTTTTACGATAATATTGTTAGAAGAAAAGAAAGGAAGGCTTGATATGGCATATTTGAGTGTACATGGAACAGATGATGCGGCGCGCGTCCACTCATCCGCCGCCAAACCGTCGAAAAAGGCAGCTGATGGAGAAGTTTTTGCCGCGATGCTCGGCGAGGCGTTGTCGACATCCGATTCCGACGCGAAGCGGAACTCAGTGGAGAATATTTGCAAGTGGTCTGTTGATCCGGAGCATTATCCGGAACCGGATGATGAGGCACTCATTGCGGCTCTCTATAACGATGATCTGCGTGATTATTCCACAATGGCGAAGCCGCGTATCGGCGGACGCCTTGTTGTCTGTCAGAAGAATCCTGACGGTTCGCTCTTTTACTACCCGCCGCGGGATGCTTCGTTTGAGGAAAAACGCGCGTTTGTCAACGCGATGAAGGGGCTTTCACGCGAGGAACGCTATCAGGTGAACAATCTCATCTCCGATATGTTCGGCTTCTCTCCCTTCCATCCGTTTCTGCGCCGTCAGTCGCAGCGAACAGCGGGAGATGTGCAGTCGAGTACACTGTTTGATCTTCTGCGCGATGAAGTGATTAAGGATCTTAAGCAAATGCATGTGGATGATCCAAATCGCCCATGGCGTGAGCAGGAGGCAGCGGTACTGGACAAGATTTTTGAACGCAGGGAAGCCGCAAAGCACGCGGCAAAATTTTAGTGAAACGATCCACGGGAGTACCGCATGAGGCGAATGGCTTCGTGCGGTGCTCCTTTTTTATGAGCGGAAGATTTTTAGTATGATCATGCAGCAATAATGAGAATCTCACGCAGGATGCATCATATATGAATTGAGAATATCATTCGATTGTGGAATTTGCCTAAAACTGTGATATAACTCACATTCTGGAGATAAGGATTATAGTAACATAAGAGGACCTATGTAATGTGTTTTTTCTGTGTAAAGGAAGCACTGATAAATTCAGCACCGCCATCTTAGGGGCTATTTTATCAGCGATTCCTAAACAGAACAGCGGAGGGGTGAAGGCGTGAGCAGTATCTTTCAAAAATTCAAGTATCTGATTCCTACGTCGACTTCTGCGGATGGTCATCAGGAGACGCGCGAGGGCGGACGTACATGGGAGAACATGTACCGTGATCGCTGGTCATTTGACAAGACCGTACGCACGACGCATGGCGTCAACTGCACGGGCTCGTGCAGCTGGAACGTCCACGTCAAGAACGGGATCGTAGCGTGGGAGAATCAGGCGACGGACTACCCGGAGACGGCGCCGGACATGCCGGACTTCGAGCCGCGCGGCTGTCCGCGTGGGTCGACGTTCTCCTGGTATCTCTACAGTCCGCACCGCGTGAAGTTCCCGTATCTGCGCGGGGAGCTCGCGGCTCTCTGGCGTGAGGCGCGTGCGTCGCACGCGAATGCATACGAGGCGTGGAAGAGCATCGCCTCGGATCCCGTGAAGCAGAAAAAGTACAAAGAGGCACGCGGCATGGGCGGCTTTGTGCGCTCCAACTGGGAAGAGGTCAGCGAGCTGATCGCCGCCTCCGTGCTCTATACGGCGTATACCTACGGCTCCGACCGTATTTTCGGCTTCTCCGTTATCCCGGCGATGTCGATGCTGAGCTATGCGGCGGGCATCCGCTTCATGCAGCTGATGGGCGGCGTCGGTCTCTCGTTCTACGACTGGTACGCCGACCTGCCGCCCGCGAGCCCGCAGATCTGGGGCGAGCAGACGGACGTGCCCGAGTCGAGCGACTGGTACAACGCGGGCTACCTCATCACATGGGGCTCGAATGTACCGCTCACGCGCACGCCGGATGCACACTTTATGGCGGAGGTGCGCTACAAGGGGACAAAGGTCGTGTCGATTGCGCCCGACTACGCCGAGTCCTCGATGTTCGCGGATACGTGGATCCCGCTCAAGGTCGGCAGCGACTCCGCGATGGCGATGGCGATGGGGCACGTCATTCTCAAGGAATACTACGTTGATAAAACAACGCCGTTCTTCCTCGAGTACACGCGGAAGTATACGGACTTCCCGTTCCTCGTGCGTATCGAGAAGAAAGAGGACGGCACGTACATCCCCGGGCGTATGCTCTCCTCGCGCGATATGGGACGCGACGAGAAGCACGCGGACTTCCGCTACTACGTCGTGGACGACAAGACGGGCGAGATCGTCATTCCGAACGGCACGCTCGGCGAGCGTTGGTCGACGCAGGAGAAGTGGAACATCCGCGAGGAGAACCGCGACACGGGCGCGGAGATCTGCCCGCGTCTCTCCGTCTGGGACGACAAGACGGGGACGGTTGAGGTGCAGCTGCCGTACTTCGGCAACGACCGCAGGG